>Ga0210031_1000082_pt1 | contig 48389 bp, 48 predicted proteins | sample CryGeyCG2014_080_FD_185455 | JGI IMG/M metagenome (GOLD analysis project Ga0210031, IMG submission 185455) | Groundwater microbial communities from aquifer - Crystal Geyser CG03_land_8/20/14_0.80 (SPAdes) (version 2) | ecosystem: Environmental > Aquatic > Deep subsurface > Groundwater | place... | reverse complement strand
TTAAAAACGCCCCGAAAGGCTTTGTATTATATTATCAAAATTAAACAAGAATGTCAAATAGACACCCTATCCGGGCAGTTGAATTGAGTCTACGTAATATTTATCTAAAATTTTGGTTGTTTTTATAAGTTCAATCATTTCGGTTCCGTTTTGGAATTGAATCTTAACCAAAAAATTGAATCCATTTTCTCCAAGCTGAGTAGTCTCCAATATTTCAAAACTTTGAAAATTATCCATTAATTCAATCTCTCCCCTTGAAACCTGCTCCATTGCCCTCTCTGTTAAAAGAATGGTTGCCTGGCTTTTATTTTTGGTAATTCTGGCTTCCATAAAATCTTTTAAAGTTTCTCCGGCTATAGCTTTTTCTACTTTAATTTCAAGTAAAGAAATTTCTTCTTTTGCTATTCTATGATACTGCCAGCTTAAAATCTGAATGATTAGAATCATTACTAAAAAAGAAATGATAAGTACTATCCAAGGAGAGGTTTTTTCGTCTTTAAAAAGATTTTTCATATTAATTCAAGATTATATATTCATACCTTAGCGAATCAAGGTTCTCGCCGAAGGCGAGGTTCTTAATTCAAGATTATATGTTTATACATTAGCGAATCAAGAATCTGCGAGCGAAGCGAGCAGATTCTTATATGTCCAAATTCTTAACCTTCTTGGCATAAGCTTCGATGAATTTTTTTCGGGGCAACACCTCATCACCCATCAGGGTATCAAAAATTCGATCGGCCTCTCTGGCGTTTTTAATATTAACTTTCAACAATATTCTATTCTCCGGATTCATGGTCGTCGTCCACAGCTCTTCGGGATTCATTTCACCCAAGCCTTTATATCTTTGAATGGTGATACCGGTTATTTTTCCTTTCTCTAATTCCTCTACCTCTTTTTTCTCTTTGCTTTTGACCTTGCGAAACTCTGAAAGAATTTCACTTTTATCTGCCTCGGTATAAGCATATTCTGCTCTTTTTCCGGATTGAACCCGATATAGAGGAGGTTGAGCAATATAAAGGTAGCCCTTTTCAATTATTGGTTTAAAGTAGCGATAAAAAAGAGTTAAAAGCAAAGTCCGGATGTGAGAACCGTCAACATCGGCATCTGACATTAAAATAACCCGATGATACCTTAATTTATCCAAATTAAAATCTTCAGCGATAGCTGTTCCTAAGGCAATAATTAAAGATCTAAGCTCTTTTGAGGCTAAAATTTTATCTAATCTTGCCCTTTCAACATTTAAAATTTTACCCCTCAGGGGCAAAATAGCTTGATGACGACGATCTCTTGCTTGCCTGGAACTTCCCCCGGCTGACTCTCCTTCTACTATGTATAGTTCGGATTCTTCGGGTTTTCTTGATATGCAATCTGCCAATTTGCCGGGAAGCGCCAACCCTTCCATTATCCCCCTCCTTAAAATAGTTTGTTTGGCGGCCTTGGCAGCCTTTCTGGCTTTTTGGCTTAAAATACAATTTTCAATAATAGACCTGGCGTCTTGTGGATTTCTTTCTAAAAAATCAGTCAAGGTTTCCGAAATGACCTGTTCGACGACAGTTTTGGCTTCGGGATTTCCCAATTTTGCTTTGGTTTGACCTTCAAACTGGGGTTCTTTTATTTTTACCGAAACCACTGCGGTTAATCCCTCTCTTATATCCTCTCCTGTTAAGTTCTCATCACTTTCTTTCAAAAAACCATTTTTCCTTGCATAGTCATTAAAAGTTCTGGTTAAGGCGGTTCTGAATCCAGTTAAGTGGCTCCCTCCATCTTCAGTATGAATATTGTTGGCAAAACTTTCTTCATAACATTCGTATTCATCAGTATACCTGAGAGCGGCTTCAACCAAGATTCCATTTCCCTCCCCCAAACCATAAAAAATATTTTGATGACGAGGGGTTACTCCCTGAGTTAGGTACTTAATATAGGATGGGAGTCCTCCTTCAAAATAAAATGAAAAACTACTTTTTTCATCGGTCCTTAAATCACAAAGACTAATTTTCACTCCTTTGGTTAAATAAGCCTGCTGCCTAAGGTAATTTAAAATTTTTTTTAAATCAAACTTTATTTCTTTGAAAATTTCAGGATCTGGCTCAAAAGAGACCGTGGTGCCAGTCTGTTTGCATTTTCCAATTTTTTCCACTTTTGTTTTTGGTTTTCCTTTAGAGTATTCTTGAGCAAACTTTGAACCAGATCGGCAAACTTCAACTCTCATCCAATCAGATAGAGCGCAGACGGCTGAAACCCCTACCCCGTGAAGACCACCAGTTGAAGCATAGGCTTTACCGCCAAATTTAGCTCCGGCGTGTAAAGTCGTCATTACTGTTTCTAAAGCCGATTTTTTTGTCTGGGGATGGCGCTCCACCGGAATTCCCCTTCCATTATCTTCAACTCTTATTCTATTTTTTGGCAAAAGGGAAACTTTAATTTCATTACAATAACCCATTATCGCTTCATCGATTGAATTTCCCACGGTTTCATAAATCAACCTGTGCAAACCTTCGATTCCGGTAGAACCAATATACATTCCCGGCCTTTTCCTAACCGGTTCCAGCCCTTGCAATACATAAATATCCTTAGCGCTATAAGTTGTATCCTTTTTTTTAGCCCTTGCCCCGTATACAACTTGTTGTTGTACGGGGCTTGGTTTCGGTTTAAGTTTAAGTTTGGGTTTGGGTTTGGGTTTGGGTTTGGGTTTGGGCTGTTTTTTTGGTTTTTTTGTTGTTTTTTTGCGAACCATAGTTTAGATTTTGGATATTGGATATTGGATATTGGATAATCTTAATCTAACGCCCATCATCTAATATCCATCATCTAACATCTATCGACGGACTTGCCATTCTGGCTCCTCCTCTATTGCTTTTATTATTTTATTTTGAATCTCATCTATCTCCTTAGAAGATAAGGTTCGGGTCTTTGATTGAAAAATAATGTGAAAAGCTAAGTTTTTTTTATCCTCGGGAAGCTCTTCTCCTTCATAAATATCGAAAAGATCAATATCTCTTATCAAAGGACCACCGGAAGCCTCAATTTTATTTAAAACCTCTTCTACCCCTGTCTCGCTCGGAACTAAAACTGCCAAATCTCTGATGGCCGCCGGAAATCGAGAAATTGGCCGATATTCATGTTCTTCAGAAGCCAATTTTGTTAACTTTTCAAAATCAAAATCAAAAATGACCAACCTCATTGAAATTTTTAAATCTTCCAGAATTCTTGGAGAAATCTCTCCTAAAAATCCAATTTCTTCATGATTGACTTTAATTTCAGCACATTTTTTGGGGTGCCAAATTGCGGCTCTAGATTCTTCAGGTGTAGCCTTGAATTCATCGTACCAAATATTACTTATGCCTAATTTGTTTAAAAGCAAATCAATTAGGCCTTTTACCTGATAAAAAGCATTCCCCAACATTAACCCGGTTAACATCCTTTTTTCTTTGTTGGGTTTTTGAAATATTTTCCCTAATTCAAAAATTTTAATATCCTGAAAAATTTTTTGATTAGTTTGAACATTTTTCAGCAAATTGGGAATCAAACTCGGCCTGAGATATTTCTGTTCTAAACTAACTGGATTTTCTACCTCGATTAAGTTGGGACTCGTTATCCCAAAAAGTTTTCCATCCTCTTCATTAATAAAAGAATAATTATAGACTTCGGTAAAGCCAGCTTCTTTTAAATTATTTTTAACACTATCTTCCCAGAAAATATCGAGATTCCTCTTTGGTGGGATTAAAGAAACGGTAGGAAGAACTGATGGAATTTTTTCATAGCCATAAATTCTACCAATTTCTTCAATTAAATCTTCCTGTATCAAAATATCCAATCTAAAAGTCGGAACCGTCACTGAAATTGTCATAGGTCCGACCTCTATCAATTTAAAGCCTAATCTTTTAAGAATGGATTTGATTTCTTTTTTAGAGATTTTTATTCCTAATAATTTCTCAACATGCTCAAAATCTAATTTAATTCTCTTTGGGAAAACTTTTTTGGGGTAAAAATCAACTAATCCTTGAGCCACTTTTCCTCCAGCAATCTTTTGAATCAAATTGCAAGCTCTGGTGATGGCAAATTCGGTCAAATTAGGATCAATTCCGTGTTCAAATCTTAAAGAGGCATCTGTTCTCAAATTTAATTTTTTGGAACCCTTCCGAATAATCCTGGAATCAAAATTAGCCGACTCTAAGACAATAATTTTTGTTTTTCTATCAATTTCGGGGGGTTTTCCCCCTTTTATCCCGGCAATAGCTATGGGCTTTTTTGCATCGGCGATAACTAAAACATCTGAACATAAATTAAATTTTTGTTCATCTAAGGTAACAATTTTCTCTCCTTTTTTGGCAAATCTTACGATAATTTTTTTGCCCTCCAGTTTTTCTCCATCGAAAGCGTGCAGGGGCTGTCCCGTTTCCAACATTACATAATTGACAATATCTACGATATTATTAATCGGACGCAGCCCGCAAACTTTTAATCGGTTCGTCAACCATTTTGGTGAAGGCTTGACTTTAACATCGATAATTACCCTGGCAGTATAACGCGGACAAGCTTCTTCATTTTTTACCTCCACCGAAACAAAATCTTTTGCTTTTAATTTTTTATCTTCCTCCAGTCTTAAATTGGCATAGGAATTGGCATAGGTGTCCCCTATGTATTTTAAGCCAGTGATGGCGGATATTTCTCGGGCAATGCCCAAATGTGAAAAACAGTCTCCGGCTCGATTAGGTCTAACATCGATATCTAAAACCCAGTCTTTGCCAAATTCTTTAACTTCTGAAACTTCAAAAGCTTTCGCTGTTAAAAGCTCAGCCAACTTCGCGGGCTTAGGCAATTTTAGGGGCCCACCGAAGGTGGGAGGATGTGGTGGGCGGGTCGTAGTCTTAAAAAAAGATTGTAACCAATTATAAGAGAACGTCATAATTATTGAATTAGAATTGATTTAGAAATCTTAAATCACCGGAACGAAATAATCTAATATCGTTAATTTTGTATTTCAACATAGCTAATCTTTCCAATCCAAAACCGAATGCCCATCCTTGCCAGTCTTTGGGAATTAATTTGGAATTTTTGAAAACGTTGGGGTGAACCATACCGGCGCCGGCCACTTCCAAAAAACCCTCTTCTTTACAAACTGAACATCCCTTTCCGTCACACATTACACAACTTATTCCAATATCAAAAGATGGTTCGGTAAATGGGAAAAAGTCAGGCCTCAGCCGAAATTTAACTTCTTTTTTAAAAAATTTCCGGAAAAATTCTCCAACAACAGCCTTAAAATTTGCCACCGAAACATCTTTATCAACCATTAATCCCTCGACTTGATAAAGCTGGAACTCGTGAGAAGGATCGGTAGCTTCGTGTCTAAAAACATTACCGGGAACTATTATTCTAAAGGGAGGATTATTTCTCTCCATATAACGAACCTGAACCGGGCTTGTGTGGGTACGAAGTATTAGACCATTTTTGAGATAAAACGTATCCCAAAGGTCTCGAGCTGGATGATCCTGGGGAATATTTAATGCATCAAAGTTATACCATTCTGTTTCCATTTCTGGCCCTTCAACTACTGAAAAACCCATTGACCCAAAAATTTCTTCAACTTCTCTTTTTACCAAAGTTAAAGGATGCAGATGACCCAAAACGGGCTTTTTACCGGGCGCGGTGATATCAATCCATTCCTTTTCTTCTATCTTCTTTTGGGCTTTTTCTTTAAGTTCTTGGGCTTTTTGGTCAAATGCCGTTCTTAAAAAATTTTTCAGTTCATTTGCCTCTCTGCCAATTTTTACTCTTTTTGTTTTTGGTAACTTTTCTAATAAGCGTAAAACCTGGGTAAGCTCTCCACGTTTACCCAAATATTTTTTAAAAATCTCATCTAATTCCTTTAAGTTTTCAGCTTTTTCTATCTCTTTTTGAGTCTGATTTTTGAGGACTCTTAGGTTAATCTTTGGCATCTTCATTAATCTATTTTACCTTAAAATGAACTCAAAATCAAGTGTGGATAATTATCCACAACTCAGAAAATCAACAAATAAAACAGCCCGCTGGGATAAACCCAGTGGGCCGTTACGCTTTCTCGCGCCTTTTAAAACCTCCTATTAGGCTACTTCTTTCCGGTCAACTCTGCCCAGTGAGTTTTCGGGCGATAACGGATAGAACCACCTTTGCAAAGCGGGCAATCTTTTGGATCAACTGCCCAGATTGCTCTTCCAATTAAGGCAACAACTTTTCTGTCACCATAATCAACCGGAAGTTTTGGTGGCCGGTGAACTAAAACACCAACAACCGGCAGAAAATTAACTGGCTCCCCATTTCCTTCTTCCACTGCCCGCCGAACTTCCTGGAATGTACCACTGGTGGTAACCAGCTCCTCAACTTGAAGAACATGACTGCCAACGGGAATCTTCATTCTTGCCCAGAGCATCTTTTTGCCTTTTGGATCAGCTGGATCTTTCTCGACAAACCCATGGATAGCTCCAAGAGCTTTTGCCACTTCATAAGAAAAGGTAATTGCGGCATAAGCAGAGCCAATAACCCAGTCTGGTTGAACAGGTAAGTAATGACCGTATTCTAATCTTTTGGCGAGTTGCTTGGCAAGAATTTCAGCAAGATTTGGGTATTTCAAAACCCGCATACAATCAAAGAAGCCATTACTACACATGCCGGAGGTTAATTCAGCGTGTGGCTTCTTTGGATTGCCATCGTGAACCCAAGCTGCGTCACAGAGATCAAATCATTTAAGAAAATCTTCTTCACTCAAAATCTTTATATCAGACTCTCTCGGATTAATATGACGGAATGTCTTTTCCATCGCCTTTTCCATTTTTTCCATCTTTCACCTCCTTGATTTTTTGAGGAGGCTCGCGGTAAGCAAGCCTCCCTACTTTTAGTTGCTATCCTCCAGCGATTTGGGAAGTGACCTCCAGAGCAGCTTTACGCATATTGTCTACCCCTTCAGCTTTGTAGATGGCGCTGCCAACAATGGCATGCCAGTTTTCCCCAGCCACTTTTCCGGTCTCAGAAATATTGCCTCCTTGGACAATGAAACCTGGTGCGTAAAGGGTAAAGTTCCCTTGTCCAAGTATTTTTTCTAAGAGGTGGCGGTATTTGAGAACAAACTCAGCCTTATTCCCAGGAACAACGAAGTTGGAAACGCCATTTTCGGCAGCAATGGCATAGATCTGCTCGGGTCCAAGCTCAGCAATGAAGCCTCCCTCATTACTCAGAAATTCCTTTTGAGTCATGTGACCACCAACCAGAACTACTAAATCTTCCTCTCGACAAGCCTTTATCCATTCCCGTTCAGTGGCTGCTCCACCGAATGGAAAGAGGATCACCGCATCCGCCCTTGAAAACTTTGCAACCCTAGCAAATTTTTGTCCAAGCTCCGGGATATCAGTGCCTCCTTTCTGATGGTCAAAAATAATTGGTAGTTGGCTATGCCCCCGGATTCTCTCAACTACTACCGGTAATCCAAATTGAATCACAAGCTCTAAACCGACTTTATAACCACCGATTCCGGGCACCCCGGAGGTAGCCATAACAATCTGCTCAAGCTTCCCCAGGTCCATTACATCACAAGCTGGAATTACGCTCTTTTGTTGGGTAATCAGTTTTTTCATTTCCCTCCTCCTCTCGGTTTTTGCCTTGTCAAAGGGCTTAACGACATCCATATTCTATTATTAAACTTCTACATTGCTTTTACCTCCTTTTGGGTTAATAAAATGGAGGTTACCCTCCTTCTCCGACTTTAGTGAATTTAAAAAGATCTGTCAAGACAAAAGGCATCCTATTTATTCTCGACGGGTGGAACGATGGTAGCTATAATAGAAAGTGTAAAAAAGCAATGAAGAATTTTATCATTCCAACTTCTCAGGTTGAGAAGTTAGCCAGAAATATTTTAGCAAGAGCTAAGAATTTCGAAGTTATTTTTCCCGATTTAAGCAGAGACGGAAAAAGATATTTTCCTGATGGAGAAATTTATATAAGACTTTTAAAAACTGAAAAACTAAGCGGTAAAAGAGTTATTGTTTTGCATTCGGGAGCACCAAAACCAAATGAAGGGTTGGTGGAATTAGAATTGATTTTACAAGTTTTAAGAGACAATAATATAAAACCCGAGGTATTCTTCACTTATTTCCCCTACGGAATGCAGGATAAAGTTTTTGAAAGAGGAGAGACTAATGTGGCTGAAAATTTAGTTGAAAAATTAATAAATTATTATAAGGTTAAAAAAATCTATATTATTGACCCTCATTTCTGGGGAAGAAAATGGGTAAAAAAATATCCAATTGTTAATGTTTCTGTAGCCCCTATCTTAATGGAAAAAGCTAAAAATGATTTTGGTAAAGACATTTTATTTTTATCACCAGACATTGGCGGGGAAAGAAGGACTGGGGTCTCTGGGATGAGAAAAAAAAGAGTGAATTCCTATCGGGTGGAGATATCCTTTACTCAAATGAATTTTAATCATTGCCCGGTGGTTGGAATTGTTGACGATTTATTAGAAACTGGCGGAACTTTATTAAAAGCTTATAAGCTCTGCAAAAAAAATGGGGCAAAACAAGTTATCGCCCTAATTACCCACGGTGTTCTCCCCTCGGGCATTGCCAAAATTAAGAAAAAATATTCTAAACTTTACTTAACCAACACCATCGAGCAAAAGGAATCAAACATAGACCTAACTAATCTAATCTTGAAAACTCTCTCAGAATCGTAATTGAGATTTATGGAAAATTTGATTATTTTTTAAAAAAGTTCCGTCAACGCAACTTCTATATCCATTTGAAGTTGCGCAGGAACCACACAAACCAATACCACATTTCGTTAAAAACTCTATTGAAGAATAAATTTTTTCTGGGTTCAAGTATTGACTTTCGATATCTATCGCCATTTTTACCATAGCTTCTGGCCCGCAGTTTAGACAGCCTTCGGGGTTTGTTTTTTTGATAATTTCAGGAAGGATATCAGTGGCTCGTCCCTTGTGCCCCATTTCACCGTTTTCAGTAGTTAAATAAAGTTCTTCACACAGGACTTTAAATTTTTCCAAATAAGGTAAGTGGTTTTTATCTTTCGCTCCCAACAGGACAGCTGTTTTTTTATATTTTTTAGCAAAGAGGTAAAGAGCAGCAATTCCTGTCCCGCCACCTACTAACAAAATAGCTTCATTTAACTTTGGTGAATTCCCATAGGGCCCTCGAATATAGATGAAATCATTTTCTTTTAATTTTGATAGTTCATTTGTAAAATAGCCTCTTTTTTGAATTAACAAAGTTAAAGGAACGTCATCAAGAACAGAAAATGGCTTTTCTCCTTTTTCTGGCAGCCAAGCAAAAATAAATTGCCCTGGCTCTATCTTTATCTCACCATCTAACCTCAAAAGAAATAAATCATCAGCTAAAGATTTATTTTCCCTTACGGTATATTTTTGATAGTCCATATTCAGTTTCTCCTTCAAAAGACTGCTAGCATTATCTGTTCCCTTCTTTAAGTCAATTAATAAATCATGGAAATATTGCTTTATTTCTTCTGTATTCATTCCGGCTAAAGCTGAGCCAATCCCAAAAAAATTAGCACCAGCTTCTTTATATCTTTCTACCTCCACTCTGGTTGAAATACCACCACAAGCAATGATTGGTAAATCTGTTATCTCTCTTATTTTCTTAACCGAAGTTAAACCAAGTTCTAGAATCGCCTTTCCAGAAATCCCCCCCAGTTTATTTGAAAGTACTGGATAACCATCCCATAAATATAACTCCGGTCCTTTTGTGTTTACGGCTGTTATACCAGAGGTACCTCCGCTTATTGCCGCCTTTACAGTTTCTTTTACGTCTAAATTGGGTGAGATTTTAACGAACACCGGCTTCCCAAGAGAAACAATGCTCTTTGTTATTTTTTCTAAAATCGCATTATCTTGGCCTACAACTTGGCCATATTTTTCAGAATGAGGGCAAGAAATATTCAATTCAAAACCATCAGTAAATTCTACTAATTTTTCGGCTACTTCTTTAAATTCTTTCTCATCGCTGCCAAATATTGAAGTGAGTAAAAATTTATCAGGAGATATCTTTATTTTTGAAATTCTTTTTCTAAATTCCTCTACGCCGGGGTTGCAAAGACCAACGGCATTGATAAAAGAAAAAGGGGAATATTGAGCAATAATTGGCTCTCTATTCCCCTTTCTTGGCTCTGGCCCAATGCTTTTTGTTGTTAAGATTCCTATTTCTGGAATTTCATTTGCAATTTTTTCAAGTATTGATATCCCAGTAGTAACTATCCCGGAAGGAATGGTAAAAGGCCCACTAATTTTCTTGTTAAAGATTTTATATTTTGAGCGGGAGCGAGAAATATCCCTAGAGGTATATTCTTCCATTTAATTACTAAATTTTTCGTAGCAAACTATTTCTTTTAAACTTTTTCTTGTTTTAGGACCGGGTTTATCCATCGGGAACCCGAGAGGTAATAAAGCTACTACTTTATATCTCTCCGGGATTTCAAGAACTTTCTTAACTTCTTCCTGAGAAAAAGCCCCAATCCAGCAAGTTCCAAGCCCCTCTTCAACTGCCTGCAGAGTCATATGATCTAGGGCTATGGCTAAATCAACCGCGTAAGCCGGAACGCCACTACTTAGCTTTGGCTCCGGGTTTAGAGCCACCGCAATAATCACTATCGGAGCCTCTGCTACATGATCTTGATTGTGAGCAGCTTCGGCCAGTTTTTTTCTTGTTTTGGCATCTTTAACTACTACAAATTTCCATTCCTGCTCATTGTGGGCAGAAGGAGCCAATCTGGCTGCATCTAATATTTTCTTTAAATTTTGTTCCGGTACAAAATCCGGTTTATAAATTCTTACGCTTCGTCTGGTTTTAATTACTTGAGATACATCCATGATATAGTTGTTAGTTATTAGTTGCTACCACCAGTTCGGCTAGTTTTGTGAAATTATCTACATCACAGGCCAGAATCACGCTTTTCTGCTGCTGAATTAGTTTTTTTCATTTTTCCCTCCTTTTGCTGCGGACCCAAGGGGATTTGAACCCCTGATCTTCGCCGTGACAGGGCGACGTGTTAGACCGGGCTACACTATGGATCCATTTGGTGGGGAATGCTCTGGCCAATTGCCTGCCCCGTAGTCAAATGCGAAGAACTTGTACTTCGGGGAGCTACACCCGCATATGATTTTTGTACCGGGGGTGGGAATTTCACCCCGCACCAAAATCTAATGGCTGTGAGAGGGATTGAACCTCTGACCTAACGCTTATGAAACGTTTGCTCTACCACTGAGCTACACAGCCTTATTTTTGGTGCGGGGCGGGCCCACCTTGATCGCTTATGAGACGACCTTAGACACCAATCTACTCCCCGGCCCTTACCCGCCAAAATTTTCTGAAAGAAAACCTTTGTCGAAATTCTCCTACTGGGTAAACTTGTTGCGGGGGTGGGAGTTGAACCCACTTCTCGAGCTTATGGGACTCGTGAGATAACCGGTTCTCTACCCCGCTGTAACATACCAATTATTTATAAATAATCAGCAAAAATCAGTTACAAATCATCTGTTATAAATTTTAACCTTGAAGTGTTGCACTTCTGGGTAAAATTCGCCTCATAGTTTCATACTGAAATATAACATAAAAATTAAAAAGGGACAAGTCTTTTGCCCCTAACTGTCAGCTTGGGGTATTGACAAAAAAGGAAATCCGATTAAACTATCAAAATAGTATTCAAAATAGTTCTTTAAGAAAACAAAGGTTGTGAAACTAGTTTAGGAGTGACAACTCACGTTAGACCAGATTCGCTGGTGTTGCTTTTTATAACGAATAAATCAGGAGGTGTTCAATGCCAGTAATAGAAAGAGAACTCGATGGTCAGGCGCTAAAGAGAGCCTTAAAAGAAGCTACGCTGCGATTGGAACAGCACATAGATGAAGTCAATGCCTTGAACGTTTTCCCAGTTCCTGATGGTGATACCGGTATAAACATGTTTTTGACCATGAAGTCAGCAGTTGAAGCAATGGAGAAATCGAAGGACAATTCTGCGGCAGCCATTTCCGCTGCGGCAGCCAAGGGAGCTCTGTTGGGTGCCAGAGGTAATTCTGGTGTTATCCTCTCTCAAATACTGAGAGGCATAGCTAAGGGAATAGAAGAAAGAAAAAGCTTTTCCTCCCGGGATCTGGCTCACGCCCTTCACATTGCTTCAGAACAGGCATATAAAGTTGTGGATAATCCCATAGAGGGAACCATACTCACCGTCATCAGGGAAGTTGCTGAAACAGCCTCTGACACAGCAAGCAGAGGGGTCAGTTTTGCCCATACTATGATGTCTGTGGTGTCACGAGCAAAGAAGACAGTAGAGAGAACGCCAGAGATGCTTCCTGTACTGAAAGAGGCTGGAGTGGTAGATGCTGGAGCCAAGGGATTGTATTATATCTTTGAAGGGATGAAAGATTCTATCTGTAGAAAGCCAACTCACCATTCCTCTAGGAAATCTCCCCTTCGAGTGCCCTCCACCCGGGAAAAAGAAAAAATCTATGGATTTGACGTTCAGTTTATGATACAGGGTAAAAACCTGCCCTTTGAAGAAATACGTGATACCGTTGTGGCATCTGGCAAATGCCCCTTAGTAGTTGGCGACGAGAGCCTCATAAAAGTTCATGTCCATACTCTGAATCCCGACGATATACTGAACTACGCTCGTAGTAAAGGAGTGGTAACTGACGTTGTAGTTGAGGACATGGATCAGCAAGTCCGAGAAAAGATGGAGAAAGAAGGCAGCGATGAGCAAAGTAACTAAAAGAAGGGTAGTAATTACTGGAGTTGGTGCTGTTACTCCTTTAGCCACTGGTGTTGAGGAATCCTGGCAGAAACTTTGCCAGGGCAAATCTGGTGTAGCTAGAATCACTAGATTTGACCCTTCAGGCTTTAAGACGCAAATTGCCGCTGAGCTAAAGGATTTCCACCCTGAAGACTTTCTGGATAAAAAAAAGATTCGGAGGACCGACCCATTTATTCACTATGCCATAGCGGCTGCTCGCATGGCGCTGGACGATGCCAGATTGAATATTAATGAAAATAACGCCAGCAGGGTAGGAATAGTAGTAGGCTCATGCGGTGGTGGCATGACCACTTATGAAAAAAACCTCATGGCTCTTCGTCAGGAGGGGCCAAATAGTGTTTCTCCTTTCTTTACCACTGGATTTATAGCCAACATGGCAGCAGGGGAGATCTCCATAGTTTTTGGTGCCAAGGGACCAAGTAAGTGCATAATTACCGCCTGCGCTACTGGAACTCATTCTATCGGTGATGCCTTCAGGCTTATTCAATATGGTGAGGCAGATGCTATGATTGCCGGTGGGAGTGATGCCTATATCCTGCCCATAAGCATTGCTGGACTGGATAAAATGAGAGCCATATCTCGAAGGAATGATGAACCGGAGAAAGCTAGCCGCCCATTTGATAAAAACCGTGATGGCTTCGTGCTCGGAGAGGGTGCCGGGGTCGTTATTTTAGAGGAGATGGAATCAGCCATAAGAAGGGGGGCTAAAATCTATGCCGAGATTGTCGGTTATGGCTCCAACATTGATGGTTTTCATATAACCGAGCCTGACGGGGAAAATCAGGCTCGGTGTATTAAGTTAGCTTTGAATGACGCTGATATTCTTCCAGATGAACTTGATTATGTCAATGCCCACGGCACCTCCACCATCCTCAACGATTTGGCCGAGACAAAAGCTATAAAAGCTGCTTTAAGAGAACATAGTAAAAAGGTGCCCGTAAGCTCCAATAAGTCTATGGTAGGTCATCTATTGGCAGCAGCAGGAGCTGTAGAAGCTATTTTCACTGTTCTTACCATTAGGGACGGCATTATTCCTCCTACTATAAATTATGATACTCCAGACCCTGAGTGTGACCTGGATTATGTTCCCAACCTGGCCAGAAAAACAGAGGTTAACGTAGCTCTTTCCAATTCCTTTGGCTTTGGGGGAGTAAATGCTACCCTTGTCTTTAAGAAGTTCTTTGACAAACCAAAAGAAAACTCAAACTAAAAAGGAGCCTAATCGGCTCTTTTTTAATTTTCCTAAAATAACTCTCAGACTGTATAAATGGTGACTGGCGGGTGAGTATAAAGCAAGCGGAACGAGTTCAGGCTTTTTACATACAATTAGAATACCTGCAAATCCCTTAGGGCTTGTTCAAAAATCGCTAAAGTTTTTTTAGCCTGGTCCGAAGATAATCTAAAATCAGGGTTATAAACTATATCGTTGCGAGTTTGCAAAGCTTGATAAAGTTGATCAATATTGGAAACAGTAGTTGGAGTTACTTTTTCTAATCTTTCTTTTAAATTCTCTCCCGGATAACCTAATTTTTTTAGAACATCATCCAGCATTTCTTCGGCCTCCAAAACCGCAGTTTTATATTCATCTTCGGAACCCAATTCTAATCTTTTGGTTATTCTCTCCCACCGCCTAGTTATCCTTACCGCTCCGTAAGGTTTATAGGTGAAAAATCCCACCAAATCTTCAATGAAAAGATATCTTAACCAATTTGTCCTGGTCAAAACAAAAATCATTATCCCTAAAAAAATACCTGAAATCCCAAAAAAAGCAAGCTTTACCCAGAGTATGTTTTCTTGAAGTTGATGCGGAATTGAAGTTAAAAATGAAATTATATTATCTAAATTCATAATATTTATTCGTGTGGGCGCATTCGTGTAGTCCCGAAGCCGAGCGAAGCGCGGCTGAGGATTGCGCTATTCGTGTGCTATTTTTTCAAAAGTTTGAGCTACTTCAAAAATTTTATAATCCTGGAGTCCTTTGCCAATAATTTGTAGGCCTACCGGCAGATTCTTACATTTTCCAATGGGAATAGAAATCGCAGGTAATCCGGCTAAATTAACCGCTATCATAAAAATATCAGAGAGATACATCGAAAGAGGATCTTTAATTTTTTCTCCGATTTTGAAGGGCAAAGTAGGGCAAGTCGGGGTTAAAATTACGTCTACCTTCCGAAAGGCTTGATTGAAATCCTCCCTAATCAAAGTTCTAACCTTTTGAGCTTTTAAATAGTAAGCTTCGTAGAAACCTCGAGACAAAGCATAAGTCCCTAACATAATTCGGCGCCTGACCTCATCCCCAAACCCTTTCCCCCGTGTTTTTAGATAAACATCTAATAAATCTTTGATTTTTGATTTCTTGCCCGCCAAAGTTTTCTTCGAAAATTTAGGCGGGTGAAGATTTTGGATTTCTGACTTTCCGTATTTTATTCCGTCATATCTTGCTAAGTTAGCCGAGAGCTCAGAGGGCATAATGATATAATAAGTGGCTAAAGCATATTTTGTGTGAGGAAGGCTAATTTCTTTAATTTTCGCCCCCATTTGCTCAAATTTTTTAATTGCTTCTAAGATTATTTTTTTAACAGCCGGATCAACGCCTTTAATAAAGTATTCTTTAGGGATGCCGATTCGTAAATTTGAAATTTGAAATTTGAAATTTGAAATTTTAGATTCGACCGATGTCGAATCTAATTCATCCTTTCCGGAAATTGCCTCAAAAACTATTTTAGCATCTTCAACATTTTTACTAAGAGCCCCGATTTGATCCAAAGAAGAAGCCATAGCGATAAGACCAAATCTTGAAACTGCCCCGTAGGTGGGTTTAAATCCCACTATGCCGCAAAAAGAGGCCGGAAGTCGAATGGAGCCGCCGGTATCAGATCCCAAAGCAAAAACGCATAAATTATCAGCTACCGCCGCTGCTGAACCCGAAGAAGAACCCCCCGGAACTCTGGTAAAATCATGAGGATTCAGAGTTTTGCCAAAAGCAGAATACTCGCCGGAAGACCCTATCGCAAACTCATCAAGATTGGCCTTTCCCAAAATCACCGCTCCTTGACTTTTAAGCAACTTTACCACAGTTGCGTCATAGGGAGCAGTGTAATTACTTAAAATCTTGGAACCGGCAGTGCATCTAATATCTTTAACTAAAATATTGTCTTTGATTAGACAGGGAATTCCGGCTAATATTGGTAATTCCCTTTTTTGCAAAAGCAAATCATCTATTTTTTTAGCCTGGGAAAGAGCGAAATCCTCACAGACTGTCAAAAAAGCAAAGATTTTTTTATTCCTTTCTTTTATTCTATCCAAAAAACTCTTGGTTAGTTCCAGCGCCGAGAATTTTCTTTTTAATAAACCTTGATGGGCTTGAGTGATGGTAAGCTCGGTAAGATTCATTTTTTCATGATTAGTTATAGCACGGCTTTGACCTTGATGTATCTTTCCCTTCTCTCGGGTGCCGCTGCGACTAATTCGTTTACATCATCTAAATTCTCTTTCTTTGCCTCATCCTCCCTCATTACGTTTTTGACCAAAACTGAATGGCTGGTTGGCTCAACCTTGGAAACGTCTACTTTTTTCAATAAATTAAAATAATCTAAAATTGAAGAGAGGTCTTTCCCCAACTTTTTAATTTCAGTCTGACTCAAACCAAGTCTTGCTAATTTAGCAATGTGTTCAACTTCTTTTTTAGAAATCATAAAAAATTGAAAATTTTACTTCAGAGGTTTCAATTCTTGGGTTTTTATTAATACCTCTCTCAGCTCATCAAGATCTTCTAAAACCATTCCCGCTCCCCGAACTACTGCAGTTAAGGGATCGTCAATAATCGTGGTAGGAATTTTTGTTTCTTTGGCAAGTAAATTATCCAAACCTTGAAGAAGCGATCCTCCTCCTGCCATATAGACACCTTTAGACATAATATCTGACAATAACTCCGGCGGGGTTTCTTCTATGGTAGATTTCACCGCAGCCACAATCTGCCTAACTGACTTTTCCATAGCTCTTCGAATATCTTCATCAAAAACAGTAATCTCTTCCGGTAGTCCGGTTACTAAATTTCTTCCCCTAAGAGGCATTTCCCTTTTAGGGGTTCGTTCTAAGCGAAGTGAGGAACGGGAAGATGCTGGGGGTCGAGACACGAGGGCTTCCAATGGAGCGGGAGCTTCCGTCTTTGAGTTATACTCCTTGAGGGGAAAAGCCGAACCAATTCCGATTTTAATTTCTTCAGCAGTTCTTTCCCCTATCAATAATTTATATTCTTCTTGAGCAAAACGAATTATATCTTCGTTGAGCTGATCTCCGGCAATCCTCAGACTTTTAGAGAGAACCAATCCTCCCAAAGAAATTACGGCTATTTGGGTAGTTCCCCCTCCTATATCAACAATAAGATTTCCTCCGGCTTTTTGAATCGGGAGCCTTGCTCCCAAAGCCGCTGCCAGCGGTTGTTCGATTAAATAAACTTCTCTTGCTCCGGCGTTTTTTGCTGCGTCCTGAACCGCCTTCTTTTCCACCTCGGTTACTCCGCAGGGAATCCCCACAATTACTCGGGGCCCGAAGACGGGTAAGAATTTTCTTTTCCTGACTTTTTGAATAAAATATCTCAACATTTGCTCGGTTACTTCAAAATCAGAAATTACCCCTTTTACCAAAGGTCTGGTAGCCACAATATGAGCCGGAGTCCGACCAACCATTTTCTTTGCCTCTGCCCCGATCGCTAAAATTTGTCCGGTTTTTTGATTTATTGCCACTACCGAAGGCTCCTGAATTACAATCCCCCGACCTCGAACATAAACTTCAGAGTTTGCCGTTCCCAAATCAATAGCAATATCCTCTGAAAGATATGATAAAAGTTTGTTAAACATAATTTAATTTGATGTTTGATTTTAGGAATTGTAATAAGTGTCCTCTTTTTACTAATTTAACCTCTTTTTTCTTTCTTTCTTTAACCTCGACGCAGTCTCTTTTTAACGTCCTCTCGCTTATCACAATTCTAATAGGTAGGCCAATTAAGTCTGCTTCGACTAATTTCTCCCCGGGAAAAACATTTTTTCTATCATCATATAATATCTCTAAATTTTCCTTTTGTAAATCCCGATAGAGTTTCTCCGAATCTTTCCCAACTCTTGGACTAGAAAGCTCTATTGGAATTAAATGAATTTGAAATGGGGCTACCTCTTTGGGCCAAATAATTCCAAACTGGTCATGATGAACCTCAACTATTACTCCAATTATTCTGGAAACCCCTAACCCATAACAACCCATTACTATTAATTTTTTCTTTCCATCCCTATCGGTAAAAAAAGCCGACATTTGTTTAGAAAATTTTGTTTCTAACGGAAAAATGTTTCCCGCCTCAATTGATTTTTCTTCTTTTAAGACCCTTTGACAAATTGGACATTTATCTCCGGTTTTTAATTTTGCGATTTCCTTATTTTGCGAAAAGTGATGCTTCGGACAGTAAATAATTCTATCTTCTCCGCCATCGGCTAAAACTTGAAACTCGTGAGTTATTTCTTTTGTAAATCCTGCCCCGGAAGCCTCAGTTAAGATTGAATCCAAACCGCATCTTTTAAAAATCCTAAAATAAGCTTTTTTTACAGTGTCGTAGTATTTTCTAAAATCTTCTTCGGAAGAATGGAAACTGTACAAATCTTTCATCCCAAATTCCCGGCACCTTAGAAGTCCGGATTTTGCCCGGGGTTCTTTCCTGAATTTATTTTGAATTTGATAAAGATAGAGGGGCAAATCTTGCCAGGATTTTATAGATTTTCTGACAATGTCGGTAATCATCTCTTCGTGAGTGGGACCCAAACCAGTTTCTTTCTTTCCTTCTTGGGTCTTATACATTACCTTCCCAATTTCTTTTGACCAACGGCCAGTTTCTTCCCAGAGAAACCTGGGTTGCAAAACTGACATCAGTATTTCTTGAGCTCCAATTTTTTCCATTTCTTCTCTAATTATCTTTTCAATTTTTCTTAATACCCTTAGACCTAAGGGTAAAAAACTCCAAACTCCGGCCATTTCTTTATAAATAAAACCTGCCCTGATTAAAAGTTGAGAATTTATGCTCTCTTCATCTTTTGGCGCCCTTTTTAAAGTTTTATAAAAAAGTTGAGATTGTCTCATACGGATAGATATTAGATGTTAGATGATAGATGATAGATGTAAGTTTCAAATTTTTTATACCTTTAACCTTGCATCTAATATCTAATATCTAAAATCTAAAATAATCGGGCAATGTCTTTTATTGTTACCAAAATCATTAAGGCGATTAATAAGGCAAAGAAAACACTGGTGACATTTTGCTCAATTTTTTCACTGATTGGCCTTTTCCTGGCTGCCTCAATTCCTAAAAAAAGAAGTTTCCCACCATCGACAGCTGGAATTGGTAAGACATTAAATAAAGCAATATAAATAGCAATCATTCCTACAAACTGAAGAAAATAACTTACTCCCAATTGGCTGGCTTGGGTAAATAAATGTAAGATTCCAACAGGCCCCATTAATTCTACTCCAGTTGGTTTTCCGGAAAGAGCATTTTTTGTTGCCTGACCGTAACCTTGGATGACGGCTGCCGTCATCTCGGCTGTAGCTCCAATCCCTTTCCAAGGAGCCAGGTACCAGGGATAAGATTTTATCGCTGTCCTGACCAAACCTACTCCCATCGCCCCTTCACCAGCTGGCGGTGAAACTCTGGGAACTAAAGATACATCAAAAATCTCTTTTCCCCTTTCAATTGTTAATGTAACTTCTTCTCCTTTATATTTTTCAGTGAGTTCTTGAACTTCTTTAACCTTTGAAATTTGAAATTGGTTTTGAAATTGTTTAATTGTGTCTCCTGGTTTTATTCCGGCTTGGGCGGCTGGTGAGTTAGGAACGATGGCAGCAATTTGCACTTTAGGATTAACTAAATTATGATTTTCTTCATCGCTTATTGCCACTGCCGTTCCTAAATTGAAAACAATACTAAAAAGAATTGCTGCCATTATCCAAAAAGAAAGTACTCCACCAAAAGCAATTAAAGCCCTTTTTGAGACTGGCTGCCGTGAAAAACTTTCAGGATTTTCAAGACCGCCTATCTCTCCGGGAAGTTTAACAAAGGCGCCAAAAGGTAAAAGATTTATAGAATATAATGTCTCCCCAATTTTCTTTCCAAAAAGCCGTGGTGGATAGCCAATCCCAAATTCTTCTACTTTCACTCCAAAGCGCTTTGCCAAAACAAAATGGCCAAATTCATGAAGAACTATTAAACCGATAAGACTAATAAAAGCGACGATAATAGTTAAAATCACAAACCGTAAAATGAAGCGAGGAAATTAATTTTTGGGACAATCCGCAGCGAATTGGCTTGGTTCGAGCACATAACGCTTTATGTGCTCGACAATTCGCGAGTAGCAGCGAATTTCCGCTGGAGAAATTCGCGTGTCCCAAAAATTATATTCCCGAGCATCACTCCATTATCTCTTTTTTCTTTTTTTCTCCGATTTGCGCAATTTTTTGGCTGCGATCATCAACCAAATCCTGAAGTTCATCTTTTGCCCGAAATTTATCATCCTCCCGAATTTCTCCTTCTTTAAATTTTTCTTGAATTTCATCCCAGGCCTCCTCTCGCCACTTTCTAACGGTTTTTCGGGCTTCTTCTTGCTTTTCGGATAGAACCCTGAGCAATTCTTTTCTAAATTCCTCGGTTAGGGGAGGCAAATTAACCCGAATTACATCTTTGTCAACAACCGGACTGAGGCCCCCGCCAAATTGCCTGATTGCTTTTTCAATCGACTCTAAATAAGATTTATCCCAAGGTTGAATTAAAATTTGTCGAGGACCGGATAAGGTTATTACTCCCCATTGTTTTAAGGGAAGTTTCTGTCCAAAACATTCAACCGGCACATCTTCAACCAAAGACGCTGAAGCTCTTCCGCTTCGAATTTTTGCCACTTCTCTTTCTAAAAAATTAATAACCTTATCGAGTTCAGGTTTAATTCTATCAATAATTTCCTTATATTCCATAACTATTTTTAAATATACCAAAATTTTAACATTATGTCGAGAGAAACAAAAAAGGCTCTAAACTATAGCTAGAGCCTTTCCTAATAACTTTTATTTACTCTTTAACAATGATTGAAAAAAACTTGCCCATTTCTATCTTTGCCTTACGATTTTTCAGTGCCTCCAGTAAAGCACTATATCTCCTCTTTGCTATCTCTTGAACTGTAGACAACTCTTTTGCGTTTCCGTATTTGAATGATTCAACGGTATATCTCCCCCAGGGCATTTGAAGTTCAATCTGAAGCTTTTTCTTATCATCATTTCTAAATAAAATTAGCTCAATTTCCTTAGGTTCCTTTAGCCCTACCTGCTCATCAGTAATTTTCAAAACATCGCTTTCTATCTTCTCACCGTGTATTAAAATTAACGGCATCTTTTCTCACCTCCTTTTTAAATTTACTATCCCATTTCTACCAAATCCAACCCAAAAAGTCAACCCCGCACTTTTTACAATTCGAGCATTAAAATTTCCAAAGCTAACCGGGGATTAACATTGGTGGTAGAGATTAAAAAATTAGTGTTTTGCAAGATTCGAAGAATACTCCTTAGTTTATTTAAGGAATAACCATTATAAGGTTCTGCCTCGCTTCGCTCGGCAGAACCTTGATTCGCTAATGTATAATCATATAATCTTGAATTAAGAACCTGCTTGCTTCGCATATTCTTGATTTTAGATATAAAAATCTTTCTAAAATATCTTAGCCAAAAGTCTAAAACCTCGCTTAATTTTTGCGGGTCTTTACTCAAATTTTTTGCATATTGAAAACGGAAAAACAAATCAGACCTCATTAATTTAACAATATCCAAAATTCTCTCTTTTTGATCTTCTAACCTCCGGGGGTCGGAAAGAAAATCTAAAATCTGACCCGGTCTGCCATCATAAAAGTCCATAATTTCATTTATGGTTTCCTGCGCGATGCCTTGATTTTGAAGATATTTTTTGAGGTCGTCCTCGGATACCTTATAAAATTTAATAATCTGAGTTCGAGAAAGAATGGTAGGTAATAACATCCGGGGGCAAGGGGTAATTAAAACAAAAATGGCCCGACCCCTTGGTTCTTCTAAGAGTTTTAAAAACGAACTTTGGGCCTCGGTATTCATGCAATGAGCTTCGTCTATTATGGCTACCTTAAATGGAGCCGAATAAGAACAGAGATTAAAATAAGAGTTCAGTTTTCTAATTTGAGAAATTTGAATTTGTTTACCCTCCAAAGTTTTATCAAGCAAAGACCTTCCTTTGGGTTCTATTAAAGTTAAATCAGGGTGAATTCCTTTTTCAATAGTTTTACGGTTTTCGGGTCCAAAAAGCAGTTTTACGAACTCAATAGCTACCCTTCTTTTTCCTACCTGGTCAGGTCCCGAAAATAAAAAAGCATGAGGAATTTCCCTCATTTCTGCCAAATTTTTAAGATATTGCCATTGGAATTGATGACCAATTAACATAGGGTGGGAAACTCGAAAGAATTAAGCGAAGCAAGTTTCCCGAGGAGAGCATTACGGAACCAGCCGCCAGAAAAAGTATTGTCTTTTAGTAAGAATCACTGAGTGCTGGCGCGCAATAGCCCGCAGCCGAAGATAAACTTTATATTGCCACTTGGCTGACGCCGTGCTCTCCGAGGAAGACTTGCTGAGCACTAATTTATTTTTTTGACATTATGCTCTTTTTGTAAAGTTCCAAATTTTCCAGCACCACTCCTGTACCCTTAGCTACGCAAAACATGGGCTCTTCGGCTACATAACATGGGACGCCGGTAGATTTAGCAATTAGTTTATCAATATTTTTAAGAAGCGCCCCGCCGCCAGAAAGAACTATTCCTTTATCCATTATGTCTGCCGAAAGTTCGGCAGGGGTGGTCCTTAATACCTGTCTAATGACTTGAATGATTTCCTGGAGTACCTCAGAAATTGCCTCACAAATTTCGTTAGATGAAATTTTGATATTTCGAGGAAGCCCGCTAATTAAATCTCTCCCCCGAATCTCCAAAATCTTGGGTTCTCGCTCGGATATTGCAGTTCCTATTTTTATTTTTATTTCTTCAGCAGTTTTCTCTCCAACTGCTAAATTATGTTTTTTCTTGATGAAATCAGATATGGCTGTATCCATTTTATCGCCGGCCATCCTTAATGAACCTGAAGTAACAATTCCCCCCAAAGAAATTACTGCCACCTCGGAAGTCCCTCCGCCAATGTCAACAATTAAATTACCTGAGCAAGAATTAATAGGAATTCCTGCTCCAATCGCAGCTAAAATCGGTTCTTTGGCGACAAAAACTTGCTTTGCCCCTGCCCCCAACCCAGCTTCGATCACCGCCCTCTTTTCGGTAGAAGTGATACCGGCCGGAATAGAAATCATTAATTCCGGTTTAAAAAATTGAAAGGGTGAAATTATTTTTTTTAGAAAATAAGATATCATTGCCTGAGTTACTCTAAAATCAGCAATCACCCCATCTCGAAGGGGTCGATAAATCCTGATGGTATCAGGGGTACGACCGATCATTTCTTTAGCTTCCTCCCCTACCGCCAAAATCTTATTTTCATCCAGAGAAACCGCCACCACTGATGGTTCTTGTAAAACTATTCCTTTTTTGGGAACAAATACCACCGAGTTACAAGTTCCGAGATCGATACCAATTTTTTTTATAAACATATTGAAAATTGAAAATTTTAAATTAATAAATCAATTTTAATCTTTAACTCTTTTAATGTCTGCTCCTAACTTCTGAAGTTTTTGTTCAATTTTCTCATATCCCCTATCTATTTGATAAACACCATTAATGACAGTCTTGCCTCGGGCAACCAACCCAGCAATAATAAGAGATACCCCCGATCTTAAATCATAACTGTTTATTTCTGTTCCGTAAAGAGGGGTGGGACCGTTGATGATTGCCCGATGGGGGTCGGCAACGATAATTTTTGCTCCCATCTTATTAAGTTCCTCTAAATATTTTAACCTCCCCTCATAAAGCGGATCGTGAATTAAGGTTGAACCTTTTGCCTGGGTGGCTAAAACCCCGAAAGCAGATTGAAGATCGGTAGGAATGCCAGGATAAATTAAGGTTTGAACCTTGTCCATCTTCAAGATACCCGTAGGTTTTTCAACCAAAATTGCGCCTTTTCTTCCTGACTTTATTATTTTAAAATCTAAACCAAAATCTTTTAATTTTTCCAAAACCAATTCCAGATGAAGAGGATTAACGTTTTTAACCGTTACCCTTCCCTTGGTAGCAGCAGCTAAAATTATGTAGTTTCCTGCCTCCACCGGATCGTAAATAATGGCATGGGAAGCACCTTTTAATTTTTCTTTGCCAAAAATCTGGATATTATGAGAGCCCTCTCCTTTTATTTTTGCTCCCATTTTTTTTAAAAATAGAGCCAGGTCCTGAACATGGGGTTCGCAGGCAGCAATAGATATTTCTGTTTTTCCGGGAATTAAGCTGGAAGCCATTAATGCGTTCTCGGTAGCGGTAACTGAAAACTCTTTTAAAATAACCCTGGCAGGCTTTAATCCTTTTTTGGCCTTGAAATGATACAAACTCTGCTCTTCGGAAACCTCTGCCCCCAGGGTTCTGAAAGCATTGAGGTGAACATCAATGGGTCTTGACCCTATTATGTCTCCTCCGGGTTTAGAGATTGTTACTTTTCCAAACCTGGATATAAGCGGACCTATTAACAAAACTGAAGATCGCATTTTTTTAACTAATTCCGGCCTTATTTTTGAAGGATCGATGTTTTTGCAACTTATCTTTATAGTTCTGGCTCCTCTCCAGATAATATCTGCTCCCAGCTCTTGCAAAATTTCTATCATTCGAAAAACATCCTCAACCAAAGGAAGATTAGCGATTTCGCATTCCTTATCGGTAAGCAAAGTAGCGGCTAAAATAGGAGTCGCCGCATTTTTTGCTCCCCCAACCTCAATTTCTCCTTCTAAGGGTTTGCCGCCTTGAATTATAAATTTCTCTGTCATGCTAATTTATCTTACTTTAAAATTACCTTTTTGGCAATCTTCTCCCTAAAACCACAGTAAGTAAGACAAATACTCCTCCTACAATAAATAGAAGATTATACCCTAAAAAAGCAATGGTCAATCCAGAAATTAAAGATCCTAAAGCCGTGCCTAAAGGAGCAAAAATAGTATCGATGGCACCCGCTTCCTCTGGATATTTTTTGAGCTCGCGATTGACCAATCCCGACCTCCCGGAATCGGCCATTAAAGCACCAACTGCTCGGCCAATATTTATTAGCAAAACGCTGAAAAAATTTAAAAGGGGTGCAGCTATGCCTAAAATAATAGTTAATAATCCTGCTACCATCCCTCCTTGAAAAATATTTTTAAAACTTTGCTGTTCACCAATTCTTCTAATAACCCACAAAGAAACCGGTAAAAAGGCCAAAGAAAATAGAGCGCAAAAAATCAGAATGAAGTTTTGTGACCAAGCTAACTCAGTTTTCAAAAATAAAACAAAGAAAGCTCGATAAAATCCGCCCAAAAGCAACACCGCAAAAGAGACCGAGATTAAACAGAGAACAGTTCTCTGTTTTAATTTTTGGAAGACGCCTCCATAGTTTTGTTGAAGGTTTTTAAAATTAAAATCATGGTCTGGCAAAACTTTAGCCGGCTTTCTTAATTTCACAAAACAGAAAACAGCATTAAAAAAATGGATGGTTAAACTTAAAATAAAAACCCCAAAAAAGTTAAATTGTCAAATAAAAAAAGCTCCAATAGCTGGAGCAATTGCTTCAGCGTAAAAGGGAGCGGTATAGAACCAAGCAAATGACCTAGAAGGATTTTCCAAGGTTGAGCCCATTAAAATAGCTCGGGATGAAACAAAGAATAAAGCAGCGGAAATTCCTAAAATTACTTGCCAAAAATAAAACAAAGCGGGATTTTGAATTAAAATCATCCCTAAAGAATAAAGAGCGTAACCTGCAATTCCTAAACCAGCTAAGATAGCAGGATTTATTTTATGGTTGAAAAAACCGACCAAAGGAGCAAAAAAAGCAATGGGCAGGTAAATTAAAAGATAAGTATAGCCAACTTCCGGCAGCGACATTCCTCTGGCTACCAAAAAAAGAGGAAAATATAGAGAAAAAAGCTTATAGCCAAACATTAAAAAGAAATGCGAAATCGTCGCATCTCTGGTAATTTTCTCAATTTTCGGGAAAAGAGACATATTAAAATATTGTAACAAAGAAAAAGGCGCTCGCCGTAGGCGAGCGCCTTTACTTTCAATATTAGAGATTTAGAGATTTAGTAACTTTTTCTCCACTCCTTCGATGTGAAATTTAGCACTTTGGACAGTCTCTTTTTCGAAGTCCTTATAAAGACCGATGGCTGCAGCGTAATCATTCTTTGCTTCTTCTGTCCGGCCCAATTCCTTTAGAGCATCGGCTCGATTATGCTTACCGTGGCCGGCTGTCCGGTAATCTTTTCGGTATAAGGCAGTCTCATATACTTTCTCGCAAACCTTCACACTTTCTTCAAAGTTCTTTGCCCAACGGCAGAGAATACTCCGGGTATTCCAGACCGATGGTTCGTCCGGAAACCCCTGGACAGCTTGATCACTTACCCGCCAAGCCTCGTTTCTATCGCCTAAAATCCAAAGACTCAAAGGCAAACCATTAAAAATTGAAAGCTTCTTTTTCGCATCAGAGGTTTCCCTTGAGGCAACGTCAAACATATTTCGCGAAAGTCGAAGTGCTTCCATCTTTTCCTCTTCCGGGCCTTTTATGCCTATATAATAGAAACACCATCCCTTAAGTCGCAAAGCCTCAGCAATGTCTTCGGTTTTCGTAAGATCAGAAAGACTTTCATTGAGTAAGGTAACCGCTTCTTGCCATTTTCCATCGTTGTACAATTTTTGAGCTTTTTCTAAAACTTCTGCCATCTTGTCACCTCCTTTTTATTATAATCCGCCTATGGTTTTAATAAATTTATGACCGCAATTTCTACATTCATAATCTAACCAAAGCTTATCATTTATGAAGTCTCTCCATGAGTCCCCCACAAGACCGTCTTCATCCGGAGTTCGTGTAGCCCCAACTAAGACCGCTGTCTCCTCTCCGCACTTTTCGCATTTTATCCTCTCTTCAATCCTCTCTTCAATTGTAGATGAAAGAAATTGGTGACACTTTCTACAAGACTTATTAATATATTTATTTTCTATGACTTCGTCTACTTCCACGTAACATCGACACCTCGGACACCATTCCATATTTTCCTCCTTTCTAAAGAGCTTATCCCATAATCTACCAGCGAGTATTTCGACCCTTTTTCAGTTGTTAAACAACTTTACATTTTTGTTCTCCTCTTTATTTTGACCCAATGAGGCATCTTAGCAAATTGATTTAAATTTGTCAAATGGCTATGATAAAAGTAAGAACCTGCTCGCTTTACTCGCAGGTTCTTGATTCGCTAAGGTATGAACATATAATCTTGAATTATGACAAAAAAGAAGCGAACTATTTTATTTATTGTTTGTGCGGTTTTGTTTATTTTAATTACTCCCTCGGTAATTTTTTATTCCCAGGGGTATCGGTTTGATTTTGAAACGAAAAAAGTTGTTCAAACTGGCGGTTTTTATTTTAAGGTTTTTCCCAGAAATGCCGAGATTTATCTTAATGGAAAACTAAAAACGAAAACTTCGGTTCTAACTAGCTCTACCTTAATTAAAAATCTTTTGCCGAAAACTTATGAAATTCAAATAAAAAAAGAAGGCTATCATTCCTGGCAAAAGTCGTTAGAGATATATGAAAAACAAGTAACCGAGGCCAAAAATATCATTCTCTTCCCCGAAAACCCAAAATTTGAAACCTTGACAAAAAATGTAAATAATTTTTGGTTCTCGCCCGATGGAAAAAAGATAGCAATTTACGAATTGAATTACCCTCCACTGGCTACAACCTCCCCCTCACGCATTGACAAAGAACCCTCTCCGGAATGGACTCTAAAGCTTTACGAATTAGAAAAAAATATTAAAAGCCATTTAATTGGTGCAAAAGATATTTATTCTGGAGGAGTTGATTTATTAAACTTAGAATTCTCTCAGGACTCAAAAGAGATCTACCTGAACGTGGGAATGAAGGAACAGGAAAAAAACTTTGTTTTGGAACTAAATAAATTTCCACCGGTTTTAATTAAAAAAGAGACTACCTCCCCCCCCGAAGATGTAATTACCTCCCAAACTTTCGATAATAAAATTTATTACCTGGACGACTCCGGTTATGTTTTCAAAGCTGACTCGTTGCCTCTGTCTTTGCAAGAAAGGGTAGGAGTAAAAATTAACGAAAAATCTTTTCCAATCCAACAGGAAACAAATTATAAACTGAAGATACTGCCGGATGATTATGTCTTTCTGCAAGAAAAAGAAGATTTGTACTTGTTTAATCCTAGCTCAAAATCATTCGAAAAATTTTTTGATGGGATTTTAGATTTAAAAATTTCTCCCGATTTAAAAAAATTGGCTTTTTTCTCTAAATCAGAAGTCTGGATTTTATTTTTAAAGGACAACCTGGAGCAGCCGATAAAAAAAGCCGGGGAAAGAGTTTTTCTTACCCGGCTTTCCGAAAAAATAGGCAACGTCTTTTGGTTAAATTCTAACTATTTAATTTTCAGTTCCGGCAGCAAAATTAAAATTGCCGAAATTGATGATCGAGACAAAATAAACATTGTTGACTTGGCTGAGTTTAAAGAAATAAAAGATGCAGGGCAGCCGGAAATATTCTTTAATCAAAGCGATGAAAATTTGTATGTTTTAAGTAATGAGATTTTATACAGCTCGAGTCCCCTCCTCCCTTAAATTAGCGAGAACTGTGGGGCCCAGCCGAAGGCTGGGAGGGTGGCGGGTGGGTCGTAGTCTCGCTAATCCACTAATTTTCGGGAAACGAAAGGGTTTTCTTTGACATAAAACCGCCAGGGTTTTTTAGCCCAGGTGCCGGCATAATCAATTCCAATTCTTTTTGTGGCCACAATCTGGCTATTTTTTATTGCACACGAATAGCGCTCGCTCCCGAGCACATAAAATTTTATGTGCTTCGGTCGCGGAACACGAATGCGCCCACACGAATCTTCTAACCAAATTCTTTTAGATTTTACCAAATCCTCTCCGTCAAAAGATTTATTAAGCCCCAACCATCTGCATAATTTTCCCGGTCCAGAAGCAACTCTTTCTTTTCTTTCTTTCTCTCCAATCGGCTCTAAAGCCCTAACCAATACGCATTCCGGCTTTCCGGCTTTCTCGGTAGTAATATTCAATTGCCAATACATTCCATAGCAAAGATAAATATAAATATGCCCACCTTCAAGATATTCGGTTTTATTTCTAGGAGTAATTTTACCATCGTAGGCATGACTTGCTCGATCTTCTGGCCCAATATAGGCCTCAGTTTCAACGATCTTACCCACCAATTTTTTCTTTCCGATTTTTCTTACTAAATATTTTCCCAACAACTCTTGGGCTACGGTTAAGGTGGGTCGAACATAAAACTCTCTTTTTATTTTTTTCTCCATAATTCAAGATTATATATTTATACCTTAGCGAATCAAGAACCTGCGAGCGAAGCGAACAGGTTCTTAATTCAAGATTATATATTTATACATTAGCGAATCAAGAGCCTGCGAGCGAAGCGAGCAGGCTCTTATATTGAGACTGTTGAATAATTAATAAATCCAAAGTGAGGCAGTTTTGGTGAGGAGGGCATTACGCAGCCAGCCTCCAGAAAAAGTTTGGCTTTCTAACGGCATAAGTGAAGGCTGGCGAGTAATAGGCGCGGCCGGAGATAAATTTAGTCTAAGTAAGAGGCTGACGCCGTGCTCTCCGAACCAGAACTGCCGAACCTTAACTAATTATTCAACCCTCTCATATTAATTTTAATAAATTTTAAAAAGATAAACAGCGGCCCTGCCGCTGTAAAAATTACAAATCCCCTTAAAAGATCAAATCTTTAACCCATCTTTTCCTTAAATTTTTCCCAGCTTACCTCTCCTTCCCCGGTCATCCCGCAAACTTCCTGAAACTGACAGTATTGACACTGCCAATTCTGGGGATATTCCGGAATCCGATTCGGAACAATATTAGTCTCTACCCTCTTTTTAAGTTCATTGAAATCATTTATGAGAGTCCCGGCAAGCTTCTCATCGTAATTGACAAAAAACTCTTTAATGTTTTGCTGGTCTTTATCTATGTAAAGAAGTATTCCCTTTTTGATATTGAAATAGTGAAGATAAAGTTGGAGCTGATAAACATTTTCTTCTTTTGGTTCGGTCAAATTTCTAAAAACCATGCTGTTTATACTTTTAATATCTAAAACATAATTCTCGTTATTTATACAAAGTATGGCATCAGCCCGACCACCAACTATTTCTTGAGCGGGAATAGGTACTTCGGTTGTTACTCCAATTTTGAGACGATATAAAATATTAAAAATATTCCTGTGGAGATACTCTCCTTTTTCATAGATTCTTAAGATTCGGGGGTCCATTTTTTTTCTCGGAACATTCTTAAATTTAAAAAAAATCTGCCGGGGGCATTTTCCAGCATCGGTAATATAAAAACGAGTTTGTTCCTTATCTCTTTGCTGATCCAAATAAAATTTATCAATAAGTTCTTTTAACAAAGTAGTTGGAAGGTTAGAAGGTTGGAAGGTTGGAATGTAACGTTTGCTCATTTCTACATTCCAACAAAGCGAAGCGATCCAACAATCTAACAACATTACGTTTACCGTTTCTGCCACTGAGGGGCTCGGCGGGCTCTTTTTAACCCGAATTTTTTTCTTTCTCGCATTCTCGAATCTCGAGTTAGAAAACCTGCTTTTTTTAATCTTTTTCTGAAGTCGGGATTAAATTTTACCAAAGCTCGGGCAGTCCCGTGCCTGATTGCTTCTGCTTGTGAATGAAAACCTCCTCCTTTCACTAAAACGGAAATCCTAAACTTATCAAAACATTTCATTTTCTGAAAGGAAGCCGTGGCAATTTGTTGAAGTTCAAGGATCGGAAAATAATCTTGATAGGATTTTCCATTAACCAAAAAGGTTTTTTCTCCCAGGGTAAAAAGCCGAATCCGGGCTACCGAAGTTTTTCTTCGTCCTACCGCTTCCAAATACTGAATTGGCTTTGGCTTGGGAAGAGGTTTTGGTTTCGGTTTCCCAACCTCCTTTTTGGAGATTGGTTTCTTGACTTTTTTTTCTTTCGGTTCTTCCGCTTTTTTGGTTTTTTCTTCCTTTTTGGATTTTTTGGTTGTAATTTTTTTCATAACTCTGTTTTTAAACGCTTTATTCGTTTTGGGCGTAATTTATTCTTAGGTAGCATCCCCAAAACCGCTTTTCTTAAAATCTCTGCCGGACTTTTTTTAAAAAGCTTTTCATAAGAAACTTTTTTCAAACTACCTAAATACCCCGTATGATGATAATAAATTTTTTGTTTTATTTTTTTACCGGTAATTTTTATTTTATCTACATTTTTCACCATAACAAAATCACCCACATCTTTGTCGGGTAAAAATCCAAGTTTGTGCTTGCCCTGCAATAATATAGCAATTTGAGTAGCTAATCTCCCTAAAACTTTATTTGTGGCATCGATTGTATGAGTTTTACGTTCCATTAATTGTTGAACTGTTAGAATGTTGGAATGTTGGAATGTTAGATATTAAACAATCTAACATTCTAACAAAGCGAAGCGATCTAACACTCTAACTTTATTTCACTAATTCGATTATTGCCATTTTTGCTCCATCTGTTTTCCTTCTCCCCAATTTAATTATTCTAGTATATCCTCCTTTGGTTTTCTCATATCTGGGAGCAATCTCTTCCATTAGTTTCTTTACTAAATTTTTATGAAAATTTTTTAATAATTGGCGTCTGGCGGTTAAATTTTTCCTTTTGGCTGAAGTTATAGATTTTTCTATTAGAGATTGAATCTCCTTTGCTTTGGCTTCGGTAGTTTGAATTTTTTCCTTCATAATAAAATTTTGGACCAGAGATTTTAATAATGCCCGGCGTTGATTTTTTTCCCTATGCAATTTTCTTCCTTTTTTGCGCTTCCTCATAATTTAAGTTTAAGTCCCAAATTCAAGATTATATGTTTATATATTAACGAATCAAGGTTCTCGCCGAAGGCGAGGTTCTTAATTCTTTAGGGCTTTTTTTATTTTTTATTGCCTCCTTTCCTAATCCTTCTAATTCGCGGGGTCTTTTTCGGTTTTTTCTCCTTTCTTTTGCCTTCTTTTACTTCTTTGGCTTTTCCCGGAAAAGTTTTGGTAATTAAGTCAAGATGCGAAGTCAAAATTTCTGAAGCTCTAAGCAAAGCTTGTTCTGGGGTAATCGTGCCATCGGTCTCCATCTCTACTTTCAATCGGTCGTAATCGGTTCTTTCTCCAACCCTCATATTTTCAACATGGAAACTTACCTTTCTAATCGGAGTATAAATCGCATCCAGGGGAATTTCTCCAACTTCTAATTTTTCTTTTTTCTTTCTTTCTATCGGTTCATACCCCATCCCTTTTTCTATAAGAATTTCCATCTCAAGTTGGGCTGATTTTGAAGTAAGGGTGCAAACCGGAGCTGTTTTATTTACTAATTCCACCTGGCTGGGAAGCTTAAAGTCTGAACCTAAAACCTCTTTTTCGCCCTTTACGGAAAGAGTCGCAGTTTGAGGTTCGTCGGAAAAAAGCATAAATCTCAATTGTTTTAAGTTTAATAAAATATTAATTACATCTTCCATCACTCCGGGAAGAGTTGAAAATTCATGCTGAGCTCCTTTAATTTTAACCCTCGTAACGGCTGCTCCCTCTAAGGAGGAAAGCAAAACCCTGCGAAGAGCATTGCCAATAGTAATTCCGTAACCAGGATACAGGCCCTCAATTTCAAAGACGGCCCAGTTGTCTTTTTTCTCAATAATTTTTGGCGGTGAAGGTAAAGGAAACATATATGTCCGCTGAATTCACGCTGATGGCTACGCTGAACTAACGCTGAATCAGCGTTTAATCAGCGTAGAAATCAGCGACTTATTAGCGGTTATTATCTTGAGTAAAACTCAAATATTGCCGAGATCTCTGCTGGAGGAGCAACTTCTCCAAGACTAGGTTTTCCGACAACCTTGCCCTCTAACTTTTCTTTATCAAGCTTCAGCCAAGAAGGAGGTTTCTTCTTTTTTATAGTAAGGGGAAGACTTTGAAAGATGGCTTTTTTTTGGCGAGAATTTTCCCGAATGCTTATTTTATCTCCGACCTTAACTTGAAAACTTGGAATATTTACTGGTCTTTTGTTAACCAAAAAATGCCTATGAGAAATTAGCTGTCTGGCTTGGGAATGAGAATTAGCAAAACCCAACCTTAAAATTACATTATCCAGTCGATTTTCTAATTTTTGGACAAAAACCTCGGCAGTGTTTTCCGCTTTTCTCTTTTTCTTTAAAATCTCTCTTGCATATTTTTTGAATTGAGTTTCACTTAAATTATACCAATTTTTCAGCTTTTGTTTTTCTTTTAATTCTTTTCCATATTCAGAAAGAGGATGGTGTCTTCTTTTTCCTTTAGCCCCCGGCGGATAGGGTTTTCTGACCATAGAACACTTGGATGATAAACATTTTTCACCTTTTAAAAATAACTTCACTCCCGATCTCCGACATATTTTACACTTTGAATTTTTCATAAAATTAAAATTAAAATAAAATCTTGTTATACTCTGCGTACCTTGGGCGGCCGGCAACCATTGTGGGGTATAGGCGTAATGTCTTTCACAGAAAGAATGTCTAACCCTCTTGCCGCTAAGGATCTTAATGCTGAATCTCTACCCGAGCCAACTCCCTTCACCAAAATCGAAACTTTTTCTATTCCTAATTTTTTAGCAGTTTGGACTATTCCTTCCGCAACTTTAGAAGCGGCAAAAGGAGTCGCTTTCTTGGCTCCCTTAAATCCAATGCGCCCGGCTGAGGTCCAGGCAAGAGTATTCCCCTTAGGATCGGCTAAGGTAATAATGGTGTTGTTATACGTGGAAGAAATATAAACTTTTCCTTCTTTAATCTTTGAAGGAGTTATTTTAACTTCCTTTTCTAATTTTTTTTCTACCTTTTCCCTTTCCTTTAAAAGTTCCTCTTCTGTTTGTTTAATTATCCGTTTCTTTCCCATCCTTTCGTAACTTTACAACTAACAACTAACAACAGTTATAAGTTATAAGTTGTAAGTTGTAAGTTGATTAAGTTGGAATAGTAGGTGGTTTTCTTCCTGCCCCCACCGTTTTTCTTACGTTTCCCCTTACCGTTCTTGTGTTGGTTCTGGTTCTTTGTCCTCTTACCGGCAGACCTTTTTGGTGACGAATTCCTCGCCAGCATCCGATATCTCTTAGCCTTTTTACTGCCATCATCTGCTCCCGGCGCAAATCACCCTCAATTTTATAACTTTTCTCAATAATGTCTTTAAGCTGATTAATTTCTTCTGGAGTTAATTTTGAAGCCGGCGTATTGGGATTAATTTTAGTTTTAGCTAAAATTTTTCTACTCAAAGATCGACCTATTCCATAAACATAGGTCAAGGCAATTTCTATTTGTTTGTTCTCGGGTATATTTACCCCGGCGATTCTCGGCATAATTAGATATTAGATTTTAGATACTGGATATTAGATTTTGATTTAAATAATGCCAACTTTATATACACACTAATATCTAACATCTAATATCCAAAATCCAATTTTATCCCTGGCGCTGTTTGTGTCTTGGATTCTTCTTACAAATTACATAAACTCGTCCTTTTCTTCGGACGATTTTGCAATCTTTACAAATTTTTTTAACCGATGGTCGAACTTTCATGTTTCACTTCGTGAAACCACTGATTTACGCTGATTTATAGCTGATTTTCACTGATATAATCAGCGTTAATCAGCTATCATCAGCGAGAATCGGTTATTTCCCACGATACACTATTCTCCCCTTTTTATCATCGTAGGGTGTCATCTCCACGGTCACCTGGTCTCCCGGTAAAACTTTGATTCGATACATTCTTAGTTTACCGGATAAGTGAGCTAAAATCTCTCCACCGTCATCTAATCTCACCTTAAATAAGTTACCTCGCAGGGCTTCCAGGACTTGACCGGTTTTTCTAAAAGTTTTTTTGTTTTTGTTTGAATCCATTAAGCTAATGAAATTAAAATAACAAAAAAAATTAATTTAGTCAATCCCGCACCTTTTCTTGCAAAGACTTCTGATTTATAAATAGTGAGAGCCCCGCACCTTTTGCTAATTTCTCATAAAATTATTTCTTAAAAATTACTAATTACCTTTAAGATAAGCTACAAAAGGTGCGGGGCTTCGCCTTTTGTTCTTGGTTTACCTCAAACTTTCGCTGGAAAAGGTGCGGGGTCAACCCTCAAAGTTTAAATTTATCTTTATATTCTCAACCTCCAGAGGAGCTGAAGTTTTCCAAAATGGCCAAAGTTTTACCTCAACTTTATTAATCTCGGAAAAATTTTTTAAAACATCACGTTGAATCTGGATGGGCTCCTTTCCTAAAATTTGCCTTTTTATTGCTTCGGTGTCAACTTTTGAATAAATTTTAGCGGATAAATCAAGATTTAAAACAATTTTTGATTTTTCTATATTCTTAGTTGTCTCTTTCTGCGGTGAAAGAAAATATTTTATATCAAAACCCTGGGGAGAAATTTCGTAATCCGGTCCAATATTAGACCGAATATAAGCCCCAACCCATTGATTCAAATCGGATTTTTTAAATACTAATCCTTGGCTTTTGGCCTTAACCTGAACTATAAACGATTCTAATTCTTGACCGGTTTCAGCTAAAGGAGAAACTTCAACAATTTCTGATTCAATTAACTCCTCCATCAATGTCCAGTCTTGAGGAACTTCTTTTATTAAATAATTTTTGCTTTCTTGGAGGGCTTTTTCAATTAAAACTTCTTTTGCATTTTTTAAGTCCTTTTCCGTAACCTGATGAGCTTCAGCTTTTGCTCCTCCCTTCATTGGTTCAAAAGATTTGGCGTAAAAGAAAGTATATAATGGGGTACCCTTCAATCCGGGAATAGAAAAAGTGGAAGGCGGAATATTGTAATCGGGCCCGGCTTCGGCTGCAATTACCTCAACATCGACAAACCCCGGAGCCCATTTCCCATTTTCTAATTTTTTCCCCGGAACAGTAATTTTTTCTTGGATCATAAAAACCTTCCCGGAATCTGACATAAATCTGGTCTGGGGAACAAATAATTGTAAAAGAGTTGAATAATTATTATAGGCCCGAATTTTACCCCGAGCTTTGGACTCTTTTGTGATAATTTCGGATGCAGTAAACTCTTGAGAAACCGTCTTTTCGATGTCAATAATTTTTGCCGGAATTGCCCCCGTGGCGTTTGATATAAGAATAGGAGAATTTAAACTCTCTAAAGTTTTATCTAAAGCTATTTGGGTTTCAAAATCTTGCACCTTGGTTTTCGGCCAGATTTCAATCTCTGCTTTGGGTTCGATGAAAAAGAAAGCCGCCACCCCAATTAAAATCAGGAAAATTAAAGGAGCCCAAAATCGCTTTTTAAAAAATCTTCCCCTCTCCTCCGGAGGCTTTTTTTCTATTCCGAAGCCCCTTTCTTGAACTGCTTCTGGTGGAATAATATCGTAAATTTTTTGTTCCATAGTGCTAATTCAAAATTATATATTTTATACCTTGGCGAATCAAGCCCCGAACCAGAGTCGCCTTCGGCGACACGGTTCGGGATTAGTCCCGCACCGTGCCCCGAAGTAGAGCGAAGCTCACTTCGGGACTGTCCAGCACTGAGCTCTGCTCTAGTGCTGGGCTTTGCTCTGGTGCGGGAGTTCTGCCGAGCGTTAGCGAGGCAGATTCTTAATTCAAGATTATATATCTATACAATAGCGAATCAAGGTTCTGCCGAGCGTTAGCGAGGCAGATTCTTAATTCAAGATTATATATCTATACAATAGCGAATCAAGGTTCTGCCGAGCGTTAGCGAGGCAGAACCTTATAAAAAAGTAAATACTTTCTGGTAAGATGAATAAATGTTTAATTCGAAGTTTTAAACATAGGTTTATTCTAAAATGGCTCGGATTCTTCTTATTCCTGAGCTGGCTGACTCTTCTTTGATAATTTTAAAATGACCGAGTTTTCCGGTTCTGTTTACGTGGGGACCGGCGCAAATTTCCTTTGAAAAGCTGCCAATCGAATAAACGCTGACTTTTTCTGGATATTTTTCTCTAAAAAATGCCAAGGCGTCTGATTTTAGAGCCTGCTCATACGGCATTTCCTCTTTTTTTACCCCCAAATCTTCTTTTATTTTTTGATTAATAAGTTTTTCCACTTCTTTAAGTTCTTCAACTGTCATTTTTTGTGGATGAGAAAAATCAAAACGAAGTCGCTGGGGAGTAATATCTGAACCCATTTGTTTAATATGTTTGCCCAATATTTCTCTTAGAGCGGCCTGAAGTAAATGGGTAGCGGTATGAAGTTTTGCCGATGCCTCACCCGCCTCTTTTCCCACTCCGCCAAATTTTTTTTCTATGCCGGCCCTAGAAATTTCCCGATGTTTTTTAAAGGCTTCTTCAAATCCCTTTTTATCTATACCCAATCCTCTACTTTTAGCCTCTTCTTCAATCAACTCTAGAGGAAAACCATACGTTGTAACCGTATCAAATATAACATCGCCAGGCAATCCAATTCTTAATTTTCCCCTTTTCTGTAAATTAACTATTTCCTTATCGAGATGCTTCAATCCCTCTTCTAACGTTCTCTCAAATTGTTCTTCTTCGTTTTGAATTACTGTTAGAATATCAGTTTCTTTTGATTTTACTTCTGGATAAACATCTTTATAAATTTCAATAACTCTTTGGGCCAGTGAAATTAAGAAGTTTTTTGGTAAATTTAGCAATTTTCCATATCTCATTGCCCTTCTTAAAATTCTTCGCAAAACATAGCCTCTCTCTACGTTCGACGGGAAAATTCCCTCCGAAGCTATAAAAACGACGGATTTAATATGGTCAGCGATAATCCGTTGAGCTTTTTCGGAACCCGGTCTCATTATTTCTTTAAGGATTGGTTCAAACAGGTCCGTTTCATAAACCGAATTCTTTCCCTGAAAAATCATGGCTAATCTTTCTAATCCCATTCCGGTATCTACTCCTTTTTGCTTTAAGGGAGTAAAAAACTTTTTATTTCTTCCCTTATAGTATTCATTAAAAACTAAGTTCCAAACTTCAACGCCTTTAAAATGAACTTCGGTGGTGGGACCGCAGGGTCCTTCTAAGCCGGTTGGCCCCCAAAAATTATCTTCCTTTGAGGCTTTTTTTATTCTATTTTCCGGTATTCCTAATTTTTTCCAAATTAAAACGGATTCTTCATCGGCCGGAACATCCTTGTCGCCTTCAAAAACGGTAAAAATGGCATCTTCTTTTGGCAACTTTAATTCCCGGAAAAGAAATTCAAAAGCTAACTTTATTGCTTCTTTCTTAAAATAACCGCCGAAAGAAAAATTACCAAGCATTTCCAGAAAGGTCAAATGGCTTTCGTCTCCAACTTCTTCAATATCGGAAGTCCGAATGCATTTCTGGCAGGAAGCAACGTTTGGACCGTAAGGGGATTTTTTCTCTAAATAATAAGACTTAAACTGCTGCATTCCGGCGGTGGTAAACAAAACGCTTGGGTCTGCAGGCAAAAGAGGGCTGGAAGGTACGATTTTGTGCCCCCTTTTTTCAAAAAAATCTAAAAAGGCTCGCCGTAACTCTTTGGAGGTCATAACTATTTTTAATGTTATCAGAATTTTCCCAAAAATAAAACCCCTTGTCCTGTAAACAACTTGTTGTTGTACGGGGCTTGATAAATTTTCGGCAGGTTATACCATTTTTATTCTTTACCCTTTTCTCGAGCTTTGCTCGAGACGGGTCGCCAGAACTTCGTTCTGAATAGACCGAATTATTCCGCCGCCGATTAATTCATCTCCTTTGTAGAAAACAACTGACTGACCCGGAGTAATGGCTCGCTGAGGCTTTTCAAAAATTAGACTACAACCCACCCCCCGCCCTCCCCGACAGAAGTCGGGGCCCCTATAGATATTAGATTTTAGATGATAGATAGTGGCTGGCAAAGCCAGCTGACGATAACGAATTTTTGTCTTTATCCTCAACGGCAGAAGAGGGGGTTTACCGGAAATCCAATTAATGCTTTTGGCCGTAAGTTCTTTTTTATATAAATCCTTTTCATTCTTGGTGACGATTAAGAGACTCTTTTTTATGTCTTTGTCCATAACATAATATGGCCCCCGGGGAAGGCCTATTCCTTTTCTTTGGCCAATAGTATAAAAATGTAATCCTCTATGTTTCCCCAATACTTTACCCCGAACGTCAACAATCTGGCCTGGTTTTGGTTTAAGATATTTCTTCAAAAAATCATTTATGGTCGTTTGAATAAAACAAATTTCTACTGATTTTTTAATATTTAAGACCGGTAATTTAAACTTTCTTGCTAAGTTCTCAACTTCCTTTCTGGTATAATTTTCAATCGGAAATAAAATTCGCTTCAATTGGTTTTGATTTAACATCCACAAAAAATACGACTGATCTTTGTCTTTGTCTCTCGCCTTTAACAGATGAATTCCATTTTTATCTTTCTTAAGTCGGGTATAATGGCCAGTAGCAACAAAGTCTGCATCTAAATCTAAGGTTTTTTCTAACAATAACCCAAATTTTATTTCTTTATTACAAATAACACAGGGGTTAGGAGTTACTCCTCGTTTATATTCTTTCAGAAAATAATCAATAATTCTTTTTTTAAATTCTTTTCTTAAATCTAAAACCAAAAACGGAATTCCTAAAATCTTGGCTATTTTTCTGGCCCTTTTTCCTGCCTCTTTAAAAGAAAGTAAATTCGCAAGCTTCATAAAAACCCCGGTTACTTCAAAACCAGCCCTTTTTAAAATGGCAGCCGCAACCGATGAATCTAATCCGCCCGACATTGCGACGATTACCTTTTTTGGCATATTTTATTTTCGTAAAATTTCCTCTTCAAAGATCGTAAATCCCTTGTATTTCTTTTCTATCTCTTCCCGAGTTTTAATTATCCCCTGATGCTCTTTTTTTAATTCCTGTGGAATTGGGATTTTATTTTTTAGATAATAATCGTAAATTGCCTCCTTTAAAGCATCTACAGCTAAAATTGAACAATGGATTTTAATTGGGGGAAGGGGCTGCCCCAATCTTTTTATCAAATCTTCTTTTTCAATCTTTAAAGCATCTTCTAATTTTTTTCCTTTTATCATTGTTGTGAGTAAACTTGTGTTGGCAATAGCAACGACACAGCCCAAGGTTTCAAATTTTATATCTTTAATAATTTTTTCGCCTTCTTTATTCTTTCCAATTTTCAAATAAAGTTTCATGACATCGCCGCAGATCAAATTCCCCGCCTCGCCAACTCCATCGGGATCTTTGATTTTCCCCACATTTTTGGGATTTTTGAAATGTTTAATTATTTCTTTTGAATAAATTTTCATTTTTATTTTTTAAGCGGTGAAATTTCTCTTAATTTTTTTATTATTCCTGGCAAGACCTTTAATACATAATCAATATCTTTTTCCTTTGTCCATCTTCCCAAGGTCAGTCTCAAAGAACCATGGGCTTCTTGAGGTTTAAGACCTATTGCCAAAAGAACATGACTTGGTTCTAATTTGACTGTAGCGCAGGCGGAACCAGTGGAGGCGGCAATCCCTAAGAGATCAAGCTGAATGACCAAAGATTCCCCTTCAACGAAAGAAAACCAAAAGTTAGCATTATTTGGCAATCTTTTTTTGGGATTACCATTAAGATGGACATCTTCTATTTTTTTAAGTATTCCTTTTATCAATTTATCTCTTAATTTTGTCAATCTTTGAGCTTCTTTTTTCATTTCCATTTTGCAAATTTTGCAGGCCTCAGCAAAACCAACAATTCCAGGAACATTTACTGTTGAAGACCTTAATCCTCCTTCATGACCACCGCCGTGTAAGATTGGTTCGATTTTTGTTCCTTCTCTGACAAATAAACAACCAACCCCTTTTGGCCCATACATTTTATGGGAAGAGGCTGATAATAAGTCTATATTCATTTTATTTACATCTATTGGAATTTTGCCGAAACTTTGAGTGGCATCGGTATGAAAATAAACCCTAGGGGCCCCGCCTTCGGCGGGGAGGGTGGTGGGTGGGTTGTAGTCTTTACAAATCTTTCCGATTTCTTCAATTGGTTGAATAGTCCCTATTTCATTTGAGGCATGGATTATTGAAACTAAGATTGTCTCCTTTTTGATTGCTTTTTTTACATCGTCGGGATTAACGAATCCATATTTATCAACCTTTAATCTAGTTATTTCAAAACCCTGAGTTTCTAACCATTTTGCACTTTCCATAATACAGGGGTGTTCAATTGAGGAAATTATAATGTGACGGCCCTTAGCTTTGTTAGCAAAAGCAATTCCTTTTAAAACTAAATTATTACTTTCAGTTGCCGAGCTAGTGAAAATTATTCCATTTGGCTTAGCCCCCATTAAATCAGCCACCATTTCCCTACTTTCTTCCAGGGCCTGTTTAGCTTCCTGGCCAAAACTATGGAGAGACATAGTATTTCCAAATTTCTTACTAAAATAAGGTAGCATCGCTTTTGTTACCCGGGGATCAACTGGAGTAGTAGCAGCATAGTCTAAGTAAATTTTGTTTTCAGTCATATTTTTAAGCTTTTAATTTTTACTATTTGTTTATGGAGGGCATTTTGCACAGATAGATCTAAACAGGGCAGTACTTAGATAACGGTCTCCTCGGTCGGGTAAAATAACAACAATTATCCCCGATTTAATCTTTTTAGCGATACGTAAAGCCCCTGCTACTGCTGCCCCGCTCGACATACCAACAAATAAGCCTTCTTTTGTGGCAAGTATTCTTGCTATTCCAAAAGCTTCTTCATCACCGATAATAATTTTTTCATCCAATCTTTCTTGATGGAAGATTTTAGGAATGATAGATTCTTCCATATTTTTAAGTCCTTGGATTTTGTGCCCTTTTTGGGGTTCAATACCAACGACTTTAACCCCTGGATTTTTTTCTTTCAAATATTTCCCCGCACCCATCAAAGTGCCTCCTGTTCCCATACCCGCAACAAAATAGGTTATTTTCCCCCTGGTATCACGCCAAATCTCAGGTCCCGTTGTTTCATAATGAGCGAGTACATTATTTTCATTATCGAATTGATTTGGCATAAAATATTTTCCAGGGTTTCTGCTGAGAATTCGATGTGCTATTTTAATAGCGCCGTCAGTCCCTTCTTTTGCAGGTGTAAGTAGAAGTTCGGCACCGAAGGCTTCAATAAGGCGACGTCTTTCCATACTCACACATTCTGGCATGACAAGTTTCACTTTATATCCTTTTACTACACCCAACGTTGCTAGGGCGATTCCTGTATTTCCCGATGTAGGTTCAATTATTGTTTTTTCTTTTGTAAGTTCGCCAGATTCTTCTGCTTTTTTTAACATGTAGTAAGCAGGGCGATCTTTAACCGAACCTCCAGGATTATTTCCTTCGAGTTTTCCAAAAATTTTTACTTTTTGATTTCTATTTAAATTAACAATTTCTACAAGTGGAGTGTTACCGATAGCATCTAATATGCTAAATTTTTCATTTTTCATATTGTAAATTTTAATTTAGGTAGCCTTAGAACCTTTTATTAAATCTGCTAAGGTCGATGAATCAAAGATAGAATTCAAAGATACTTGAATTTTTTTCCAAAAAATCTTAGTCAAACATTTTTTTTCTCTTGGGCAGTGATATTTTTCAGCAGCCATACACTTAACCAAACCGGTAGTTCCCTCTAAAGCCTTAATTATTTCTCTAATTTTAATTTCAGCTGGAGACTTATTTAAAAAATATCCTCCCTGAACTCCTCTTTTGGCTTTAATTAAGCCTGCTTTTTTTAATTTAGAAATTATTTTCTCTAAATAATCAAAAGAGATGCCCTCGTCTTTCGAAATTGACCTTAGAGAGCAAATTTTTTGTGGGAACTTTGCCAGATATACCATAGCCCGCAAACCGTATTGAGATTTAGTAGAAATTTTCATATTTAAAACCGACGAAATTGGTCGGTTTTAGTATAGCAAGCACAAAACACATTGTCAAATTTGCAAAAAACAAAAAAATAGACCCCGTTTAACTAAATAAAGTTATTCACACTTGACAATCGTTCTTGGTGAGATACTATTTAATAATCGCAAAAAATGGCTAACTCTCCAGCAGTCAAAACTACAAAATCTTCATCAGAAAAAATCAATAAAGAAGACGATCCTCCGGATAGTTTTTTTTTAAAAAATAAAATTTCAAAAACAAAGGAACCTCTCAAGAGATTGGGTCCCTTTTTTGTTTCATCCCCCACTAAAAATATGGCGGGGGATGAAAGAAAAATTTTAATTAGACCAAAAATTAGAAAAAATGGTATTGAATTAAATGTTAACGGAAATCCTTTCTCGATAAATTATCCAAAAAATCTCTGGAGAAAATATCCATTTCTTTCTCAAAAATTACTTGCCGAAAATTTATCTTTTGCCCTAACCTTACACTTGCCCTATATATTAGATATCAATTCTTTGTCTTACCAGATGCCAGAGCCTTTAATAAAAGAGGTCATCAGTGAAGGATTTAAAAATGCTCTACCGGCCACTGCTTTTTCAAAATCCAAGAAAACTTCAGAAATATTGAATAAATTCTCTAAAATTGAGTATCATTTCAATGGAGAAAAAAATCGAACTTATCAAGGGGCCCAAACGAAAGTTTGGGAGGGTGGTGGGAGGGTTGGAGTCCCACCTCAAAGAAAAACTGAAAATGTTGCCGTTATGCTCTTTTCTTTCGGAAAGGATAGTTTGCTCACATACGGTGTTTGTAATGAAATTGGGATTAAAACAATACCTTTCTATGTAAAAGAGCCTCTTTCACCCATAGAAGATTATAACAAAGAAATATTAGCGAAAAGATTCTTTGAAGAATTTAAAAAGAAGGTTTTGTTTGTAGAAAACGGGGCAGGACAATTAAGGGATTTTATAAATAATGACGGGTACGGTTGGGAGCTTAATTTGGCTCAATTTGGATTGATGGGCTTGCCGATTGCCTATGTAAAAAAAGCTCGCTATCTTTTTTACTCAAATGAGCAATCTTGTAATTATAAATTTTTAGACCAAGAGGGTTTCTGGGGTTATCCGGCCTATGATCAAACCGTGGAATGGATATTAAACTTACAGAGAATCGTCAGAGTTTTGGGAATGAAAAATCTTAAAGTTGGTTCTTTGATTGAACCGTTGCATGATTTAGCAATTATTCGAATTTTACATCACCGCTATCCAGAAATTGCGAAATATCAAATGTCTTGTGGAGAAGATGAGCCCGAAATGAAAAATCATCGCTGGTGTGGAAATTGTTCAAAATGCGCCAGGGTTTACATTTTCCTTTTGGCAAATAAAATCAATCCCAAAAATTTAGATTTTCCTACCAATATGCTTCAACTGAAACATAAAAATAAATTTGCCCTCTTTGAGGACGGAACTGAAAAAAGTTGTGGATATGATAAGGCTCGATTGGGAAGGGATGAGCAACTCTTGGCTTTTTATTTGGCATATAAAAATAGTTACGAAGGGGAATTAATTGATTTATTCAAAAAGCTATATTTGAAAGAAGCGGAAAAAAGAGAAAAAGAATTAAAAAAGAAATATTTCGGTATTCACTCGACCACTACCGTACCAAATGAACTAAGAGAAAAAACTTTAAGGATTTTTCGAGAAGAGCTTAAGAATTTAGAACGAATATAACCCTAATCTTTTATATTATGCAAAGAGCAAAAGTTTTAAATTTTAAAAAAATAAAAATAAAAAAAGAGGGTTTGAGGTTTTATTATTTAATCGACGGGAAAGAATACAGTTTTTTTACTTCTTTCAAAGATTCAAAAATAACTTTAAACAATAAACAAAAATATTTAGTTGCTGCTAATATTGGGCTTTCATATATGCTGGATTTGGCAATGATATCTCTCCCTCAAAAAATTGTTATTGAAGCGATTAAATTAGCCAATGGGGCTTTAAATTTCTGGAAAGAAACATATAAAAGATTGGCCATTGAAAGAATTTATGAAGAAAACCTTGCAACTTCACTCCTCGATGCCGAATGGATGAATAAAAGCAACATTAAGATATCTCCACTAAAATCTAATTTGAATCATAATGTCTTGCTAGCGATGTCGGGGGGTAAAGAATCTTTAACTGCCCTAAAAATATTCGAAAATAATAATATAACAACAAATTTAACTTTATTCTTTTTACATTATCCTGACAGAAATTGGTATTGGGGCAAAAAAGTTTATGAAAAATTGAAGAAAAAGTACAATGCCATAAAAATTCGTAGCGAAATTACTAATGTTTCAAATTTATTAAAACTCTACAGCTGCAAAAGTAAAGATTATCCTGTATTTGTGATGGGGAATTTAATTTTTAACGCGCTTTTATATGGAGACCAATTTAGTTATTTAGTGATAAATAACGAATATAGTTCAAATTTTGGTAACGCGGTTTATCAAAGTAAAAAAGTAAATCATCAATACGATAAAACAATATTCTTTGCAAAAAAAATTAATCAATATATTCATAAATACATAAATAAAAATTTTATATATTTTTCGCCATTTTTCGGTCTTTACGAGTATAAAATTGCCGAAATATTCTTTTCGGATTCAAAATATTTTGACATTTGGACCTCCTGCAATGAAAGTAATTCCAAATTTAATTTTTGTGCCAAATGCCCTAAGTGTGCTTTTATTTATATTATCTCCCTTCCCCTTATCACTAAACAATTTTTAAAAAAATACTTTCGTAAAGATTTATTACAAGATATAAAATTATGCAAACCCCTAATGGATTTCAATGCTAAGAAACCGTTAAGCTGTGTAGGAGAAAAAAAAGAAGTTTGGTTTGCTTTATATCAAATCCATAAACAGAAAAAGGACCTGAATTCGCCTGTAATGGTATATTTTTTAGAAAATATTTTTCCAAAAATTAAAAACAAAATAAAACTAATAAAAAAAGATTTGCTAAAAGAGCATACAAATTTAGTTTATGTACCAAAACAGTTTAGATCTTTAATTTAGGGAAAAAGTTTAAAGATTTAACATGAATATTGTCTTTACTTTTAATGTCAGGCACGTAAAACCCTCCTTGAAAAATAAAAAATCCATTGAGGAAGCGGAATTTGATACGCCGGAAACGATTAGAGGAATTGCCAGGAGTTTGAAGAAACTCGGCCATAGAGTTTTTTTAATTGAGGCAGATGAGAATTCCTATCTAAAATTTAAAAAATTGAAATCAAAAATTGATTTAGTTTTTAATATCGCTGAGGGAATCTCGGGTTCGGATCGCGAAGCTCAAATCCCAGCAATGCTCGAGATGTTAAAAATTCCCTATATAGGTTCAAAACCTTTAACCCAGGCAATTTGTTTAAATAAAGCCCTGACAAAAAAAATACTGATTCTTCACCACGTTCCTACTCCAAAATTTCAGCTTTTTAAAATAGGTAATGAAAAATTAAAGAAAGATTTAAAATTTCCCTTAATTATTAAACCAAATTACGAAGGTTCCTCAAAGGGAATTTTCCAAAATTCTTTTGTAAAAACTGAAAAAGAGTTGAGAAAAAAAATAAAAGAAGTGATAAAAAATTTTAATCAACCGGCTTTAGTAGAAGAATTTTTAGAAGGAAGAGAATTTACCGTGGGTTTAATCGAAAATAATCCGGTGGAAATTTTGCCACCGGTGGAGCTAAATTTTTCAGAATTACCCCAAAAATTTATTCCGATGGATTCTTACGAAGTGAAATGGTTGGTTGATAATCCAAAAAATAAAATAAAGACTGTGATTTGTCCGGCAGAAATTAAAAAAAATCTGTGGCGAAAAATAAAAGAAATTTGTTTAAAAACTAAAGAGGTTTTGGAAATTTTAGATTGGTGTCGAATAGATTTAAGATTAGACAAAAAAGGTAACCCAAATGTTTTGGAAATAAATCAAATTCCGGGAATAATTCCTGACCCGAAAGAAAATTCTCGCTTTCCTTTAGCTGCCAGAGTCGCCGGTTATAGTTTTGAAGAAATGTTAGATAAAATAATTAAAGCCGCCTGCCGGCGTTATAAAATTTATGTTAGTTAAAATTAGTAGTCACTTAAGAAAATTAGCCAAAAAATCATCGGCAGTTGGAAAACAATTCTTCCCTTCCCCGAAAGAAAAGGAATTCTCTAGGGCAACTTCTTTAGATCCCCTTCTTGAAGAAAAATATAAAAAAGTTAAGGGATTGATTCATAAATACCCAAAAAGAGTTTTAATAGAATTGACTTTAAATTGTGCTTCTTTCTGTAGATTCTGCACCAGGCGCCGTGAAGTATCTGATATTAAAAAAGGGGAAATTTCTCCAAAAGATATTGAAAAAATGATAGATTATATCAAATCTAAACCGACAATTAACGAAGCGATTTTTTCCGGAGGCGATCCCCTGACGGTTCCAGAATTACTAATTTCCACTTTAAGAAAGTTTTCAAGGTTATCTCAAATAAAAATAATCCGAGTTCACACCAGAGTTCCGGTTTCTAATCCTCGACTTTTAACTAAAAAGATTTTGGCTGAATTTACAAAAATTAATAGAAAAAAAACATTTTATCTTTCTATTCACATTGAGCATCCGGATGAATTAACTCCTCAAACCTTAAGCGCGATAAAAGCTTTAAAAAAGACCGGAGCAATTTTACTTTCTCAAGCGGTATTTTTAAGGGGAATTAACGATTCTTATAAAGTTTTGGCAGATTTATTTACAAAACTTTCAGAACTTGGCGTCAGACCATATTATATTTTTCATTGCGACTTAGTTAAGGGGATTGAACATTTTATTGCTCCAATTGAGAAAGAAATTAAAATTATGACAAAACTTAGAAAAAATCTTTCTGGCATTGCCTTTCCATTTCATGTTATTGATGCACCAAATGGTTCAGGAAAAATCCCTGCCCCCCTTAACTTTTGGAACTTTAATACTTCTAATTTTACTGATTTTTTGGAGAAAAAAATAAAAATGTACTAAGCCGGGTAGTGAAGCAAAGCTTCTACTACCCGGTAAGGATTTAAATAAACCCCGCACCTAATTTGCTATAGAATGACTTAATTTTGAAATCAGCGCTTATAAGGAAGTGTTTTACTCTGGCGGCACACGATGGGCGAATAGCCCAGTCCGCTTTCGGCGGACAAACTATTCGTTTAGTGTGCCGCAAAATAGTTGTTTTGCAAAATAGGTGCGGGGTAAATTAAAAAGGCCCGGATAGATGGGCTTAGAAAATAAAAGGATGTACTCCGACATCCTTAATTCAAGATTATATATCTATACATTAGCGAATCAAGCCCCGAACCAGAGTCGCCTTCGGCGACACGGTTCGGGATTAGTCCCGCACCGTGCCCCGAAGTAGAGCGAAGCTCACTTCGGGACTGTCCAGCACTGAGCTCTGCTCTAGTGCTGGG
>Ga0210031_1000051_pt1 | contig 60536 bp, 46 predicted proteins | sample CryGeyCG2014_080_FD_185455 | JGI IMG/M metagenome (GOLD analysis project Ga0210031, IMG submission 185455) | Groundwater microbial communities from aquifer - Crystal Geyser CG03_land_8/20/14_0.80 (SPAdes) (version 2) | ecosystem: Environmental > Aquatic > Deep subsurface > Groundwater | place... | reverse complement strand
TCATGGTGAACAAGGACAAGGTGTTGTTGGACCTAAATTAGCAGGTCAATCAGCGGCAGATCTTTCTACAAAACTTCACGCATACAAAAATGGTGAGCAAAGAGGGCCAATGACTTCCATGATGGCGCCTATGGCTGCCGGTTTATCTGAAGCAGACATCGCTAACGTAACAGCTTATATCGAAGCAGAATTAAACTAAGCTTGTTTTGATTTAATTAAAACCGCTTTTTTAAGCGGTTTTTTTTCATATCAATTAAGAACTTTGCCACTTATCTAAATGATTGACCTAAGTGAAAAAATCGTTTTTAATAGCTAATGTCTATTTATTCAACAAGAGAACCTGTTTATGAGAACTCTACTATTCGTCGCACTTTCTGCCGGCCTTCTTTTTAGTCAAACCTCTATGGCTGCTGAAATGCCTGCCAAAGCCAATACTTGTGCGGGATGTCATGGTAAAGATGGCAACAGCTTATCGCCCATTTTCCCGAATCTCGCTGGCCAACATGCTCAGTACCTTGAAGTTCAATTAAAAAACTTTAGAGATGGTTTCCGCAAAAATGCCACCATGCAACCTTTTGCTAAAGGCTTAACGGATCAAGAAATTAAAGAACTCTCCGCATATTTTGCGGCTCAAGCCCCGAAATAATTTACAAAACTCGTTCATTTTACGCTTAGAGCGCCGACCCATATTCAGGCGCTCTGTCGTTTTTTTACCCTATCCGTTCGTTAAGGCCTCTACAATCTTTTCTGAATCCTTTATAATTGCGCTTTGTTAATCTGAACCAGGAAGCGCCATGACCGATAAATCACTTGCCAAAGATAAAATCAAAATCTTACTTCTGGAAGGCCCCCATCAATCTGCGGTTGATGTTTTTAATGAAAACGGCTACCACAATATTGAATACATTAAAGGCTCATTACCCGAAGACGAGTTAAAGCAGAAAATTGCCAAAGCCCATTTTATCGGCATTCGCTCTCGAACCCAGTTAACAACAGAAATATTTGCCGCTGCCAAGCGATTAGTGGCGGTAGGATGTTTTTGCATTGGGACCAACCAAGTCGATTTAGAAGAAGCCAAGCGCCGTGGCATTGCTGTTTTCAATGCACCCTTTTCTAACACACGTTCGGTTGCCGAATTGGTCTTAGGGGAAATCTTGCTGTTATTACGAGATATTCCTGCAAAAAATACCAAGGTTCACCGAGGTGAATGGGATAAGTCCGCCGTGGGCTCAGTTGAAGCACGCGGAAAGACATTAGGAATTGTCGGCTATGGCCATATTGGTATTCAATTAAGCATTATGGCTGAAAACATTGGTATGAAGGTTATTTTCCATGACATTGAAACCAAACTGCCCTTAAGCAATGCATCTCAAGTCAAGTCACTTGACGCCTTATTAAAAAAATCTGATATTGTTTCTTTACACGTCCCTGAAACGGATGAAACCCAAAATATGATGGGGGCTGAACAATTTGCGTTAATGAAAAAAGGTGCTATTTTTATCAATGCGGCACGAGGCACTGTCGTGGACATCAATGCCTTGGCCGATGCATTAACCTCCAAACACCTTTCAGGCGCGGCCATTGATGTATTCCCAGAAGAACCGAAGAGCAATGATGAAGAATTTCACTCGCCTTTACGTGGTATGGACAACGTCATCTTGACCCCGCATATTGGTGGCAGTACCGAAGAAGCACAGGAAAATATTGGTTTAGAAGTCGCAACCAAACTTGTGCGCTATTCGGATACCGGCACCACTCTGTCAGCGAAGAACTTTCCGGAAGTGTCACTCCCTGAGCATAAACATCGAAGCCGCTTATTACACATTCACCACAACCGCCCCGGCATTATGACCAAAATCAATGAAGCCTTTGCCTCACAAAACATTAATATTGCCGCGCAATATCTCCAGACTAATAATGAAATTGGCTATGTCGTCATTGACATCGATTCCAAAGATAGAGAAGCCGGATTAAAAGAACTGCAAGCGATTGATGGCACCATTCGCACCCGCGTTTTACATTAGGAAAATTATGATTTCAACCGATGCATCTGTCTATGAAATTTTTCCGGAGGATTTTCTTTATCCAAAGGATATCGCCATGCTGCAAGCACGCGTGCAGGCAGCCTTAAAGTCGCAGCAACCCATTACCATGCGCGCAGGCGGTACGTCATTAGGGGGACAAGCCATTGGTTCGGGCGTTTTAATTGACATTTCTAAACACCTTACCCATATTTTGGATTACCGCCCGGAAATGAAAGAGGTGGATGTTGAACCGGGCGTCATTCAAGATGATCTAAACGATTTGATTAAACAAGATCATCTTCGTTTTGCACCGGACACCTCGACCTCAAACCGCGCAATGATTGGCGGCATGATTGGCAATAATTCATGCGGTTCCTATTCAGTTTATTATGGCACCACCCGTGACCATGTTAAATCCGTGGAAGTGATTTTAGCTGATGGCAATTTGGTGCAATTTGAAGATTTATCGGCTGAAGCGTTGCATGAAAAACTTTCGTTGCAAACCCTAGAAGGGACGATTTATCGAACGGTTATCGAGCTACTGGAATCACATGGCCAGGCGATTGTTGATGCTTTTCCTGATCCCTCAATTATTCGCCGTACCACCGGCTATGCGTTGGATGTGCTTTATCGGGATTATCAACCTTTTAACCCGGAAGGCAAACCCTTTAACCTAACGCCATTAATTTGTGGTAGCGAAGGCACTCTAGGGGTGATCACCAAAGCCACGTTAAAGTTGGTGGACTTGCCGAAACACCGTCAACTGTTTTGCGCCCATTTTGATTCGATTTACACCGCCATGCAAGTGGTGCCTCAGTATTTGGCGTTTAAGCCGGCGGCGATTGAATTAATTGACAAGGCGACCTTAGACGGCACCAAAAATAATGCGGAACAAACTCAAAATCGTTTTTGGGTACAACAAGATCCCGAAGCAGTCTTGGTGGTTGAATTGTTTGACGAAGATGCCGAATCTTTGCAAAAATGTTTAAAAAATGACCAGGCCTGGATGTTACAACAAGGGGCTTATGCCTGCCCCATAATCGACCCCCAAGACAGCAGTAAAGTCTGGAACCTGCGCAAAGCAGGATTAGGGCTGTTAATGGGTAAACCAACTCGAGATAAGGCCGTTGCGGTCATAGAAGATGCGGCTGTTCCGGTAGCAGATCTTCCCGCCTTTTATCAAGATACCCAAGCCTTAATGGCAGAATTAGACATTGGCTGTGTGTATTATGGTCATGCGTCCGTTGGTCTGATTCACGTTCGCCCTGAAATGGATTTAGCGACCGATAAAGGCAAGCAATTGTTTCAAACGGTTGCAGAACGCAGCGCGGCTTTGGTTAAAAAATATCGGGGCGCGATTTCCGGGGAACATGGTGATGGACGTATCCGCGCGCCCTTTATTAAGGATCAAGTTGGTGACGCGGTTTATCAGCATTTGGTGACCTTAAAACAGACATTCGACCCGCAAAATCTATTCAACCCGGGGGTCATTATCGGTGACACCCCCATTACCGAAAATTTACGAGCGAATCGACAACCTCAGCAGTTCCTGAGTCCCGGCTACAACTGGCAAAAAGATTTATCGCTGATGGATGCGGTGGAAAAATGTAATGGCGCCGGGGCTTGCCGAAAATCAGCGGGCAATGGCGTTATGTGCCCTTCTTACCAAGCCACACGTGAAGAAAATTATTCCACCCGAGGTCGCAGTAATTTGCTGCGCCGTGCATTGACGGAACCCAATCCGTTAACGGCATTAAAACAACCCGAACTCCAAGATGCCTTATCCCTTTGTTTAGGCTGCAAGGCTTGTAAATCGGAATGCCCTGCCAGTGTGGATATGGCACGATTAAAGTCCGAAGTGCTTTATCAGGTAAATGATTTTTCATTAAGCGGACTCTCCATCAAATTTTATGGCGCCATTATGAAGCTAGGGGCAATTGCCCCCGGTCTCTATAATAGTGTGCAAAATCTTGCGATGGTTAAATGGCTCATGGCAGTTGATGCCAGACGCACCCTCCCTAAGTTGGCGAACCAATCCATAGCAAAATGGCTCGCGCATCAACCTGCTGCGGAAATCGTCTCAGATGATCAGCAAACCGTTTGGTTACTGCTCGATTTATATGTGCAATATCAAGAACCGAATATCGCTCAGGCCGCCATTCAAAGTTTGCAAGCACTCGGGCTTAACGTAAAACCGATTTTATTAACCAGTTCTCCCCGCGCACTTCTCAGCCAAGGATTGCTGAAGGAAGCAAAAACCGCTTTAGCCGAAATACAACAGCAATTGAACGCTGTCACTGCGGAAGACTTTGTGGTCGGTATCGAACCCTCCGATACCTTGGTTTGGCGTGATGAAGCCATTGATTTAGTGACAGAAAACGACCAGGCCTGGTCATTTTCATCAGTATTATTATTCGAAGAATTGATTTTAAAACTGAATGAAACTCAGTCGCTTGACTTCCAGCCTTTGCGCCAAACCGTTTGGTTGCACGTGCATTGCCATCAAAAATCCTTAGCCAAACCGGAGGAAGTGGTGAAGGCGCTCCAACTCATTCCTGAATTACGGGTCAATACCATTCAATCCGGGTGTTGTGGCATGTCTGGCGAGTTTGGCTATAAGAATTATGAGGTTTCACATAAGATTGCCAGCCAAACCTTATTACCCACTTTAGAAAAAGCGGACAATAATGATTTAGTGGTGGCAACCGGAACCAGTTGCCGCCATCAAATTGAAGACTTTGCCGACAAGCAAGGCCTTCATCCTGCTGAAATTTTTTGGATGGCGCTCAACCGCAAAAGCGACTAGCTTAATGCGTGCGGCGCTTTTGTTGCGGTTTCTTTTTACGCTTACGTTTCAATACCGCATTTTCTGCTTGCGATTCTGATTTTCCACGACGGAAGGTAAAGTTGGATTTGCGCCCTTCAAAAGGATTTTCTGTCACTCGGTACTCAATCATCACCGGCGTACCGACCCACTTAAACGCTTTACGAAAAACATTCATTAAATACTTCGAATAAGCTTGGGGCAGTTTATCCACCTGAGTGCCGTGAATAATGACTCTGGGGGGATTTAATCCACCCAGATGCGCATAACGACACTTGACTCGACGGCCACCAATTAATGGCGGCTGATGATCTAAAATAGCCTGAGCCAATACACGATTTAAATCGGATGTGGGCACAGGTTTCATGGCGGCATCATAAACAGCATTGACGGTTTTAAATAAATCGCCAACCCCTGTACCATGCAACGCTGAAATCAAATGCCGCTTGGCATAATCCACAAAGTGTAACTTATACTCTAACTCATGCTTAACTTTATCACGCTGTTCTTTAGAAAGGTTGTCCCATTTATTAATGGCAATCACCAAGCCTCGACCGGATTCCATTGCCAAGCCCAGTAAGGTTAAATCCTGGTCGGTAATGCCTTCGGATCCATCAACCACCAAAATCACCACATTAGAGTCTTCCATGGCTTCAATGGCTTTAACAATACTGAATTTTTCAATCTTTTCTTTAATGTTTTTACGGCGACGCACCCCGGCGGTATCAATGAGTGTGTAGAGACGATCATCACGCTGAAATGGCACATAAATACTGTCTCGTGTGGTGCCGGGTAAATCAAATGCGACCACGCGCTCTTCGCCCATCATGCGATTAATTAAAGTGGATTTCCCCACATTAGGACGGCCAATCACAGCAACTCGGGTACCAGGGTGTTTATCTAAGTCTAAAGCATCGTCGTTTTCATCAAATCCTTCAGGCGTCACATCCGTTAACACCTGACCAATCATGTCGGCGACATTGTCACCATGAGCGGAAGAAATGATATGAGGCTCTCCCAGACCCATTTGATAAAATTCATTCGCAATAACGGCTTTCTTTTGCCCTTCTGCTTTATTGACCAATAAATAAATGGGTTTATTAAACTGACGGACGTAATGGGCAATGCTCTCATCGGCGGGAATAAGACCTGATCGGCCATCTACCAAAAACAACACTGCATCGGCTTCACTGATTGCAGCTTGCACCTGTCCTGCCATTAGCGGATCCACCCCTTCCTGCTCACCACTCAAGCCCCCGGTATCCACCACTATATAAGGTCTATCGCCTAAACGACCGGTACCATATTGGCGATCTCGCGTTAACCCCGAATAGTCAGCAACAATCGCATCCCGTGAACGGGTTAAGCGATTAAATAAAGTGGATTTTCCCACATTGGGACGGCCTACCAAGGCAATAACCGGTTTACTCACTGAGTGTCCTTTAAGGGAGAAGCCGCACGGCTAAAGAGCTTAAGCGGGTCTTCGGGGTGATTAAATTGATACCAATCTGAAGGTTTCACCCGATAAACGGTCAGAAAGCCATCATTATCGAGCACATAGAGTTGCTGACCGGAAACTTGAATGCGAGCAATCTCTTCACTCGACCCCAAATGTGGGCTACCGTGCAATGTTCTGGCGATAGGGGTTCCATCCAACTTATCTATCCAGTGTAAATATCCCTGTCCATCTGCAACTAACAATTGGGTATCTTGATATAAATTGAGGTTACGTAATTGACGATATTTAAAATTTTGTTGTTGCCAGAGTTGGGTGCCATTAACAAAGTCAAAGGCGCTCATCAAATCATCTTCGTCTAATAAATAAATGGCTTTATCATCCACGACAAAATTACGAAACCCGGAAATCTCTTTGGACCAATACAAATTCCCGGTATTCACATTCAATGCCGTCAATTTGCCTTGATACCCAAACACAAATAACCGTTCTCCTTTTACAATCAAGGCGGCTTGAATGTCGACCATCCGCTCTAAATCGGTTCGACCGGATGGAACAATGACCTGAGTTTGCCAATTAAGTTCTCCTGTTTTGGCATCCAAAGACTGCGCTTGTCCGGTTTCCCAGCCAATATACAAATGTCCTGACGCATAGGTAATCGGCGCTAGGCCACGAAAGGAAAGGTTGGGTAATCCATGCTCCACCACCCATTCTTTGGCACCGGTTTGGATATTTAATGCGACAACCTTGCCATCCACTGACCGCACAAAGACTTTACCTTCTGCAATGACAGGACGACTGATGACTTCACTGGATAGCTGAGTCATCCAAGCAATGGCGCCATCACTTTGACGCAAAGCCATGACCTGCCCTTTTGCTGTGCCGATAACAACCTTATCGGTGTAAACGGTTGGGCCGGCTGTGATTGGGGCTTGTAACTTAATTTGCCAAACAACCTGATCTTGCCAACGAGGCTGATTGGCTTTTTTGGCTTTTGTCAGACCGCCATTCGGGGTTGCAAAATAGACTGATTCTGCTGTTTCAGCAACATACAAGCCATGACTATCGGCAGCATTAAACGCATCCATTTGTAATTGCCACTGCTTTTCCAAAGCATAAGGGGAGGACATTTCCAAAAGAGGCGTCGGAACTCTGACCACTTTTGGGTTAGAAGAACAAGCGACCAAAATCAACAAAGAAAATAAAATAAAAAAGCGTCTGAATATCACCAAACCAAAACCCACCTTATTCTGCTAAATCAGCAAGTTTAATACTGGCCATATTTTGAATTGCATCCACTGCAGCGTTATTATCCAACACCGATTGATAACCGGCTTTAGCCGCTGCGAGATCCCCTTGATTAAAGGCCAGTTCTGCTCGATAAAATGCCAAATTGGCTTTTTCAGACGCAGCCAATGGCTGTTCATCAATGGAGGATAATAGTTGCTGAGCCTCCTCAAAACGCTGTTGATCACTATAAATGGTGGCTAAACGCAACTGGGCGACCAATTTTAAAGAGGCATCCGGCGCATGTTTCAAAACCCATTGATAATTCTCAATCGCTAAACCCAATTCACCTTTTTCAAAATAATGTTTTGCCACCATCAAAGCAATACCCGTTGAATAAGGACTATCCGGATGCTCTTCCATCAGAGTCAACCCTTCTCTCATCGCCTCACCAAAGGTTCCTTGCTGTTGGCGAATTTGTAGCATTTCAAACATGGCAGAGGCCTTTAGACCTTCATTCAGTTTGGTATTTTGCCAATAAGTCCATCCTGACCAGGCTAACACCACCACCAAAATACCCGACAGCAATTGGGTACCGTTTTTTTGCCACCATTGTTTGATTACTTCAACTTGATCTTCATCTGTTTCATAACGACTCATGTTTGATTTCCTATTGCTCTATTTTAAGTTGCTTCATTAACGGGACTCGACGACTGCCGATGAAAATTGATTGGCGAGATGTGCGGTTAAATCAGACCAGTTTATCACAAGCTGTTCACGATTCTCTCGTAGGTATTTAACCACCAGCTGCTGCTGTGCCACTTCATCCTCGCCCAGAACCAAGGCAAGTTGTGCGCCTGATTTATCTGCTTTTTTAAACTGACTTTTAAAACTGCCCCCCCCACAATTCATCTGGACTTTTAACTGTGGAAAATTCTCTCTAATTTGCTCAGAAATGACCAGGCCTGGGCGTTTTGTTGCCTCTCCCGCCAACACCATATAAATATCCGCCGCTGCTACGGTTGGAATTAACCCCTTATCCATCAATAACACCGCCAGCCTTTCCATTCCCATTGCAAATCCGACTGCGGGCGTCGGTTTACCCCCAATCTGTTCGACCAAACCATCATAGCGTCCACCTGCACACACAGTGCCTTGCGCGCCCAGTTCAGTGGTGACCCATTCAAACACGGTGCGATTGTAATAGTCGAGTCCCCGCACCAAATTAGGGTTTTCTTCATAAAGGATGCCCAAATCTTCTAAATGGGCTTTGAGGTCTTCATAATGCTGTTTAGACACATCGTCTAAATGCTCAATTAGCTTGGGCGCTCCGGCAATGATTTCGGCCATATCCGGGTTTTTGCTATCCAGAATGCGTAAGGGATTGGTTTTCAAACGACGCAAACTGTCTTCATCCAAATGGGCTTGATGGCCTTCTAAATAATCCACCAACAAGACTCGGTAAGCTTGACGCGCTTGCTGACTACCTAGTGAATTGATTTGCAACACTAACCCTGTCAGTCCCAACGATTCCCATAACCGTGCGGTCATGGCAATCAATTCGGCATCGGCATCGACCGTTTCAAGCCCAAAAACTTCCACCCCAATTTGGTTAAATTGACGATAGCGTCCCTTTTGGGGTCGCTCGTGGCGGAACATTGGCCCCGCATAATAGAGTTTTTGAATTTGGTTATGGGTCAAGCCATTTTCGATCACCGCGCGAACACAGCCTGCGGTACCCTCAGGGCGCAAGGTTAAACTGTCACCATTTCGATCAGCAAAGGTATACATTTCTTTTTCGACGATATCCGTTACTTCGCCAATGGAGCGAGCGAACAATTCGGTTTTTTCAACCAAAGGTAACCGAATCGATTGAAATCCATATTGTTTCAGAACCGCTTCGGCAGTTGCCATTAAATAATCATATGCAACTGATGCGTCTCCTACTAAATCATTCATGCCGCGAATGGCATTGATTTTTTTTGACATCCTACTTTCTCTTGTATTTTCTTCATTCAGGACGCGACGCCCTAGAGGTTAATCATCACTAGTAAAGCCACTAACGCAATCAGAATGATGGTGGTCATCACCCTTAAGGTCGCAATTGAAAAAACGGGTTTAATGGAAGGGTCTTCTGAACTGACCGACTGCAAAGGTGCCTCAATGGATTTAATGTCATTAAACATGGTTTGATAGTCGGATACATCGACACCAAGAACCTCTGCATAGTTCCGTAAATATCCGCGTTTGAAGGGGTCTAATGAGGCAATATCCAACTGTTCACTTTCCATAAAAGCCAAGTGTTCAGCGGCAATTTTTAATTTTTCAGCAACCTCTTCTATCGACCACCCTTTTTCCTCTCGAGCTTTTTTAAGGGCACTGGTCAATGACAAGGTATCCACTGCACCTTCGGTTTGTTCAGAAACCATGTCGTCTGTTTTTTGATTAACCATTTAATTGATCCAAATTGACAGTTTGTAGAGTTCGTTTTGTACGGTCTTTTACTTTTCCGGCCAGCTGCCCGCAAGCAGCATCAATATCATCACCCCGAGTTTTACGCACCGTACAATTAATGCCGCCAGCCATTAACACATCTTGAAAACGATGCACCGCATTATTTGAAGAGCGTTGATAAGGCGCATTAGGAAAAGGGTTGAAGGGTATCAAGTTGACTTTGCAGGCCAAATCGCCTAGCAATGCAACCAATTGATGTGCATGTTCCACACGGTCGTTTACTTGATCCAGCATCACATATTCCACTGTCACATGCTTTTTACTGTGACCCCCTTCCACATAACGATGCAAAGCCGGCATTAACACTTCCAACGGATATTTTTGGTTAATCGGCACCAATCGATTCCGCAATTCATTGTTGGGTGCATGCAACGAAATCGCCAAACTGACATCCAAAGCGGCTTTAATCTTATCAATGGCAGGAACCACACCGGCGGTGCTAATGGTAACACGGCGTTTGGATAAACCATAGCCATGATCATCCATTAAAATTCTAGCAGCGGGGAAAGTGTGAGTCACATTCAATAATGGCTCACCCATGCCCATAAAAACGACATTGGAAATGACTCTGTCTTCTTTGGGCTGACAACCCAGCGCTTTGTTGGCAACCCACATTTGCGCAACGATTTCCCAATTTTCTAGGTTACGATTAAACCCTTGCTGACCCGTTGAACAGAAACTGCACTCTAAGGCACAGCCCACTTGCGACGAAATACACAAGGTTCCCCGACTTTTTTCAGGGATAAATACGGCTTCAACACAATTATGATGATCGACTTCCAGCAACCATTTAATGGTGCCATCATTTGAGCGCTGCTCAGAAACAATCTTAGGCGTGCGAATCACCGCCGAATCCATTAACTTTTGCCGTAACGCTTTGCTCAGATTAGTCATGTCATTAAAATCTGACACCCCAAACTGATGAATCCACTTCATGACTTGCCCGGCACGGAAAGGCTTCTCACCCATCTTGGCAAAAAAATCAACCAACCCCGCATAATCCATCCCCAACAAATCGATTTTTGCAGGAAATATAACTTCCTCAGAAGAAAATGGACGATTGGTGGTCACGGTATTCACACTGGTGCTCATAACTGGATTAGTTTGCCTCAGAGGTCAATTCAATTTCGCTAAAGAAGTAGCGAATTTCACGAGCCGCACTTTCTACCGAATCTGACCCATGGATGGAATTTTGTTGAATGGAGAGTGCAAAGTCTCTACGAATGGTGCCTTCTTCCGCTTTTTCGGGGTCGGTCACGCCCATCACTTCACGATTTTTGGCAATTGCATATTCACCTTCCAGAACTTGAACCACAATCGGTCCGGCTGTCATATTTTTAAGTAAGGTTTCATAAAAGGGCTTGCCAATATGTTCTGAATAAAAACCGGCGACTTGCTGCTCTGTTAAATGAATCATTTTTGCAGCAATAATTTTCAAGCCGTTTTTTTCAAGGCGAGCCATAATCTCGCCGATTAAATTGCGCTGGGTTGCGTCGGGTTTAATAATTGAAAATGTTCTTTGCAGCATGCCATCAACCTTCGTTAAGCAGAGTTAACTTTTCGTTAAATAATAATTTTGTTATTTTAACAACCTCGCCCCATCTTTGCATAAATAAACACCAAAAGATTTTAAGGCTAACACCACTTCTTTCTTAAAAAGCAAAAAACCCTGGCCAGGCCAGGGTTTATTTATGCGCTAAACACTGAATTCAAACTTAAACCGAGAAAGACTCGCCACAACCACAACTGTCTTTAACATGAGGGTTATTAAAAACAAATCCTTCACTCAATAAGCTCTCTTTAACATAGTCGAGCTCCATCCCATCAATGAGTGGCAGGCTCTTTTCAGGCACAATCACCTTAACACCATGGCTTTCAAAAACCTGATCCTGATCAGTAATTTCATCAGCATAACCCACTTCATAAGAAAACCCTGCACAACCACTGGTCTTGGTGCTGACCTTTAAACCAATACCTTGGCCGCGCTTGGCGATCATGGTATCAACCCTATCTGCTGCTGCTTGCGTTAATGTCACTGCCATCTTATCACCTTCTTTTACTTCAATTACTTCGCCAAACCTAAGGTTACTGGTCGCTGCATATGATGTTGATCAATGACTTGTTGAAGCGAAACACTGACGAGAAACTGCTGAATCATATTACTTAAATCTGACCATAACTCATGAGATAAACATTGAGAACCACCTTGACAGTTGGCTTTACCATAACACCGTCTTGGCTCTAAATCTTCGTTAACCGCGACAATAATATCACCAACTGAAATGTCTTGTGCCGACCGACTTAAACGATAACCGCCGCCGGGACCTCTAGCACTGAGAACCAATCCTGATTTTTTCAGCTTTGCAAAAATTTGCTCTAAATAGGATAGCGATATCGCCTGTCTTTCTGAAATCATTGCCAGTGTAATCGGGCCTTTGGCTTGATTCAGCGCTATGTCCAACATAGCGGTTACGGCATACCGGCCTTTTGATGTAAGTTTCATAATGCCCCTTTTCACAGTGAGAAAGCAATGACTTTGCTATTAGAGAAACTGCTTGAGCTTCCCTTTATTGAATAGCCACTATCTTACAATAACCTAGTATTTTACTCAAGATTTATCCCCATCCTTCTCCAGTTTAATATGCGCTTGCTGAAGCGGGTCATCCGGCTCCAATACGGCATCTTCAAGACTGGGTAAATCAACATGAGTATCTTCCCCGCCCAGCCGCTTGACTTGCCTATTGAGTTTTTCCAACTGCTCATCTTGACTTTGAATATGATCCAATAAACTGTAAATTGCCTTTTCCACCGGGTCTTCAACATCTTGACCCACACCATAAGCATCAAATCCAATTTTTTGTGCCATTTTTTGACGACGCTTTTCTTTCTCCGACAAATTGGTTTCGACAATCCGCCCAGGAATCCCGACAACCGTTCGCCCAGTCGGGACGGATTTAATCACCACCGCATTTGAGCCGATTCGAGCATCATCACCGACTTCTATCGGCCCCAATACTTTTGCACCCGCGCCAACAACCACTCGATTTCCCAACGTAGGATGGCGTTTCCCTTCATTCCAGCTGGTGCCGCCCAAAGTCACACCATGGTACAAGGTGCAATCATCACCGATTTCAGCCGTTTCACCAATCACCACCCCCATACCATGATCAATAAATAAACGATGACCAATCGTTGCCGCAGGATGAATTTCAATGCCTGTAAACCAGCGCGCCAAGCCTGAAATAAACCGCGATGGCCACTTCAAGCCTTTTCCCCATAACCAATGAGACAGTCGATACCACAAAATGGCATGCAACCCAGGATAGGTCGTGAGCACTTCAAAGCTATTTCTGGCAGCAGGATCCCGATCAAACACCGATCGGATATCTTCTCTAATTCGTTTCAGCATCATTTTCCTTTTTGAGCCTTCGTAATTGCTCAGCTTGTCTTTGCGCAGCCGTCAACACGCCTCGTAGAATATCGACTTCTTTTATATCCAGTTGACTGCGATTAAATAATCGGCGCATACGTCGCATAAAGCGCGCATTTTTAGCCGGATCTAAAAACTCAATATCTTGCAACGCTTGATACAAATGTTCATAAAAACCTTCCATTCGTTCGCCACTTGCCAATTGATGACGATAGCCTTCCGCCTGGTGAACGCTTTTAATTTCAGTCGCCATCAATAACTCATACACAAAGACCTGAACGGCGGCGGCGATATTGAGTGAACAGTAAGTTGGATTGGTGGGAATGTGCGCCAAATAATGACATTTATCCATTGCAGCATTGCTTAAGCCGGAATCCTCGCGACCAAACAAAATGGCAACGGGAGCGCTTGTGTCACGGTCACTCAAGGTTTCCATTGCCAAATTTGCGGTTTGTCGCACATCCAATTGCGGCCAAGAAACTTTACGCATTCTGGCACTGGCACCAATCACCAATTGACAATCGGCAACCGCTGCCTCCAGTGAATCAACCTTAAGTGCTGAATCCAAAACATCCGCCGCCCCCGAAGCCCGCGCTGAAGCCACCTGGGATGGAAATTCTTTTGGATTGATCAACACCAATTGACTCAGACCCATATTTTTCATGGCACGCGCCACCGCACCAATATTGCCCGGGTGAGAGGTTTCAATCAGCACAATTTTAATCTTTGCCAAATTTGGGTGGCTTCTGTAATCTTCTATCATCTATTTTCCGCTATAATTCTATTATTATTCTAAAAGCCCCATCACCCAAGCCAACTCGGCTAATGTTGGGGAATATTTTAACAACTGGAAACAACCTTATGCATCCTATTTTGAATATAGCCACCCTAGCAGCCAAACAAGCCGGAGAATTTATTGCTGATCAAGTCAGCCAAATTGACCAACTCAATATCCAAGAAAAAGGCCGTCATGATTATGTCAGCGAAGTTGACAAGCGTGCTGAAAAAATGATTATCGATACCATCCGCAAATACTACCCTGACCATAGTATTCAAGCGGAAGAAAGTGGCCACCATAAAACCGATTCCGATTTTGAATGGATTATCGACCCCTTAGACGGCACCACCAATTTCTTACACCAATTTCCGGTTTTTTCCGTTTCCATCGCCATCACCGAGAAGGGACGCCTCAGTCATGGCGTGATTTACGATCCCTTAAGAGATGAATGTTTTTCAGCCTCTCGCGGAGATGGCGCACGCATGAACAATTACCGCATTCGCGTCAGTGAACAAAAAACCCTACAAAATGCCTTGATGGCAACAGGGATTCCATTTCAACAATTTGATTATGTTGATGCCTATTTAGCCAGCTTAAAACAATTCATGCTCAATACGGCGGGCATTCGCCGCGCGGGTTCTGCTGCATTGGATTTGGCCTATGTGGCCTGTGGACGGGTTGATGGTTACTGGGAACTCAACCTAAAGCCTTGGGATATTGCTGCGGGAGCGCTCATCGTACAAGAAGCAGGGGGTCTGGTCACGGATTTTAAAGGCGGCAATGATTTTTTGAAATCGGGTAATATCATTGCGGGAAACAGTAAAATGCTTAAAGCGATGGCCAAAATCATTGGCCAAACCATTCCCGAACAATACCGCTAACAAAAACAGCCAGGCCTGGCTATTTTTGCGGGGTTTGCAGTGCGCAGGACATCAATAACGCATCCTCGCGCACTTTGACCAAATCCCCATCTTGATAATCCCAAGCGGAATAGTAATCTGGCCGAATGCCATTTTTTATAAATCCAAGGGATTCATACAAGCCGATGGCAACATTGGAAACTCGCACTTCTAGCAACATGATCTGATAACTTGCCGCCCGAAAATGATTTTGCAAGGCCTGCAACGCGCAACGCGCAACACCTTGGCGTTGCCATTTGGGCGCCACGCAAAAGTTCAATAACTGCACTTCATCCAGCACCGTTAAAAAACAGGCGTATCCCAATGTGTTTTGTTGTGCATCACAAAAAATATAGGCCAAACCATCATCCAAGGCCTGCTCAAACCCACGACGAGACCAGGGAAAATCGTAACACTGTTGTTCAACCGTCAACACCCAATCCAAATCCAACTCGGTCATGGGTCGAAAAAAATCAAAACCACTCACCCATTCACCGTCCATCTCATGCGATTTGTCCTAGCCGGTTGCCTGGCACAAAATCTGATAAAGTGACCGTTTGGCTTCGGCACTGGCTAAAAGCTGATCAAACCGAGGCAAATCAATCAGTTCTGCTCCGGCTTGCAAGTCTTTTATAATCGCAGCATCTCGTTCAAAGACAAAAACCCGCTCAACGCCCAATTCAATAATCTTATCCAATGTATCCATCATCGTTTCTTCGCTTTGACAAAGCGTTGAATCAACGAAATGCAGTTGATCGGGTGCGCGTCCAAAGGCTTTTAAGATATTTAAGGTCAGTTGCCATTCAGGACGGTTTGAATTTTGCCAAATATCCGCCAATCCGGCGCCTACCCAAACCCAAGGGATTGGCTTCAAACCCACATCGTCGGAAATCACGGCTGAAGTTTCATGAGTCATAGGCGTTGCATTTTCTAAACCAGAATGACTGGCACTGGGCTGGGTGTTAGCCGATTCTGAATCGATATGGGATTCCAATGGCTGAGAAGCACGAGATCGCGGTGAAAAATAACCAGGCCTGGCTTGCCAGGCTGTTAGTCCCAACTCGGAAAAAAATGTCTGACTGAATCTCATCAACATAAATTAAACGGCTACGGCCTGTGGATGCGCTTTACGACCTGGATCCAGTAATTTATTCAGCGCATTAATATAGGCTTTTGCCGAAGCCGTCACGATATCGGTATCCGCACCTTGGCCATTGACGATACGCCCGGCTTTTTCCATGCGAACGGTCGTTTCGCCTAATGAATCTGTGCCATTGGTGACATTACTGACTGAATAAAGTTCCAAAGTGGCGCCTGAGTTGACCAACTGCTCAATGGCCTTAAAGGTAGCATCCACCACGCCACCGCCGGATGCAGAAGCGGTTTTTTCTTCTCCCAGTATCCACAAAGTCACCTCGGCGCTCGGGGCATCGCCCATTTCGGTATTGGCTTTTAAGGCAATGAGTCGGAAGGTTTCATTTTCCACACGACGGGTATTATTGTCGGTGATCAAGGCTTGTAAATCTTCGTCGTATATTTCATGCTTACGATCAGCCAAATCTTTAAAGCTGACAAATGCATCACTGAGTTCCTGTTCGGTTTCAAATTCAATCCCCAATTCTTTTAAACGGGCACGGAAAGCACTGCGGCCAGAATGTTTACCAAGTACCATTTTGTTGGTACTCCAACCCACATCTTCTGCGCGCATAATTTCATAAGTTTCACGGTGCTTGAGCACGCCATCTTGATGAATACCGGATTCATGCGAGAACGCATTAGTGCCGACGATGGCTTTATTGGGTTGCACGGCAAAGCCGGTAATACCCGACACCAAGCGCGACGCCGCTAAGATTTCGGGGGTGTGAATTCGCGTATCAACGGTAAAGATGTCCTGACGGGTACGCACCGCCATCACCACTTCTTCCAGCGCGGTATTACCGGCACGTTCACCCAAGCCATTAATGGTGCATTCGACCTGTCTTGCCCCTGCACTGACTGCCGCCAAGGAATTGGCCACAGCCAATCCTAAGTCGTTGTGACAGTGCGCTGAGAAAATCGCCTTATCGGCATTAGGAATAGAATTGAGTAGTTGGTGAAACAAGGCGCCAAACTGTTCCGGAATATTATAGCCAACCGTATCCGGAATATTAATGGTGGTGGCGCCGGCATCAATCGCTGCTTCAATGACTCGGCACAAAAAATCAATGTCAGAACGCCCGGCATCTTCCGGTGAAAACTCAACATTATCGGTAAAGTCTCTGGCACGCTTGACCGCCCAAACCGCTTTCTCCACAACCTCGTCAGGAGACATTTTCAGTTTCTTCTCCATGTGAATTGGCGACGTCGCAATAAAGGTATGAATGCGCCCGGATTCGGCTGGTTTAATCGCTTCACCGGCTCGAACAATGTCATTTTCAACCGCTCTGGCCAAACCACAAACCGTGACATCTTTTACCGCGCCGGCCACGGCATGAACCGATTCAAAATCGCCTTGACTGGCCGCAGGAAAACCTGCTTCAATCACATTCACTCTTAGTTTTTCTAATTGTTTGGCGATACGAACCTTTTCTTCCTTAGTCATGGATGCGCCGGGGCTCTGTTCTCCATCACGCAAAGTGGTATCAAAAATAATCAATTCGTCTTTCATAGTTATGCTGCTCTCTAGTCGGGCTTAGTTTGTTGAGGGGTTGAATCCGTTTTTTCCACAGGTTTATCAGCGTCCACTTCTGGTTGATCATTCGCCGGGGAGGATGTCTTTTTCCCTTGACGACGCAATGTGCGCTTTTGCTGAACCATTCGCAAGGTTAACAAAGGGCCGGACACAAAATACCCTAAAAACAACCCAAATAAAATCATCGCGGGTTTAATGGTAATGACCACAAATACCAGCACAATCACAAACAAAGTCACAAAAGGCACCTTGCCCTTTAAGTTCAATTCTTTAAAAGAGCTAAATCGAATATTGCTGACCATCATCAACCCGGAAAGCAACGTTAGAATTAGCACCACCACGGACTCGATGCCCGTTTCGATTTGGTTGGTTTCAATCATCCAGATAAATCCGGCTAATAACGCCGCCGCTGCCGGACTAGGCAACCCTTGAAAATAGCGTTTATCGGCAATCCCCACTTGGGTGTTAAATCGCGCCAATCGTAATGCAGCGCCGACGGAGTAAATAAACGCAATCAACCAACCTAATTTACCAAAATCCTGTAATGCCCATTGATAAACTAATAACGCGGGTGCCAACCCAAACGACACCATATCGGCCAAACTATCATATTCTGCGCCAAAGGCGCTAGAGGAATTGGTCATGCGGGCAATACGCCCATCAAGACCATCAAAGACCATCGCCACAAACACGGCAATGGCACCCAGTTCATACTGACCATTCATCCCTGCAATCACCGCATAAAACCCGGCGAACAATGCCAGCGTGGTCATCAGATTAGGGAGGAGGTAAATGCCTTTTTCAAAGGGTTTCATAGTGCTCTTTTTTGTCATTAATTGTTTTATCCACTTTATTTTTTTGAGCCCTTTTCAGGGGGGGGAGAGACGAAAGCAAATTTTAACCATTTTTATTCGTGTCGCCATCTCGTGCAAAGGTCTCTTTTCGTAAAAATATTGTGATTATTCGCTCTGATAATGCCAAGCGGTGGCTGAAAAAGGTATCCATTCTAGCCATAAAAGCAACCTGATACAAGCGTTATTCACCGTATCAAATCCACCAGGCCTGGTGGATTTTTGGGGTTGTTTCTTACATTTATTCCTTAAATCACTTCACCGCGACCGATGGCAAAATAACGAAAGCCATGTTCGGCCAACACCGAGTGTTCGTAGATATTGCGGCCATCAAAAATCACCGGGCGGTTCATTAATTCAAACATGCGATCATAGTCAGGACTCCAGAAACGGCGCCATTCCGTTAGAATCATTAAGGCATCAACATGTTGCAGCGCATCATACATATTATCAACCAACGTCACACCAGGTTTTTCTCCCCAATATGCTGCGAAGGCCGGACCCGCTTTAGGATCATAGGCAACCACTTCTGCGCCTTGTGCCACTAGTGCTTCAATGGTTTTAACGCTAGGTGAATTATCGACCGTGGCAGTATTTGGTTTAAAAGATAACCCCCAAACTGCTATTTTTAAGCCCCGTAAATCGTTTTTGAAGAAACGCCACGCCTTACGAAACAGAACCTCTTTTTGAATTTCGTTGTTTTCCAAAACCACTTTAAGGAGGTCTGCATCATAGCCTTTAGACTGTAAACTGCCGACCAATGTTTCAACATCGGCTGCAAAATTAGGCCCCCCAAACCCGCACCCGGGAAATAGATAACTAAAACCAATGCGCGAATCTGACCCTAATCCTTGACGAACCTCTTCAATATCAATATTGTAATGCTCAGCATTATTGGCCAATTCATTGACCAAGCTGATTCGAGTTGCCAATAACGCATTCACCGCATATTTGGTATATTCCGCCGCGCGCGTTGACATGATTTTCACTTGATCAGTGACATGGTTAAAGGGGCGCATTAAATCCCGCAACAACCGAATCGCATCTTGGTCAGAAGATCCCAAAATCACTCGTGAAGGCTTTGAAAAGTCATTAATAGCCGACCCCTCACTGATAAATTCCGGCATCGAAACCACCGCCGCTTTCGCAACCAAACCCCGCTGAGCAAAGGCTAATTTTATTGAGGCTTGAAATCGATCAGCGGTTCCAACCGGGAAGGTACTTTGATTCACCACCACCACATCTTTACGAGCGGTTTTACCAATTTCTTCAATCACCCTTTCGGCGCGATCTGCTCGCCAGGAAGGCATACTTAAAATATACACATTCCCATGCACAATACCAGCCTGCCAATCTGCCTCAAAAGTCAGCCGACCTTCTTGATATTGATTTGCTATTAATTGATCCAGCCCAGGCTCTTGTCGAGGTAAAATACCTTTCTCTAGATCGTCAACCTTGACATTCCCAACGGGTAAAGCCATCACTTCATTACCGGTATGCGCCAACAACCCTGCCGTCACCAATCCACTTAATTCACACCCAAATACTGAAACTTTCATTTTGCAACCCTATCAATTAATGCTTTTGTGGAACTGTCAAACCCCTCGGCCAAAGTCCGATCTTTTATCGCACTATAGGCTTCTTTGGCAATTAACTTACCGAGTTCAACCCCCCATTGGTCAAATGAGTTAATGTCCCAAATGACCCCTTCTACATAAGTTTTATGTTCGTAAAGGGCAATCAACATGCCCAATGTTTTGGGAGAGATGGTTTTCATCAAAATGGTATTGGAAGGTTGGTTCCCCGGATAATGTTTAAACGGCGAATCAAAAGCCGATTTCAATGCATCCGGAATCGCATCATCTCCCAACATCAAAACCCGCGACTGTGCAAAACAGTTCGCCATTGCCAATTGATGCTGATGACGCAGACTTTCATTTCTTTCCGACTGAGAACCTTCGTCGATATCATCCCGTTCAACCGGGGCAATAAAGTCACACATCACCGCTTGGGTGCCTTGGTGAAGTAATTGATAAAACGCATGCTGAGCATTGGGACCTACCTCCCCCCATAGAACGGGACACGTACGATAGGCCACCTTTTCACCCGATTTTGCCACCGATTTACCATTACTCTCCATCACCAATTGTTCCAGATAAGAAGGAATATATTTCAACCGCGCATCATAGGGCAGAATCGCCTTATCGTGAATATTTAAGAAGTTGACATTCCAAACATCAATCAAACCTAACACCACCGGAATATTTTTGGCCAAAGGCGCTGTGGCAAAATGCTGATCCATAATATGAGCGCCTTGCAAAAGCTCACGGAAACGTGGCATGCCAATTTTAAGCGCAATGGGCAACCCAATAGCAGACCATAAAGAATAGCGCCCCCCCACCCAATCCCAAAATAACAATTGGTTTTCCGGCGGAATCCCCCACTCGGTCATTTTATCCGGCTTGGTCGAAACCCCAATAAAATGTTGAGCATAGATCACCGCATCATCTTCAATACACTCTTGCAACCAATCTTTGGCCGTTTCGGCATTGGATAAAGTATCAATCGTCGTAAAAGACTTAGAGGCCAATATAAACAAAGTGGTTTCTTGTTTTAGGCTTTTTAATAAATTTGAAGTTTGCGTCCCGTCAATCGAGGAGATGAAATGCAAATTAACGGGTGAATCAATCGTTTGCAAACTGTGAGTTATCATTAGGGGGCCTAAATCTGAGCCCCCCACGCCGATATTAACCACATCGGTTATGGGCTTACCACTGTACCCTCGCCAATGCTTGGCACGAATTTTATCCGCCATCACCGCCATTTTTTGCAAAGCTTGCTCAACTTCGGGTTGCACTTTTGCCGCTTCACCGCTGACCGCCTGACCATCGGCTCTTAATGCCGTATGCAGTGCCGGACGGCCTTCGGTATCATTAACTTTTTCACCTGTTAATAATGCTTGAATCGCCGTGGGTAACTTTTGTTGCTCCGCCAGATCGACCAACAACGATAGCGTTTGTTCGTTAATACGATTTTTGGAGAAATCAACATATAAATCTTCCAATTCCAATGAAAATTGCTCTGTTCGTGACACCTCGTTAAACAGTGCCGACAGATGAGCCGATCCCATACCTGAATCACAATGTACCTGTAAAGCCTGCCACGCAGGGGATTGTTCAACGCCCATTTGATCTCCTTAAAAAATTAATTAAACCCCAAATTCCATGACCCATAAACGAATTGCTTGTTTATACATCAGCTCAAGCTATTTTTTGCCTAATGCCAAGGTTTTTAAATAGTTCTTAAACCCCTCACCAAGCGTACTATCTCTTAATGCATATTCAACATTGGCTCTCAAATAGCCGAGTTTATCGCCACAATCATACGTTTTGCCATTTTTAAATTCGAAGCCAAACATCACTTCTTCTTCCAATAGCGTATCCATGGCATCGGTCAGCTGAATTTCGCCCCCTGCACCGGGTTGAGTGGTTTTTAAAATTTCCATTAATCTAGGCGTAAAAATATAGCGACCTACCACGGATAAATTAGAAGGCGCTTCATCAGGTTTAGGTTTTTCAACCAATTCGACAATTCGCATATCAGGCCCTTTTACACCGGCAATACCATATTTTTCGACTTCCGATTCATCAACGGCTTCCAGCGCCACGACGCTGGTGTGTATTTTTCGATATTGTTCAGCCATTTGCGCCAAACACCCTCTTTTGGCGTGATACATTAAAACGTCCGGTAACAAGACGGCAAAAGGTTCATTGTCGGCAATAATGGGGGAGGCGCAAAGAATGGCATGGCCTAATCCTAATGCCTCAGGTTGCCGAACACTGACAATGCGAACGCCTTCCGGGGTAATTTCTTGTAACGGCACCAATCGTTCAGATTTACCGCGGATATTGAGTTCGGCTTCTAACTCATAATGTTTATCAAAATGGTTTTCGATGGCGCCTTTGCTCGAATGGGTGACCAAAATAATATCGGTAATACCGGCCTCTGCCGCTTCGTGCACAATATACTGAATCAACGGTTTATCAACAACCGTCAGCATTTCTTTCGGAATGGCTTTGGTTGCCGGTAAAAAACGGGTTCCAAGTCCCGCAACAGGGATGACAGCTTTGGTTAATTTCTTATAAGACATTTAAATATTCTCTTTATTATGATGACCTTTACAGGAAATGGCATCCTCAATAAAAATTTTTACGCATTTTCATTTCGCGTCCCACTTTAAGCAAACTTATGCAAAGGTCTCATTTTATATCATTCAATCGAGTGATCTCAGAACAGGGTTGCACTCGAATAGTGCAATTCTTTTATTATAAGAGACCTTTGCACAAGATGGCTACACGAATAAAAATGGTTAAAATTTCTCATCTTTTTCTTTCGCGTCCCACTCATGCAAAGGTCTCTATAGGGAATCAGACAACTGAATCTGAAACACTTTTCGCTCTGGTGAATCTATCAGCAGTTGGCATGCCAAACCTTGTTGCGAACAAAACGCAGGGATATCTCTTAAAGCCGCTTTATCTGAAACCTGGAGTTCAATGGACTGACACAATAAATCCACTTCAGATAAGGCCTTTTTCAATTTGACCAAGGGTAAAGGACATGGTAGATTTTTTGCGTCCAAAACAAACTTAGGCTGCATCCTTCATACTCCCTTAATGCAATTGCGATGGTTTTATCTTACAATATATTCCACTCAATTCTACAAAACTTATTGGACAAAATGTTGCGTCTTGTTTTTTTTCTAATTCTTACCGTTACTTTTCAAGCCAACGCGTCTAATAATCTACCTGATTTAGGGGCTTCTGACCTTAAAGATTATGACAGTCAGACTGAAACACTGTTAGGCAAATCCTTTTCAACGGCATTGCACACCCAATATCCCTTGATATACGACGCCACCTTATTAAGTTATATTCGCCGTATTGGCGAAAAAATCACCGGAGAAACCGGGCAAAACCGCCATTACAGTTTTTTTATTATCGACAACCCAACCATTAATGCCTTTGCCGGCCCAAATGGTATCATCGGCATTCATACCGGACTGATTGCTTCCGCTCGATCAGAAGATGAATTGGCATCCGTCATGGCGCACGAAATTGCCCATGTCACCCAACGCCACCTATCCAGAACCTATGAAAACCAAAGCACGGCGAGCACTGCCGGCATTGCGTCTATTTTAGCGGCCATCTTAATTGGCTCTCAAAACCCCACCGCCGGGGTCGCCGCCTATATGGGTTCAATAGGACTCAACATTGAAAAACAACTCAAAAATTCACGCATTCATGAAAGCGAGGCGGATTATTTTGGCATTAAATACCTCAACGAGGCGGGCTATAATCCGTTCGCCATGGGCGACTTTTTTGACCGACTTTCAAAGGAGTCTCAACTCTTTAAAAATACCCCACCCGAAATTTTAATGACCCACCCGGTCACCGAAAACCGCCTCGCCAAAGCCAGAGATCGTGCCGAACAAATGAACACCCAAAAGGCGTTAAGCTACGACAGCCTAAAACTGATGCAAATGCGTCTGGCATTTGTCAGTCAAACCCATACTGATCCTTTTGAAAACAGTCAACTCAAACCTGAACACGCCTGTTATCTGCGGAACCTAAAGGTACTTTATTTACCTAACCAAGATATAAAACAGTTTGATCACCAATGCCTTGAAGCCATCATTGCAAAAAATCCCGATGAACGAGTATATAAACAACAATTGATTGAAGTTAAAGTCGCGCGACAGGACGCCAGCGCCCTTCTCGACCTAGAACGCTTAATGGACTTTTACCCATCCGACTTTGCCATCCCCTACCTTTATGCAAAAAGTTTGGCCTACTTGGGACATAGAGACAAGGCCATTGAGCTACTGCGAAATCGCACCCCAAACTACCATTATCAATACTTGTTATACAGCACGCTCGCCGAACTCTTTGCCCAACAACAGCAACCTCGCTTCAGTTATTATTATGATGCGTTGGCAAACTATAATATTGGCAATATTCCAAAGACGCATCGCTTATTAAAACAATTGGAACCGATGATCGAAGATAAAAAATCCACTTTCTATTTAAAAGTTTCGCAACTGCTACAAGAAACCGAACAGACACTCAAACTTTACAAAAACGCCCGTTAATTCACGCTAACCCCATCATCACCGCTTATTGAGCTTATCGCTTTTTCTGCAAAAAAGTGCGAAAATACGCTTTTTTAAAATTCAACCAAGAACTCATGGACTTCGCTATGCAAAAACCAACGCTATTCAGTGGTATTCAGCCTTCAGGTGATTTAATGATTGGCAACTATATTGGCTCCATTAAAAACTGGGTTAAGATGCAATCGAATTACCACTGTTTGTTTTCATTGGTGAATATGCACGCCATTACCGTTGAGCAATCTCCAGCGGAACTCGCCAAACGCAGCCTGGATTTTGTTGCACTTTATCTCGCCAGTGGCATTGACCCGGATCAAAGCACCGTTTTTATCCAATCCCATGTGCCCGCACACAGTGAACTGGCATGGATACTCAATTGCTCTACCTATATGGGCGAACTCAGTCGCATGACGCAATTTAAAGATAAATCGCAAAAACACGCTCAAAATATCAATGTCGGACTGTTTGACTATCCTGTGCTGATGGCAGCAGACATTTTGCTCTACCAAACTGAAAAAGTGCCCGTTGGCGCTGACCAAAAACAACATTTAGAATTGGCACGCGATATTGCGCATCGTTTTAATAATCGGTTTAATCGTGAAATTTTCAAAATCCCCGAACCCTTTATTCCGCCGACCACCTCGGGCGGGCGCATTATGAGTTTGCAAGACCCAACCGCTAAAATGTCTAAGTCGGATGACAATAAAAATAACTTTATTGCGCTGTTGGATGACCCCAAAACCATTATTAAGAAATTCAAAAAAGCACAAACCGACTCCGGCACAGAAATCAACTATGATCCTGAAAACAAGCCCGGCGTATCGAATCTGTTAACGATTTATTCGGTGATTAGCGGCCAACCCATTGATTCAGTTGTAAAGCACTTTGAAGGCAAAATGTATGGCCATTTAAAAGTCGAACTTGGCGAACTGGTTGCCGATTATTTAGCCCCGATTCAACAACGCTATCACCAGTTGCGCCAAAATGAATCCGACCTCAAAGCCATTTTAAAACAAGGTTCTGACCGAGCGAAAGCACAAGCGCAACCGACCCTAGAAGCCGTCCAAGAAGCCATCGGTTTTATTCTGCCCTAAGCAGCAACAGCTTACAAACCTCCCTTTTTCCCTTTAAAACGCCCAGGCCTGGGCGTTTTTGTTATTTCCGGCTTCACATTTTAAAAACTGTTACACCAAAGTAACACCACATCCGTTACAATAGTGTTTCAATATAAATAGCAAGGATAGCTATCATGGAAAACCGTTTATTTTCTGCACCGATTTTGATTGCACGCAAAGCACTATTATTGGCAAGTTTGGCATTAGGTCTCACGGCTTGCGACAACTCAAAAGCCCCCGCTGAAAAACCTGCACAGCAAGCCAATCCGGCAATAAGCTTACCGCAAGTAGGCATTATAAAAGTCGAAATGACACAGGTTCCTAATCAATTAGCCATCACCGGACGAGCCCAAGCATCCGCCACAGCAGAAATCCGCCCTCAGGTGGAAGGCATTATTACCCAACGTCTGTTCAAAGAAGGTTCTTTCGTTAATAAAGGGGAGACGCTTTATCAACTGGATGCGGCCAGCTATCAAGCCTTATACGAAAGCGCCAAGGCGGCGGTTGAAAAATCCAAAGCTTTGCTGACCAATGCGCAAATCAAAGTGACTCGTAATGAGCGATTAGTCAAAATCAATGCGGTCAGCGAACAGGTTCTTGATGATGCCAAGGCGTTATTACGTGAAGCGAAAGCCAACTTGCAAGCAAACCAAGCGGCACTAAAAACCGCAGCCATTCAGCTTGAAAGAACCCAAATCAAAGCCCCTATCAGTGGTCGCATTGGTCGTTCTACCGTCACCAAAGGCGCTTTAGTCACCACCAATCAAGCACAATCACTGGCGACCATTCAGCAACTCGACCCCATTTATGTTGATTTTTCGGTCACCGCCAATCAGGCATTGCCTTTGCGAAAAGCATTAGCAAATGAACAGGTGAATCTAGCGGATTATCCGGTGCGGCTCAAATTGCCACAGCAACCTTACCCGAGCACCGGCACAATCTTACTATCGGAATTCCAAGTGAATCCAGCCACTGACGCGGTGATTTTAAGAACCCAATTTCAAAACCCTGACACCTTAATTCTGCCGGGGATGTTTATGCAAGGTCAAGTTACCACAGGCATACTGGAACAGGTCGCTTTGATCCCAACCCTTTCATTGCAGCGCAATGCGTTAGGCCAGCCATTTGTCATGGTTCTAACGCCAGACAATACCGTCGCCGTTAAGCCCGTTAAAGAAGCTGGGCTTTATCAACAAAGCTGGATTATTACCGACGGCTTAGCACCAGGAGACCAGGTAATCGTTAAAGGCCTCCAATTTATTCGCCCCGGTATGAAGGCTGGGCTAATTCCCTCACAGGGAGGCGCTCGCTAATGTCTGAAACCAGCCACCGCCACCACCGTCATTCTTTCGCTACCTTCTTTATAAACCGCCCCGTATTTGCCTGGGTGATTGCATTGCTAGTCATGATTGCCGGTACCTTGTCGGTCATTAACTTGCCGATTTCGCAATATCCGGCCATCGCACCACCGACCATTACCATTACCGCCACTTATCCGGGCGCCTCGGCAAAAACCATTGAAGATACCGTCACCCAAATCATTGAAAGCAAAATGAAAGGGTTAGATAACCTCATGTATATGTCCGCCACCAGTGAATCCACCGGGCAGGCCAATATTACCCTGACCTTCAAAACCGGAACCGATGCCGACATTGCCCAAATGCAGATTCAAAACAAACTGCAAGCGGCCATGACCTCGCTACCCGAAGCGGTACAACGGCAAGGGATTCAGGTCGCCAAATCGGTACGGAACTTTTTAATGGTGGTCGGGTTTATCTCGCCGGATAACACCTTCAGTGCGACCGACTTAGGGGACTATATTGGCACCCATATTGTTGACCCCATTAGCCGCTTAGATGGCGTTGGTGAAGTCATGCAGTTCAGTGCTGAATATGCGTTAAGAGTCTGGCTTGACCCCTATAAATTGGCAAACCACCAATTGATTCCCAGCGATATTGTCAATGCCATTCGCACCCACAATGCCGTTGTGACTGCGGGGCAACTCGGTGATGCGCCTGCGCCGGTCAACCAACCCATTAACGTGGTGGTGAATTTACAAAGCCGTTTGAAAAATGTCAGTGAATTTGAACAGATCGTTATTAAAACCGCCGAAGACGGCACGTCTGTCACGCTCAGTGATGTGGCTCGTGTCGAAATCGGTGCCGAAAGTTATGCCAGAGCCGCGCGATATAAAGGGTCGCCGGCTGCCGGGTTCGCAGTCAAAACCGCAGCCAATGCCAATGCCCTCGAAACCGCAGAAAAGGTCATGGCAAAGCTAGAAGAATTGGCACCCTTTTTCCCTGAAGGCATGAGCTATGTCAAAGCCTATGACACCACCCCTTTTATCAAACTCTCGATTGAAGGGGTGGTGCAAACCTTAATCGAAGCGATTATTTTGGTGGTGTTAATTATGTACCTTTTTTTGGGTAATGTTCGCGCGACCCTGATTCCCACCATTACCGTCCCTGTCGTGCTGTTAGGAACCTTTGGCATTCTGTCCTATTTTGGCTACTCGATTAACACCCTCACCATGTTTGCCATGGTCTTGGCCATCGGTCTGTTGGTAGACGATGCCATCGTGGTGGTTGAGAACGTCGAAAGGGTCATGCACCAAGAAAATTTGCCCGCCAAAGAAGCCACCCATAAATCTATGAACCAAATTTCCGGCGCTTTAATTGGAATTGGATTGGTGCTCAGTGCGGTGTTTTTACCCATGGCTTTCTTCCCCGGCTCGGCGGGGGTCATTTACCAGCAATTTGCAGTAACGATTGTTTCCGCAATGGTGTTATCGGTTCTCGCGGCCTTTATTCTCACACCCGCGCTCTGTGCAACGCTTTTAAAACCCGTGGATAAAACCGCTGAATCCAAAGGCTTCTTCGGCTGGTTCAATCGTCAATTTGACCGAGGCACTCATGCTTATGGTCGTGGTGTCAAAGGCATTATCCGTCATCGTTTTGTTTTCTTTGCCGTCTATCTACTCATCGTCGGTTCGGTAGGCTATCTTTATGCCAAAACCCCTGCCGGCTTTTTACCCAATGAAGACCAAGGCATGCTATTAAGCCAAGTGATGATGCCATCCGGTGCCACTCAAGAAGATACCCTTGAAGTGGTTAAAAAATTGGAACATCACTATTTAGACACCGAGAAAGACAATATTGAAGCCCTGTTTACCGTTATCGGCTTTAACTTCTCGGGTACGGGTCAAAATACCGCCATCGCCTTTGTACGCCTCAAAGACTGGTCAGAAAGAACCGACCCCAGTCGCAGTGTCAATGCGATTGCCGGTCGAGCCATGGGCACTTTCAGTCAGATTAAAGAAGCAATGGTATTCGCCTTTGCCCCGCCGCCGGTTATGGAACTCGGCAACGCCATGGGCTTTAACTTTTACGTGAAGGATACCGGCGGTGTTGGCCGAGAACAACTCTATAATGCCCGCAATCAAATGCTAGGCATGGCAAGCCAAAACCCCAATTTAGTCGGGGTTCGACCCAATGGTCAAGAACCCGCCGCGGTGCTATCAGTGCAGGTCAATAAACAAAAAGCGCAGGCATTGGGATTGTCGATTGCCGACATTAACCAATCCCTCTCCATTGCTTGGGGACGTGCTTATGTGGATGACTTTATAAAGCAAGGCAAAGTTAAACGCATTTATGTACAGTCTGAGGCAAAATACCGCTCCACCCCGGACAACTTTAACGACTGGTATGTGCGCAATAAAACCGGTGATATGATTCCGGTATCAGCATTTGTGGAGATGACCTGGGTGAAAGAATCCCCAAAGTTAGAACGCTATAATGGTCAAGCCGCGCTACAAATACTGGGCATGTCGCCACCGCATATTAGTTCAGGGGAAGCCATGGACACAGTCGAAGCTCTCAGCCAACAATTGCCAAAAGGCGTTAGTATTGAATGGACAGGCTTGTCTTATGAAGAAAAAGCGGCGGGGGAAAAATCGACCTTGTTGTATATTTTGTCGATATTGGTGGTTTTCTTATGTTTAGCTGCACTCTATGAAAGTTGGACACTACCGATTTCAGTTATCCTGATTGTGCCTTTAGGCGTGCTGGGAACGCTTTTTGCCGCCCACTTTTTTGCCAAGCCCAGTGATATTTACTTCCAAGTGGGGCTGTTAACCATCGTCGGCTTAGCCACCAAAAATGCCATTCTGATTGTCGAATTCTCCAAAGACTTGGTTGAGGAAGGCATGGACGTGATTGAAGCCACTATTCAAGCCGCCAAGATGCGCCTCAGACCGATTTTAATGACCTCTCTGGCATTTGGATTTGGGGTACTGCCTTTGGCGCTTAGTTCGGGAGCCGGCTCGGGAGCACATAATGCAATTGGCACGGCAGTGTTAGGCGGCATGATTAGTGCAACTGCACTGGGGATTTTCTTAGTACCGCTATTCTTTGTATTAATGTACCAATGGTTTCAAGCGAAAACCGTGACAAACTAAGGGATGGGCAACTTTGAAATGAGTCCTTAAAAATGGCCAGGCCTGGCCATTTTTAAGGGTTGTAAGCGCTTTGATTGCGTTAAAAGTAACAACAGCAATAATCTGCCACGGTTTTCACTTTAATATCAAACGACGAATTGGCGGGCGCTTCAAAAGACTCTCCGGCTAATACTGTGCGCCATTCATTTTCACCGGGCAATAACACCGCAACTTCACCTGCCAACATTTCCATCAACTCTGCCGCTTCGGTGCCAAAGGTATAATCACCCGGCAATAAAATGCCCAGCGTTTTTTTTGAGCCATCGGCAAACAAAACTGTACGGCTCGTCACCTTACCGTCGTAATAGATATTGGCGGCTTTAACAACCGTGACATTTTCAAATTGAGACATTATTTGTTCCTTATTAACTGTCTAGTATTTTTTAACTGAATGGCTATTTCGCGCCAATCAATTCGATTTGATAACCATCCGGGTCTGCAACAAACGCAATAATGGTGGTTCCGGCATTCATCGGCCCGGCAGGTCGAAGAATTTTTCCGCCTGCGGCTTGAATCGCATCTGCGGCTTGATACACATCATCCACTTCAATGGCAATATGGCCATAGCCATTCCCCAAATCGTATTCTGACTGTCCCCAATTATAGGTTAACTCTAAAACGGTCGTATCCGCTTCATCGCCATACCCTAAAAATGCAAGGGTAAACTCTCCCTCAGGATAATCCTTTCGTCTTAAAAGCGTCATCCCTAACACTTCTGTATAGAACTGTATCGACTTTTCTAAATCTCCGACTCTTAACATCGTATGTAATAAACGCATATAACCTCCTTTAGAAAAAAAGGCCTTGCAGGTTACCCCTGACAAAGCCTTTCTAATTAACCATTTACTAAAGCGCGATTATACCTCAGTCACCGCCGCTAATGCTTGCTCGATATCCGCCAAAATATCATCAAAATGCTCAATGCCCACCGAAATCCGCACCAAATCTTCAGAGACTCCTGCGGCTTCAAGCTCTTCCGCATTCAGCTGACGGTGAGTGGTGGTGGCCGGATGGCACGCTAAAGATTTGGCATCGCCAATATTCACCAATCGTAAAATCATTTGCAAGGCATCAATAAATTGCGCCCCTGCGTCACGACCGCCTTTAATCCCAAAGCTTAAAATCCCCGAAGCCTTGCCGTGGGTGACGGTTTGACATAATTCATGGTAACGGTTAGAAGGTAATCCTGCATAATTCACCCAAGAGACTTTTGGATGGGCTTTTAAATATTCCGCCACTTTCAAAGCATTTTCACAATGGCGTTCCATCCGTAAGCCCAGCGTTTCCAACCCTTGCATTAGCAAGAAGGCACTGTGCGCAGATAACGCCGCGCCGGTATTACGCAAAGGCACCACACGACAACGGGCAATAAAAGCCGCCGCGCCTACATCTCGCGTATAAGACACACCATGATAAGAAGGATCCGGGTCATTCAAAACCGCAAAACGTTCGGGCTGAGCTGCCCAATCAAATTTTCCGGAATCAATCACCACGCCACCAATCGTGGTGCCATGACCGCCAATATATTTGGTTAACGAATGCACCACAATATCGGCACCCAACTCAAAGGGACGACATAAATAAGGCGTGGCAACGGTATTGTCCACGATCACCGGAATGCCATGTTTATGCGCAATTTCCGCCAAACGCGGAATATCCACCACATTCCCTGCCGGATTGCCGATAGATTCACAATAAATCGCACGCGTTCGGCCATCTATTGCCGCTTCAAACCCCGCAAAATCATCCGCCTTTTTCATCCGCACTTCAATGCCTTGATTAGGGAAAGTATGGGCAAATAAATTGTAAGTTCCGCCATACAATTGACTGGTACTAATAATATTGTCACCGGCCTGAGTAATGGTCTGAATCGCATAGGTAATGGCCGCCATTCCCGAGGCCACCGCCAAAGCGCCAATTCCGCCCTCCATAGCCGCCATCCGTTGTTCCAACACATCACAAGTGGGATTCATAATGCGGCTATAAATATTACCCGGCACTTTTAAATCAAATAAATCAGCACCATGCTGAGTATTGTCGAAGGTATAAGACGTGGTTTGATAAATCGGCGTGGTCGCCGCTTTGGTGGTGGCTTCTGATTCATAGCCATGATGTAATGCAAGCGATTCTAATTTCATATCAACCTCTGATTATGATGGATTTTGATTATTAGGAATGAAGCCATCTGATTCATTAAGAATGGATTTTAGTCTAGAATTGCCACCCAAATAAGTCAAACATAAAAAAAGCATGTTGATATCTCATATTGTTATAGCGTTGAAGCAGTGAATGATTTAGGCGCTTTACCAACCCATTTCAGTGCAATCCAAATAGACAAAACAATGGCCAAGGCACTGATACCGAATCCCCAAATAGCACCGCCAAAATGCCAACTATACCCCGCAACCAGCATTCCGATTGCGCCCCCTAAACCATGGCTGGCTGACGCATAAATCGCCTGCCCTTTATGCTGATTGCGTCCGGTGAAATAGGCATCCACCAAATAAATGGCTGCGGCATGAAATAAGCCATAACTGGCGGCATGTAGTAATTGCGCAAACAACAACAATGGCAAAGAATCCGCCACCAAAGGAATCATTACCCAGCGCAATAGCGTTAACACCAAACTGATCAATAATAACATCACCACCGAATAGCGTTCAAATAACGGGCGCATCCAAAAGAACACCCCAATTTCCGCAACAACCCCCAGCGTCCATAAAATGGCAATCCATTGATGACTATAACCATGGTCGGTGAGAAAGATACTGTAAAAGCTGTAATAGGTGCCATGAGAAAATTGCACCAACACACTGACCCCTAACAAACTGGCCACATGCGGTTGTTTTAAAATGGCTAAAAACCCATTATCATCCGCTTCATGTATCGGCATATTGGCCTCTCGCACCCCAAACGTAATCAACCAGATAATCGCAGCCAAAACCAACAACACCCAAGGGAAAGTCGTCATCGCAAACTGATCTAACTGCCAACCGACTCCAATGACTGCGGCGATAAATCCCAAAGAGCCCCAAAGCCTGACGAGCCCGTAGCGACTTTTGAACTCGGCCAAACTGACAAAAGTATAGGATTCAAATAACGGTAAAGCGGCATGAAAGAAAAAACTCATTCCCAAGACGGTGAGCAATAGCCCCCAAAATTGATCAAAGAATAACCAGCCAAGCGAGAAAAGCACCGTTAAAAAGGCACACCACCTCAGCCAGCGTATCGGTTGCCCTGTGTGATCAGAAAGCCAACCCAACAGATTCGGCGCCACCACTTTGGTGCCAACAAACACCGCCATCAATTGACCAATTTCAATCGCACTCAAGCCTAATGACTGATAATAGAGCCCGATATAAGGAATAAAGGCCCCAAACAACATAAAGTAAACAAAGTAAAAACTCGACAGTTTGGGGTAAACACGTTGATAGTGCTTTTCTGGCATAAAGTGGCCTTTTAAAGCGATTTAGGGTGTAACGTGAAACTAAGGTGTCGGATGCGCCAAATCCATAATCGGCGCAACCACATCGCCATTCTGAGCGCGATTGCGCATAAAGTGATCTAAGATAACAATGGCCATTTGCGCTTCCGCAATCGGGGTGGCGCGAATGCCCACACAAGGATCATGTCGCCCTTTAGTCACCATTTCAACTGCTTCCCCGGCGGTGTTAATACTGCGACCCGGCGTCATAATACTGGAAGTCGGTTTTAAAGCGATATGTGCCAGAATATCCTGCCCAGAAGAAATCCCACCTAAAATGCCACCCGCATGATTGGAAACAAACCCTTCCGGCGTCATTTCATCACGATGATCCGTTCCCAACTGGCCTGCCACCGCAAACCCATCGCCAATTTCCACGCCCTTAACGGCATTGATGCTCATTAATGCATGCGCCAAATCCGCATCCAAACGATCAAAAATCGGCTCGCCTAACCCCACGGGGACATTTTTCGCCACAAGGGTAATTTTGGCACCGACTGAATTTTTTTGTTTTAACAAATCATCCATAAACCGGCGAATTTCTTCACGCTTTTCCGGGTCAGGGCAAAAATATTCATTGTCATTATCAAACGGCCAGCTCACATCTTCGACCTGAATCGGCCCCAATTGCGACAAATAGCCTTTAATTTCCACACCCAACCGCTCTTTTAAATACTTCTTAGCAATCGCCCCCGCCGCAACCCGCATCGCAGTTTCCCGCGCCGAAGCACGCCCTCCACCACGATAATCGCGGAAACCATATTTTTGAGTATAAGTATAATCGGCATGCGCAGGTCGAAAAGTGTCCGCCACTTTAGAATAGTCTTTAGAACGCTGATCGGTGTTATGAATCAATAAGCCAATCGGCGTGCCGGTGGTTTTGCCTTCAAAAACCCCAGATAAAATCTGCACCTCATCGCCTTCACGGCGCGCCGTCGCATGCTTGGAAGTCCCCGGTTTACGGCGATCTAATTCCTGCTGAATATCCGCTTCGCATAAATCCATGCCCGGCGGACACCCGTCCACAATTGCGCCCAGCGCAATGCCGTGACTTTCCCCAAATGTAGTGACTCGAAAATTTTGTCCTAAGGTATTCCCTGACATAACGGCCTTCTCAAACTTGATTGCAAAACAGATATTATACAAAACCCCCAAAGCGAGTGTCGGCTATTCAATTAACGATTTCTAATTCATACACACCACCCGCAACCTAAAAAACACCCAAAAACAACCAGGCCTTATATGTTGAAAGTGTTCTCCAGAAGTGGAGAATTTACTAGGGACGCTTAGTAAAAGGATAGAGAGACTTTGTAACCAGGCCAAAGACTCGATCTTGATGACCAGATTAAAGCCTCTATCCTCACACACTATAAACTCGACGGTATCTTAGGCAAACTGATTAAGGGGTCAAAGCCCTTTTTGTGGATAACTTTACTTTTTGATTAAGGGGTCAACGGATTAAGGGGTCAAAGCCCTTTTTGTGGATAACTTTACTTTTTAACTGTACTAAGCTATCATTTTTCTATGCCTCGTAAACCCAGATTTTTCCTTCCTGATGTCCCTAATCACGTTGTGCAACGTGGGCGTAATCGTGACCCTATTTTCTTTGAATCTTCGGACTATTATTTTTATTTGGATAAACTCCGTGAAGCCCTGGATAAATACCAGGTTTCGTTACACGCCTATGTTTTGATGACCAATCATGTGCATTTGTTGATGTCCGCGCCCACTGAAAATGCTATAAGCCAACTGATGCAGTTTGTGGGGAGGCATTATGTGCCTTATGTTAATAAAAAATATGGTTTTAGTGGCAGTTTATGGGAAGGTCGTTTTAAAAGTAGTTTGATTGAAAGTGAGCGTTATTTGCTGGCGTGCATGCGTTATATTGAATTGAATCCTGTCAGGGGCAAGATGGTTTGCGCGCCAGGGGATTATGTTTTTTCAAGCTATCATGCCAATGCACTTTCAGAACCAAACCTTTTGATTACACCGCATAATGAGTTTACAAAATTAAGTGACAATCCTTTGGTGCGTGGTCAGTATTATAGTGCATTGTTTGATCAAGCCCTACCCGATGATTTCTTAGACGTTATTAGACAGGGAACGGCTTCTGGAACACCTGTTGGCACTGAATATTTTAAAGAGAAAATTGAATCGACTTTAGGTAGGAAAGTTGGGCAAGCACATCGTGGGCGACCCCGCAGAACTTAACTTATCCACAAAAAGAGCTTTGACCCCTTTAAAATTAAAATTACCCCTTTAAACTTTAAGATATTGCTAAACACACCTTATGCGCATAGAATATGCACATCACCCCAAAAAGGTAAACACAATGAATCCGGCAATTAAATCAAATGAAAATAAGGAAAATAAGGGGTCTGACCCCTTTAATGTTGACCCCTTTAATGTTAATAAATCACAATCCCGTAAAAAACCAACGAATGTTAGCGTGAATATTGATTTATTATCGAAAGCAAAAAGTTTAAACATAAACTTGTCTGCGACATTAGAACAGGCTTTAATCGCAAAAATGCAAGAGTATGAACGCGAACAATGGCGCCAAGAAAATGCTGATGCGATACAAGCCTATAATGATTTTGTAGAACAGAGGGGATTATTTAGCGATAGTGTACGGAAATTTTAATGCGCCAATTTTCAGCCTATAAAAATATAAATTCTGCTACTAATCAGCAATACCCTTACCTATTAGACATTCAAAACAATTTGCTCGGGGATTTACGCACTACCGTCGTTATTCCGCTAAGCCCTTCAGCCTTGGTTGCTGATCTGACTCTATCCAAACTTAATCCCGTTTTAATGATTGAGGAAACGTCTTATACCATGATGACACAAGATATGGCGGGAATTACCCGCCGTCAATTAGGAAATGAATGGGTGGATCTTTCTCATTACCGACCAGAAATATTAGCCGCTATCGATTTTTTATTAACGGGAATCTAGGCATTTGAAAATGGCTGCCAGGCCTGGTTAGTTTTTAGCTTTGATAATCAGGTAGGGTTGATTTAGCGGTTTCAAGTTGCGATAAGGCTTGTTGTAATTGGTTGGGTGAGACTGCGATATTCATGCGCATAAAGCCTGTGCCGTTTTTTCCGAAGGTTTCGCCATCATTGAGCCCTAAACCGGCTTCATTAATCAACCAAGATTTTAAAGCGGTCTGCTCTGAAAACAGTGCTGAAAAATCGAGCCAAATGAGAAACGAGGCTTGCGGTTGCACCACCCCCACTTGCGGATAATGCTGTTGAAAAAACTCGGTGACGCGTTGAATATTGCTTTGTAAAAACGCCACCAATTCATCTCGATACGTTTTCCCCTTTGGGGTGTAAGCGGCTTCCATTGCTATATTAGCCATTAGATTCGGTTCTAAAATGGACACGGCTTGGCAGGCTTGAATATAGCGACGCCGCAATTTGGAATTGGCAATCACGGCATAGCCCGTTTGCAAGCCGCCGAGATTGAAGGTTTTGCCCGGCGAACTCAAGGTGATGGTATTTTGGGCAATCTCCGGCGACAAGGAGGCCATGGGCACATGCTGATGGGGGGCAAAGGTCATATCGGCATGAATTTCATCCGATACTACCCATATCTGATGCTTTAGGCAAAGTTCTGCTAACTTCAACAATTCGGATTTTTGCCAAACTCGACCCGATGGGTTTTGCGGATGACAAAACAACAACAATTTGACTTGCTGTTCAACGATCACGCTTTCTAAAGTCTCGAAATCAATATGATAATTTCCGTCTTGCCATTGCAGGGGCGCTGTCACGGTTTTGCGCTGATTGCTCGGAGCGGCTTTTAAAAAAGGAGGATAAACGGGCGTTTGCACCAGCACGGCATCGCCGGGTTCGGTAAAGGCTTGCACCGCTAAATGAAAGCCATTGGCGACATTGTGGGTATAAACAATCTCGGAAGCTTGAACCGCATAGTGATATTGTGCTTGCCAATCGATAATCGCCTGTGAAAGACAGTCTGACATCAAGGTGTAGCCTAAAATCGGATGGGTTAAACGCTTTTGTAACGCTTGCACAATAAAGTCGGGTGTGGCCAAATCTTGATCCGCCACCCACATCGGCAACACCTTATCCGTGCCAAATAGCGCTTGGCGCAGTTCATACTTTTCAGCATCCGTGCCCAATCGGTCAATGGTTTGATTGAAATCGACCATTTAGTTGCGCTTTTTCCAAACGGTCAATTCGGACAACGTGTGTTGGAATTTACGCTGGGTTTCCCGAATGACAAATGGCATCTCGATTGGCTGGCCTAAGCGTTCAAATTCGGCATCCAATATTTGATGCAAGCCATCCAAGGTGGTGACATTTTCGCCGGTTTCGGCATCCTTATAGCCACCAAGCCAATTGGCTTTTTCGGTGTAGGTTTCTTGCCAGGTGTAGGGAGAGGCGATAAACAACAAGCCGCCTTCAGTCATGCGTTGATGAATCATTGATAAAAAGCGTTTGGGATCATACAGTCGATCAATCAGATTGAGCGCGACCACCACATCATAATCGGTTAAATGCGGTTTTAAATTGGCGGCATCTTGTTGCAAAAATTGGCAACGATTGACCACATCAGCCAATCCCAAATCTGCCAGATTTTGTGATTGATAATCGACTAAGTCACCTTCCAGCGTTCGGGTATAGCGTATTTCACCAGTTTCTTTTAGTTGATTGGCCACTTGAATAAAACGTGCCGAAAAATCAATTCCGGTCACTTGGGCAAACGCATGTGCCAGCTCGAAACTGGTGCGCCCCACCGAGCAGCCGACTTCCAAACAATTAATGTCTTTTCGCTGTTTGAAATCACTATCTGCCCGCACCCTTTCAATCACTTTATCAGCGCAGGCCTGGGCAAAATTATCGACATCAAAGTAGCTTTGGCCGTAATGAAATTCACAATATTGCGCCACCGCCTGATCGGTTTCATAGGTAGAAACATAGGTTGGAACCGCTTGTGCTGATTCAATATAGCGGAAGCCAGCATGTTGAAAGAAGTGACGGCGAAACGCATAGCGAGAGTGGCCATTGATTTCATTTCCGGTCGAAATCCAACTGCTGCCTTTAATGATATTGTGCTGGTTATCAAACGTGGGCGTGGTAAAGTCATCATAAAGCGGGTGCACTTTAAACCCGGTAAACGGATAAATCGGTGTATTGGTCCACTGCCAAACATTGCCAATCACATCAAAAAAATCACCGGTTTCAAATTGGTTAACCGACATCGACGAGGCATAAAACTGCAAATTTTGATTGGCTAAATGCGCCTTATCCAACGCTTGGGTGAAATCTCTTAACCGCAAATATTCATCTTCACTCGGTAAGCGGATCGATCGCCCTGTTTCGTGCGCTTTCCATCGACAAAAGGCTTCCGCTTCTAGGGCATTAACCTCCACCGGCCAGTCCCAGGGCATGGGAACTTCTTCGGTCATGCAACGCAAACGCCAGTCCCCATTGGTTTGCTTGACCCAAAAAGTAGGATGCTTATCTGGGGTAAACTGCCGCCAACGATTCCCTTCTTCTGACCAAAAAGCCGGGTTGTCATAACCACCTGCATCCACAAACGCCAAATATTCGCCGTTAGAGACTAAAAAGGCACTGGCTTTAAACCCGTCAATATCGGCTTGATGGAAGCCATACTCATTATCCCAACCATAGCTTTCCGCCGGATCCTGATGATCAATCAAAACTTGCCCTGCCGGAACCTCAAATAAAATATTTTCCGGCGCCTCGCCCTGATTAGGACAGACCGGAAACTGCGGGTGCGGTTCAACCAAGGCTAAGGGCAATTGACGAATTAATACCGATGACGTTTCCAAATGAATGCGTTCATGTTCAATGCCCATTAACACCGGCCACATTGGGCTTTCCCAATTAATCGGCAAGGTAAAATTAGTTTCATCAATCACCTGCAACACCGCTTCACGCACTTGCCGGCGATACTGACGGACTTCATCAACGCTTGGCCAGTCATAATGAGCTTCATTCAGATCATCCCAGGACATTTCATCCACGCCAATGGCGCAAAGGGCTTCAATTTTGGCATTAATACGCTCCGGCAAGAGTTTCGCCAGCACCAATTTATTCACAAAAAACGTCGCGGTATGGCCGAAGTAGAAAATCAGCGGATGGCGTAATGAACAAGCGCGTTCATAATAGGCTTGATCACTATTTAGCACTTCAAACAAGGTTTCGTAAAGGGAATAGGTGCTTTCAAAATAAGCTCTGATTTCTGCGCGCTTCGATTCAACAGTTCCCTCAAGCAGGTTGATCGCTATAGCAGGATGGGTTTGTTGCGACTTCATCTGTTCTCCATTCATTTGATCATTTAATTGTTGGCAAAGCCTTGACTACCGGCATTCATTCGCTACAGGGATAAAAGCACGCCCGTTTCGGCTAAGGGTTCCAAATCCGGTTGGCAGGTACTGAGTCGTTCGACGTCAATATTTTCATGCTCAATCAACCAAGCCTTAACACTATTTTGCCGAATATTGGCCATTTCCCGTAATTTTTGGGTTAAAGCCTCATCCTTTAACCCCTTTTGTTGCCAGTGGTTTTGATCTTGTGCGGTATAAAAACCACACAGCTTCATATTTAATTGAGGTTTATTTAATAACATTTCGGCGACTTTATGCAAATAATCCGGCATCGAATCCAGCCAAGTGGTTTGACCCACTTCAAACTCAACCGGCTGCAATACCACCTGACCCAGTTTTTGATAGGCATAATCAGCAGCCAGATACAGTGCGCCATAAGGCTGCAAGGTAAGCGCCAAATAGGTTTTGGTGCCCCCTTTTAGCGTTTTGAGTAACGCTTTATTAATCACGCTTTTTAGCTCAAAATTGGGCGAAGACATATTGCCATTGATGGGAATTTTTAACACAATTTGATCCTGATCATCCCGCAATAAGTTGAGACCCAGTTTAATCGAACTTAACCCCGTTATAGAAGAATCCAGCGCTGACAAACTTAATCCTTTCAAAGTAAGCTGATGCTCGCTGGTAAGTTGATCTTGTGCCAGTTGAATCTCGGAAACCGAGCTGAGACTGCCGCTTTGAATGCGATGCGCTAATACCGGTTCAATAATCGGCGAAAATGAATGCAGATCCACCCCTTTGAGCGTCACTTGAAGGTTTGTTTGAATTTTTTCCGGCAGCGGCGACAAAGTTCCCGTGACCAAAACTTTGGAATATTGATCGACACTGGCTTGCAAATCCACTGTTGATGCGGCATTCGGCTGTTGGGTATCAATCGGTCCAAACGTAAACGATTTAATTTGAAGTTGCTTTTGCAAGCTAGGCTGATATTGCACAAACTCAAGATCGACCACACTGTCTTGCAACTCAAAGGCATTTATTTTTAAGCGAAAGGGCGCATCCTTAACAGCAGTCTGTTGCGGAGATATTGGCTGTGATTCCGATTCATCCACAGCCTCATCGTTCAAAGCGGTCGTGCGGGGATTAACGGCATCTAACCAAGCCAACCACTGCTGAGGCTGTTGTTGCGCATTCATGTGAATCGCTATTTGCCAATGCTGGCCGAGAAGCGTTCCAATGTCAAGATGACTTGATTCGCTCAGTTGAACTTGATCCACTTTTATCGACTTCGCAACCCACAGCGGCACCATCTGGTCAGTCACCGCATTTAATTGCAATTGCGTTAACGCCAGCTCAGATACCCTAAGTTGATTCAACCCCGGCAAATCAACACCAAAGACGAAATGTTCCAGCGATAACAAGGGTTGTTGAACACGAGATGAAGTCAATTGCAATTGATGGCCTTCTAGCTGCCCGGCGATCGCTAAATCCGATAGCTGAGAGTGCGCAACATTAAAGTCAAGATACCCTTGCCCTGTCCAGCTAATGCGTTGATTGGCGAACGATAAATCGTCTTTTTGTAATTGCAAATCGGTCACCGAAGCACGCCCTTTCCAATCCAGCTCGATGTTATCAGGCTGCTGCTTCACCGACCAATCCAATTTTAGATGTCCTTGCCCTGCCAAGCGTGATAAGGGTTTGGGGACCAAGGCTGCCCCCAGCGCCAAATCCAGATCTGCTAACTGAAGTTGCCCTTTGAATGAACGTGCATCCGCAAACGGCTGACCCTGTCCATCCAGTTGCCACTGGGTTTGTTGATAACGCAACTGCATGGCAAACTGCGCTTGCTGACTGGGCTGCCAACTCAAGACATTGGAAACTTGTAACGAATCCACCACCAAAGGCCAACTTTGCTGTGGGGTTTCCATTGTCAGCGACATGTTTTGCAGGTTGAACTGTTGCAGACCCACTTGCCAGCCTTCCAGTAGAGAGTTGCTTTTTGAATCTGCGATGGGGTTGGTTTGTTGCGGTGCAGGCAAGCCTAAAACACGGATATTGCCTGATTCGTTAAGGTGCACTGTTAATTGAAGCTGCTTTAAGGTCAATTGCTCAATTAACAGTCGTTTATGCCAGAGCGCCGACCAAGAAATCCGCAGCAACACCTCACTAAATTGCAGTGGCGGCTGACCTTGCGCTTGCAATACCCCATCGGTTAGACGGATTTCACCCGCCCATAAATCCAGATCAAGTTTGGCGATCTCAACGGACTGAAGCCCTTGATCAATCAACACTTTTTGTAGCGTTTTTTCAGTGATCCACGGCAGTAACATGGCCAACAATAGCGCCAGCAATAGCAATGCCATTAGAACTTTGAGGATCATTTTTATAACAGAAGTGTTTTTAAAAGACATGGGGAATGGCCTGATCCGTCAATAAAGGTTAAGGACTGGCTATTTTATCAGAAAGTGCCATTCAACAAGGAGGGAACCAATGACCTTTTAGTCATCAAAAAAACCACCCAAAATGGCCAAAAATAACCAGGCCTGGGCGTTTTGGATCGCTGTAAGACATTATTCACTGTCTAATAAAATTCGTAAACACGGTTTTGCAGTGGAATATCTTGCCAGGATTTTAACAAGCTTCTGGCATAGTGCGGGTTTACCGGGCGCGCATTGGAGCCGAGATAGTCATGCAATTGCTTTAATTGCATCACTGACGCTTGAATCGGGTTTTTAAACACCATCCAATAAACACCTTCTGAGCAAGGTGGCGTGGTTAAAGAACCACTGTATTTATAAAACTTTTTATCCGCAGGAAAAAAAGCCGCCGGATGGATTTTAATCCATTCATGAATATCCACTTTATCTTTCACTTGCGGCAAAACCGGCAGCATTTGTGCTAAAGCTTCATTTTCTTCGCCTTCTTGGAACAGCACACCAATCACCGCCAAATTACCGTCCGCATCTTTATGCACTAGGTGCATTTCCATTGGATAATTAAAGCCATCACGCTGATGTTCTGATGGGGTGTGGAAATGGTATTGCAGTAATTCAAATCGACGACCGTCAATTTCAATATAACTGCCCAACGGAATATTGACTTGTAAGGTATGGCCATTATTGACCATCTTGAGCGCCGTTTCACGGTAATAGACATCAAACCCGGGCAAACTGGTGGTACCCACGGCTTGTTGCATTTTTAAATTAATGGGAGACTGGTTTTTACCCGTTTGGCATAAGCTAAATTGATCTGACAATTCGCCCCAGTGACGTGGCCCTGTTTCCCCGGAATAAGTCCAATGGGGTGGATGTTCGGGTGTTGAGTGGGGTTTCGTTGCTGTTTCGGTTTTCGCTGCCGCTTGCTGATGCGCGGGTTCTTGTTTTTCCGACGGCTTTGGCTGGGAACGGGTTGGCTCTGCAACCTGTTTTTCTTCAACAACCTCACCGTACTTTTTTGCTTCTGACTTTAAATCGATTAAAGGTTCATTTGATGCATTCGCAGCATAAAACGGCAGCAACAAACCCAGCAAAATTGTTATGATTAACCCATTTCTCATAGTACATCCTTAAACTTAATCTGGTTATTCGGCACAGGATAACCGCCAAAAAATCTCATAGAAGCAAATTTAAAGCAAATTCCTAACCAATTTAACCTTTGCGGGCATTTAATAACGCTTGATACACGTCTAATTCTGACTTCTGAATCGCAAAAATGCCTTCGCCACCCTGTTCAAACTCAAACCAATAGAAAGGTAATTCTGGATAGGCCTGTTCTAAATAATATTGCGACACCCCGACCTCAACTATTAAGGTGCCACCATCTGTTAAGTGCTGTGCCGCCTCCGCTAAAATACGTCTCACCAAATCTAAGCCATCTTTGCCGGCAGCCAATCCTAGCGCGGGTTCTTGCTGAAATTCGGCAGGCAATGCCGACATTTCAATCTCATCCACATAAGGCGGGTTAGACACGATTAAGTCATACCGTTTACCTGCCAGTGCCGAAAACAAATCCGATTCAATCGTCTGCGCCACCGATTCTAGTCCATAACGAGCAATATTTTGATCTGCCACCGCCAAGGCTGCGGGTGAAATATCGACCAAATCCACCTGGGCATTCGGGCAAGCTTGCAAACTGGCAATGCCAATACAACCACTACCGGTACACAAGTCTAAAATATGCGTCACTTCATCGGCATCCACCCAAGGTTCATAACGCTGAGCAATCAACTCGGCAATCGGCGAGCGCGGCACCAATGTGTCTGAAGAGACAGCGAATCGCATCCCGGCAAACCAGGCTTCACCGGTGATGTAAGCTGTCGGTTGGCGCGTTTCAATGCGTTGACGAAACAAATCCGTCACCATCACTTTTTCAGACTGCGTTAATCGCGCCGTTAAATAACTGTCCGGCAATTCCCAAGGCAATTTCAATGCAAAAAACACCAATACCCGAGCATCATCAAAGGCATTATCGGTTCCTTGTCCATAACTGAGTTCAGCCTTTTGAAACAGGGTTCCGCCCCAACGAACAAAATCGATAACCGTTTCAAGCGGCTCATACTGATAGCTGAGAGGGGGTTTTAAAGAAGTCATATTCAAACTCACTTTTCTAGGGTCGGTTTTTGGGCATGTTTGGGGCGAAAGGCTTTAATAAAATCTTCATGAGTTTCAATATAGCCGCCTTCAATTAAATCTATGCAATAAGGAACCGCCGGAAAAACCGCCCCCAAACAATCACTAATCGCCGAAGGCTTACCCGGTAAATTAATAATTAAACTGTGACCACGGGTGCCGGCGATTTGTCGAGATAAAATGGCTGTCGGCACAAATTGTAAAGAAACCGCTCGCATTTGCTCGGCAAAGCCGTCCAAAATTTTATCGCACACCGCTTCGGTGGCTTCTGGCGTTACGTCCCGTTTGGCGGGTCCGGTGCCGCCGGTGGTTAAAATCAAATCACACGCTTGTTGATCGGCTAATTCACAAAGCGTTTGCTCTATCAATTCACGCTCATCAGCAATAACGCGTGACACGCCCTGCCATTCACTTTTGAGTGCTTGACCAATCCATTCCTGCATGGCCGGGCCGCCCAAATCCTCATATTCCCCTCGACTGGCTCTATCCGAAATCGTGACAAAACCGATTTTGATGTACTGCATAACAAATCCTTCTAATGCTTATAAATTGACATGAGGGTATGATACCGCATCTTATTGCCGGCTTCTAAAGAAGCGTTTATCCCGTCGCTCAAAAATTGGCGCTGAACTTTAAGCAGGGATTCACCACAATATTTAGCGCCTAGGGTTGAATCTGACTCATTTCGCCCCATAAAACACTTTCTAAAAAACGAAAGATTTTGTTATGACTCAAAAAACCACAGATTTAGATACTATGACAGAAGACCTTGACATACTCGAAGGTGAACACTTAGAAAATTCTGCCACCGGCACAGAGATGGTTAGAGCGGATGCCAATAAACCCGATACCTTATTCTTACTGCCCGTTAAGGAACGACCCTTTTTCCCGGGTCAAACCTTACCTATTATTTTAGATAAGGCCGTTTGGGGAGATACCTTCAAAAAAATCATAAAAGAAGGCATCCATTATCTTGGCATCATTTATGTGGATGCAGAGGATCACAGCAAAGCCATTCCTGAAGATTTTGCACAAACAGGCACCTTAATCCGTATTCACGACCCCAAAATCAAATCAGACTATATCCAGTTAATTGCCGAAGGGCTGTGTCGCTTCCAAATCACCCAATGGATTCATTCCGCCGCGCCTTATCAAGCCAGTGTGACGTATCCGGCCGACATTCGAAATGGCAGTCTAAAAGAATTTAAAGCCTACGGCTTGGCGATTATGAATGCCTTTAAAGAGTTGCTGCCCCTTAATCCACTCTACAGTGAAGAACTAAAATATTTTTTAAATCGTTACAGTGCTTCCGATTCGCATCATCTTGCCGATTTTGCTGCCAGTTTAACGGCCGCCAGCAATGAAAAACTGCAAGACTTGCTTGACACGCTTGACTTAGTTGAACGCCTTGAAAAAGTATTGGCGCTATTCAAACACGAAATTGAAGTCACCAAATTACAATTTAATATTCGTGAAAGGGTTGAAGAAAACCTCAATCAACAGCAGCGCGATTTTTTCTTACGCCAACAGCTTAAAGAAATTCAAAAAGAATTGGGCATGGTCAAGGATGAGCGTACCGCCGATGCAGAGCTTTTTGAGGAGCGCATTGAGAAACTGACACTATCATCCGAAGCACGTAAAAAAGCCGACGAAGAACTGAATAAAATCAAAATACTTGACCCTCAATCTCCTGAATATGGCGTCGCCCGTAATTGGCTGGATTGGCTGACGCAATTGCCGTGGGGGCAATTAAGTCACGACAAACTGGATCTGACCCGTGCGCGCAAAATTCTCAATAAAGGTCATGATGGCTTAGAGGATGTCAAAGATCGGATTGTGGAATTTTTAGCGGTGGGTGCTTTGAAAGGCGAAATTTCCGGTTCGATTATCTGCTTGGTTGGCCCGCCAGGGGTTGGAAAAACGTCAATTGGGCGATCCATTGCGGATGCATTGGGTCGGAAATTTTACCGGTTTTCAGTGGGCGGTATGCGCGATGAAGCTGAAATCAAGGGGCACAGACGCACCTATATTGGCGCCATGCCGGGCAAATTTATTCAAGCTTTAAAAGATTGTGGCACTGCAAACCCGGTAATCATGCTGGATGAAATTGATAAAATTGGCGCCTCATATCAAGGCGATCCTGCATCGGCACTATTAGAAGTGCTAGATTCTGAACAAAACAGTGACTTCATGGATCATTTTATGGATTGTCGGTTTGATCTCTCAAAAACGCTTTTTATTTGTACGGCCAACACACTTGATACCGTCCCTCATGCCCTGTTGGATCGGATGGAAGTGATTCGATTATCAGGCTATATTACCGAAGAAAAAATCCAAATTGCCAAACACCACCTTTGGCCAACCTTACTCAAAGAAGCAGGCCTGGCTAAAAATCAGCTTAAAATCACCCCTGCTACCCTTCGTCACATTATTGAAGGCTATGCACGTGAAGCCGGGGTTCGCAATCTCAAAAAACAACTCGCCAAACTCATTCGAAAACTGGCAATCCGTTTTGTGAAAAGAGAAATTGAACAAGCTGCTGTGCATATCAAAGACATCGAACCTTTGCTGGGTAAACCCCGATTTGTCAATGAAAAACCCAGCCAGCAAATCGGCACGGTTACAGGCTTAGCTTGGACATCGATGGGCGGCACGACGCTGACCATTGAAGCCAGTCGTATTCACACCCTCAATCGTGGGTTTAAACTCTCCGGTCAATTAGGCGAGGTGATGCAAGAATCTGCGGGTATAGCTTACAGTTTCATCACCTCTAATCTTGAGAAATACAAGGCAGATCCAGAGTTTTTCGATAAAGCCTTTGTTCACCTGCATGTTCCGGATGGCGCCACCCCGAAAGATGGCCCCAGCGCGGGGATTACGATGGCAACGGCATTGCTGTCATTAGCGCGCAATGAAGCCATTAAAACACCATTGGCCATGACTGGCGAATTGAGCCTAACCGGGCAAGTCTTACCGGTTGGGGGTATTCGAGAAAAAGTGATTGCCGCACGACGTGTTGGCATCAAGCAATTAATTTTGCCGGAAGACAACCGAAAAGACTATGAAGAGCTGCCTGATTACCTTAAAAAAGGCATGCAATTACAGTTTGCAAAACACTTTGATGAGGTTGCGCGCTTAACCTTTGCCATTCGCAGTCAATCGAATGCACTGAAACAACATCTTACTCGCTCAATCCAAACGGATGCCCTCTCCACACCTTAATCGAGAGGATACCGTTTGTTGGCGATCCATTCTGCGTCTTTATGATGTTATGCAAATTTTAAGCTATAGCATAGACACTCAGATAGGTTTTGTTTATAATCCCCCGATAAATTTTTATTGGAATCAACTTAATACTTCTTTTCTTGACCTCTCCATTTATCTAATAAAGCCTTTAATTTATGAAACAAAACAACCCCGTTACTGAAAACGAATACATTCTGCCTGAAGGAAGTGTTTTGGTATCCAAAACCGACTTGCAAGGAACCATCACCTATGCCAATGAAGACTTCGTCGAAGCCAGTGGTTATGATTATGATGAATTAATCGGACAACCTCATAATATTCTGCGTCACCCGGATGTACCCAAAGCTGTTTTTGCTGATTTTTGGAAAACCATTCAATCCGGCCGCCCCTGGAATCAGATCGTAAAAAACCGTCGCAAAAATGGCGACTTCTATTGGGTTGAAGCCAATGTCACCCCGATTTTCGAAAAGGGCAAAATTACCGGCTATATGAGCGTTCGTAGGGCAGCGACCCATCGCCAAAAAAAAGCCGCTGCCCAAGCATATCAAGCGATTGCCAATAAGCAACTTTCTCTGACCAATGGTCAGCCCAATAGTCTTTCAAAACGCTTTAATGTCATGGCGCATTGGCCGCCATTATTAACCCTCATCCCCGCAACGGTTTTAGCCCTATTTGATAAAGCATTCCCTGATCTCGGCGTCATCAGTGACTACATCAAAATCGTCAATATTATTCTGATTATTTTTTCGACACTGCATGTCATGTATTTTATTTTTCGGATTAATGATGCCATTAAAGCCGTTGATGAAATCACCAATAACAACCTAACCAAAGACATCAATACCCACGGTGGCAATATTGCCGGCAAGCTCAATCGGCGCCTTAAATCCATGCAAATCCGCATGCAAGCCCAACAGAATGAGATTCTCTATGAAGAAAAACTCAATACACGATTAAAAGCCGGATTAAATGACATTCAAACCAATATCCTCTTAATGGATCACAATCACACCATCGTATTTACCAATCAGTCATTAAATGACTTTTTGAGACCGCTTGAACCCAAACTCAAACAGGCAATGCAAGATCCTCAACCACTACAATTGCTTGGCAAAAACATCAGTCATCTTTTCAATCAAAACCCGGAAGCTTTGGATGCCTGTTTGAACTTAACAACCGAACAAACCCTCACCCTTAACTTCTTTGGCTCCGAAGTACAGTTGGTCATGTTCCCCATATTTAATAATGCCAATGAATCGATTGGGATCATCATAGAATGGCAAGATATTTACCAAGAATTATATGTTCAAAACAGTATTAAAAACTTGGTACTAGATGCCAGCTCCGGCCGACTCCATGCTCGAGTGGATGCATCGCAATTAACGGGTTTCTATAAAGACCTTTGTGCGGATATTAACCAATTGATGGACAATTTACAGGACACCTTAAAAGATATTTCTATTCTCATTGGCGGCTTACCGGCCAAGAACCTGACTTTAAAACCTAACAAGCACCATTCCGGACAATATGGCTGGACCTTAAAAACCCTTGCAGGCGGCATTGAGGCGCTCAGACAAGACTTTTGTAAAGTTAACGGTCTTGCTGAAGATGTTTATGAATCAGCCAACCACGTTGCCACCAGCAACCAAGAGCTAACCGACGCAATTAAAATGCAGCAATCAGAATTGCTTAAAACATCACAAGCAATGCGTTTATTAACTGAGAAAGTGAATGCCACAGCAGAGCAAGCACAAACGTCTAACCAGTTGGCACAACAAACACAAAATGGTGTCCGTGAAGGCAATACCAATATGCAAGAAGCCATTGCCGCCATGCGTGAAATTAGCCAGGTCAGTCAACAAATTACCGGCATTGTTTCCCTGATTGACAGTATTGCCTTTCAAACCAACTTACTGGCGCTTAATGCCGCCGTTGAAGCGGCTAGAGCAGGCGATCATGGTCGTGGATTTGCCGTTGTCGCCGGAGAAGTGCGCCAGTTAGCACAAAAATCAGCCGATGCCGCACGTGAGATAAAGACCCTCATTGACTCCAGTGCTGAAAAAATTCAACAAGGCACCCAAAAGGTTGAAACCACAGGCGAATCCTTAACTGCCATTATCGAACAAGTCACCGGCATGACCGATAATATGAGCCTCATTTCTGAAAATGCACTGCAACAGTCTCAACAAATTACCGAAGTCAACCACTCCATACAAAGTCTCAATGAAACCGCTGAAAAAAGTGCAACTTTGGTGACTGAAAATGCGTCCTTGGCTGAATATTTGGGAGAAGTCGCAGCGAATATGGATAATTTGGTTGGCACCTTTGAGTTGGGCTCTTGTGATGAAACAGCACAATCCACTCAGTTAGCAGATCAAAACAGCTTGGTGTTGGTAGTCGATGACAATATCTCCAACCAAAAAGTTGCAGTGATGATGTTGAAGAAGTTGGGCTATTTGTCAAAAGTGGCAAATAATGGCCGAGAAGCACTGAATCAAGTTCAACGTTATCAGCCAAGCCTCGTGCTGATGGATATTGAAATGCCGATTATGGACGGAATGGCAGCGACCCAACAACTCAGAAAACAAGGGTATCAAAAACCGATTATTGCCTTCACCGGCCATGGTAAGGACTTTGATGACAAGCTACGCGCAGCCAATATGAACGAGGTACTGCACAAGCCATTACAGCTAGAAACCCTAAAACAAACTTTAATGCAATTTAAATGCGCACCCAATCCAAAATTGTTGGCACAAGCGCAAAAGTCACTGCGCCAAAGTAAAGTGGACAAAAACCCACAAGCCAAACAATTTTTAACCATGATTGAAGCCCACCTAAGTTGGAAAGCCAAGATTCGTAAATTTATTGATGGTGCGGATATTGACGTTACCGTCGAGACGGCTGCCGACCACACAGCATGCGCCTTAGGAAAATGGTACTACAGCGCTAAAGGGCAAAGCTTAATGCACTTACCACTGATGAAACAATTAGGGGAAGAACATGCTCAAATGCATGCGCTGATCCGAACCATTATGGAAGCCTTTAGCATTGATGATTTTGAAATCGTCGAGAGTGCAATTGATCAAATGGATGCTCAATCTGATAAGGTTGTTCAGCTTTTAAACCAATTAATTGATGAAACCATTTTATAACAGAAAAAAGCGTTGCCGGTGGACAGACAACAACTCAAGTGTTGTGACCTAAACCCGATTTTTATCGATAGTTAAGTCAGCCGGTGGCATCGGTTCTCCTAAGTGAAACCCTTGCAAATAGTCAACCTGATACCCTAATAATTTTTGTTTAATGGCTTCATTACTGACATATTCTGCCACCACTTTGATGCCAAGTTTATTGGCAATATCGACAATGCTGGTGGCGACTAACCAACTATTTTGATCGGTTAAAATCTGCTTAATAATCGAGCCATCAATCTTTAAATAATCGGCCTGCATATCCACCAGATATGAAAAATTGGAATAGCCGCTGCCAAAGTCATCAATCGCAATTTTAGCGCCTAAGGCTTTCACCTGAGTGATAAAATTTTGAACCACTTGATAATCGCCAATCGATTCACTCTCGGTTATTTCAAACGTCAATTTCCCCCGCGCAATAGATGACAGTTGTTCCAACAAATAATCACGTATCCTTGGCTCTTCAATATCCAGGATAGACAGATTCACCGATACTTGGTATCCCGTTTTTTGAATAAATTCAACCGCCTTTCGCATCACGACCTGAGTAATTTGTGCATAATAACGACTTTGCTTGGCAATATCCAAAAAATAAAAAGGGGACACCACTGAACCCTTTTCATCAATTATTCTGACCAATGCTTCATATTTAATTTCATTCACATCTAAAGGATTGACGATGGGTTGATAATAATTGACCACCCGGTCTTCTTTTAAAGCCAACTTCAACGTCTCTAACCAAGCCATATGGGTTTTAGTGGCATCAGCATCTTGAACAACCGTAACAACGCCAACATGCTGTGTTTGGTGCTTCGCCTGATACAGTGCGGTTTCTGCCATTTTTAATAAATGATCATTCCCTTGGCCAATCCCTATCTCAACATCCAAATCTATTTCAATATTTTCAATATTAAAACTGTATAAGCCAATTTGCTGCTGAAGGGTTAGCATCTTTGTTTTAAATGGCTGGATTTGTCGTCGTGACTTCAACCGTTTGGGTCGCACAACAAATACATCGGCTTGCAGTCGATATAATGCCAAATTATATCCGTCACTGAGTTCTAAAAGAATTTGAGAAAACTGTTTAATTAAACGATCACCAAATTTAAACCCGTAATATTGATTGATCAGTCGAAAGCCTTTGATATCGAGGATGCCTACTAGCTCACACTGTGTTTTATCGATATCCTCAAACAACTGAATTCGATTGGGTAAGCCGGTTAAATCGTCTAAACGATGACTATTAATCATTTCAGCTTGTTTAATCAAGTCAGTCACATCGGAGCGAATACTGATATATTCGGAAATATTCCCATTCAAATCCAAAATGGGCACAATAACACTCTTGACATAATAGTTTGAGCCATCCTTTTTTAAGTTTTGAATCACGCCACGCCAAACTTTCTTGGATTGAATGGTTTGCCATAAATCAGCAAATACCGAACTGGACATTTCCGGATGGCGTAAAATATTATGATTTTTACCCAATATCTCTTCGGAACGATAGCCTGAAAGGTGTTCGAACGCTTCATTGACATAAGTAATACGACCGGTGATATCCGTTTTAGTGACAAGAGCCGCTTGATCCAAGGCATTTTTATACTGCTCTAAAGAAGCCCTATGGGTGTCTAACGCTTCTAATACCACTCGATTCAGATGATTCAGCGAACGACTCGTAGAGGATTTGGCAAACTCTGATTCTACCTTAAAATTAACCCCCGCTGGTTTCTTTGGGTTTTTCTGCTCAGAAAGAGTTAAAAAGGTGGTGGTTAAATTCAACAGCAGAGGTTGATCTTGATGCGTAAAATATTCACCATAAGTAAAAAACCCCGCCGCAGGGGCAATTTGACTGAGTGCATGGATTTCTGCCTGAATATGATCCCCTAGAAAAGCACGCCTTGCCGTACAAGAATAAATAAAAATAGACTCAACGGGATACTGCTCATAAACATGCTTGGCTTTATCTGCTGCCTGCTTGACAATCGCATCAATATCCGCAGTCCCAAACTGAACTTGCTCGCCTTGTTTAAATCCCCCCGCATAACCAAAGCCATTCGCTTTTGACGCTGAAACAATCGAACGACCAACGTGTATATCCCCTTGCTGTTTCAGTAAAGGAAACTCCATGGCACTGGCAGGTAAGTCTTCAAGAATCTCTTCACCTAAATAGGTTTGATAAACATCACTAACGGGGCGATCATCCAGTCGATAGATTTTTCCTTCATCATTACAATCCGTTACCGTCATTAGCGGGCCAACAGCACGCCAATTCAACACATAATCTTGATGAACTTCCAACTCAGGATTGACCAACAGAACGCCAACTAGGCCTGTCTCATGGCAATCAATACCGTTGATAACAAATGTTCGTTGAAACTGGTCTAAATCTCCCGCATTGCCACCCGAAATCACCAGGCCTGGTGATTTTTGGGCCAAGCCATCGATAAAGGCTTGCGGCTGTCCCGTTAAGGGGTTACCAAACACTATCGTACATTTTGCACCGAGTTGATTGGCTTGATCAGCAACCTCGTGTCCGGTTGCTTCGGTTGAATCAGCAACATAAAAAGGATGAAGTTGAGTCTGTTCAAATACCGAAAAAACCAATAGCAACTCACCATCTGATATCTGATCTTGATGAATTTCACCGCTGGTTGAAGCACCAATTATCACAATCTTAGGCAATGCTTTTTGAATTAAAGCTAATACTGCGGTAACCTGATTTTGATGCTGATCCCCCGCCATCACCTGCAATAACACCGGGTTATCTGCCGGCATTATTTTCTGGAGGAAGCTTTGAAGGCCGTCAACTGACTGATAACGATGAATCAAGGTTTGCATAAATAAAATATCTCAGTGCAGCACTGTTTTTAGATTGATTTGTTTGAAATAACAATACGTTAAAAACATATAAATTTCAAATAAAAAAACCCGCAAATAATGCGGGTCTTAGTCATTTATGATGGGTTTCAATTATGCCAGTTCACCCGCATAACCTTCGATACCCGGATTGTTTTTCACGCCTTTTAATTTAGGGTGATTGACCTTTTTCAGTTTCATATCTTTTTTATGATTCCGTAAATAATCTGCAGCCACATCCCACATTAAGCGTCCATCACCGACAGAATCCACTTGCGCCCAACCGGCAACAGAGTAGGATTTACCGGCTTCAAGCGGCGTGCCGTCATCCAAACGCATATCCGAAATACGATTACCAAACGAAGCATTCGGCTCACAAGTATAATCCATGCCGCCCAAACGCACCATATCACCACCGGATTGCAAGTAAGGGTCTTTTTGGAAAAGGTTCTCACAAATTCCTTCTAAAATATCTTTCATTTGCGCACCGGTTAATTCCGATTTATAGGTTTCCCCATAGGTCATTGACGTCTCGTCCATTACCCGTTCCATGGTAATCATCTCACCTGCCAGCACAGAGGTTCCCCAACGAACACCCGCAGACATAGCGATTTGTGCATCATGCTCTTCTCTTAACGAGTTCACGATAATTTGATCCCAGGTTCCCATAAAGTTTCCACGACGGTAAAGGGTATCTTCGGCCACGGCTAATTCTTCAGAAAGAATCTCGCCATACGTTTTGCCTAAACGGCTTTTATTAACGGCACGTGCCGGGTCTCTTGATTCAATAATGGCGTTATCATACTTACGCGTATACAGATTTTCGAGGTAGTGGTTAACCGATTTATCAGCAGGTAACACATTTGAAAAGATGGGGAGTAGATTATAATGCACCCCGCGCAATTTACCGTTTTGGATATCCAAATCCATACAACCTACATATTTGGCATTTGACCCTGCATTGGTGACATGACAGACACCGCCTTCAGGCGTTTTTACCGGAATGGTCTTAGGAATCCCATCATGGGTATGACCTCCAAAAATCGCGTCAATTCCGCTAACACGTGAAGCCATTTTAATGTCCACATCCATACCGTTATGCGACAGCATCACTACAGCAGCAACTTTTTCCGTTTCGCGGATTTTATCAACCGTATCTTGCAACGCACCTTCACGCAAGCCAAATGACCAATCCGGGAAGTTAGACTGTGGATTAGCATTTGCCGTACGAGGGAAGGCTTGTCCAACCACGGCAATACGCTCACCATTAATGACTTTAATGGTATAAGCCTTAAAGGCACGCCCCTCATCTTCTGAATACATGCCAATTCCGTTATAACGCTCAGTCATTTCCCGATAATCATCACCAAATAATGAATCTTCTTTAATGCGTAGATTTTGCGCTAAAAATTCGCCTTTAAATTGGCTGATATTTTTTAAAACTTCTTCTTCTTGATAGGTAAATTCCCAGTGACCTGTCATCACATCAATACCAATCAAATTCGACGCTTCAACCATATCTTGACCACGGGTGAACAGTGCGGTTCCAGAACCATGCCATAAATCCCCACCATCCATGGTTAAGGTGTTTTCACGCCCCCCGGCCGATTCACGTAATTGATCCAATAGGGTTTTTATATGGGCAAACCCACCCACTTTACCATATTGCTCTGACGCATCTCGGAAGTTCAAATAGGTAAAGGCATGCGCCAGCGGTGTATTGGGGGCAATATTGAGTTCTTTAAGAAGCTTATTTCCGACAATATGGGGCAGCTTGCCAAACGCAGGGCCTGTCCCCAAATTCACATTGGGTTCACGGAAATGAATGGGTTTTAATTGTGCATGGGTATCGGTAATATGCAATAAACGAACCTTACCTTTCATGGGGAGGTTATACATATCCATAGTGGCGGTAGCGCCTTGTTTCTTTTCTGGGCTAGACGACATAGCGCCCGCTGTGCCCGGAAGCATTCCAGCAGCGGCTGCTAGAGACATAACATGAAGGAATTCACGACGATTTAAAGACATATTGCCCTACTCCGTTTACATTAAAAAAATCGAATTTGGTTTCAGTATGATCCTATTAAAGAGACCTTTACACGAGACAGTGTCACAATAGACTCCGCCCATGCAAAGGTCTCTAAAGCTAAAAATCATACAAACTTTTATAAATATAAGCAATCCCTAATAAAAAGTCTAATAGAGTCTGCTTATCTTACATTCGATATTATTTATCTGTAGGGCTGTTATTCAGTCGTCAGCCAACCCATTTACGAGCATTACGGAACAAACGCATCCAAGGCGCATCTTCCAACCAATCATCCGGGTGCCAGGAATTTTGTACCGTTCTAAACACCCTTTCCGGATGCGGCATCATAATGGTGACTCGGCCATCTTGTGTGGTCAACCCGGTCATGCCATTAGCAGATCCATTCGGGTTCAAGGGATAGACTTCGGTTGGCTGACCTTGGGCGTCAACATAACGTAAACTCACCATTGCATCAATATCGCTCGGTACGTCTCCATCAAACTCCATACGGCCTTCACCATGCGCAACGGCGACCGGAATACGCGTCCCCGCCATCCCTTGTAATAAAATTGAAGGTGAGTCTTGGATTTCAACCAGTGAAAAACGCGCTTCAAATTGCTCTGATTGATTGCGAACAAATTTTGGCCAATGCGCTGCACCGGGAATAATTTCTTTGAGATTCGATAACATTTGACAACCATTACAAACCCCTAAGGTAAAGGTATCTTCGCGATGAAAGAACCTTTCAAACTGCGTTCTCGCTTGATCATTCAATAAGATGGAACTCGCCCAACCCCGACCCGCACCGAGGACATCTCCGTAAGAAAAACCACCACAAGCAACTAATCCACGGAAATCATCAAATGAAACTGAACCCGATAACACATCAGACATATGCACATCAATTGCATCAAATCCGGCTCGATTAAATGCCGCAGCCATTTCTTGCTGACCATTGACCCCTTGCTCTCTCAAAATAGCCACTTTGGGTCGCGGCTGTCCTGCAAACTCAACGCTAATGTCTTCATTCGCATCAAAGGTCACCACCGGTACAATCTGACCTTGGCTATCTTGAGAAATAGCCTCAAACTCTTGTTGTGCACAGTATTCATTATCACGCAAAGCTTGCATCCGGTAACTGGTTTCCGCCCACCAGGCCTGGTAGTTTTTACGTGACCCCTGCAACACTTTTTGACCCTGTGCATAAATGTCAATGGTATCGCCTTGCGTCACTCGGCCGATAAACTGTGCCATCTCCGTCAAACCATAGGTCGTCATTAACTCTTCAACTGCGGGTCGATCCGATTCTAAAATTTGGATAATCGCCCCAACTTCTTCTGAACAGAGCGCGGCGATGGGCTCATTTCCTAATGCAGACACCTCCAAATCCAAACCACAATGCCCGGCAAATGCCATTTCTAATAAGGTTACTAAAAAACCACCGTCCGATCGGTCATGATAAGCTAACGCCAACTCATCGGCCATAAGCGTTTGTACAAAATCAAACAACTGGATTAAGTCATTCGCCGAATCCAGATCTGCGGATTCATCGCCAATTTGATTATAAACTTGCGCTAAACAACTGCCGCCTAAGCGATTTTGACCGCGACCTAAATCAATCGCCAACAGACACGTTTCGCCTAAATCCGTTCGTAATTGAGGCGTCAGTGTTTTACGCACATCCTGTACAGGGGCAAAGGTAGTAATATTCAACGAAACGGGTGAAGTGACCGACTTGGTTTCAGCGCCATCCTGCCAAACAGTTTTCATAGACATGGAATCTTTACCGACAGGCACCGCAATGCCTAATTGTGGACACAGTTCTAAGCCAACGGCTTCAACCGCTTGATACAGCGCGGCATCTTCGCCGGGATGACCGGCAGCCGCCATCCAGTTTGCGGAAATTTTTATATCACTCATTTTTTCAATTTTGGCACAAGCAATATTGGTAATCGCTTCTGCAATGGATAACCGGGCAGAAGCCTTCGGATTGATTAAAGCCACCGGAGGCCTTTCACCAGATGCCATTGCCTCTCCCGTATAACCTTGATAATCTGCACAAGTCACCCCTGCATCCGCTACAGGCACCTGCCAAGGTCCAACCATCTGATCACGCGTTACCATACCGGTAATAGAACGATCACCAATGGTAATTAAAAAACTTTTGCCGGCGATGGTTGGCAATTTTAATAAGCGCTCAACAACATCATCCATTGTCAGTACAGCCGGTTCAAAGCCAGGCTGAGGAATCCGACGAGAAACAACATCACGGTGCATTTTAGGGGGTTTACCCAATAAAACATTTAAAGGCATATCCACCGGGTTATTATCAAATACGGTATCATTCACCACCAACTTCTGTTCAGCCGTGGCTTCCCCCACGATCGCATATAAACAGCGTTCACGGCGGCAAATCTGTTCAAATTCTGCAAGCTTATCGGGATAAATCGCGATCACATAACGCTCTTGAGATTCATTACACCAAATTTCCATGGGTGACATACCCGGCTCATCATTGGGAATAGCTCTTAAATTAAAATGCCCACCTCGACCGGCATCATTGACCAATTCAGGAAAAGCATTCGACAAGCCGCCTGCGCCCACATCGTGAATGGATGCAATCGGAGAGGCGTCACCCAAATAAGTACAACGGTCAATCACTTCTTGCGCTCGACGCTCCATTTCCGGGTTCTCGCGTTGAACCGAGGCAAAATCTAATGTTTCGGAACCGGCACCACTGTCTACGGATGACGCAGCACCGCCCCCTAAACCAATCAACATGGCGGGTCCCCCCAATACCACTAATTTAGCACCAACCGGGATGGTTTCTTTATGAACATGCATATCTCGAATAGCACCCAATCCCCCTGCTAACATAATCGGTTTGTGATAGCCTCTGACTTCATCGCCATCATGCGTCAACAAGGTATTTTCATAGGTACGAAAATAGCCATTAATCGCCGGGCGGCCAAATTCATTGTTAAACCCAGCAGCACCTAAAGGGCCTTGCAACATAATATCCAAAGCGGAAACAATTCGATTTGGCTTACCATAAGCGCTTTCCCAAGGTTGTTTAAACCCCGGGATATTTAAATTGGATACCGTAAACCCGGTTAATCCGGCCTTTGGCTTAGAGCCCCTACCCGTCGCCCCTTCATCCCGAATTTCCCCGCCGGATCCGGTCGCGGCACCCGGCCAAGGTGAAATGGCCGTTGGATGGTTATGGGTTTCCACTTTGATTTGAAAGTGAACCGGCTCCTCAACCGTTTGATACTGAGCGGTCTGTGGATTCGGAAAAAAACGCGAAGCAGCATAGCCCTCTAAAACAGCCGCATTATCACTATAGGCGGATAACACCCCTTGCGGGTTCTTTTGATAAGTATTGCGAATCATGCCAAACAGCGAATGCGATTGAGTTTGGCCATCAATCGTCCAATCAGCATTAAAAATCTTGTGTCGGCAATGTTCTGAATTCGCTTGGGCAAACATCATCAGCTCGGCATCCACCGGATTACGCCCCAAACGGGTAAACGCTTGAACCAAATAATCCATTTCATCTTCTGATAGCGCCAACCCAAGAGTCTGATTAGCTTGTTTTAAAGCCTCTAATCCACCTTGCAAAATATCCACGGTTTGCAAGGGCCGAGGCGATTGATGCGAAAACAAATCTGCCAAGGTTTCGGTATCATGCACCACCTGCTCCATCATACGATCAAACAACAACGCTTCCATTGCAGGACGATCGGATTCAGCAACCCCTTCAAAATAGTAAACAACCCCACGCTCAATCCGACTCACCTCCTCTAATCCGCAGGTATGGGTTATATCCGTTGCTTTTGACGACCAGGGTGAAATCGTCCCTAAACGCGGCAAAACAATACAACTCGATGGCGTCAATTCACCAGAAACAACGTCAGGCGAATCATTGACTAACTGTCTTAATTTGATTAAAGATAGCTCTGTTAATTGAGTGGTCGGTGTCTTTAATTCAACAACATAAATGGCTTGCGATTTTAAACCCGATATGGCGCCGACAGTGGACAGTGTTTGATGAAGTTGATTAAGACGATACTTGGAATGCGCCGAATTTCCCCAGATGATTTGCATGGTAATTCCTTATACAAAAAGCCCCCGAAAGCGACGAGGGCAGATAATTAGATGATGAATTCTTTACGGCTGTTTTTCTTCGGTGGGTTTGACCGCATCATTAAACAGTTTATTTTCAACTGCCGGATTCAATAAATTGGGTGGAATGGCTAAGTCTTTTGCCAACACGGCTTGAGACGATTCAGGGTCATCCGCTACTTCTTGACAAGGGGTTGAA
>Ga0210031_1000050_pt1 | contig 60695 bp, 69 predicted proteins | sample CryGeyCG2014_080_FD_185455 | JGI IMG/M metagenome (GOLD analysis project Ga0210031, IMG submission 185455) | Groundwater microbial communities from aquifer - Crystal Geyser CG03_land_8/20/14_0.80 (SPAdes) (version 2) | ecosystem: Environmental > Aquatic > Deep subsurface > Groundwater | place... | reverse complement strand
AATTTCGCCGCATCCAATATATTCGCTTTCTCCATTGTCTGCTGGTAATCATATGCCAAGCAGTCTTTGGAGTTTGCAAGGATGAGGAGAATATTTGTGCCTGTTCCAACAATATCCAGTTTTTTTTCAGCTTGTGTTTCCTTTCCTCTGTTTAAGTAAAGCGACTGAAGCAGGAAAACCAAAAGTATTATGACTGCTATCATTGTCATCGGCTTCATCACATAGCTTATCTGGCCTTTCATTCATTGCACCTCTATGCACGGCTTATCGAAAACTTGTATTGTGCTCTGGGTTTTTACAAAACAAAGGATTCTAGGGTCGCTGAATTCATATGCTTGGGGAGAGTTTGTTATTCCAGAATAGGATTTGCTGACAGTTTTGTCGTCATATGTTACGAAAACATACTTATAGTCTATTCTTACATCAGCATGAACGCCTTTCGGCAGTTCATACTCTCTTTTTTCTGAGCTGCTCATCGATGCCTGTCTGTCTATTATTAATGAAATGTCCCTTGCGATTGACTCGAATAGATTTTGATAAGTCCTTTCTGTCTGCTGGGTTAAGACCATTCTGACCACCAGTATTATTAGAATAAAAGAAATTACTGCTGACATCCCCATGAGGATATTCTCTGAAAGAACAGTCGACCCTTTCATCCAATCGATAATTAATATAGGCTTTCGTTAATAATAATTTGACCTTTAGTCTTGATACCTATAATAATTTTCAAGCAAACCTGCATTCAGCTCATCAAAATTCACTGGAAAATGGTCTTTAAATTCGAAAAATGAGGAATGAAAACATACAGCTGAGACTCCTGCACCTATAGCATCTTGTATTTTTTTTGAATTGCTTTCTTCCGCTTCTTCTCTTGTTGATTTTTCACAATAAACCCCATAATTATCAAGATAAAAATCCTTTGGGTAGCACCAGTATTTCGGATGCCCAGCCTCGCTAATAATTCTGGTGTCTTCCTTGTATTTTGGGAATAGGGTTTTAATATAAAAGTCTTGGTCAAAGCTTCCCCAACCATTCTGCTTCAGCCAGAATTTTTTCCCGTATGTTCCCACGCCATAGCTTGACACCCTGTCAGGAACATAACCTTGGCAGGATAAACCGCTGCCCAGCTGTATAACAATCGGCTTGTTTTTGAAATATTTTGCATATATATCGATTATTTTTTTGGTATTTTCTATGAAATAATAATCAAACTTTGCAACGTATTCATTCCCATTATCATCTGTATATGGTTCTGTTAGAGTTTCTGGAGTCTCTCCTGTTGCTTCCGCCATCTCTCGGATATAGATATTGTTTGGGTCGTGCACATCTGCATCTTCTTCACCATGGCATTTTTTATGTTCAAGCACCATTTCCCCAAAATGCCCCCCTCCAATAATCAGGACAGCTTCTACTCCATCATTGTTATCATATTTTTTTGACATCTCTTTAATAAGCCCTTCAAGATATTCCAAATAAAGGGGGTCCCACTGAACTGGCTTATCTTTTTTATCCCCTATCTGATGCATCCCGGAATCTATAGCCCATTGCGGGATAACTTCAGCATCTGGGTTGTCTGTCAATACCTGGATCCAAATTTTCTTCCCTGAATCTCTTGTTTTTTCAATCTCTTTATCCAGCTTTTCCCAATTATACTCGCCTTTGTTAGGCTCAACTTCTTTCCATGTAACCTCTCCTGAAGGGTAAACCCAAGACACTTCTAGGTCATTCAAAAAGTTTGCTGCATGGCATTGGCCTATTAATGAAATAGAATTGGCTGGCATGTTGGTAGTAGTCGTGGGAATAGAAGATGATGCACTTGGTTTTATTCCTGCTTTGCCTCTAGCATTTATAAAATATTCATCTGCCTTTTCTATGTCAACAACATACTCATAATTCGGAGGGCTGCCTTTTAATCGGGCAAGCAGGGTTTGCAGTGTTGATTTCATTGAAGGTGAGCCCATGTATGTCATATTAGCATAGCAGCCGATATATTGGCAAATAGGAAGATTGTCATCAAAAAATTGGATGCATGTGTGGTTTCCTACAGCAGCTTTTTGATCAGTTATCAATTCAGAGACTTTGTCTGGCGGGGGATCATACGTATTATTTGCTGCATAAACCGCCCTTAAATTGTCTGGCAAGTTTAGGCTATAAGACCTTTTATTTCCCAGGCCCATGTTGCAGGCTGATATAAGCTGGTCATGGAAGTACTGGATTTGCTCAAGCACACCCTGCCTCTGCACGGCTCTTATTTGGCTTATGAATAGGCTTGCCCCGATCGAGAATAAGACTAACCCTATTATTACACTTCCGACAATCATAATCCAATTAGCAAGGCCTTTCATGATATCTATTAATAATATGATTTGAGCCAATATATTGATTAAGAGTCATAACAACTTTGTAATGGGATGCCTGCATTATTCAATCTTTGTTTGATTTCAGGGGGAATATCATCATTTGGCAGCTCTCTTATCTGGCCAGTATATTCCCAGATATAATGTTTTCCTGATTCAGCGATGAATGTTGTTGTTTTCGAACAGCCTAAACCAGCCGCTCCTGGGCAGGTATGGGGAAAAGTTGGATTCATCCATTCTGCGTAAACTTCTAAAACTACCCCTGTTGGTATTTCAATGCACCCAAATGCACCAAAAGGATTATTGAGATCGTTTATTTTCATTATATACCCTTTTCCTGTTCCTTGATATGGTTGATCAGATGCTTCTGTGAATCTAGCTATAACGTTGCCATCTTGCCTTATTTCAAGTATATTTCTCCTGTGCCAGTCTGTATGAGCTCCCCACTGCCAGCCATAGTATTGATTAAAAAGAGAATCATAATCAAATGAAGTTGCATCACAAATATCATCACCCCTGTGGCTTTGACATGAGACTCTGTCCGGGCAGCAAACTCCCCAATTAGGAGCCCCAGAAAGATCACAGTTATTCGCTTGTGTTCTTTGAGCATCGCAGGAATTAATTTCAAGCCCTAATGAATTCTTCTTTTCACACAACCAAAGTGCTTTGTATTCAGGATCACATTGCACCCTAAAATTATGCCACCAAGGCCACATATCTCCATGTAAAAATGCAGGCCCCCCACAGTCATTATATCCATCATCAGGATTAACAGGATTTTTAGATTTTGAATCAATCAACCCGTCGCAATCATTATCTATCCCATCATTGCAAAAGCCTTTTTCAGATGTTAACGCACAATACTTGCACCAATCAGAATCAAGAGAGGCATGGCTAGTCAGCGAAGGCGTTCCAAAAGAACATAAATTGCAGTCAAGCGACGCTCTGCAAATTGAATTGTCAAAATCCAAATCAGTCTTTGTGCAGCTTCCCCATGCAGAGCCACATTCGAACAAACTCTCACAATCAGCAATGCAAGCATCATGCCCAGAAGCTCCAAAAATATATTTTTCTATGCAATTTCTTTTGCAAACACACATATCATCGCATGGATATCCAACAACGACTATTTTTCTCGAGCTGCCGTCATAATTAATTTTCACCCGCTTATTATCAGGCTCAGCCATCCAAATTATCCTGTCAGTGTCATCAAAATAATCAGAAGAGCATCCGCTGCAGTCAAACCCATAACAGCCGGTATTCGGCAGGTTTCTGCAGTCTAAAAACTTATTCAAACTTTTTTCATCTATCTTCAATCCGCCTTCAATATTTATTTCTTTGCAGACATCAGACTTATCATCCAATCCTCTCCTATGGTCTTCCCAGCATTTTTCTATAATTCCTGCAAGGCTTTTAGCGGCTTTTTCTTCGTTCCCGCCAATAGTGATATTTTTTTCTTCGGGGATAAAAACATGAGAATATTTCCCAATCATCAAAAGCATTACCACCCCTACAACTAGCGCAGCAATAATATACAAGAAAGATGGAATTGCTTCAAAGCCTTTCATATTATAAACATTAGTCAACCTGAAATAAATCATTTCCTTAGGAACTTCAGAAATAGAATGATCAGGGCAAAAAGCAGAAGAACGATTATTATATACATGACCCATGGAAAACCTTTTTTAGTCCCACAGTCGCTCGGGCAGTTATAGCTGTTTTCCCCGTCCCCGCACATGAAATTATTATCGCAGATTTCTTTCGACAGGTCAACATCCAATATTGCTTTGCCGAGGTGGTATATTTTTATCCTGACAGCATTATCAAAGTATGGAACCCTTGCATGTATTATCGTGCTGTTTAATTCTATTACTTCCAGTGGTTCAAGAAAAACTTCGAATGAAGGCTCAATATCCCTGCTAAACAGAATCTCATTCCTCGGGCCAAGAACTTTAATTGAATATTCTTTTGGGTCTACTGGGAAAGTGCTTATTGTTCCTGCGCCTGATGTTATGTTTTTTAAAACACTATAGTCATTCTTGTATATTTCTGCGAACATAGAATAAACAGTCTCCAGCTTAACCGGCTCAGCCCTGGCAAAAACAGGCATAACTAACAGTAATAAAAACCCGATTGCTATTTGCTTTGTTTCCATTTTACTCACAGTATTTTGACATTTCTTTCTCGAGATGGTCATAGCTGTATGATGCAAATTTGTCGGCATAAGTGCATTCATACTTGCAGGGATCCCCGGACAATTTCTTGCACATTATGCTATCCTTCTGAGGCCTGTTCGGGCAGCAGGACGATGCATAACTTCCCCCAATATAATCTCCAGCCTCGCAGCCAATGCCTCCGTCAGGAGTGCAGTAGCCGCTCAAGCAGGTTTTCCCGTCTGAGTCTTTAGTGCAGTAGCCGCCTCCATACCCTTCATCGCATAAGTCAAAAGTATGGCCCATTTCATGGCTTGCAACCTCTTCCAGTTTATTCAACCCAACAACAACCGGATAATTATAACCTCCTGTATAGCCTTCCATGCTGCCAATAGACCCGCTGCAGACAGTATTTCTGTTGAGCACTCCTATAATCCTTGTGTAATCATTCTCATAACCAAAAGTTTTAGCGCAGGAAAATATATTGGAGATAGTATCCCTGAATATTTTATCTTTAGCGCTGTCATCCACACTGCCTGAGCAGAGATCATTTTGAGAAGGGATTTGGCATATGCTGCTTGGCGTAATTTCAGTTACTGTGCCGGTGCATTTTTCTAGAGGGGTCAATTCAGTCCAGAGTTCTTTTGTGCTTTTCGCAATGCTTTTGAATTGAGTTTCATCTACACTTCCACTTCCATCATCCAATCTAATGAATAAAATTTTGAACGGGTGTATAAATTCACAGCTGTTGCCGTTCCATGTTCTGCCTCTTGGACAGCAGTGGCCAGTCTCTTCACATCTTAGGTCAGCCCTGCATTCCCCGGAACAGATGCACTCGTCTCCTCTATTCTTGTTCTTTGTTATAGGGCAAATCCCCTCATACTCGATTGGCCTTGGCTTGAAGGTCTGGTCATTTACATTGTAATCAACGCCAGTTAAATTGATAAGCACATCCCTTTCAGGAGTGCCGTTAATCCATATTTGAATAACATCATTCGCTTTAAATGGGAATCTGGCTTTGCTGCTGAAATTGCCTTCAACTATTATAGCCCCAGCCCCGAGAGGCTCAGCCAGCCCATATATAATCATTTTTCCCCCACTTGCTATCCCAAGCTCTTCAGAAATTTCTTTAATGTCATCTCTTGTTAAAGAAAAGCTCAGCATTATAGTCACTCTGCTGTTTTCGCATTGCTTTTTATAGAATGAATTAAGCAGTGTTTGAAAATCAGTGAAAGAAATATAGCTCTCATTATAGCTCTCGCAAATGTTGTAATATTTTCTTCCAAATACCTGAGAGGATAGGCTGTCAATAGCTTCTTTTATTTTTTTAATAAAGTTTATCTGAACCTCATATCCCATGAATTTGATGATTAGCAAGGAGACTATTAGCACAGCCATCCCTATAATAACTGAACCTATCATATCTATTTCCATCATATCACTTCTATTTGGCTGGATGTTGAATTGTATTTTATAATAACTGTCAAGTCTTGGCCTTCTATTATCCCTATCTTCCAGTTCAATTTGTTGTCATTCCCACAATCAAAAGGTGTGTAAGGCAAAGCTGTATCTGGTGGAGGCTCAATCAGGCTGTTGGGGAGTTTTTTGCATAACCCCCTGCTTCTTATTAATTTTGTGACCCATGTTTCATCAAATGCTTCAGGGACATTTTTCATAAATATTTCATAGCAGATGAATGTCTGCCCGCCTCTCCCTTCCTGAGACTTATCCCAGCATTTAGCTAGATAATCTGTTAAGATGTTTGCATTGCTTAGCTCTTCTGCTAATGAAATCCTTTCTATTCCTGGAAACAAGGAGCATCCTGGTATATTTGGCCTGAGACCTTTCGGGAGCGGGAGTGATAGGATTGCTTGGTAAACTTTGCACAAAGATTTTCCCATGAAATTTGGTATGATTGAATTCATTATCGCGAGAAAAATAACTACAGAAGCTATTGCTATTACCGCAAAAATAATTGTGCTGAAGGCTATGCCTTTCAAATTAACCACTCACTAAAATTCTATTTCCGACGTCTTCGTACTTGATTGTGATGACTATCCCATTATTCCAGAGGGGTTTGAATACCACTTTATCCAGACCTTGAAGATCTCTTGATAATGAAATATCACTCTGTGAAATGCTGCTGAAGTCTCTGTTTGCTTTCAAAAGATAGCATGTGGTATCTTCTTGTTCACTTTCTGGGAGAGAAGCCATGCTAGAGTAGCAGCTCTCTATGTATGTAGATATTTCACCAGAAGTAAAACTAGATTTTTCGATTATCTGAGGGAACTTCAAATTATTTCTACAAGAATCTGGGCTGAAAATACAAAAGAATTTTTTAAAAGAAAGTTTTATATCATCCGAGAACCTGATTATTATCCCTATTACAACAGCAACGACTACAAGCAATATTGTAAGCTTCATCACATACTCCAATGCCATCTGGCCTTTGATCATAGTTTAATTATATGAAACCTATAATAAATTAGTGGTGCTGTGAAAGGGCTGTCAAGTTGGATATGGATTATGGGCGGATTAGTGATATCATTCATTGTTTTCGCCTTCTTCTTGAAAATATTCTTTGATGTTAATGTGGAGAGGCACAGGCAAAGCACTATGGAATCCTTTGATATGCTGGCTTCTGACCTTAATTCCTTCTGCGATAGGTTTGGGTTGGAGTCTGTCACAAAAACAGCATCTTTCTCTGAGCTGGCTAGAAATCTTTATGTTTCTGATGACGGCGAAGACCATACTGTCGATCAAATATCCTCTGGAAGAAATCTCTGCATTAATTTTAGGGGCAGCATAGAGTGCCAGCCCCTCGGCTGCGTCGTTGAGTTGAAGAGCGATGTTAGAGAGACAAGCCTCGCATCCCTGATAAATAGAATAGCCGGTAATTTTGGATTCAATGAGTATAGAATAAGAATATATAAGGTCGGTGATCAGGTTAAGATGGGAATTGAGCCTGTTGAGGTAATAACTACGACAACTGCAAGCCCGACAACAACAGCCAGAAGAACTACAACTACTACAATAGTACAACAGCCGAGTATGAGATTAATATTTGTTCCGGTAAATTGGGATTCTGGCCAGGATGTTTTGAATAATGCTGTTGATGATCACTTTAACACATTTATAGAAAACACGCCCCTAGATTCTTGCAGGGGAAAAGTTCTGAAAATTATTGCCCAAAATTGCCAGATAACAGGACAATTTGACAATGGCTGCAATTTAGGTCCCGGAAATAATAGGGATGTTCTTGCTGATATTAAAAATTGCGCTGACAGCCAAGGAATAATTTATGACCCAAATAAAGACCGGATTGTTGGGCTGACTGATGATGATATACAATGTTGGGATGGTGCATCTTGTAATTCAGGGTGCGCAGGATACACATACATTCCTCAGACAACAGTTATACTAGAATACGGCGATAAGACAATAACCGCGCATGAATTAGGCCATACTTATGGTCTTTGTGATGAATATTTATATGCTGCTTGGGATCAGCAAAATTCAGATGTCGGCGGCTGCCCAAATTCTTATCCAGTTTGTTGTTCAGATCATCCATCATGTTCTTCATGTGATAATTGCCTAGATACTTGTATGACTTCTCTTTGCGCTGGAAATATTTGCACTTCAAGGTCAGCAGTATATTGCAGAGGAATAATGGGGCCTGGTAATCCACAAAACTTAATAGATCAATGTTATAGTGGTTCTTTAGAAAGAAGATATAGTGATTTACCAGGTAATGGAGCGCAGGCTCATATAAATTCAAAACTTTCATGTTGAGGTGATGATGTGAAAAAAATAGCAATTGTATTTCTTGCAATGGCTTTGTTAATAATTCCTGCATATGCGCAGAACAAAATTTTTGAGATAGATTTGACATTCTACAAAAATAATACTGTTGAAGTCAATGATATTACCGCTAAATTAGGCTACCCATTACAATCCAATCCTGGAAAATATTCAGTGGAGTTGATTTCAAAAGGAAACACTTTAACAATAGTAGATTTCCCAATAGTTTTCATGATTTTAAGCGATCCTCCAAGGTTGATTGATACAATTCATAAAACTATATCTCTAGATTATTTCCCCGAAGCCGAATATTTAGTGGTCAAAAATGAAGGCAAAGAAATACTAAGATACAATATAGCAGACAAACTCTGCAACAGCAATAAGCTTTGCAATGAGATGGAGACATTCTACAGCTGCCCGAAAGATTGTCCTTTGGGTTCGAAGGATGGCGTATGCATAAAAGACAAAGATGGTTTTTGCGATCCTGACTGCCTTGAGGGGATAGATCCAGACTGCCTAGAAAAACCCAAGCCTAAAACAAACATTTTTCTATATCTTGGAATGGGAGTTGCTTTAATTATAATAATCCTGGCAGTCTTCATCTTGTCAAGAAAGAGAAGCCAATCAATCAACCCTTCACAACCACCTGATTATCCGCGTCAACATATTTGATTAGAATTAGTTTCTGGTCATAAATATCCCGCCCTTTCTCCTGAGGGACGCCAAGTTTGTAGCCTTTGTCAATACAATACCTATGATAAGCCGCGTAGCAATCAGGGCTCTGCGACTTTTCTAAACCATCACAGCCAGGATGATAACCCTTCAATTCTGATATCTGGACATCGCGATAATTCCCGTCATTGAAGCAAAAAACGCCAACTTTAAGCTGAACCTCCTGAGGAAAGCCGCCATCATAGCCTTTGCCAATGCAATACCTATGATAAGCCGAGTAGCATTCAGCAGCCTGAGTCTTTCCTAGATCATCACACCAGAAATTATGACTCTTTAAATCTGATATATCAGCATCCCCATAGTCCATTGAATTAAAACAATAAACCAGAATCCCGTCTATGGAATTAACTTCCTGGGGGACACCGCCATCATAACCTTTGTCAATGCAATACCTATGATAAGCCGCATAACAATCAGAACTTTGTGATTTGCTTAAATCATCACACCCAGGATGATAGATTTGTAATTCTGATATTTGGGCAGATGCATCCTGATAATCATTAGGGTTGATGCAGCCGATCCCAATTGTATCCCCGCCAACCTCCCAGCCTAACTGGTCATCTTTCCCGCATTTGCTGGAATAATCCACTGGATTCCCATTCACATCCTTGGCTATTGAGTTTTCCAGCCTATTGCATCCGCTTTCCCCTATAAGAATCTCATCTGTAAGATAAGCCTCGGTTATCGATGGGTTAAACGGCCCGCCATCTAATATAAGATTATAGCAGTTGGTATCCTTTGTCTTCAGCGACTTTGTCGCTTTCTCCCAGCATAAGATAGAATAGGCTGCTACTTGCCTTGCCAGCTCCTTGCTGCCTCTTGTTTTTATTTCGACTGGTTCAGGAACGGTTTCTATTGGCTTGCACATTTCAGTATTTTTTGAAAAGACCTTCTGATAAAAATAGCAAAAGCTGTTCCTTATAAAATCATTCAACGGGCCGGAAACAAAAATTATCAGCAAAAAAACCCCAACTAAAGCTATAGCAACATAAGCAATTGTTTCTAGAGCTATGCCTTTCATCTATAGCCCGCCTCCTATTGCCGGGAACATGCTCTTTGCCAGGAACAATGATACGATCAGCAGGATAGAATAGAGTATCAATGCGCTTATCAGGCTTTTGCCTATTGTGACATTTCTTGTAGTTATGTCAAACCCATTTTTTATGCCGTTCAGGAAGTATGCAAGAATAACAACAACCTCGACCATATAAATGCCGACAATCAGCTGGAATAATGTAGGCGGCATCACTTGCTCAATGTTTATCAACCCTAAAGTATCCCCTATCTTTACCGTCCCGCCATGCACGAAAGTGCCTCCCATGTTAAAACTCTCTTCAATAGAAGCAATGAATTCAGAAACTTTTTGCAGCAGCTCAACAATAAAAGTAGCCATGGTTGCGACAATCGCGCAAATAAAAGGGGCTATAAAGACGGCTTGGAGCTGAATTGCAGAAGCCACCCCGTCCAGTAGCTCTTTCAATAAAGATTCAATGTTCTTTGTCTTTGACAAGAAATCTGATATAGACCTAGCCGCTACAGAGAGAATTTCTGATGATTTTTTTGAGCCTGACACTATTATCTTCATTATATCATGCACAAGCTTTGACGGAAACCTGAGAATAGCCCCGTAATCTTTGTCAAAGACAGCTCTCTCTAATGTCATTCCCATATTCTTCATATTCCTTAAAAGATCAACAAAAAAATTGTACATAGGGGATTTCTCCATTTTTGACTGCCTGTATTTAAGCGCAACTTCCTCCAAAGCAGTTTCTATTGGTATGCCTGAAGATAAGACATCTGCCAATGTGAATAACGCTATCTGGAATTCATCCTCTATCAGCTTTATCTCATTCCTTATTTTCAGGCGCTGCCAGCTCATGCCAAAGGTATATATTACTATAGCAACGCCAATGCCCCAGATTATGCTCAATGAATAGAATGAAAGCTTAAGGAGAACATCCGGCTGATACTGTTTTTTCAGGTAATTTTTCCAATTCTCACTAAAGTTCATCGGGTCCTGCTTGAAGGTGAAGTAGTTCGAGCCCAAGCTAAAGATGTGAATTATACCAGGAATCGAAATGTAAACTAAAAATATTATCGCCAAAACTACAACAGGAACCAGGAGCTTTTTATTGAAAAGTTTTAGCACATACTTTCCTTCCGGCGGGAGGTCAGGATGATAAGATATGTCAGGATAAGAGAATGCCCCGGGCCTTTTTGAAATTACCCTCTTTAGATAAAAGTAAAGTATCAGAGGCAAAAAAACAGTATAGCCAAAAGCCAGATATAAGGGATTCATCTGGTCATGGAGAAAGATTGATATCATCGGAAACATCACAAGGCCCATCAAAGGAAAAGTTATTCCCATACTGTGGATCATTGTTATTGGCGATGTCAGGTTGCGGCTGTAGTCTTTCATCTTTTCGTAGGTTGAAGTCAATAAATATGTCAAGGCCTTTTCAAGGTTTTTTTTCCTGATATCTTCTGTGCCAACTCTTGACAATGACAGGATTAGGTTTATTGATTCGACGAATTCTTTGTCCCATATAAGCCACTTTTCCATCTTTGTGCCTATTGCTCGTTTTAAGTCAATGAATTGGCCTGTTTCTAGGCCCCATATAATTCCTTTTATATCCTTTCCTATGGGTCCGCTGCAATGTTCAGCGGCAAAGGAAAAAGCATTCTCTAACTGCGGGTTGAATCTGAGGTATATGACCATGTAGAGGATTACTTTAATAGTTTCGTCAGATGCCCTGATCTTGGTGACAGTTGCCAGAAAGCTTGGATAAGTGTAAACCAAATAAGCTGCGATAAATGGAATAAAAGGCATTAAAAGCTTCATGCTGCCGTCTAAAAAGAAGAAAGGCAAAGCTAACAGGAATAAAGAAATGAAAATTAGAATAGTCGCGGAGAAGACGCCGTTTGGAGTGATATCTATATCTAACATTAGAATGGATTCCCTGAGTTTTTCCTGCGAGCTTTTTGGCGCTTTTAGCTTTAATGCCCTTTCTGAGAAATTGCAGAACCTTTCAAATTTAGGGGGCTTTTCACTTGGAATTAATATTTTTTGAGGTTCGTGGCTCTCTGCTTTTTCCTGTATTTCTTTTATATCATAACTTTTCTTTCTTCTGAATATTTTTTCTAGTAGAGACATTGAATAATAATTGCATTCCTGACTTAAAGTTTTTTAAGAGTCAATTCAAAAAACCCAATGCTAGCCTGCGACCAACGCTCCCGCAATTTAGGCAGAGATAATTCCGTCTTAGTGGTATTCTATAGTTGAAAAACAAGTGGTTATGGCAATTTTTGCAGATCATAATTTTAATTTTGTCAGCATAGGTTAAACATCTTTCTAGAGCAATGTTGGAATGAATGCTGAAAAGGAGAAACAAAATCACTCAAAATCTTTCAATCTATTCTTGTAATCCCTATAAATTTTCTCAACAGCCCTGTTATCAATCCTTTTCCCAAAGCAGTTGTGCGGAACCAATGCCCCGCTGAAAGTTTTTGGCACATGCATCAATTCATGAATCAAAGTTCTTTCCTGGTCTTCTTCATCCAATCTGTCAAACTTCTCCGAGATCACTTCAATCACATAATGCGATTTTATTCCAAGTGCTTTCTGCCAGATTCTTGGCATGCTCCATATTCTTGCTATTGCATTGGACTTTGACCCCCAGCTTCTCATGCATACAACTCTTGTCCTGTCTATGTGGGGGAGGTCGAGAATGAAGAGTATCCTGTTCACTTTAACTTGTATGTCATGGGCACGGTCAAATTTCATGATTCTACTTCGTAATTAACAGATAAATCAATTCATGGGATAATTAAAATAGACAGCAACCCAATTATGAGTTGATATGCATGAATGTAATCGAAGTTAAAAATTTGTCAAAAACCTTCAGCCATGGCATCAAAGCAGTAGACTCAGTTACATTCAATGTTGAGAAGGGAGAGATATTCGGTTTTTTAGGCCCTAATGGCGCGGGAAAAACAACAACAATAAACATGCTTTGCACATTGCTTAAATCGACGTCTGGCGATGGAAAAATATGCGGCTATGATATTGCTTCCCAGCATAATCAAGTGAGAGAATGCATAGGGCTAGTCTTTCAAGACATGACACTTGACGACCAATTGACAGCAAGAGAAAATCTTGAGCTTCATGCCAGATTATATGGAGTCCCTGACAGGAAAAAAAGAATAGACCAGGTTTTAGAAATAGTTGAATTGAGGGACAGAGAGAATTCAATTGTTAAGACGTTTTCCGGCGGAATGCAGCGGAGGCTGGAAATAGCAAGAGGCTTGATCCACTATCCAAAAGTTTTGTTTTTGGATGAGCCTACCCTTGGCTTAGATCCGCAAACTAGAAAGCATGTCTGGGACTATATTGTCAAATTGAAAAAAGAATACGGGATGACAATCTTCTTGACTACGCATTATATGGAAGAGGCGGATGAATTGTGCGACAGGATTGCTGTCATTGATCACGGAAAAATCATAGCTCTGGACACATCCAAGAAATTGAAGGACAGTTTAGGCGGAGATACAATTATTCTGGATTTAAACGACAGGGATGTTGCCAAGGCTTTAAAAATATTCAAGGATGCAAAAAGATTCGACGGCCAGATCATATTGTCAGTTAAGAATGCAGGAAAGCAGATAGAAGAAGTTCTGGAAAAATGCAGAAAAAATAAAATAGAAGTTGTTGAAGCCAATATAAGAAAGCCAACTTTAAACGATGTCTTTTTGAAGCTGACTGGAAGAGAAATAAGGGAAGAAACTGTTGGTTTAAAAGAACAGTTAAAAAGAGGCGAAGGATTTAGAATGAGAGGCCATGGAAGATGAGCAATATACAAGCTGTATATACTGTTTGGCTGAGGGAAATGATCAGGTACTTCCGCCAGAAAGAGAGAATAATTGGATCGCTTGTTATGCCGATTTTTTGGCTGCTGATATTTGGAGGAAGCATGCGCTCATCAATTGATATAGGGTCTGGCATAGATTACATGTCTTTTATTGCTCCAGGTGTTATTGCAATGAGCATAATGTTCAGTTCTGTTTCATCCGGCATATCAATAATATGGGACAGGGAGTTGGGTTTTATGAAGGAGATGCTTATAGCTCCGGTATCTAGGGTGTCTATAGTTTTTGGGAAGGCGCTTGGGACTGTTGCTGCAGCGCTCATCCAAGGAACAATGGTAATGATAATAGCTATTTTAGTCGGGCTGAAAGTGAGTTTGCTGACAGCAGCTTTAATTCTTCCTTTGATGGTTCTGATTTCGATAGGGCTTGTTGGCATTGGGATATCTATTGGGTCCTTGATGAATAATGTTGAAGGGTTTCAGCTGATATTCAATTTCTTAGTAATGCCTATGTTCTTCTTGTCTGGAGCTTTATTCCCAATAAAAGACCTTCCAGTTGTTTTGAAGCTTGCCTCATACATTGATCCGTTGACTTATTCTGTTGAATTGCTAAGGCGCATAATTGTCGGCGTTTCAAGCATACCTATTAGCATCACTCTGCCTTTTGTTCTCGGATTCTCTGCTGTTATGATGTTTGTCAGCTCCTGGCTGTTTAGCAGAAGAAGTTAAAAAATCACTTCTTCTTTTTAAACAACTTTATTTTTCTCCATGGCTTTTTCCAGATCAATAGAACAGTTGCAGCCACGCCGACTAAAAGCAATATTGTATTTGCGCCCCCAATAGGTTTCCATGCTATTTTTTCTTCCTGTGCAAATTCCTTGTTATCCGGCCCTTTGTAATACAGCTTAAGCACGCCTGTGGTCTCTTTTACTGGGGCGTTGAATTTAAGAGTGGATTTTTTGTCTATCTTGATTTGGGTCACATAATCTGTGTCAATCAATTTATCATTAACCCAAAGCTCTCCCCTTATCGCAACGCCTTTTGCTGTGCCAGAATCTATCACTTCAATTTCCAGCTCTCTGGTTTTTGCATTTATTTCAGATTTTACAACATCAAACCTAGGCTCGCCGCTTATAAGTATGCCAATGTTGTATGTGTTTGTGTGGTTTGTTCCAGACTCATCATTGTATTTCAATGCAACAGCCCCTGTATACACTCCGTATTCTGCATCCTGATCTACAAGAACATCAAACTTAAGCCATTCTTTCTTTCCTATTCCAAATTCATTAATATAGACGCTTCCTCCAGAGAAAATAGGCTTAATCATCTCAGAGCTTGATGTAAATGTTGCTGTCATTTTTTTTGCGGTTCCTGTGCCGGTGTTTTCAACTTGAATATTCAAAGACTCCCTGTCTCCTGGATTTATTTCATTCGTTTTTACATCTATTATCTCGAATTGGGGCGTGCCCTGAACTCTTACAAGGACACTCTTTGTCACTGTTGATAGTGAGCCGTACACTACCTTGACTGGTATTTCATATACTGTTGATATCGCAGATGAATCCACGAACATCTTATATTCGACTATCTTTTTCCCTCCTCCCCCCAAATCACTGGCGCTTTTCCTTGCATTTTCCAATACTGTGAACGGATATACTGGGTCCAATTCTATATAGGCTGCATCAACCTTTTCTGTTCCTTTGTTGTTTACTTGAAGAGACAGCAAAAAATTCTGCCCTGGCTCTACTGGATATGGGTCTGTGTATCCTGTTTCAACATCAATTGTAAACTGGTTTCCTGCAAATACGCTTGCCATTAAAGCTGGCATCAATGCTAAAACTAAAGCTAGTGTAATCATTTTATTCATTTTATTCACCTCCATTTATTACCCTACCATCCTTTAATTCTATTCGCTTTTTAGCAAAAATTGCGATTTTAGGATCATGAGTGATTATAATAAGTGTGAAGTCTTTTTTTTGGGCATTTTTCAGCACTTCTAAAACTTCTTTTCCAGTCTTTGTGTCGAGATTTCCTGTCGGTTCGTCTGCCATCACAACTTCAGGGTTGTTTGCTAGAGCTCGTGCTATTGCAACACGCTGCTGTTCACCCCCAGACATGTCCGGAGGCCTATTATATAATCTATCCCCAAGGCCAACTCTGTTGAGGAGCTTTTCAGCCCTTCCCCTAGCTTGTTCTTTTTCCATTCCATCTAAAAGCATAGGCAGCTCAACATTTTCTATTGCCGTGAGCAATGGTATCAAGTTGAATTGCTGGAAGACAAACCCGACTTTTTCTCTTCTTATTTTTGTTAATTCATCATCAGTAAACTCTGAAATATCTTTCCCATCAAAAAAGATTTTGCCGCATGTAGTCCTGTCCAAGAGGCCGATCATATGCAGAAGAGTACTCTTCCCGCTGCCTGAAGGCCCTATTAATGCGGCGAAATCCCCTCTATTTATTTTAATATTTATTTTTTCTATTGCCTTGACCTCATTGCTTTTTCCTTGATTGTAGTATTTGCAAAGGTCTTTTGTTTCAATAATAATATCATTCATACCTCAACGCCTCCACTGGGCTTAATTGAGAAGCCTTTCTTGCAGGGTATAATCCCCCTACCACCCCAAGAAATAATGCAAAGAGCATGGAATTTAACGCAAGGTTGCTAGTTACAATGCCTTGTGCCTGGCCTCCGCTGAATGCGCCTATAGCTTTTGACCCAAGATAACCAACACCTAGCCCCAGCAACCCGCCGATTAAGCTGATGATAGTTGATTCAATCAAAATCATCCTGATTACATAGCTGTTTGTTGCGCCTATTGCTTTTAAAACACCTATTTCTCTCCTTCTTTCCATGACAGACATGATCATAGTATTCATCACGCCTAACCCGCCGACTACAGCTGAAATTCCGGCTATGCCAATAGTAAAAAAACCTATCTGATCAACTATCTGGCCTATCTGTTTTGCAAACTGGGCTGTTGTTATTGCTGATACCCCGTCAACTGTGTCTTCTATATCTTTTGCCAGATCCTCGACATTGTTTATATCATCCGGATAGATTATGATGCTTGAATACTTGTCTGTTTCAAAGAGTTCTTTTGCAATATCTAACGGCATTATGATCCCGGAATCTAGGCCAGAATTCCCAAATTCTTCATAAATTCCTTTCACAATGAATTCTTTTTCCTCAACAGCTACAGTATCCCCGACTTTAAGGTCTAGTTTTTCGGTAATTTTTGATCCAGCCATGACATATTCAGTATCCCCATCATCAAGCGTTTCCCCTTCTGCAAGCCTAGCCCCTTCTGTTGTATACAAATCAATCTTTTCAGGATCAACGCCTATTTCAAAGAGCGAAGGCTCTCCAAAACCGCTGTCGCCTTCCAAGTAGCCCACCTTATAAACTACCGGGGTTGCATCTTTTATGCCACTCACAGCCATTACTTCATCTACTGTCTCTTGGCTTAGTTCACTGCTGCTCAATGACATGAAAAGGCCGCTGTCTGATTTTTCTATTACTGTTATCAAACCGCTTGACTGCTCTAAACTTTTTGCTATCTGAACTCTTAGGCCTTCAGAGATTGACCCTAAAGCAACAATTGCCGCTATGCCTATCATTATTCCCACTACTGTTAAAGCTGTTCTTGTCTTCTGACGGAACACATTCCTTAACGCCATTTCTAACATTTTAATCAACCTTGCTAATTTTTTCACTTGTTTCTTTTAAAATTTTGCTGATTTGAGATATTTTCTTCCCATTTTTAGATTTTTGGACTATTAAAACCATTAATTCGTGTATGCATCTGTGGAATTCTTTTGGCATGAATTCCATGTCGCATTCTTCCATTATTTTATCCATTTTTTCCTGGTTGACTCCAATTAGGCTGCTCATGCAATGGACGTAATCTTGTATTGTTTTTTTCAGGTCATGCCTTTTTTTGCTTGATTCTTTTAGAAAGTTTTTTCCTTTTTGTGTTATCTTGTAACATCTTCTGTTTTCAATAGTCTTTTCTTCTTGAATGAAGCCCATCTCTTTGAGGTGTTTCAATGTTGGATAGACTGCTCCAGGGCTAGGCTTCCAGCCGCTGATTTCATGAATGGATTTCATTATTTCGTAGCCGTGCCTCGGTCTTTCTTCGATTATTTTTAGGATGTAGGCTCTTAGGAAACCTCTCGGTATAAGTTTTTTGTATGAAGGCATGTATATCAGAAGTGATATATTGGCAGTGATAGTATAAATAGATGATCGATTTGATGTCTCCAGTTATAACAGAATCGATTCTTTCACATAATAGTATTTATGGAGAAAATATTTTTTTTGTAGTATAAAATAAAAATATCAAAAAAATGATAAAATCAATTAAGCTTTGGGAAGATATCTTTCCTCTGCTTCTCTTACCATTCCAGGAAATTCAGATGAATCTGTTGGGCGAGTACCTTCTAAATAGCATTGTCCTAAAGTTTTTGACAACTCAGTAATATATCTTAAAGCGTTAACATAAGCAATCCCAAGATAATCTTTTTTTCTTGAAGAAGCTAGAAAAATCTTTTTTTGATCACCGACAACGACTGTGTAAATACCTTCTGCATAAAGTAATTTTATAGGAACCTTACCGTCAGTTGTAAATACCATCTTATCACTTCTTTATTCAAACTTATAATAAGCTAAAAATATTAATAGTTATTCCTTTCTAGTGAAAAATATCTTTTCTAACCCCTTTCACCAATTTATATCTTCAATCCCAATAATCCATTGATGACAAACCCAAGCCACTACAGCAAGAGAAAAATCTCAGATATCAACCCAGCGAATGACTTCAAGGTAAAGGTCATGGGAATTGTAGTAGACAAGAAGGACGATACTCTTGTAATAGATGACGGCTCAGCAAAACTACAAGTATTTGCAGACCTACCTAATATAATAGATACAATCAGCCTGAATCAACTAGTGAGAGTATTCGGATCAGTAATGCCTGTAGATAATGGGTTTGAGCTGAAAGCAGATATACTTCAAGATTTATCTGATCTCAATGTTAATCTTTATAAGAAGGTTGACGAGCTGTATAATAAAATGGGGGTGTAATTGATGTTTAAAGCATTGATGTCAAATTCAAGCATATTTGTGGATTCTATAACAACTATCGGCGAGCTGATAGATGAAGGCGTTTTTAAAATAAATAAGAATGGGATGACTTTGATTGCTGCTGATAGGTCAATGGTAGCGGTTGTTGATTTCAAGCTTCCTGCAACAATTTTTGATGAGTTCAAGGTTGAAGGTGAGCAGAGCCTCGCAATAAATATCTCAAACCTAGTCTCAGTCCTGAAAAGAGCAAAGCCAAAAGACAAGCTGCTGATGGAGCTCAAGGAAAATAAGCTGGAAATAGTCATGGATAATTCCTCTAGAAGAAGATTTACTGTCCCTTTGCTTGACATATCTCAGGACGAGATACCGCCAATCGACCAGCTGGACTTCCAGGCAAAAATAAGAGTGAAGACAGATGTGTTGAAAAGCGGCATAGAGGATGCAGATATAGTCGGTGATTCTGTTATCTTTGAGGCAAGTCCCGAAAAGTTTAATATGAAGGCATCTGGCGATGTGACCTCGACAGAACTAAGCCTGCAGAAAGGAAGTAAAAGTTTGTTAGACCTAACTGCATCAGGGTCTGTTGTTTCAAGATACCCGTTGGAATACCTGAAAAAGATGATTAAAGCTGGCAAGCTTGCTGATGAAACTACGCTCAAGTGGTCGAAAGATTATCCTATGAGATTGGATTTCTCGAGCGTGGATAAAGTTTCGTTGGGGTTCGTAATTGCCCCAAGAGTAGCAGAAGATTAAAAAACAATAAATTTCACCAACATTCAGAATCCACAAGACGATTATTAATATCATAAAGATAAACACAATCTCCACTATTAGCTAAATACAAACCTCTCGTATATCCTGTAGGGTTATACTGATAACCATATACATTCCATATTTGATACGGAATAATTATAGTTCCTTCAGGAATGATATAATTTCCTTCCCCATCGGTCAACATCCAACCACCAACATCAACTGTTTGTTTTTCATTATTTCTCAAAGTTATCCTTTCATTATCTGGTTCTTGACCTAGAGGGTCGTACAATACATCATAAATAACAACATTCTCAGAAGAAAGGATGGTAGTTGTGGATGCAGTTGTTGATTTTGTAGTCATAGATAATGCAGTACTTGTAGTCATCGTTGTGGTTAAAATTATCGTAGAGCTTTCAATATCTATAAAATATGTTTCTCCATCGGTTGTTATAATAACATTTCCTTCAATATCAGTTCTGTGTGTCTTAATATTTCTAGAACTTAATTTATCTAATACTATCTGGGTAGGATGTCCATATGGATTGTTAGCACCCACAGAAATGACAGCAACATCAGGATTTACAGCTTCTAAAAAATCATCTGTTGTAGAATATTTACTACCATGATGAGCAATTTTCAGAATTTCAGAGTCAATTGATATATCAATATTTAGAATATCTTGTTCGCATTCACTTTTACAGTCACCAGTAAATAAAAAATCAATATTCCCGAAGGATAATTTAGTTACTATTGAATTTTCATTCATATCTGAAGAGATTAACCCCTGAGGAGGAGATAATATTTCCATATTAAAGTAATCAGTTTTATTTCCTCTGTATACAACAGAATAATCTCTATTTTTTGCAAGTATAATATAATCTTGATACGCTTGAGTATCATGTGTTTGTCCATTATCCCAAACATGTAAAACATCAAAATTTTCTAAAACATCATCACAACCGCCTATATGATCTGCATCTGGATGAGTGGCAAGTAGATATTCCAATTCAAAAACACCCTGATTTCTGAGATAATTGACAACTTTGGTAGAAGAACGGCCACAATCAATAAGAATGAATTTATCATTTTGTTCGATAAGAATTGAATCCCCTTGACCAACGTCTATAAAATGAACCGTTAAATTTTCGGTTCGAGATTTTTCCTCATGATCATGTGCAGTACTAGTGGTTGTTGTTGTGGTTTCTTGTGGAATCGTAGTTGTGGTGGTTGTAATACTAGTAGTTGTTTGAATTGTAGTCATTGTAGATGTAGTGGTTATTTTCATATTTTGAACTAAAGTAACATATCCTTTATATTTTTGTTGAACACTAAAAATAAGGAACAATAAAAGCATCGAAATAATAACCAAAAGGATCATTATAATGTCTTCTTTGGAACGCATATCAAACAAAATTATATTAAATAGGAGATTATTTAAAAATATGGTGATTATTTAGTATTATGTAATGGAAAAATCAGTGCTTTCAGGCATCTTAAACTATAAAAAAACGACCTCCCTGAGGCAGGATTTCATGTCAATGTATATAAATTTCTCTAGTCCTTGAATTTGGGGTTCTCTTGAACACTCATTTCAGAAAACTAAATAGTTACAGAAGTTTTTAATTCCATCTTTCTATCAAACAGAGGATTAAGTATTAAAAAATATGTTATCATAGAAGATATAGGTCTAAAGGCTTTATTCGGGCTTTACGAGATAGAAAAACAACTGCAATAAAATAGAAAAAAATAGATTAAAGCATTTAAATTTAACTACCCTTAAATGATATAGTTTGTAATAACTTGTTGGAGGTAAATGTTCATGGCTGTACCCAGAAAAAATGGAATTAAGCTCAATAAATATGATGAAGAGCTGAAGAAATTTCTAGAAAAGCAGAAGGCAAACATAAAAATTGTTGGTTCTGGCGGTGCAGGCAATAATACTATCACAAGAATGATGCAAGTCGGCGTAGAGGGAGTTGAAAGTATAGCGATGAATACTGATGCTCAAGATCTTCTATACTCAGATGCTGATAAAAAATTGCTCATAGGAAGGGAAATTACAGGCGGATTAGGAGCAGGCGGCGACCCGAAAGTCGGGAATGAAGCTGCAAAAGAGAGCAGAGATGACATCAAAAAGATGATTGAAGGCTCTGATATGGTTTTTATAACTTGCGGTTTAGGCGGGGGAACAGGAACAGGATCTGCTCCGGTCATAGCTGAAACAGCAAAGAAAATGAATATACTAACAATTGCAGTCGTGACTCTGCCTTTCACAATGGAAGGCAAGTTAAGGATGAGGAACGCAAGAGAAGGCTTGGATGAATTGAGAAAGGTTGTTGACACTATAATAATCATACCAAATGATAAATTGCTGGAAATAGTTCCTGATGTATCTTTAGCAACTACATTTAAAGTTGCGGATGAGATTCTGGTCAACTCAGTCAAAGGAATAGCAGAATTGGTTACAAAAGCAGGCCTAATAAACCTAGACCTTGCAGATGTAAAGTCAGTGATGACAAACGGGGGATTAGCGATGATCGGCATGGGCGAGTCAGACACAGAGAACAGGGGAATAGAAGCTGTAGAAAAAGCATTAAGCAACCCATTGTTATCATTGGATATAGAGGGAGCAGAAGGGGCATTGATAAATGTAACAGGCGGGCCTGATATAACTATCCGTGAAGCCCAACAGGTAGTAGAAGCAGTTTCAGGAAGATTGAATGAAGATGCAAAGATAATATGGGGAGCCCAAGTAAACAAGGATCTGGCAGACACAGTAAGGGTCTTGGTAGTAGTGACCGGCGTTAAAGGAAGCGAAGAGATAATCGAAGAGAGGCTATTGAAGCCAAAGAAGACATTTGTTGAAGAAGAGCTTGGGATAGAGTTCATTGAGTAGATTCTTTTATTTATTCTTCTTTATTAATTTTATTAATGCTTAAAAACAATTAGTTTAGGGTGTAGTTATGAAATTGAAACTGAATTTTAACCTGAAAGAGACGCTCCAGAAGTATAGGAGAGTATTGATTTTAGCGAAGAAGCCGAGCATGAGCGAGCTGAAGAGGATATCAAGGATATGCCTAATAGGCTTTTTTATTATCGGATCAATATCATTTTTATTCTACATGGTTTCAGTGATGGTGGTTTAAATGATATACGCAATTAAAACTATAATCGGAAGGGAGAATGTTGTCCTCGACAGCATGGCTGGGAAAGTTAAAGTTCAAGGATTGGATGTAAAGGCTTTTTTTCACCCGGAAGAAATTCGAGGCTATATTTTTGTTGAAGGCGAGCTCAAAGACATAGAGACAGTTATTAAAGAGATACCCCATGCCAGGGGGATAATAAGGAAGGAAGTATCTATAGGGGAGATCAAGCGATTCCTAGAGCCGAAGAAAGTGGATATAGAAATGAATGAGGGGGACATAGTTGAGGTTATAGGAGGCCCGTTCAAGGGTGAAAAAGGCAAGGTAAAAAGATATAATGATGTGAAAAGCGAGATTACAATCGAGTTGATCGAGGTCACTGTCCCTATACCAGTCACTGTAAATGCTCGATTGGTCAAGATTATAGAAAAGAAGTAGATTAGAATGTTTTAAATACCTTAACCTTACTAAATTATATGAGTTGATGCTATGTCTGATATTGAGAGCTTAGATTTGCTTATAGAAGGCGGAAAAGCTAAGCCAGGTCCAGCAACAGCCCCGAGATTGGGAGCTTTAAAAATTAACATGAGTCAACTTTTTCAAGATATAAACGATAAAACTAAGGATTATTCTGGAATGAATGTGCCTGTCAAGGTCCTGATAAACAAAAAAGACAGATCTTATAAGATAGTGGTTGGAACTCCACCTGTTTCTTCATTGCTTAGGAAAGAATTAGGTTTGAAAAAAATTGCTCCCGAGAAAAAAACAGAAGGGGCAGCATCAAAGCCAGAAGAAAAAAAAGAAGAAAAATCAAAAGAACCCAAGAAAGAAGAAAAAACCAAAGAAGCAGCAGTCCCATCAAAGAAAGTCCCTAAGGAAAAGGTTATAAGGGAGATAATAGCAGATGTAACAGTGCAGCAATGCATAAAAGTTGCTAAGATGAAGAGGGCATCCCTGTTGTCTAAAACATTCAAAAAAGCGGTGAAAGAAGTTGTAGGCAGCTGTGCGAGCATGCCTGTTACAGTTGAAGGAAAGACGCCTAAAGAAGTTTTGCAGGAAATAGAGCAAGGAAAGTACGATTCTCTTCTAAAAGACCAATAAAATCTATTTTCTAGAAATTTCACTCTTAATTGTTCTTTATTTCTACTCGTATCTGGATTTACATTACTTCTTTTGGGGATTCATTCCAACATTACTCTGCATTGATTTATAAACTAATATGTATATACATTAAATGATAATAATGGACAGTTTCAGGTTCGTTGCCTTGGTCCATGACCTAGGAAAAGCATTTGACCGCAAGAATCACCAGAAAGCAATAGTAAAAGTGCTGATAGAATCCGGGATAAAGGACTGGGAGATAATCAGTTGCTTGAAAAGATTCCACCAGAGAGGCAACGGGAAGGATTATCTGTTCCTGGTAAAGTATGCTGGCCAGTTCTCTTCGGAATTGCAGAGGGTGAATACAGTAGACTACGAAATTCCTCAAGGCAGCTATTGCGAATACCTGAAAGATGAATTCATGAAGCAATTGAAAAACCACTTCAGATGCAGTTACCTTGATGCCAATAAGTTAAGGGGTTTCATCTCGAATAATCAAATCCTAGAAGAGATACCTTCTGATGTCAGGGACGTATCTAGAGTCAGCCTTAGGGAGCATTCTCTTCTCACAGACCAGGTCTTTTGTCTGCTTATTGAAGCTATCGAGATGTTTCCTTTTTCTGATCGCTTGGATGAATGGGTTAGGCTGGATGAGGTGAAAGATTATCTGGCCAGCACCATCGAAAGAATCCCTGAAATTAGAGGCAGAAGAAGGGCTATGTTGGGAGCCAAAAAAGAAAATAATTCTAACCTCCCTAAAAACCCGAAATTTAATCAGGCTATTGTTAAGCTCAATTCCTATGGGTGGGAAGTCGGCAAGATCGCTTTGCACTTTGGCCTTTTGGAGAGCGAAGTCAGGAACATATTAGATTCTTAAACTTTTCTTCACTATTAAGTAATAAGTTGATGGAATGATAGAGCAATTAAACTTCATAGTTATTATTGGAGTTCTTTCGGTTTTTTTGGGAGCAGTTGCTTTCTTATATTTTTCTGAAAGGAGAAGAACCAAGCGAATAGTTAAAAAGCTCGATAAGCTGGATTTAAAGCCGATTGAAGACAGTATCAAAAAAGCCATAGAAGAAGAAAACAAATATCTGGCAAAGGTGTTTGAATTGGAGATGTTTCTTGAAAACTACAGGAAGGCCACAGTGATAATTGGAAATAAGGTCGATGAGCTTGAGAAGAAATTTGATGAAGTAGAAAACCTCCCTAAAGACTACGAGATGACATATCGGGATGTTGTCAGGAAGCTTTTGGAATTGGATAATAAGTTCACTGATAAGTTCAAAATGGTTGCTGAGGCTGTGTTGAAGCTGAACGATGAGAAAAGGAAGTAATCTACAGTCCTAAAAAACAAATAACCTTTATAAATCTTAACCCCCAATCTAATCTATCCCATTCGCACTGCTTAAGGCAGGAGGGAAAGCTATGAAAACAAACGAACAAATCAAAAAACTACGAGAATCCTCGAAAAAAAGAAAATTTAACCAAAGATTTGACCTAATCATAACATTAAAAGACCTAGACCTTAAAAAGGCTGAAAGCCAGATTGATGAATTGTTTGTCCTCCCAAAAATTCCAGGGAAGCCGTCTTCTGTGACATTATTTGCAGATTCTGTTAAAAAGCTGGAAAAAGCGAGAGTAGTCTCAGGGGAGGAAATACAAAAGCTTGCTGAAAACAAGAAAGACTTCAAGAAAATGATCAAAGAAACGTCAATATTCCTTTCAGAGCCGAAGCTTATGCCTGTTGTAGGAAAGCATTTAGGTAAATTTCTTGCTCCTGTCGGAAAGATGCCTAAGCCGCTCGTAGGAGACATCCAGAAGACAGTCGAAGACTTTGAAAGGGGAATAAAAATCAAAACTTCCAAACAGCCGATGATCCAGATGTGCATAGGGTCTGAGGAAATGAAGGATGAGGATGTTGCTGAAAATATTGATGCGATATTAAACTTCCTTAAAACCAGGCTTTCAAAGGGAAAGAACAACATTTCCAAAGTCTATCTCAAATTGTCAATGGGCAAGCCTATGAAAATAGAGGGATGGTAATGGCAAGCAAAAGGAAAATAGATGAGACCCAAAAATTAACAGAAGTTCTGAAGAAGTATTCAGTAGTGGGTTTGCTAGACCTTTACAAGCTCCCATCCAGGCAGTTGCAGTTCATCAGGCGAGACTTAAGAGCCCAAGCCGAAATATTCATGAGAAACAAATGCATTATCGAAAGATCCCTGGAAGGCTCAACAGAAAAAAAAGGCCTTAAAAAACTCCTTGATCTCGACGCTAAAGAACCTGCTCTAATGCTTACAAATATGAATCCATTTAAGCTATTCAAAATCCTTGAACAGAACAAATCCCCAACATATGCAAAGTCAGGAGACATATCAACAGATGATATAGTTATTCCTGAAGGTCCAACACAGCTTCCAGCAGGGCCAGCTATAGGGGATTTCCAAAGGGTGAAAATACCCGCAATGATTCAGGAAGGAAAGATTCATGTCAGAAAAGAAACCCTGCTTGTGAAAAAAGGCGATGAGATTAAGCCAGAGATATCCGATATCCTTAAGAAGCTTGATATTCAGCCTATGGTTATTGGAATCAGCCTTTTGGCAGCATGGGAAAACGGGATAGTCTTCGGCAGGGATATACTTGCAGTCGACGAAAAGGAATACTTAAACAAGATTCAACTCGCTTATAATCATGCAATCAATCTATCCGTGAACACTGGCTACCCAACAAAACAGTCTATAAAAATAATGATCGGGAAAGCCTTTAGAGAAGCGAAGACTCTCGGAGTGGAGTGCAACATCCTTGACAAAGGCGTGATCGAGGATATCTTAAAGAAGGCGGAAATTCATGCTCAAAACCTTAAGTTGAAAACAGGTTTTAATGATTAGGAGGTGTAAAAAATGGAATATATCTACAGTGCGATGTTATTGCATTCAAGCGGCAAAGAAATCAATGAAGCGAATGTTAAGAAAGTGATAGAAGCAGCAGGTGCAAAGGCAGAAGACGTAAAAGTCAAAGCATTAGTCGCGGCATTAGATGGTGTAAATATTGAAGAAGTTATCAGCAAGGCAGCAATGCCTGTAGCAGTGGCAGCACCAGCAGCTGTTGAAGCGCCAAAAGAACACAAGAAAGAGGAACCATCGCCAGAAGATCAAGAGAAAAAAGCCGAAGAGGCTGCCGGTGGACTCGCAAGTTTGTTCGGCTAACATTTTTTTCTTTTGTTAACCTTTTTTGTTAGTACTATTCTTAACTAACATCAGATACAAAAACCTTAAAAGCGTAAATAATCCTTAAAGGTGGTATGGTGAATCAATTAATCGAGCTCACGAAACACATAAAAAACAAAGAACTAAGGGAAAAAGTAGTCAAAGTCATAAAAGAGACAGAGCTGTATAACAAAGATTTCAAAAAATACAAGAGAGAGGATCTCGACCGGGCAGGCAGTGTTTTTGGTGTTTCAAGCTCATCTATGGGCCCTGTAGAAAGGGATATCATCAGCCACACCATTCAGGTAACTGAATTGGTTATAGAAACTGCAAAAGTCTTTGAAAAGAACTACGGCCTGAAATTGGATATGGATTCCCTTGTTGCTGGATCAGTGCTCCATGACATAATGAAAGCATTCGAATTCCACCGGGACGAGGATGACGATTTAGTCCCTACAGGAATGCCTTTGGACCACACAACTCTTGCTATTGCTGAGCTGTATCACCAGAATTTTCCTGAAGACGTAATACATATAGTTGCTTCGCATCCAGGGGACTCAGGAACAGTTTCCCCAAGGTCATTCGAGGCAATAATATTTCATCATGTAGATTCCATGTGCTCGGTTGTAGAGTATTATATTGAAACTAAGAAGAAGATGCAACAAAAATTAATGGCTTTAAGAAGGCAGGAGTTATTGAAGTTAAATGAACAATCAAAACCTACACCAGATGCTTGAGGAAATCAAGGAAAACCTCAAAAAAATCGAGAAGAGCGATGACATCTGCGTAATTCACCATGATGATGCTGACGGATGCACGTCTGCGGCTTTGTTTTCCATCCTGATTAAGGAGTTGATAGACGATTATCCGATCCTTTTTCCTATTCGAGGAGAGGAGAATGTCAGCAAAGGCATGATAAACCAGCTGAAAGTCATCAACCCAGATTATGTGTTTGTCCTGGATGTTTCTGTTGATTCAAGCAAGCTCAACATATTCAAAGGCTTTGTACTTGACCACCATATGTTTAGCAGGCATTCTAAAGATTCAAGCATGTCCTATTTCAACCCGAGATTATTTGAAGGGGAAGACGACAAGGTTGTGCCGGTTTCTTATATGGTTTATAAGCTGCTTGTTGATATGTTTCCTGAAGAGAAGGTTGCATGGATAGCTGCGATAGGGATAACCGAAGACCATCGGGTGGAGTTGTGCAGGGAGGTTTTTGAAAAAGTCATGGAGGAGAACCCGGAGATATTCAATTCAAAAGAAATCACCCAGAAGATCGCCGAGAACTCGATATTCGGCCAGCTGTGGGATATGGTGAGGTCAGGGAGGATGATCAAGAAGGTTGAGGGGGCAAAGGCGTCTGTGCTCGCATTAGTTGAATCCAAGAACAGGCCGGATAAATTCATCAATGGGTTGACTCAGCATTCTTTTGCTCTGAGGAAATTTTATGACAGGGTTAATTATGAGACTGAGGACTCGCTGATAAATGTGAAACAGAAGGCGAAGTTCTATCATGACAAGAAAATCATTATTTATGAGGCCAGGAAATCCAATATAAGCGCTTTAACATCTTTTATATCCGACAAGATAAGGCAGAGATATCCTGAGTGGATCGTATGCGTTATCGGCAGGGAAATGGGAAATGACCACAAAAAAATCAGCATTAGGTTAGAACAGAGCGAAAGGAGTGAGGATTTGGTTTCTATTCTCGAAAAAGTCAAGGAAAAAGTCTCTACTGTAAGAGGAGGGGGACATAAATCAGCTATTGGTGTTTCTGTGAGTCAAGATGACTTAGAAGATTTTTTAAAGCAATTTATAGCTTCTGTTTAGTATAAAGGAAGCATATTGATCCTTGGTTTAGTCATTCATTCCAACATTGGTTGGGAAAGGTAGGTATACCCCTGCTGCTATTCTTATGTAGGCGATAAGTATGCAGTGCGTAAAATGCCATTCACCAAGGATAATCAAATTCTTGGACGGGTTCGGGAAGGATAGGGTATTCTGCAAGAGCTGTCAGGAGAGCATGCTTATCAGTGATGTTTTAGTTGCTCAGAAGAGTATTTTTGAATTCAGCCAGCCAAATCCAAATATAGCAAAGAGGTGGGAATATGATGGAGTTGGGAAGAATGGAAGCTTCGTTAATACAAGATAGGGATGTCTTGAAATGGAGGGTGAATATGATTAGAAATGGGCGGGTTGTCGGGTGGATGAAGCCTGCTGTTTAGTGTTTATGCTCCTTCTCTTTTTATTTTTTTCTATTAACAAGAAAATTATTTCCTCTTCAGCACAAAATACCCATGATCGCGCTCATGAGGCTCAAGAGTAACAAAATCAGTGACATTAAAGAATTGCTCAAGTTTCTTCCTTTCTTCCTTGTAGACGTCAGTAGGCCTTTTTGTGACATCGATGCTCCTAGATTTAATCGCAATCATCGCGAATCCGCCAGGCTTCAGGAATTTCTTGCAGTTCCTTATCAGAACTTCAGACTGGTCCTTGATTGCAATGTCAGCGTAAACTAAATCCACATCCTCGATCCACGGGAACTCTTCAGGCATCCTTGCGTCAGCTAGAATTGGCACGATGTTGCCTCTCTCCTTCGCAATCGTCAGAATCTCCCTTAAAACACGGTCAGAAATTTCGATTCCATAGATTATCCCTTCCTTTTCGACTAAATCTGAGAAATGCGAGCATGTTGTTCCTGATGCCACGCCCAAATAAAGAACTTTCATCCCTTTCTTGAGCGGGAAGTGATGCAGGCCTTTGTATATTGCTGCAGCCGGCTTGCTTCTTCTTGGATCCCATGACCTTAGTTCGCCGTGCTTTGAGTTGTAAAGGAATTCGTCATAAACTCTTTTTCCTGGGATCATGTTCTTTGTGCATAGCTTGCCGTCTGCTAGAAATGTTCCTTCAAATTCGTTGACTTTTGCGTTATTTCTTTTCTTTGACATGATTATCCTCTAAAATCTCTTTAATTCTTTTTTCGACTTCCTTCTTTAATATATCCGGACTAGCCTTAGAGCCATAATAGTCCATCTTAAGCGCTAAAGACATTTTTGACGCTAGGACCCTTGCGACTTTTCCCCGTTTCTTATCAGGGACTTTTTGAATGGATGAATGAGTGAATAATATGCCGAACTTCGGGCTTCTCCCCTGGCCTCGTAAATATCTGAACAGCGCTTTTTCTGCGCCCATCAATTGTAAAGTTGACGAAGGTTTTTTGGCGAGTTTTTCCAATCCCCCAACCAGTGCTATCAGCCTTGCTCCAAGAATAGGAGTTGCAATTTCAGAGAAGATAGGGGCAATCTCTTTCATCATCTTCTCGGTGTATTTTTCAAGATGATCTCTCAGCTTGTACATTTCTTTCAGGTTTGTTGCGTATTCTTTTAGGATTTCTTCGTCCTCTCCTGCCAGGTCAATTCCCATGCTTGACTTAGCCAATTCTGACAAGCCTTCTTCTTTGATGTTGTCTCTTAGGCCGTAAGTTGAGATTAACTTGACGAATTTCTCGTGCTTGTCTATGCTCTGCTCAAGCTCAGGGCAATGCAACCCATACCATTCCCTTAACCGGGCGACAAAGATGTTTATGGATTTGTCCAGCTCGTCTATTGCGTTGACAGTCTGGATGATTATTTTATCTTTCTTTACTGTTTTTTTTGTCTTTCTTCTTGTGAATTCTATTCCTATTTCTGTCAGAAACTTATTCAATTCCGTGTCAGAATAGCCTAGGTCTTTTGCTATGGTTCTGAATGGTGTTTTGATTTCATCTGATTCTTCAATTAGATAGCCTTTCTTCTTTAAGGATTCTTCTAATCTTTTTCTATATTCTTCAGGATTTTCTAAGGCATCAACTATTTTTTTGGCGTCTTTCGGGAATAGAACCTTGTCTACTAATTTCTCCTTTTCATCAAATGCAAATAGACCTAAAAAAGTCTCAGTAACGAACGCTTTCATATCGTTTCTTCTCTCTTATAATGGTCTTTTGTCGGTTAACAGATATAAATACTCATATGACTTGACATAGAATTTGAACCATTTTTCGATCTGTTTATGCAGGCTCGCATTCCTTTTTCCTGTCACTAGTATTATCAGGAATTGCAGACACCAGCAGATTCCTGCCCATATCGCCCAGAAGCCTATTATTACTCCCAGGACAAAAGACAATAGAATTCTTATGAAGAGTTCTAATCTTATTCCCATTAGTTCACCTGGAGATAATATTGGGAAAGTGGGGATTTAAAAGTAATTTTTAATGATTAAATTTATCAACTAATTGGTTTTTTTCTATTTCCAATTTTTCTATACTCTGAATTAAAAAATAATAATATACATTCACCCATTTCTATTAAAAGTCCAAAGGCACCTGATGTAATAAAACTAATCCCAAATGCTTCTTTAAATCTAAATTCCCTTAAATAATTTTTATTGACTGTGTTTAATGAAAATTCTTGTATAAATATTTTGTAACTATCTTCAGTTGGAGTATAATTTTCATAGTAATCTTCTGTATAAGAAACAATTATTTTTCCACCTTCATTTACTATTTTGGAATTAAATTTTTCTCTTATACATTCATATTGGGAGCTACATTCAAATGGATCCAAATACAAAAAGAAAACTTCATTTGAATAGTAGGAGATAACATATTCTGATTCTATTCTCAATTTAAAATTTCCATTTGGCTCTAAACCAGAATAAAATGAAACAACTATTTTTATATCATTCTTGTTAGGCGATATGTTATCAAACCATATAGTAATACTGTTATTTGAGTGGTAACTTTTCGTATAATTACTACCTTCTTCAATTTTTTGATTTTCTTCAGAGACAATCACACTTTCAATTTTGGAAGTTAACGGTACCTCTATTGTAGACCCTCCTAACTTTTTTATATCATCATTACTTAGATAGAAAGTTAAATTACCATTTTTTTTGGAATAATCAATATTTATTTCTGGGTTTATGACCTTAACTCTAGTATTTGACGGAGAAAAATCAATCATAAAATCATAATTTCTAAATTCTGGTGAAGCTAACCTTTCAAACTCATACGCATCAGTCAAAATAGAAAAACCTAGAACAATAGCAATCCCTGAAATTAAAACTACAATAATTATTTTAGATTCATTTTTGTCTATAATATTAAATATCTTAAGGAAAAATGTTATAAGAAACAAAAGTAAAATTAAAAACATATTATTATATAACCAAATAGGATTTCCAAAAGAGACAAAAATTATTAACAATTCAAATAGTAATATCAGTAAATATTTTACCAATTTCATATAAATCAATTTTGGTATTTCTATTCCCTTAAAACACACTCAGCTTCCCATTCAGTATATTGTTTCTGAACTCTTCCAACCCTTTCACAGACAAGCTTTCCTCGATGATTTGCTGAACTTCCCTTTCGTCGATCCCGTCATTCGAGATGTACTTTATCCCGACATAAGGCTGGTTTATCGGCTTTCCTATCTGCGACAGCAGCTGCACAGACACTTCTTCTGGACGCAGCAGTTTCTCGATCTTTTCTGCAATTTCCTGCGCTTTGAAGTTGTAGACTTTCCCTACATGCGAAACAGGATTCTTCCCGGCGGCTGCTTCAAGTGACATAGGCCTGCACGGCGTGATCAATCCGTTAATCCGGTTGCCTCTACCAACCTGCCCATCATCTCCATTCTCCCAAGAAGTCCCGCTGACAGTCAGGTAGACGCTTTCTTTTCCATCGCCAGTGTTGATGAATATCTCTGTACTCCCGTCAGTAAATTTCTTCAGCAATTGTTTCACCTTCTCCTTCTGGTCAAAATATTCTTCCAAGCTGCTGGAAAACTCGCTAACCCAGGCAATGCATGTTGTGATTGTGATGTCTCTGTCATTCCTGTATCCCATGACTTTGATATCCTCGCCGATGAATGGATATGACTTCTTTGTCTTAGGGTCATTCAGGAAATGCTCAATATCCAAAATCATTTTCTCGAGCTTAGAGTAAGGGGCAAAACCCACGCCTATAGAAGTATCGTTTGCCAATGGAATATCGCCCTTGCCAAACCTTTCATACAACCCGACAAGATCCTGCGACCCCGGGTGTATTTTCACGAATATCTCAGGGTTAAGCTTGTCAACGAACCTCAATTGTTTGCTTAGATAAGCGTCAACCTCCTCGTAAATCATCTTCTTGATTTCACCAATATCCCCGACAATAGTTGCAGTCCCTGCCACAGTAACATCAGGGGTTTCGATTATCTTTCCGCCGCCGAATGTAGGATTAGAGACACCGCCAACCAACAATCCCTTGTCCAGGTTGTGATGGCAGATAAAGCCTTTCTTCTCAATGTAGTATTTTGACAATATTCTTGATGATGCTTCGCATAAGCCGTCTGTTAGCGAGTCTGGATGGCCGATACCTTTGAGGGCTTAATAACATTTTATTATTAAACTTTCCTCTCGACCAATTCAGATTTTTGATTTGGAACAGCCAGAACTTCTTTCATTTTTTCGATTGATACTTTCATAAAACCACTTCAACCTTTTCTGTTTTTGCTTATATATTATTATTTATAATTATCGTGATTAAATATAACTCATGGTTATAATTACAGGTAAATTAATCAAAGAACTCAGGGAAGAGCATGGCATCAGCCAACAGAAGCTGGCAGAAGCTATAAATGTCTCTCAGGCGCATATATCAAAGATAGAAGGGGAAAAAGTCAACCCGACGCTATCCACAGTAAACAAAATCATGTCCATCCTCAAGGAAAAAGACCAGATAAAATCTAAAGAGATAATGAAAACAAACATAGTGTCTGTGAAGCCCAGCCATAGAGTAACTGAAGCGACAGAGTGGATGAGAAAGCTTGGCATCTCCCAGATCCCGGTCATCGACAACAACTTATACCTAGGCAGCATCACTGAAAAAACAATCATCAACAACATGGAGAAAAACCTCAGGAGAACAAAAGTCAGGGATATAATGGAGAAAGCCTTCCCTATAGTCAGCTCCGAAGAAAGCATAGATGTGGTTAAACTGCTTCTTGAACACGTTCAGGCTGTTCTTGTGAGCGACAACCAGAAGATAGTAGGAATAATAACAAAGTCAGACATATTGGCATTGATGAAATGAGTAATTTTTAATATCTCTTAAATCTAAAATTATTTTAGGTTTGATGCAAAAGAAATGTTCGAAATGCGGTAAGCCCATTAAGGAAGTGGGAAGGTTAGTTAAAGTGGATTGGCTAGGACGGCGTGCTCCATTGTGCTCTAAATGCAGGAATGAAGTCAAGAAGAAGCCTAAAAGCAGGTTCTTTGTTGACGAGTTGTTCAGGAGACTAAGAAGGGAATCTACTAATGGTCCTAAAAAGAAGAAAACCAAGAAGAAATAATCATGAAGAGGCATCATTTGCCTCTGTTCTTTACTTCGGTATTATAATTAAATACGATTTCTGTTGAGCATTAAAGATGATATTTTATATAGTCTGCGATTTGTATTCAAGGGAAAATAAATGCTTTTAATTTTTAAAATCTAAATTGTAAGTTGCATAATTCTTGGGATTTGGAAAAATTGTGCCAACTCTTTCGAGAAGATATTTAATTATTGTTTTGGATATTATTTGTGTTGAGGTGTTTATTTGTTATTGAAAGATAAAGTTGCAATTATAACCGGTTCTAGTCGTGGTATTGGAAGAGCGACCGCAATAGAGTTTGCAAAGCAAGGGGCTAAAGTTGTTGTCAATTATAATAAATCCAAAGAAGAGGCAGAAAAAGTTGTTGAAGAGATTACTAGACTAGGAACAGAGGCTATCTCAATTAAAGCAGATGTTTCCAAGCCTGATGAAGTCAAATTGATGATTAATAAAACACTTGAAAAATTCGGCAGTATTAATATTCTTGTAAATAATGCTGGCATGGTTGCACCCAAACCGTTTTTAGAACTCACAACTGATGATTGGAAAAAAACTTTGGACACAAATCTTTTAGGGGTTTTTATATGCTCTCAGGCTGTAGTCCCACATATGATGAAACAAAAATCTGGCAAGATAGTGAATATCTCATCTATTCGCGGGTTAGGCCATTGCGGCAGAACCAGTGTTTATGATTACAACTCTTCAAAAGCTGGTGTTATTAATTTTACAAAGACCCTTGCAAAAGAATTAGCACCTTTTATTAATGTTAATTCTGTCGCCCCTGGCTGGGTAGAAACCGAGATGAATAAGAAGGCAAGCCCAGAACTCAGGGAAAGTGAAAATAATAAAATATACATGAAGAGATTTGCCAAGCCAGAAGAGATTGCAAAAGCGATTGCATTTCTAGCTTCTGATGATTCAAGTTATATAACAGGCCAAGTCTTGGTTGTTGATGGCGGGTATAGTTTGAAGTGATTTTGATAATATCCTATTGTAATCTTAATCCCTTGAAATAAATGAATATGATAAATCAAAATAGAAAAAATATTTCTGTTTAATATTAGAGTTAGCAATTAATCTTTCACATCCAATCTCATCCTATGCCTTACTTATACGGTCTTGATATAGGCGGCACTAAATTCGCCCTTGCCTTTGCAGAACTTGATGGGAATAAATTAAAAGTGGTAAATAGAATAGAAAGACCATCTCCAACAGATACGGGTCATATGTCTGTAAGCCGGCAAGTAATAGAAATGACTAGAGAATTGATAATGAGGACTGGAGTTAATCCAGCAGATGCATATGGATACGGAATAAGCTCATGCGGTCCATTTATAAGCGGGGTTTCTATAGACCACCCCCCAAACCTAAAAGCTCGAGGGATTGTTCCTGTTGTAGCTCCGATAAGAGATCAATTGGATATATGTCCAGCAAAAGTTCTGCTTGCGAATGATGCAAATGCTGCAGCTTTAGCTCAGTTTATGTTTAGGCCAGAAAATTGGGAAGAAGTAAGGCATCTGATTTATTCCACTGTAAGTTCTGGAATTGGCTTTGGGGCCGTTCATGATGGAAGACTTATTGTTGGGAAGAACGGAAATGCACTTGAATGCGGGCATAATACTGTAGCAGCTCCTGATTATTTTTATACTTATGATTTAGCAATTCCTCGGCAGTGCGGGTGTGGAAGGTTCGGTTGTTTGGAAGCATATGCTTCTGGTAATTCTATTCGAGATATAGCAAGAGAAATTTTATATGGAATGAACCCTTCAAAATTGCATGAACATTGGAATAGTTTTATTAGTGGAGGAACTTTTAACTTCGATAGAATTAATACAAGAGATGTTTTCGAAGCTGCAAGATCAGGTGATCAGGTATCTCAAAATGTTGTTGATGGTGCAGTTGACACAATGGCTCTCGTATTAGGTCATTTAATACATACTTTTGATCCACAGGCAATTGTTATTGGAGGCGGGGTTTCAAGTCAAGGTGAAAATTATTTTGGACCGCTCAGAGAAAGAGTTAACGCACTTCCTGGCTTGCAAGAAGGGGTTTATATGGGGCCGACAACTTTAGGCTATGATATTGGTACCTTAGCTCCCTTCTCTTTGTTGCTTGACCCATCACAAAGGTATGAGTATAATTTGTCTTACTAACACTACTATAGAATAAATGATCATTCAATTTCCATTTAATTTAGCTTCATCATCAGTGTTTATTTTCGTAAATAATATCACCACAATTGATACTAAAGCAAACCCAATGAATATTTTCCCTAGACCAAACCCTTCAATAAGATATCCGAGAAACAACCCAAGAACCCCATAGAAAAACCAGTAAAGAAAACCAGAGAATGAAATTATTGTCGCTCTCTTGTCGCTTCCGATTAGCTTGTTAAAGTAATCAGAAAACAGCGGTTCTCTGAATCTCGACATTGTTCTTGTCATCAGAAATCCGAGAATGACAATTGAAGGTAATTTAAACAAGCCTATCATCAGCATGCCAAGCGCTATTAACACACCAGAAGAGAAAACTGATCTTCTTATCCCGAATTTCTTTTCTATCCTATCAGAGAAATTTGTTGTTATTGCTCCTATAAGATTAGCCCCGCTGAATATGATCCCTATGTATATTATACCTACCCTGATATTCTCAAAATACGGCTGAATAAGAGCTAGGGTCAGCCAAGAAAACAGGTTCAGGAAAGTGAAATTGATTATCAGATAGATCAGCAAAGGATTCATCTTGAGCAGCTTAAAGCTTGAGCTGATCTGATTGAAGGAATTTCTTTCTTTTGCTCTATGGGCCTTTGGATTTCTAAGCGTTAATGAAACCAAAAAAATTAACAGCCAAGAAAAGACATTTGACAGCATTCCCATCTTCAACCCAAAATTCCCTGCAATATAAGCGCCAACAAAAGGGCCGATAATTCCCCCTAACAGAAGGCAGGATGTAGCTTTGGAGAATATTTTTTTCGAGGCATGCTCTTTTTTGTTTTCTATTATGACTTCGTACCCAAATGGAGTTAGGGTACTGAAAGCGAATGTTATCGCCAAAGCAATCAGGGCTTCTGCAATTACAACTTGAATGAAGCTTGTTGAGTTCGCATAAACAAAAGCCGAAATAATCCCTATAAAAGACCCTAATATTATTACTTTTTTCCTGCTCCACAGGTCGGACAATATGCCTGCAGGTATTTGGGAGAGAAACATGATAAATGCAAATATGGCTTGCGTCATCAGGATTTGAACATAGTTAAGCCCTATCGACAGCAAAAAAAGCATATAAATCGCTTCAATAAAATTCACTCCGGTGAGGAACATGAATATGTAATATTTTTTAATTTCATCTATCTTCAGCATTTAACCCACTTTACATCCTGTTGAAACATCCATTCATTTGAACAGCTAAGCTTATAAATTAATTTTTGAGAGGTCAAAATATTGATTGGATTGAGATGATAACAAAACCGCAAGTTGAGATGTTGGATATAGTAGATGAGAACGATAATGTTATTGGCAAAGCTACAAGGGAAGAGTGCCACAGAAAAAAGCTCAGGCACAGAACAGTGAATGCATTTGTATTCGATAAGGATTGGAGTATTTTCATAATACAGAGAAGCGAAAATGTAGATACAGAGCCTTTATTCTGGACAATAACTTCCGGGGGTCATGTAGAATCTGGTCATACTTATGAAGATACAATCAGGAAGGAATTGAAAGAAGAATTGGACCTGAAAGATAAGCCAGTATTCATCAAAATGCTTAGGAATGATGTTGATCATGAATTGGAAAATTCCGCGCAGTATTATGTGATGGCAAATAAAAAACCAAAAATAAACAAAGGCGAAATAAAGCAGGGAAAATTTGTGGATTTTCAAGAGTTGAATCGGCTGATGAAAAAAGAAAAATTCAGCCAATCAGATGTCAAATACATTCATGGAATGCTTGTTGATTTATTAAAACAAAAAAAGATAATCTAGAACAGAATGCCCAAACTACTGAATCTTGCAAAAAAATCAGAAGACTTGGTTAAGCCTTTCGGAGAAATAGATGTCTTATTATTCTACGGAATAGTCGGGGAAAAGCTTAAAAAATTCCTGAAGGGAAAAGAACTTGCAACAAAAATATGGATGCCTTATGGAATACCTTATCTCATCAAACGAGGGTCAAAACTTGAGCCCTTACTTATCGAGGAATTCTTGGAAGCATTAACTCCTGAATTTTTTGAAAAAAGAAAGAAAAATTTAGATCAGGTGAAAGGACAATTAACTAAATCTCAAACAAAAGTTTGGCAGTATTTTTTTCCGAGGAAGCTAATGGATTTCTTCTATGCAACTAACAGTGAAAATCCAGGCAGGGCAATTGACAGAATATTCTTTGACATAGACAGGGGAGACGGAATGACATCAGAGCAATCCCAAGAAGCCACAAGAGAGTTTGTTAAAGCGATAAATCAGGACAAGGAATTAAAAGATGTCATTGGAAAAGTTGAGCCGTTTATTTCTTGGACTGGAAATTCATTTCATGTATATTTATTCCTGGATAAACAGCAGCCAAGCTCATTTTATGAAAAACATTTTCAATACTTGAAAGCCAAACCAGATGAAGGATTCACAGCAAAGTGGTGCAATGAAATTAACAAAAAATTATCATTCAAAATTATTCCAGGCCATGAAAAAGTTAAAGGAACAATAAATATTGATCCTTCACAGACCCCATCTGGCAAGTTGTGCCGAGTACCTCTAGGATCATTGCATATGAAAGATGACAAAACAGTCGATGGGGTATCCTTCCCTGTTGCAGAAAAAATGTTGGAGAAAGACGATCTGATAGATGGGCTTAGAAGCTACACAGCAAAAGATGTTGTTGATTCTTTAGATGAGCTTGCTAAAAGATTCCCGAAGAAGTTTCAATAAATTATACCCACCATTTCTATTATTTTATTAATAGTTTTATTTCTTATTTTGGCTTATTTATTGATCCTATTTAAAACCTAGAAAATCAATATATGATTAATGAATCCAATACTATCCTTAATGAACAGCACGAACACAACAAGCTTATTGGGTTTTACTCAGGGATATTTGTATTCTTTACCTGGCTTAATTTTACAAGGGGATTTTGTTGCGATAACAATAAGCTCAATAATATTTCTAGCCGCATTATTCATTGTAAATAAAATCACATCATTGATGTTGATACTCATTAAAAAAACCATATTTCTCCTGATCACGGGCTTGGCTGTATATTATCTTGCAACCGACTTCCACATTCGTTTATTAGCATCTGGCCTTACCTTAGAAACAATAGTTTTCGGAGTGTTTGGTGTTTTGATAGGTTTATTTGGAATATTTCTTTCAATTAAGACATGGTTTTCAGGAGCCAAAGAAAGTTTTGGCGAGATAAAATATGGAAGTGATTTTGCGTCTAAAGATAAAGGATTGGAGATTAAATCTGAAGATGAGCAAGGAATTGAAAAGCAAGATATAATAACTGAATTAAAAGGCTTGAAAAATGAATTCTCGCTTCAAATGATTAAGCATGATAAGAACCTATTGTCTGTGTTGGTTTATTTAATTATCGGTCAGTTTGGAATATTTTCTTCACCGACTATAGCCCCGCCCAACCCACAGCTTGGCTTAACATTCTTTTTCTTATTTTTATTCGGCGCTGTTATATTTGTCAGGCAAACTTACAAGAACTTCAGAATAGGACTTTTGCATTTAATTATAGCATTATTTTTTGGACTTTTGCTTTCGCTTATTCTTGGATATTTCTGGGGCGGAATTGAATTATCAACTTTATTTTCATTCCAATATTTCGGGACTAGCTGTGTTGTTGCTGTTATTACAGGAATGGCTGTTTCATTGATTATGGGCGGGAAATAGGATTAATCAATTGTTAATACTCGCCCATTTGCTACTTAATTTGGTTCTGATATATGGGGTATTGTTAGGTATCTATTTAGTTATTTGGGATTGTCCCAGTTTTTAAGTCTCTTTATAATACTCTCTAAAAATATTTCTCTACTTTTTATGTTTAATGAACAATGATTGTTTTCTTTAACAACTTTGAACAAATTTGGTTCCACTAAATACATAACCCAAATTAAATCCCATGGACACATATTACCTTTTCTGGAGAAATAACCTTTTATTGGAAAAATTTTATTTTGTAAATTCCATTTTTTTAAATCCCTTGCAATATATTTCATCATTGAGTGTTTGATTTTTTGTATTTCTTCTACAACTTCATTTTTGATGGTTATTGAAAAGATTTCTTTACCTATTGAAAATTTATTACCCCCCAACTGAAATATGAATTTGGCAGATTCAATGTCTTTGAATGCATTGAATGAAAAAAGATACCAATATTTTTTTACTAAATAAGGACCTGATCTAACAATAAAAAAATCAACATTTTCTTTTAACTCGGGATACTTTCTGAACACCGCGGCAAAATCGGTTACAGGACCAAGACCAACTAATATAATTTTTTCTTTACTTTCTCTTATCTTGTTTGCTATAAAATCCGCCGCTTTAGAGTTGTTTTGACCAGAATTAATAGCACCTTTTATTACTGGGATATTTAAACCAGAAAATTTAATCTGTTTTTTTGTTATTTGATAAGAGGTGTTACCATCGGTATTGCCAAAAGTAGAAGTTATACCAATAATTTTCAATCTGCCTTTCTTATGAGCATCTAGTAGGACAGCGAGTGCAAGTGAATCATCTGGTTCTAACGTAAAAAATTTTAGAAATTTTGTTGTTGCTGCGTTATCTGTAGAAATTAGAATTTTTCTTTGTTTAATCATTAAAACACTATTTAGAAAATCAAGTTTAAACATTTGTATAAATTTTTGCTTAAAATTGATAAGAAAAACTAACCTTTCAATACTCGCGCCATTTATTCTTGCATTTAGTGCAGCAGAAGAATTTAGTCTGCGGCTCATCCCCGCCTCTAGTCTGCTGCAAAACCCAGTAGGCCTTATTATTGTGGCATTTATCGCAGTGAACATCTGTCACAGGATATTGCAGGTATTCATCTTCAGGGTTAACCACTTTAATCTTTTCATCTTCATCTCTGATTTTTTCTGATAAGGCAGTCGTCTTAGCCTTGTCATCGCTAGAAAATTTATTGCATCTTCTGCAGTACCAGCCAGATCTGCCACTTCTTTTTTCTGCTATCAACAAATTGCCGCATTTTTTGCAAAACTCAATACTAACCACCCCTCAAAAATGCTATTATATTGAATAAAATTAATTTTGGCAAACCAAGCCAAGGAACCCACAAAACAGCTTTGCCCTTGATATCTGTTCTTTTCCAACATACAGTCCCCTGATTAAGGTTGCAGTCCGGATCCATGACTGGATTGTGATCGCCTTTTGTAAATGGATAACCTTTCTCGTCTATGTAGATGATTCTATGAATAATAGGAACGGGCTGGACTTCATATGTAAATACAATAACATCCCCCACTTTTAATTCATCTTGAGGAATACCTTTAATTATAAGAACATCCCCAGGCCTGAAGCCATTCTTGATTTGCCACGAGTCTATTTCTTCTTTAGAATAGTTGAAGTTTTCTTCTAAGAATTGGTAATGGCGGTAAGGCGTGGTGGCATCATGCACCATTGACCCTGACATAACCGCAACTATAGGAAGGTCTGTGTGAAGAATAAGCCCCATTCCTTTGTTGAGCGCGACTGCAAAAATTATTCCTATGGCTATATATTTGATATTTTCCCATATTTCTTTTTTATCTATCATGCTCTCCCCTTGCTTTCGCCTTTCACCATTGCAGATGCAATCAGGTGTGAAACCCTCAAAGGCTCTGGAATCAGGCTTCTTGTGCATGACAAGCGAATTATTCTTTCAGCTTCGCTTTTTTCCAAGCCTATGAATTGATAGTAAATGCTTTTATTCTTTTCTATTTCCACTTTATATATTTCTCCAGTACTTTTAATAATCTTCCATCTTTTTTCATAATCCTTAAAATTCTTCAGCGCTTTACTGATTTCTTTGAGGTTTGGTTTTTTTCTGGCGACTATTATTATTGGCAGTCCTGTTTTCTCCCTGAGTTTCTTTATGCCGATTAGATTGAATCCCCCTATTGTTACTCCCTTGAACATCAGCACCCGGATCTCTTTCTTATGTCGGGACTTATTCACAGCTTCAGCAATATTATCAGTGGCGTCCAACCCATCTCCAGTAACCCAAGTTTTTATTACCCCGTCAAAGAAATTCCCCCCTCGGTAAACCGCGCCTATAACCAGAACTTTTTTATGAGACCTTGGACTGAACGGGGCATCATCCATTCCCAATATGCGGATTTCATTCTTTATCGAACGCATAATAATAATTTAGGAAAACAAAAAGAAAAAAAGAAACTTAAATCTTTACCAATCTTCTTCAACTTCATCTTCGGATTCTTCCATTTCTTCTGATTCATCGTCACTAGAGTCGTCATCATCCCATGCCATTGATTTCACCTAAATTTTCAACGATACTAGTTCTTTCAATTATTTATACTTGTGATTTAACATCCCAAAAATAAGAAAAAAAGAGAAAATAAAAAACTTCTTAAAACCGATTATTTCTTCTTCTTCTTTCCTTTCATTTTTTTCACCCTTTTAAATTACAAGGCGTCCTTACTGCTGTCGAACACCCAACAATATTCATAGAATTCCAACTACCTTTTTTTATATTTTGCAAAGAAGCAGTTTTTTCCATTTTGAAATCCTATTTTTTTAGTTAAATGATTTATGAATACCTAATATTTAAAATTATATACAGGCATGAAACATATGGCTTCTTTTATATCTTAGAATCAATTTTTCAGCAGTTTCCCGGGGTAGAAAAAATACTTCTGACATGGAAAAAACCCGGTTTGCATTCGAGGAAACAAATCAGTAACCTTTATATTTTTAACTTGATACAACTAATTAATCTTAAACGTGATTTAATGGTCAGAAAAATATTTCCTGAAGCTGTTAGGCGACTTTATAACAGGGTTTTTGTATGCAGAAAATGCAAAAGTAAGATCAGGACAGACTACTCAAAAGTTAAAAATGGAAAAGTCAAATGCAGAAAATGCGGCAGCAAGAGCCTGCGCCCAAAAAGAAAAGAAAAGAAGGCGTAGTTTATGGAAAGCAAGCTTGTTAAGGGGTGGCTATCTCAAGGCCTCAAGCCATCTAAAGATTTTGATTTCTTTACTAGAAGGTCTGATATGGTTGTTGGAAAAGTTATTGACAAGCCAGCTAAGGTTGAGTATGAATGCCCATTTTGCAAATTCTATGAAATCAAGGAAATAGAAATGGAAAAAGATTCTAAAGGAAAGAAATTTAAGAGGCCTAAATTCACATGCTCTAGCTGTAAAAAAGTTATTCTGGTGGAAGGATTGAAGAAGGCCAAATGATCAAGCCAGCATCCTAAGCAATGCTATAAGCAGAACAACCACTCCTATGACAATCAGAAACTCTACCCATATATTCTTCTTTATTATCCCAAATATTTTGGACCTGCTTGGTCTTTCAGATGTTTTCACTTCTTTTTTGAATTCCTTTAACTTCCCGGATTTCCATTCATCCAATCCCTGGCAAACATGGTTCTCAGGCAACTGATGGTCTACACAAAAATATTCTCCGCAGTACCTGCATTTGTAAGGCAGGCCTTCTAAACTTTTCCCGCAATTGGCGCAATAATTATTCATAAAAAATAATAGGAAAATAAAAACAAATTAATTACAGCTTCTTCAATTCCCCCTTTCTAGGCACATTGAGCTGCAATTCCCCTTTAAACTCTGAGATATATCCGCCTGTTACCTCGATAGTATCCCCTTCGCTTATTTCTTCTATCTGCTTGCCCCAAAGCGTAAGCGGAATAGTTCCGGAATCATCTTCAAGAACAGCAGTAGCAACATTTGTTTCATACCCCATTCTTGTCTTCACGCTTCTAGGTTCTGATACTTCGGTTACTTTAGCTGTGAGGGAAATATCGCTTAAGCCCAGTTTTAATTCATTTATCTTCGTCAAAGCCTTCATCTCCTTCATCATTATCTAAGGTATCTTCCTCTTGTGATTCTTCATCTTCAACCACATCTTCAGCAGGCTCTTTTTTCAATTCCTTTTCTTTCCCTTCACTTTTGCCGACTTTTTCACCGACTGCAAACTTAGACCTTACCATTTTTATTCTGATCTTGCATTTCTCCCCTTCTTTTGATTCAGGAACGAATATAACAAAGTTCTTTACCCTAGCTATACCATCCCCTTTTGCTCCGACTTCGCTTATTTCAACGTCGTATTCTTCGCCTTCATTTACAGGTTTTGGAAGATCATCTCTTCTTTCCCTAAAACCCCCTCCTCTAAAACCATCGCTTCTTCTATCTCTATCAAAGCGGGGTCTGTCAAATCTTCTTTCCATTTTTTTAACCTCCATAAACTCATAGAAATGAGTAAACATTATCCAATAGAATATAGTTAACCTCCATTTATACCCTTAATTATCTTTATCCGACATATTTAAGTTCATTTGAATCTTCGCTTTCGGTCAATTTTTTTCTAGACCTTTCATCAAACTGCTCATAAAACTTGATTACATCTTTGTCTATGCTGGCTTTTATATCTTTCAAAGCTTCATCAAAGTCTTTTGCCTCAACTTGTTTGGATTTTTTATTCCTTCTTAAAGCGACCATTCCCGCTTCTCTGATAAGCGCATCTATATCCGCCCCAGAAAAGCCTTCTGTTTCTCTGGCAAATTTCTTTAGGTTGACTCCTTTAAGCGGCATTTTCTTGGTTTTTATCTCTAGTATTTTCAATCTGGCCTTTTCGTCTGGACCTGGAACTAGGATCTTTCGGTCAAACCTTCCTGGCCTAAGCAACGCTGGGTCAAGCATATCTGGCCTGTTTGTAGCTGCGATTACGACTACATCATGCAGGTCCTCCAATCCAGACAGTTCAGTCAGCATTTGCGATACCACTTTCTCGCTGACATTTTCCCCATAACTCATGCCTCTTCTTGGGACTAATGCATCTATTTCATCAAAGAATATAATGCTTGGGCTGACCTGTTTCGCCCGCCTGAATAATTCTCTTACTCTTTTTTCGCTTTCGCCTACCCATTTACTAAACAACTCAGGCCCTTTTACGGAAATGAAGTTTGCGTTTGATTCTGTTGCCACTGCTTTTGCAAGCATAGTCTTTCCGCATCCTGGGGGCCCGTACAGTAGAACACCTTTCGGCGGGGTTATCCCAATTTTTTCAAAGCTTTCTGGCGATTTCAGCGGCCATTCAACTGCTTCCTGCAGTCTCTTTTTCACATCTTCTAACCCCCCAATATCAGTCCATTTGACAGTTGGGATTTCTATCATGACCTCACGCATAGCAGACGGCTCTACTAATTTTAAAGCATTCTGGAAATCATCTCGCGTTACTGACAGCTTCTCAAGCACATCGCCAGGCAACTGCCCTTCTTCTCTCCATTTAATCTCGGGCAATAACCTTCTCAATGCATACATGGCTGCTTCTTTTCCCAGCACTTCCAAATCCGCTCCAACATACCCATAAGTAATTTCTGCAAGCTCATCTAGGTTTACATCTTTTTCAAGGGGCATGTGCCTTGTGTGAATTTGGAGGACTTCTTTTCTGCCTCTTTTGTCTGGTATGCCTATTTCTATCTCCCTGTCAAACCTACCTGGCCTTCTTAAAGCAGGGTCTAATGCATTTTCACGGTTGGTCGCAGCAATAACTATGACTTTTCCCCTTTTCTTTAGGCCATCCATTTGTGTTAATAGAGTGGATACAACTCTCCTTTCGACTTCTCCTGTAACATCCTCTCTTTTTGGGGCGATAGAGTCTATTTCATCTATAAAAATAATTGACGGGGCATTCTTTTCTGCTTTCTCAAAAATCTTACGAAGATTTTCTTCGCTTTTGCCGTACCACATGCTCATGACCTCCGGTCCCGCAATAGAATAAAAGTTTGCACCTGACTCATTTGCAACTGCTCTTGCTAGAAGAGTCTTCCCGGTTCCTGGCGGTCCGTACAATAGCACTCCTTTCGGCGGCTCTATCCCCAACCTTTCAAATAATTCCGGATGCCTTAGCGGGAGCTCGATCATCTCCCTGACTTTTTGGATAGCCTGATGTATTCCCCCAACATCCTCGTAAGTAACAGCAGGGACAGTTCTTTTTTCAAGATCAAAATCTTTTGGCAGTGTAGGCAGTATCTCCAATTCTGTTAAATCAGTAACTCTCACAATACCTTCAGGGTTGGTGCTAGTAACAACAAACCTAGTTTCTCCAGTAGGCATATAGAAGAAATCTTCAATCCCAAACCCAAAGAAATCCTTAAACATGTCTCCGCCAAAGAATTCATCACCCCTTTCCTTTCTTTTTACAACAGGGCTTGGAATGATTATATCCCCTTTGTTCAAAGGCCTATAGTAGATGTTCTGTTTGATTAATGAAGGGCTAATCTGAACGACAATTCCTTTTTGCGCCGGTGCAAGCGTTACATGCTTGGCTTCTTTGACATCGGCCCTTTTTATTTTAACATTATCGCCTACGCCCGCTCCGGTATTTCTTCTCACAAGGCCATCCATTCTTATTACTTTCAGGCCGGCATCAGATGGGTAAGCCCTTACAGCGATTGCCCCTGAGCTTCTTGAGCTGTGTATTTCAATAACATCGCCTTCCCTTACACCGATCTTCTGCATGCTCTCAGAATCCATCCTGACTATGCCTCTGCCAAACTCTTCCCTCTGGGTTAATTCCCCAACCTTAAGTATGATTTCATTTTTCTTTTCAGTCATCTCAAAACCCCTCCTCTAATAATTTTTCCTGTTCTTTATCCAGCAAAACATTGAACATATGCCAGTTAACTTTATTCTCCCATTCCTGCAAAAAACTTAGTATTTCATCAACATATTCTTTTCGTATCAGCAGCATTGACTTGTCTATTCTTGTGCATGGGATCTGATCCAGCAAACCTTCCCGTTCGTACGTGTATTTTTTTTCCTGCTTTGTGACTACCTGCTTCCACCCATACAATTCCCTGAAGAATCTATTCCTCTCGGTATTGCTTTCAAAATTTCTAGACTCGACAGAGAATTTTATTAATATGGCTTTTCTTTCCATGCTATCATTTAGTGTTTAATTAAACAATAACTAATAGGTGTTAAAGTTTATAAAGTTTTTTGGCATTCGTTCTGTCACATTGACTACTGATGAGAAAGGTGTCACAAAGTGTTGATATGGAATTTGGGTGAACCTCAGAGTGAAATAATGAAAGATAATAATTTAAAGAGAAAAGAGAGAAGATTATTGATGAGAACTAAAAAAAATATTGTAACAGGATTAGCGATATTGTGTGTAATTTTATCAGTGATTTTCTTGTATAACGGGAAGAATAGTATAGCATTTTACTTATTAATCGCAGGGTTCTTGATTTCATTTTTACGTTCAATCATATACGAACTACTTTCAAAATTGGGATTATAATGGATATACCTACTGATCTACCAAAATATGTAAGATATGATTTCCTTATGACAATTCTTGGGTTATTTATTATGATTGCTATGGGATATTACTTATTCATCTTTGAAGATGGTGCTAAATTTAACAACCCTTTATTTTTATCCATATTTTTGATAGGGTCAATTATTTTTCTTTTATATCAAAATGAAATGGCAGAAAATTATAATAAAGAAATAGAAATAATAAAATTAAGTTATTATAATGATAAGGTAACTTTATTGGAAAGTTTCCTTAAAAAAGATCTTATAACAAAAAAGAAATTGGATGAAATAAAAAAACAAATGAAAGACGAATTATTATATAAAATCCAATCATCTAACATTCTTCTTTGAATCTATCCATTTAATCACATTTTATCTGTAAAAATGGCATCTCTTTACACCACAGTCAAACTTAGGGTCATAGACAGCCCCATTTCTTCTCTCTTCAATAAAACCTTCGGGCAAATCCCTTACTGTAAATGGGCAAACATAGCGACGATCAGAATTGCAAACCATTATTGGGATAGCCCCTAAAGTAGATTCTTCACATACCAAAGTTCCTCCACCAACAGGTTGCATAAGTATCATGAAAAATCAAAACTAATATATCCTTTTTCTAACAAATATCATATAGTATAAGCGGTAGTATGATATAGTATGAAAAGACAAAGAATAACAATTACATTAAGAGAAGATATAATAAAACAGGCAGACCAATTAATCGATGAGGTAAAAATAAGAAGCAGGTCTCAGGCGATAGAGTATCTGCTTACAAAAACTCTTTCTGATTTTAATATAAATAATGTCCTAATCCTTGCCGGCGGGAATAGAAAGGAAATGGGAGCTTTGACAAAAAACATCCCGAGATCTATGCTTCTGATAAAAGGCAAGCCTATTCTCCAGCATATAATCGAAAGGCTGCAGAGCTTCAACATCACCCAGTATATTATATATATAGACCATCTTGGGAAACAGATCATGGATTATTTTGGCGATGGGTCTAAACTTGGGGTAAAAATAGAATATTTGATCGGAGGCAAGCCTCAAGGGACAATTTATCCACTGGCTTTAGTAAGGAAAAAATTCAACGACACATTTCTCGTGGTTTATGGCGACACTATCTGTTCAGTTGATATAGAAGACTTTTTAAGGTTTCATAGAAAAAACCAAAACTTGGCAACAGTAGCATTGACTTCTGTCTCGAACCCGAAAGATTATGGGATTGTAAACCTAAAGGGAAATAAAATAACACTCTTTAAAGAGAAGCCGACTGAAATGATAGAAAGTTATCTTGTTTCTGCTGGGATGTTTATTTTAGAGCCTAGAGTATTCAATTACATTTCAAAAAACATGAAAAGCATAGAGAAAGACTTGTTTCCTAATTTAGTTGAAAAGGGAATTTTATCAGGATATACATCCCAGGGATTATGGCTGAACATCAACACACCAAAAGATTTGAAGAAGGCAAGGATAATATTATAATCTAGGAATACAAATAATCTTTCGGGTGATTATTATGACTAGGGTTATATCAGTAGTTTCCGGCAAGGGCGGTGTTGGAAAGACAACATGCGTTCTTAATCTCGCAACTGTATTAGCGGCTAAGTTTAACCAAAAAGTAGCAGTAGTAGACTGCAATATAACCTCCTCGCACCTGGGTCTGCAGATAGGCTTGTATGAAACCCCTTCCACATTGAATAGTGTACTGAGAAGAGAGACTAAGATTGAAGATGCTTTTTATAGCTATATGCCAAAAATGCAGATTCTGCCAGCTTCCCTGTGCTTAAGCGAGCTAGAGGGTGTTGATATTAAAAAGCTTGGTGGATTATTCAAAAAATCTTTTCAGGGGTATGATTATGTGTTATTAGATGCTGCAGCAGGCTTTGGGAAAGAGGCATTATCGGCAATGCTGGCATCGGATGAGGTTTTGTTTGTCACCACTCCAGATATACCATCAGTCACTGATATAGTGAAAGGGAAAGACCTTGCCGAGAAGCTTAAATTAAAACCACTTGGCCTTGTCATAAACAGGGCAAGAAACAAAGGTTTTGAGCTGAAAAAGGAAGAAATAACACATTTGACCAGCTTGCCTATCTTAGAAACAATCCCAGAGGATGAAAGAGTCTTGGAGAGTTTAGGGGCCAAGATGCCTGTGGTGAATTATAGGCCTGGATCAAAAGCCGGGGAATCCTATTTAAGATTGGGTTCAGCTTTGGCAGGAAAGGAATATGAAGCGCCTAGAATGAGTATTTTCAATAGGTTTAGGGGTATTTTTAAGAGATAATACTGATGTAAAAAAATTGCCTAAATTAACTCCTATTTTTCTATACCCAATAGAAACATTTTTATTGTAGCTAATGCAAATTCAATTTAAATGAATTTATTTAGAGGGTAAAAAAATGAAGCTAAGAAAAAATTGTAAAAATTGGGAAATAGATTTTACCAAACTAGAGATATTCGGGCTGGTATTCCTACTTATGATGGGAGCAGGAATCGCAGTGACGACAGTCTATGATGCAGGATCGACAGCAACAGCAATTGCAAGCAACATGACAGTAGCTGGAACATTAAACGCTTCCAGTATAGTAAACACTTCAAGCAACTTCTGGGGGCAGTATGCGTATTTAACAAATGTTAATGCGACAAATAATGTAAATGCAACCCAAGGAACAATAGGATCACTTGTAAATACATTACTAAACGGAACACAAGCAACAATAGCAACATTAACAGGAACAACATTCACAGACGGAACATCAACATTAACAGCTGGAGGATTGTCTGGTTTAACAACATTAAACTCGACAGGAGCGAAATTTACAGCAGCTTGGGCAACACTTTTGAATGCAACAAATGTTAATGCAACAGTCGGAAATGTATCGCAAGCAACAATAGCAACATTAACAGGAACAACATTCACAGACGGAACAGCAACATTAACAGGAGGAGTGTTTAATGCAACAGCAGCAACAATAGCAACACTTGAGGGAACAACTGCTAATATAGCAACTGGAAATGTAGTGAGTGTCAATGCAACAACATTGAATGCAACAGGAACATTGAACGCAACATTCGGAACAGTAGCAGACTTAGACTCAACAACTGGAAGAATAACAAATGTTACAACAACAGATTTGAATGTATCAGAAACAGCAATAATACCAACAGTAATGATTCCAAATGTAGGAGTTACTGGGCAATTATACTACAATTCAACATTCGATTGTTTGGCATACTACAACTCAACAGATTGGAAATGCAGTAATGGAACTGTATTGGTAGGATAAGGGAGGTGAAGTCATGAAAACAGAAAGACTTTGCCTACTTATTGGATTTTTGCTACTAGTACCTTTAGTTTCAGCAGGAGGAGTAACACTCAGGAGTGGCGATGAATTATATGCAACAAATCTTACATTCAAAATAAACAACACAATAATGTTCGAAAGTCCAGTGCAGATATCAAATGATGGATATGTAATTTTTGGAACACAAAATTTCTCCGTTTATCCATTGACAGCAGGGGAAGTGAATGTAACCATATTAAACCACACAAATACCAGCGCAAGTAATGGAACCAATTTCTGGTTCTTACTTCAAGGCCAAAACACAGATGTTACCGTATATATAAATAATATACCAGGTGCATCAAGATATGTTGTAGAGACAGACAGCGATGGGGTGCAGACTTCAGAAATTGCAAATGATTATGCAAGCAGCTTTGCATTTACTTTGAATGCAAGCACAACAGGAAAATACATAAGAGTTGGATTTTCAACTCCCGCTGCTGCAGCTTCAACTGGAGGCGGCGGTGGAGATGGCGGATCAATATCTGGATCTCCTGCGACAACTACAACAATACCTGTAGTAACAACAACTCAAAGAACAGTAACCACAGTTCCAACAACTACCATAACTCAGAGAGTAACAACTACAACCGAAAAAATAATAGAAGAGCCAATAAGGCCGTCAATTGGGTCAAAAATGATAACAATAGTGCTATTGATTCTTGTAACAGTTGCGGTAATAGTTTGGCTATTTCAATCTTTAAAGAACCGGTAAAACCTAAAAAGAATTATTTTTTCTTCTTTTTTATAGAAACATTTTTATTCTCGGAAGTAGAATATATATTTATAAATTATACCGCCGAGGGTTTAAAGTGAATAAAAAATTGATTTTATCTATATTCTTTGCGTTTTCTTTATTTTTGGCCACCGCTTTTGCGGAAAATTGTTGGGATTATAGTGATACTGACGAGACAACCTGTGAAGGTTCTGGTTCTTGTACTTGGCATGAGGATCCTTGGGGTAGTTGGTGTGAAGAAACAGGATGCTGGAATCTTTGGACTCAGGAATCTTGTCTGCAGGCTAATAATGAAAGTGATGCTGCTAATTTCATAAATAAATCATGTTCTTGGTCTGATTCATCCTCCGGGTCGTGCATGGGGCTTGACTGCTGGGCATTTGATGGCAATCAAACTGGATGTACAGGTGCAAGTGCAAATTATGGAGTAGAATGTAGTTGGTCATCAGAATGTGTTGGCCCTCCTGAAAAAGGATGTTGGGGTTATACAAGCAATGGAACTTGTTCAGCTGTAGCTGGATGCAACTGGGGTATGTGCTACAAAAAGAGTTGTTGGGATTATACTACAGAGTCTACATGTGAAGATTCTGGTTCAGTAGGTTTTAGTGGAAAACAATGCCAGTGGAAAACCTATTCATGGGGAGGCGAATGTCAGGAGCAGGCATGCTGGTCTTATACTAATAAAACTGATTGTCAAGCAGATAATTGTACTTGGAATGGAGCCTGTATGGAAACTTGGTGTGGAGATTATAGTGGAACAAATGCCAGCGCTTGTGTTAATAATTCTGTTGGTTTAAGCTGCAGTTGGGATGTTGCTGGTAGTTGGTGCAATGATAAAGGCTGCTGGAATTATCCCAATCAAAATAATTGTAATGCTCAATCAGGATGTATTTGGGATACATATGAAGGTGGATGGTGTGAAGAGCAAGGCTGCTGGAATTGGGAGGGTCAGGAAACAAATTGTACAGATGTAGATGCAACACTTCATCCAGGATTAGCTTGTGCTTATGATGATCCTTGGTGTTTTGAGAATGTTACTGCTAAAGGTTGCGGTGATATAGGAAGTGAAAGAGATTGTATGGATACATTCTATTGCTGGTGGAATTATACTGGAATTACATGCAATGATCCGTCTGGAGAAGGACAATTAACTGAGTTTATAGAATGGAATCCAGGATGTTTTATCTTTGATATGGATCAGAGTATTTGTGTTAACACTACTGGCTGTTATTGGAATACTTCATCATCTCTTTGTAAATATAATGATACAGAAATGTTGACTAATGAATTGAATTGCAGTTTAATCAATAATCAAACTGTATGCAATAGTATACCCGCTTTTAGCACTTGCTGTAAATGGCAAGGCAGTAGTTGTGCAAAAGATCAGTTTGATCAATCCTGTCACAATCAAATGGAAGAACCTCCTGCGGGAGCTTACTATTGTGAGGATTATAATGCTTACACAAATAATGAGACATGTTTAAAGATTGCAGGATCTCCATGGTATATGCCTTGTAAATGGAATAATGTGACAGAAAGATGTGAATTTAAAGGGGATGATATTTTTGCAAGTGGAGAAACTAATATTATGAAAGTGGACAATAAACAGAATTGTATTGCGGCAGGAGGCAGCTGGCTTCTAGAAACTTATCCAAGCACTAATGATCCTGATACTGCGATAAAGAAATCCTTAGGAAGGTGTGATTATAAGTTTGATGACGAGAGAAATTGTGATAAAGAATGCTATGCCTGTGATTATAAGACAGATAAAACTAACTGGGCTTCTTTATATGGAGCAAAGGAGGCTTGCATAGAATCAGCATTAGGAATTTGTGGATTTACTAGCGATTCAACTGCTCCTAACGGTTTTGGGTACTGTAAACCAAAAACTGAGTTTAAGAAAGGGCTGACGGGAGGAACTTGTGATAATGATTGTGGAGCATGTACATTTATGGGTGATCCTGCAGCAAGTGCAGGTAAAAAACCTTCTGATTATTGTGGATCAAGTAAAGCCAAATGTAAATGGGTTGCCGACCCAGCCCATAAAGATGATGACTCTTATGGAATATGTGTTTCTGGTTCAGAAAAAACTTGTGAGCAAAAATGTGATAAATGTTACGATGAATCCACCTGTAGGCAGTATGGTGGAAAGAATGGGAATGAAAGTGCAGATTTAGCTGCTGTTTGTGAATGGAGCAATGGCATGTGTGTATATAAATCTGGAGCAAGCAAGATGGAGATTTGTTGGGATGGAACAGATAACAATGGAGATAATAAAATAGATTGTGCTGATTCAATGTGTTTCTCTGATCCTTTCTGTGGGGGAGGAATGATGTTTAGTTCATTTGGAGTAGATTGTTTCATCTTTACTGATAATAGCAGCTGTGTAGATGGTGGTTGTGCTTGGGTAAATGAGAATTGGGGAAGCTGGTGTGATATGCCTGGAGCAGTTTGCTGGAAGAATGACGGAACTAATGAAAGCTATTGTGAAGAAGGCGGGACTTGTGAATGGCATTCTGGTTTTGGCGGCATGTGTGAGCAGGATTGGGATATGGGAGGCGGCATGAATGCTTGCATGAATATGGACAATACAACATGTGAAAACCAGACTGGTATAGATGCTAATTGCACTTGGGTTGTTGATGATTGGTGTCAAAATGTTGGGGGAACTTGTGAACAGAGTTCAGGTTCTACAGTATGGAAAATGTGTGATAATCTCTATGGAGGAATGAGTTCTGGCGGTGCTGATCCAACAGCTTGTGACGCTGACGCTTCATGTTTTTGGAAGCCAGATCCATGGTGCGCTTTACAATCAACAAATGCAGGCTTTTGTGATCATAAAAGTTTTGCATGCAATAAGTATAAGACAAATACATCTTGTGTAAATACAACCAATAATAATAATGATTTTTGTAGTTGGAAACAAGGCGGGGCTTGGTGTGAGTGTACTTGGCCTGTAGATTCAAGCCATCCAATTGGATGTACAGCATTTTGCAGCGATTATTCTAATAATCAGACAGCTTGTGGAGGACATAGCAGTAATGGTTGTGAGTGGAGAAGTGATAGTTGGTGTGAAGGAAAAATGATGAGTGGTGGAGAAGGCAGTTGCTGGAGTCAGAATGTAACTACTTGTGATACAACATCAGGCTGCAGCTGGACAAATGGTTTATGTGACCCTCCAGGATTTGGAGGAGAAATGATGATGGGGATGTCTGGCGGCAGTGGAGTAAGTGGAGAATCATCAATGTCTATGGGCGGCTTTGGGATGCAGTGTATGATACATGATGGTAACCAAACTGCCTGTCAAGAACAGACTGGTTGTGGTTGGTTTAATGAGCCTTGGCCTTTCTGTGATATAAACTTTGCAAGCAATTGCCCGCAATATAGTTATAATCAGACTGTTTGTGAAAATGAAACAATAACTGGTGGAAGATGTAAATGGAATTCAGTCAATAGCTTCTGTGATGAGAAAGCATTTGAGTGTTTCTGGAATACAACATTACAGACTAACCTAACAGCTTGTGATGAACACCAATTATGTTTCAATAATAGTGAGCGTTGTGATCCTCTTGGATTCAATGCTACAACACAGAATCAGTGTGAAGACGATGATTCTGTAGGGAATGCTTCATACTTTAGATGGATGGCTGGTTGGTGTAACCCAGCTATGGCATCTCAATTCTTTGGTGGAATGGAAATGGGTTCTACGCCAATACATTTAGGAACAGATCCTGTAGGAGATGGAGGAGAAAATGAGACTGATATTACTAGTTTTGGAGTGAAAGATATGGGCTTTGCCTTTGGTTATGCAGTTACAGTAAATGATGTTTCCAATAGCGCTGCCTGTAATGGTATATTTATAGCTTCTGCAGGATCAGGTGGAGTAACAAACAAGGGACAAAACACAACCAAGTTTTATTGGTATTTAGATACAGATGGAGATTCAACAAACAATTGTAATTTAAGACACAATTCCAGTCAATCTGGTTTTGAATTTTATTTCACGAATTCATGGACTTATGACAGCAGTTCAGGAAGTGTAACTGAGAGTCCAGCAGCATATAGATGTTCAGGCGGAAATTGGACTAAGTCAGAAATAAAGGTAAGCAGTGTAAGGCAAATAATGTGCAGTCAAGTTACTGGAGCAATGATAGCCATAGAAAAGGCAGATTTAGAGAAATTCCCAAGTTTATACACCTCTGGGACTGATATTAGAGTATCAGTGGTTAGTGCAAACAATACTGGAAATGCCAGCTATCCTGTAGACTGGTTGAGTGCAGGAAGCGCTGGGTGGATAAGTCCAGGTACACAAGATTTTGATATTGTAGATTTGTATGGTTATGAAACAGATTCAGTCAAAAAAGCTGGAAAGGAAGGATTAGATGCTGGATTTATACAATATGGCCAGGATGCAAATTGTTGGACAGCAGCAGGATGTGGAGAATATATTTGTAAAGGCAGCCCTTATTGTGTAGAGAATGGATTGGGTGTAGAATCTTCGTCATGGGCAGACACAAGAATTCCTAAGGTAGTGGGAATGGTTAAAGAAGTTTATCCAGATGGCATGTTTATTGCTTACTTTACAGACAAGCCAGCTAATGGGACATTAAGCTTCTATGGGGCTGATAACACTTGTAAAGCGTCATCGTTAAATGATACAGTCAATGATCCAGGAATAGGAAATGACGACATTAAGACCTACAAGTTATGGCATTTGGGGGAAATCTATAATGATGGTGGTGTTGAATCACTAGATTATGATTTAGCTAATGATACTGCATATTATTACAAAATAAAAGTATGTGATGATGCTGGAAAATGTGGAGAGAGCAAATGCTCAAACTTTACTACTGAGAGCAACACTGATTGTTCATTCTGTAAGTTTGTGTCAAAGATTAAAGCGCCAACTGGCTGGAATGTTTATTATGATTTAGATGCAGACGGTGATTACGAACACTGGCAAGGCCATGTTTTAGGTCTAGATGATGGGATGTTCACCAATTATACCAGTGGAAGAAGGGCAAATATATTGATGAACACTAGCGATGGTACAGCCTATCTAGAGTTTATTAACGTGACTTTGACTAAGACAGGGATGAACCCTAAAATCAGGGATGTAAGTACTGCTGGAGATATGAAGAACGGAACAACGACTGATTCTTCTGGCAATGATGTTGGTTATGTAGGAATGATAGATGATACCAGGGATAAGATAGTTAATAACTTGTATCCAAGGATATGCAGAATCAAGATACCCAGTGATGGGACTTGTAATGCATTATGGCATTGTGATGATGATGGTGAGAATTGTGTTGATAGGTCAGGAAACGCTACTTCAATAGAGAATGGAACAGCAGCATCAAATGGGACAAATTATTGTATATGGCAAATCCCATACTGTGAGTTCTCTGTCTGGGCGAGTGGAGAGCCAGGAACTGTATCTTCTCCCGCACCAACCTCTTCATCAAGTGGAGGCGGCGGAGGAGCAGGCGGCGGCTCAATCACAGCATATGCAGTAAAGTTATGGTTAGCATTATACCCAGAAACACCAGTGTCATGGGAAATAAACAAAACAAACATAGCAGTAACACAAATCAACATAAGCGTCAACAATCAAGCTAGAACTGTTAAGTTGACTGTCAGCAACTTATCAACAAAACCAGGAGATGTTTCCATGCCTTGGGGAGATGTTTACCAATACCTGAACATAACGCCGCAGAATATAGAAAACATCAATTTGAAGTCGGTTAAAATCAAATTCAATGTCGAGAAATCATGGCTGTCAAGCAATAATATAGACGGCAATACAGTTGCTTTGAACAGATACACTAATGGAGTGTGGAATAGATTGGCAACAAACAAGTTTAGCGAGGACATCAATTCTATTGCTTATCAAGCAGAAGTGCCAGGCTTCTCATATTTTGCAATAACAGGCGAAGAAAAAGAGCAGGTCAGACCGGCAGCAGAGGCTGCAACTACAACAACACCGTCTGGGGTGACAACAACTTTACCGCCAGCTGCAGGTTTAGCTAGAGAAGGCTCAAATAAGATTATAATTGGGCTGGTTGTCTTATCGCTAATAGCCCTTGCTCTTGTCATTTCAGGCTTAAGGAAGAATAAGGCTATTCCCAGATCTAACAGGCTGGAAAAGAGAATCTAGGAAAATTGAATCAGATTTTTAAAACCATTTTTTTTACTTTCTTGAAATATCCACACCATTTAATCTCATCTTGTCGACCTGGCCGCTGATGGTAATAGAGCTATTGTCTTGTTTGATATATCCATAAAAACTGCTCAATTCCAGCTGGTCATTCTTTAGCATGAGATTGCCTTGAGATAATTGAGGGCATTTAAGCAGGCCGGATATGGATAAGAAAGACATCTCATTTTTTTCTATATCATTGATTTCAAAACTAACAGGCTGGCCGACTATCAGCAGGTCAATCCCCGGCTTTGTGATTTCCATTTCATTTAACTTCAAGGAATTTGTTTTTCCGGTTATTTTCATGTCCCCATTCCTGAGAAAGGCTACAGCTCCTACCAGGCTTTTTATATCCACATCTATCTCTTTGCCGTCAAACTTAATTCCGCTGTCAAGCAGTGATACGACTTGATAATTGATTCTGCTTTCAAAATCATCCCCCTTGATTTGGACTTCTATATCCCCCAGGCTTGCAGGGTCTACATTTGTGATCGTAACATCAAGATTTTTGGGAATATTAGATTCTGCTGGAGCTTTAGCGACTTTTCCTGTAATTGTTTTCAGGAAGGACCCTACCGGCGCAGTCTTATTCCCAACTATCTTCTGGCCTTTAGGCGAAAATATTAATAAGCCTATTATTGCAAATATTATAAATAAGCTTAGGATTGCTCTCCAATTTGCCATATCAATCTTATATAACTTTATAAAATTATAATTAGTTAAATTTAATGGGGTGCTTAATTTGGCGTTATTTCCAACAGATTCATTGTCGCAGGTAGTTAATATACTGTTCTGGATAGTCCTGCTTGTATTCTACCCAAAAATAATGGTTGCTCAAGTCATGTTTCAACTCGAGAATAGTGTAATCCAGATGGAGCAGATGTCAGAAAAAGCGAAAGATATAGTCCTAAAAAAGATAAGCAAAAAGCCAGATAAGAAAACAAAAGAGCAGGTCAAAAATTTTATGGAGTTTTTTGTCATCCCCCCGGTTGATATGGATCCTTATGGGATTGTCAAGAAGTTCGAGCATATCATTGAATTGGAGAAGGGGAGGTTCAATTATTTTGTTTCCCAGGTTGCGCCGGCGCTTGATTCAGAAAACAAAGCAAATATAGTCATGGGCTTGTCAGCTTCAATGAGCCTCTATCAGATCACGAAAGTAATGAGGCATTTTGTTGAGCTTATTAAAAAGACCAAGAGCTATAACCTTGCTTTAATTATTCAGATGCAGCTGCCTTTGATCAAGTCTATCGCTAAATCCCTGTACTCAGGAACCGAGGCGTTGTCAAATGGTTTGGTTATTGGCGATGGGATAGGCCCTTATGTTGCGGCAAATTATGTTGAGGATGGCAAAGTGGAGGAAGTTGATGATGAGACAGTAATGTCAAGAAAAAAAGTTAATGGAAGGGATGTTATTGTTTTGAAGGCAAAAGGCCCTGGAGGAAGGACTGGCAACCAAGGCAAAGTCTTGGAGAAGATATTCAAGAAGGAGAAGATAGCGAAGATAATAACTGTTGATGCGGCTGCAAAGCTTGAAGGGGAGAAAACTGGGAGCATTGCTGAGGGTATAGGAGTAGCGATGGGAGGCATAGGCGTCGAGAGGTCATATATAGAAGATGTTGCTGTTAAAAATAAAATCCCAGTGGATTCTGTTATTGTCAAGATGAGCCAGGAAGAGGCTATAATGGCAATGACTAAGCCGGTTCTTGAAGCCACCCCGAAAGTCTTGAAGATATTGGAAGAAACTATTGCCAGAACAAAAGAGAAAGGGTCAATTGTTCTTATAGGAGTAGGCAATACTTCTGGCGTTGGCAATAATAAAAAAGATGCTGCGAAGGCTGAAGGGGACATAAGAAGAGAGATCGCAAAGATGGAAAAGGAAAAGAAAGAAAAGAAGAGACGGTTTAGGCTGCCTTTTTGATTTGAAACATTTAAATTGATAAAAATTCAAGATTAATCTATGATTAATAGGAAGGCTATTGTTGCTCTTGTTTTATTGTTGTTTGTTTCCTCTGGTGTTTTTGCATTGAGCCTAGGGGATTTAGGTAGCGGTATTTTTAGCAGGCTTAGGAGCTTGTTTGCCAGCTTATTCTCGAATTTGTTTGGAAGTGGCTCTACTATAATGGGATGTTGTGAATGTTCTACAGGTTCATGTATATCGCCTTCAACAAGGAGTCAGTGTCAAGCTGAATGTGATGGTGCTTATAACTTTTATACAGATGGTAGAGAGTGTTCTGGCGGGCGTTGTGTAATACCTACAACAACCACTACTATATCATCTACAACAACCACAAT
>Ga0210031_1000041_pt1 | contig 63814 bp, 60 predicted proteins | sample CryGeyCG2014_080_FD_185455 | JGI IMG/M metagenome (GOLD analysis project Ga0210031, IMG submission 185455) | Groundwater microbial communities from aquifer - Crystal Geyser CG03_land_8/20/14_0.80 (SPAdes) (version 2) | ecosystem: Environmental > Aquatic > Deep subsurface > Groundwater | place... | reverse complement strand
AAGCCTGAACCCAAGCCTGAACCCAAGCCTGAACCCAAGCCTGAACCCAAGCCTGAACCCAAGCCTGAACCCAAGCCTGAACCCAAGCCTGAACCCAAGCCTGAACCTAAGCCCGATATTGAACAACAACTCGCCCAACAGTCAGTGGCTGAAGCCGCAGAGAAAGCGGAATTACAATACACCCAACAGCTTGCTCAACACCTAAGTCGTTTAGCGCAAAAAAATTACCCCCGCAGGGCAAAACGTCGCTTACAACAAGGCGATGTGATTTTGCAATTTACCCTTCACCCCAATGGCCAAATTCAACAATTAAAACTCATTCAGCCAAGCAACCATCCGTTACTGAATCAAGCGGCACTGGATATTATTCGCAAGCGTATGGCTTATCAATATTTACCTTTTCCACCGCAGATGCCCAAAAACCCCATGCGCATTCAAGTCCCTATCAACTACATTTTACGATAACAGTGAAATTCAAAAGCAACGCCCTGCTGGCTAATAGATTTTGTTAAAATACAACCCCTATTTCTTTCAAAGAGTTATTTATGAATACAGATGCTAAATTACCGACACTAAGCGACGTCCAAGCAGATTTAACCAAGCGCTTCACTCACTTTGAAAGCTGGAAAGATCGCTATAAGTATTTGATTGATATGGGAAAACAATTACAAAAAATGCCGGAAGAATCTAAAACGGAAGCCAACCGTATTCACGGCTGTCAATCGCAAGTATGGATTGAAATTACCGAAAAGGACGGTCGGCTTTATATGCAGGCCATGTCCGATGCCGCCATCGTATCCGGACTGATTGCACTGTTATTAAGAATTTATAACGGACGAACGCCACAAGAAATTGTGGATGCCCCTTTAGATTTTTTAGCAGAGATTGGATTACTTCAACACCTCTCTCCAAATCGTTCCACCGGACTTTACCACATGATTAAACGCATTCAAGCCGAAGCCCAATCCAGGCTCAGATAAGAGAAATATAACCAGGCCTGGCTGTTTTTAATGTTCCACTAGGGTAACGTCTTCTTCTATCCATTCGTTTTTAGTCATGTCATTGACCAAAAACTGTATGGTTTCGAGATTGTTGGCGTCATAACCAGAAGAAATCATTAATTTAGAAACGCCCCCCTCCTGCGAACTCTGGGTATAACTGAAATACCCATCCATAGATTCAGACTCCATCAATTGCGGTAACAAAGAACGACTGCTAGCCGTTCCCTCACCAATAATCGTTGTCAAAATTGATGATGGCAAAACTGGATCTTGCTCAAACCCTCCGCCATGGGTTTGTATTACCGCCACCTCAAAACGCTCTTCACCTTCGACCACTTTATCCAATCGCACTTCAATACCGAAAGTCGCGACCATTTGGTTAGGTGCAAAGATGACTGATAAAGTGGGTGCATCATAATCTTCGTCATCTGTTTCAACATTACCGACTGATAAAACGACTGTGAACGGGGTTACAGGAGGCTTGGACAAACTCAAGGTATAGTTAGCTAGACTTCCCTCTGACACTTGATCTAACCCTGTCAAATTCAGTGTCACCGCCCCGAGTATCTCTTGACTAAGCACCTCCATCTTCGGGTCATCAAACGGAATCGGTAAAGTTAACCCCCTGAAATCATTAACCGCATCAACATTGACAATATGACGAGACACTATCTCAGCCGGCTCAATAGCAGAGCTGACCCAACCCTCCAAAGAGGCTTTGATATTGGAGGAAATATAGCTTTCTTCAAGGAGTTTTGCGATGCTTTCCGGAATCGGTTCTTTCGGCGTCTCATTGACTTCGTCATGACTGGAAGTGGCTGCGACTAAGTCCTCAATAAAAACGCTGTGGTATTGACTCATAAAAGAGCTTGTCTCATCCAATAAAAAATGGTGGCCATTATTCATAGCCAATACCACTGTGGCATGATCCGCCAACACGATGACATCACCTGTCGATAGATAATCTGCCTCATAGAGGTTCCGCACAGTCCGCTTAGTGAGGTGAACCGCTTGGGCAATACCCTCTATTCTTAATACCTGTGCAACAAAATCATTCATATATTTAAATCCCAACGACTACCAAGACACAAAGCATAACAAATACAATGCCAAGTTAATATTGTACTCAAGACCATCAGCAACAACCAACTGATTATTAATACCCTCCCATTTATCTAAATGTTACACAATAAAAAACCCCAATAAAGGGGTTTTAATCAATCAAGGGGATTTAGATACTGCTCAGAAGATTATGCAATTTTTAATTGATCTTCCGTGGTGGCACGCAAGGCAGCAATACGATCTTCTAGCGGTGGATGTGAGCGGAATAAATCGCCAAAGCTTGATTTTTTGGCTGAAATCCCAAACGCGGCCATTTGGTCGGGTAATTCGCCCGGTTGCATGGTTTGCAAACGTTGTAATGCCGCAATCATATTTTCTCTTCCCGCTAAGTAGGCTCCGCCATTATCGGCATGAAACTCACGACGACGCGAGAACCACATAGCCACAATACTGGCCAAAATACCAAATAAAATTTGTGCCACAATATCCACAATAATAAAGGTCCAACTATGACCTGCTTCTTCATTTTTCAGCACAACGCGATCCACAACGTAAGCAACAATTTTCGCAAAGAAAATCACAAACGTATTCAAGACTCCTTGTAACAAGGCCATGGTCACCATATCACCATTTGCAACGTGCGCCACTTCATGAGCTAAGACGGCTTCCACTTCATTTTGACGCATACTACGCAATAGCCCCGAGGAAACGGCCACCAAAGATGAATTTTTAGTCATCCCGGTTGCAAAGGCATTGGGTTCAGGTGAATCGTAAATTGCCACTTCCGGCATTTTAATGCCCGCTCTCTCAGCGTGACGACCAACCGTGTCCATTAACCATTGCTCGTCAGCATTTCTAGGTTGCGTAATGACCTGAGCACCCACTGACATTTTTGCGATCCATTTAGACATCGCTAATGACACAAAAGAGCCCGCAAAGCCAAATATCGCAGCAAAGGCAAATAAATTGCCTAAATCGAGATTGGTGCCCTGCATATAATTACCAACCCCTAACAAGTTCATCATCAGCATCGCCACGGCCAATACTGCAATGTTTGTTAATAAGAATAAACCGATACGTTTCATTGACTTAACTCTCCATTGAATTATTTTTAAACATTGCCATCACAATAACAATTGTTAATAAGTAATATAAGGTTTTTCTATAGACTTTCAAGTCTTTTTTAAATTTATCTACACCATCCAAAACCTCCAGGCCTGGTTGTTTTATGGTGTATTACGTAGTCTTTTAAGGGTTTTGCAACTTTTGCTTCAAGAGCTGATTCACTTGTGCCGGGTTAGCTTGCCCTTTTGATGCTTTCATGACCTGCCCCACAAAAAAACCAAACATTTTTTCTTGACCGTTTTGATAAGCCGTTACTTGATCGGTATGATTGGCAATCACCTCATCGACCAGTGCTTCAATGGCACCCACGTCGGTAATTTGCTGCAAACCTTTTGCAGCAATAATGGTATCGGCATCGCCCTCACCAGACCAGATTGCATCAAACACCTGTTTGGCCATCTTGCCGGAAATGGTGCCATCCTGAATACGATTAATTAACCCAGCCAACTGAGCAGCCGTCACGGGAGACGCATCAATCGTTAAGTCATGCTGATTAAGTGATTTTGAAAGCTCGCCCATCACCCAGTTCGCTGAAATTTTCGGCGCTTTGGTTAAAGCAACAACCGCTTCAAAATAATCGGCAGTTGCCCGAGAACCCGCTAAAAATGCGGCGTCATATTCTGACAATTCAAACTGTGAAACAAAACGCGCACGTTTCGCATCGGGCAACTCCGGCATTTCCGCTTGAATCGCATCAATGTCTGCTTGCGCAACCACAACTGGCAATAAATCAGGACAAGGAAAATAGCGATAATCATTTGCCTCTTCTTTTTCGCGCATTGAACGGGTTTCATTTTTATCGGCATCATATAAACGGGTCTCTTGAACCACCTTGCCACCGGATTCCAAAATTTCGATCTGACGGTCAATTTCAATTTCAATGGCCTGCTCAATAAACTTAAATGAGTTGATGTTTTTCAACTCGGCTCGCGTCCCAAAAGGTGTGCCCGGTTTGTGAATAGACACATTAGAATCCACACGGAAAGAGCCTTCTTGCATATTGCCATCACAGATGCCTAAATATTGCACCAATTCATGAACCTTTTTGGCATAAGCCACCGCTTCTTTAGCAGAACGCATATCCGGCTCGGAAACGATTTCCAATAAAGGCGTTCCGGCACGATTTAGGTCGATGCCCGTTTGCCCGGGAAAAGCATCATGCAAGGATTTACCGGCATCCTCTTCCAAATGGGCACGCGTCACACCAATTTTCTTCGTTTCACCGTCTACCTCAATTTCAACCACCCCCCCTTTATCGACAATCGGAAAACTAAACTGGGATGTTTGATAGCCTTTCGGTAGATCCGGATAAAAATAGTTTTTACGGTCAAAAATTGAACGCCGACCAATGTCTGCGCCAATCGCCAAACCAAATTGGATGGCTTTTGGAATCACGGCCTTGTTGAGCACGGGCAATTGCCCCGGCATGCCCAAATCCAATAAGTTGGCTTGTGTATTCGGCTCTGCACCATAGGCAATTGGCGAGCCGGAAAAAATCTTTGTTTTTGTGGTTAATTGAGCATGAATCTCTAACCCGATCACAACTTCCCAAGTCATATTATTGCTGTCTCCGTTATTTATAGGTTGCCGGCATCTGACAATGCCAGTCGGTCACTTGCTGATATTGATGGGCAATATTCAACAAAGCGGCCTCGCTGTGATATGGGCCAATCAAGTGCAACCCGACAGGACGACCTTTTGCAAACCCTGCCGGCACCGACATGGCCGGCAGTCCTGCTAAATTAACCGGAATGGTATATAAATCTGCCAAATACATACTGACAGGATCATCTGATTTTTCACCAATATTAAAAGCGGGGGTGGGTGCAACAGGACCCATAATCACATCACAGCTTTCAAACGCTTTTGTGAAGTCATCTCGAACCATACGACGCAATTTTTGCGCCTTGAGATAATAGGCATCATAATATCCGGCGGATAACACATAAGCACCGACCATAATACGGCGTTTCACTTCGGCGCCCAATCCTTCTGAGCGAGATCGATGATAAAGATCTTCTAAACTTTGTGGGTTGTCACAACGATAGCCATAACGAACCCCGTCAAATCGTGACAAATTGGAGGAGGCTTCAGCGGGCGCCAATACATAATAAGCGGGCACCGCCAAATCTTTATTTGGCAGATTCACCGAAATCAGCTCTGCCCCCAAAGCCTCATACTCGGACAAAGCCGTCCGCACGGCTTGTTCGACACTGGCATCCAAACCGGATTCAAAATATTCAGCTGGCACACCAATTTTTAAGCCTTTTATAGATTGGCCTAATTGTTGTGAAAAATCAGCTGCATCCTGCTCCAGGCTGGTTGAATCGCGCTCATCAAACCCGGCCATCACTTGCAGTAACCAAGCTGCTTCTTGTGCTGATCGCGTCATGGCGCCCCCTTGATCAAAACTGGACGCATAGGCGATCATGCCATAACGAGAAACCGTACCATAGGTCGGTTTGATCCCGGTAATCCCACAAAAGGATGCGGGCTGTCGAATCGACCCCCCGGTATCTGACCCGGTTGCCAGTGGCGCTAATCCTGCGGCAATGACCGCTGCTGCGCCCCCGGAGGATCCCCCCGGAACCGCTTGATGATCCCAAGGATTCAAGGTCGCGCCATAGTAACTGCTTTCGGTGGAAGAGCCCATTGCAAACTCATCCATATTGGTTTTCCCCAAAATCGGCATCGCTAATTCACGCGTCATTTCGACGACTTTCGCATCATAAGGAGAAATAAAGTTGTCCAACATTTTAGAGCCACAGGTGGTTTTAATCCCCAAACTACAAAATATATCTTTATGGGCAATCGGAATGCCGGTCAACCGGTGTCCTTTTCCGGCATCCAACAAAGCATCTGCTTGATTTGCCATTTCTAATGCCAATTCTGGCGTGACGGTTACATAGGCATTTAAAGTAGGATCATATTGATCGATTCGATTTAAATAGTGTTGTGTCAAATCGACACTGGTGATTTCACGCTTTTGGAGCTTATCGCTCATTTCTTTTATGGATAACGTATGCATTTACAAAGTCTCTTTATGCTTAATCAATCACTTGTGGGACGAGATACAGACCGTTTTCAGCCTTAGGCGCTAAGGATTGATAGGCTTCGCGATGATTGGTTTCCGTGATGCAATCTTCTCTTAATCGCTGAACTTGATCTAGAGGGTGTGCCATTGGCTCAATGCCATTTGTGTCAATTGCCTGCATTTGCTGAAAAATCGCCAACACATTGGACAATTTTGCCGTTAATTGTTCACCTTCAGCTGGATCCACTGAAATGCCTGCCAAACGGGCAATCGCATCCACTTCGGTTTTCTGTAAAGACACTATTTTTCTCCGAATTTAACTGTTTAAAATGATTAGAAACCTTTGCAGGAGTGGGACACGAAACAAAAATGCGGAAAACTTTTTATTCGTCTAGCCACCCAGTGTAAAGGTCTCGATTATAAATACACCCACCACATTCCATGATTGAATTGTGGCTGCCATCACGATTTGATGCTGATCAAGCGCTTATTTTGCAATATCAAACACCTTAGACACCCCCCGACCACGGTGATCCGAAGCGGCCTGCAACACACCATATTGCCGCACAATTAATTGCACATCGCCTAAATATGCGCTGCGTTTGAGCTGATAGCCCATAATGGTCAGTGCGTCTTCGGTGGCACCGTCTAAATCCGGGTGATACTGAATCAGATTTTTTGGCCATAATTGATGATGGACTCTTGGGGCATCAACCGCCTGTTGTGCAGACATATCCCGTTCCACAACATTCACAAGGGTTTGAAACACCGAGGTGATAATCGAACTGCCGCCCGGCGTGCCAACCACCATTTCAACCTGTTGATCTTTCATGACGATGGTGGGGGACATAGAAGACAACATCCGCTTTTCCGGTGCAATCTCATTGGCCTGACCTCCGATAACCCCAAAAGCATTGGCTACACCCGGTTTGAGACTAAAGTCATCCATTTCATTATTCATTAAAAACCCGGCACCGGTTACCACAACCCCGTTACCAAACGGCATATTTAAGGTATAAGTATTAGACACCGCATTACCCTGCCCATCAATGATCGAAAAATGGGTGGTATCATGCGATTCAGCCAGGCCTGGTTGAATCTCATCGGTTGCTGAAATCGCTTCCAGATTAACAGATTCAGCTCTTTTTAAACTATAAGCATCTGACGTCAAAATGGCTAGGGGTACTTTAACAAAATCTGAGTCACCTAGATAGGCTGCACGATCCGCATAGACTCTTTTTGATAATTCTGCATAAAAGTGTGCGCGAATTGCGGCTTCCGGAAAATCGGCCTTTTCGCCATTAATCACCGCTACTTGAAAATCATTTTGCAATATTTGGCTCATTTTTAACAACTGAACCAAAGCCACTCCGCCAGAGCTCGGTGGCGGTGCAGAAACAACCTGACGACCTCGCCAAGCGGCCAAGACAGGTTGACGCCAAACGGCCTGATAATTGGCTAAATCTTGCTTTGAAATCAACCCATTATGGGCTTTCATTTCAGCCAAAATCAACTCAGACGTTTTGCCAAAATAGAAATCATAAGGACCCGTTTTAGCCAGTCGCTTCAAGGTTGCCGCCAGTTCTGGCTGAACAAAAGACTTACCCGGCTTAATGCCACCAAAATATTGCTTAAAATTAAGCGGCTGATGAATCTTTTTGGGCTTTTGAGCAAGGTAAGACTGATACCATTTGGCTTTTTTAGCCAGTGCATCTGCAACTTGAAAGCCATTTTCAGCCAGTTTGATGGCAGGATCCAGTAAATCTGCCCAAGGTAAGCGGCCAAATTTTCGATGCGCTTGCCACAACCCCATCACGGTTCCGGGAACCCCTGAAGCTTGATGTCCGATTAAAGATTGATACCGAACCGGCTGCTTCTGAGCATCTAAATACAAATCTCGATGCGCAGCCAAGGGGGCTTTTTCACGATAATCTAAAAAGTAAGGTTGGGCTTTATCAACCAACGTCATAAAGCCTCCCCCACCTAAATTCCCGGCCTCCGGATAGGTAACCGCTAACACAAAAGCGGCTGCGACAGCTGCATCGACGGCATGGCCACCCGAGATCAGAATTTGCTGTGCCACTTCAGCACTGTATTGATCCGGCATAGCAACAGCAGCTTGGCTAACCGCCGCTTGCGCCATTGGCGTGCTACTAACCACAAAGAGAATTATTGCGGAGAAAAAATGTCGCATGACAACTCCTTACCCAATACCATCAATGTGAGCATAAACCACCAGGCCTGGTAAAATTTACCGACAAAAAAGGTTCTCATCAAGCCCCAGGTTATTCAGTACGCTCAGTCACTTCAACCAAGTGATAGCCAAATTGGGTTTTGATTGGCCCTTCCAATGAACCCACGTCGGCCGAAAAACACACTTTATCAAACTCAGGCACCATCATACCAGGCCCAAACTGCCCCAAATCCCCGCCACTGTTTCCGGACGGACATTGTGAATGTGCTTTAGCGATCTGTGCGAAATCTTCTCCGCCTTCAATCTGAGCTTTTAATGCCAATGCTTCTGCTTCCGTTTTAACTAAAATATGTCTTGCGCTTGCTAATGCCATCATGGTTTCCTATATTATTTCGCCAAAATTTCGCCAAGTTGCGGCGTTCACTTTTCAATCAAATTCTAATCAAGTTCGCATATAATACCCGAATATGAAAAATGAATCACCCACTTCAAATCAGACAGCATTTGCGCAAATCCCCATGCGATCCGTCGGCCCACTCAAACTGATTGGCGATGTCGTAGACGATCACATTTGTGTCCCTTTAGCCACCTACGAAACTCCTTTATGGCCATCGGTAGCTCGCGGTGCACGCATAACACATCATGCCGGCGGTATTCGTGTCACTATTATTGATGAACGCATGACACGCTCGATTCTACTGGAAGCGCCCAATGCCACCATTGCATTACAAAAAAGCCAGCAAATAAAATCTGCGCAATCACGTTTGCAACAAGTGGTCTCTCAATCCAGCCACTATGCCAAATTACTGGAGATTAATAGTCAAATTGTCGGCAAGCTACTGTATTTGAGACTGGAATTTAACACAGGCGATGCCTCAGGTCACAATATGGTGACCAACGCGGCAGATAAACTCATTCCTTGGATTCTTGAGCAACATCCTGACTTACAATATATCTCTATTTCCGGTAATTACTGCACCGACAAAAAAGTTTCTGCAGTCAATGGCATTCTCGGTCGCGGTAAAAATGTGGTGTGTGAAACAACCCTTCCCAAAAAACTGGTCAAACGATTTTTAAAAACCACCCCGGAAGCCATTGTGGATCTTCACATCAAAAAAGATTTATTGGGCAGCATCATTTCAGGTGGCCTCAGAACGGCCAATGCACATGTTGCCAATATGCTACTGGCATTTTACTTGGCGACGGGTCAGGATGCCGCCAATATTGTTGAAGGCTCTCAAGCCATTAATCACATCGAACTCACACCCGAAGGGGACTTATATTTCTCGACAACCCTTCCAAATTTAATTGTGGGAACGGTTGGAAATGGTAAAGGCCTTGATTTTGTACTCGACAACCTTCAACAACTAAAGTGTGCTGAAAAAACCGCCAGGCCTGGTGAAAATTCCCGACGACTCGCTTGTATCGCCGGCGCAACAGCGCTGTGCGGTGAATTATCGCTATTGGCAGCACAAACCAACCCGGGAGAGCTCATGAATGCCCACCTTCGACTCGAACGTCAAAGCCATTCAGCATAAAACCATGAGCCACACCAATATCACTCAACGCAAGCACGATCACATTGACTGGATCCTTAAGGATAAACTGATTGAACGTAACCAGTCAGGCTTTGATGCGATTAAGCTGACACACAGAGGGTTGCCCGAATGTGACTTTGAAGCCATCGACAGTCAAACCGTTTTTTTATCCAAAAAATTATCTTTTCCGCTCATTATTTCCTCCATGACTGGCGGTGCCGCTCATCAACTCACCGACATTAACCGACATCTGGCGGAAGCGGCGGAAGCCGGTAAAGTGGCAATGGCTGTCGGTTCACAACGAACAATGATTGAAAACAAAGCCGCTTTAGGCAGTTTTCAACTCAGACAACTCGCCCCTTCCATCCCCTTAATTGCGAATATGGGCGCAGTGCAATTAAATTATGGATTTGGCGCGGATCAAGCAAAAATGATGATTGACACCCTTGAAGCAGATGCACTTTATCTTCATCTTAATCCGCTTCAGGAAGTCATTCAGCCCGAAGGGGATACCAACTTTGCACACCTTGCCGAAAAAATTGCACGACTGGTTGATACCCTGCCTGTACCCGTTATCCTAAAAGAAGTTGGCTGCGGACTTTCAGCTGCAGATATCCAACTGGGGCTGGATGCCGGCATTCAATGGTTTGACTTGGCCGGCAGAGGGGGCACTTCATGGAGCCGAATCGAAGCCAATCGTAGTTCAAACAAATCGGACAAACAGATTGGCGTTCTGTTTCAAGACTGGGGACTGACAACCCCCCAAGCCTTAATCGCAGCGCGCGCTTATCAAAATCAGGCGAACTTTATTGCCAGCGGGGGGATTCGCAATGGCATAGATATGGTGAAATCGGTTATAATGGGCGGTCAAATTTGTGGCGTCGCGTCGCCATTACTAAAGCCTGCTTTGGCATCAACGGCAGCAACTTTTGAAACAATACAACAACTACATCAAGAATTTCGAACAGCGCAATTCTTACTTGGCGCGCCAACCTTGGCGAATTTATTTTTAAACGACTCTTTAATTGAGTCGTAACAGAAGACTGTTTTATTAGATGAAAGTGGGAATCGACTTAATTCATTTTGCAACCTCCAACTATTATTTGGATCTGAAAACCTATGCGCAGGAAAAAGGCACTGACCCAAACAAATATTTAATTGGCATTGGCCAAGAAAAAATGTCAATCGCCCCCCCGGATGAAGACATTGTTACCCTATCTGCAAAAGCAGCGGCGCCTATATTAGATCAAATCGACAAAAAACAAATTACCGCTGTGTTATTTGCCACCGAATCCGGCGTAGATCAATCTAAATCCGCGGGTGCTTTTTTGCATGGACTGCTTGATTTACCGAATCGTTGTCGTGTTGTTGAATTCAAGCATGCTTGTTATGCCGGCACGGCTGCCTTACAAATGGCCACCACCATGGTGAGAGCTAACCCTAAAGAAACCATTTTAGTGATCGCTGCGGATATCGCCAAATATGATGTGGATTCTTCCGGAGAAGCCACACAAGGATGTGGCGCAGTTGCAATGTTAGTAACAGAGAACCCACGAATTTTAACCATTGAAGCCGGATCAGGTTACTACACAGAAGATGTGATGGATTTTTGGCGACCCAATCACCGGATGACCGCGTTAGTCGATGGTAAATATTCAACGAAAGTCTATTTAAACAGTTTAAAACACGCCTGGGAACACTTTACCGAGGAGACAGGTCGAACCTTTGAAGAGATTGATGCGTTTTGCTATCACATACCCTTCTCAAGAATGACTGAAAAAGCGCATAAAACCTTGATTAAAAAAGTAGCGATTTCGGTTTCTGATGACACCTTTAAAAGACAAACACAGCCAGGCCAAGTCTACAATCGTTTGGTTGGAAACAGTTATAGTGCCTCTTTATTTATCGGATTTTGTTCTTTTTTAGACAATTCAAATCAAGATCTCACTCAAAAACGATTTGGTTTTTTTAGTTATGGATCAGGTTGTGTTGCAGAATTTTTTAGTGGATTGATTCAACCTAACTATCAAAAATACTTAATGACAAAAAGCCATCAACAGCAAATTGCAGATCGGCAAGCATTAGACTATCAAACCTATTTAGACTTCTATCACACCGACTCTTTAGGCCAAAATAACATTACCTTCGCTAAAAATAACCTTGGTCCCTATCGGCTAACCGCTATCCAAAACGATATCCGTTATTATAAAAAAATCTGTTAGATCACACCGCTAATACATAAAAAAACCGCGCCCTTTATTTACAAAGGGCGCGGTTCTTTCGAGTATAAACCCGTATAAAAACGACTAAGACGCTATTCTAGAATACCGTTTTACATTGCTCAGTCGTCGTTGGCACCTTGGTTATTGTTGAAGTCAAATCGAATGAATCTGCAAAGAACTCTTGTACATATTCATTTGTTTCCAATGACCGATAAGAAGTGGCGATACATGAGGAAGTCGCGCCACTACATTCACTCACTCCCGTTGGTTCCAAGTTCTTTAAAGTATAAGTACTGCCCAGTACATTAATGTAAGCAACAAACTTCTGATTAGGATCTTGGGCGTAACTCCCCTTAATTAAGTTATATTGATTTTCTTCTTTTTGACAAACAGAAACCGTCCCATCTGACTGGAAGAAAAAGCGGAAGCCATTTGTTTGATTGGCTATTTTTAAATTTTTGCCTCCGAAGGCCTCAAAGACTTTGGTCGTCCCAATATTTGGATTAAAAGCACCACTGGCAGTTTTTTTGGCACTTGCTAAAGTAGTTGTAAAGTCTCGAGAAGTATAATCAAAGGTATTATCGGTTCTAATGGCAACTGCATTTTTAAGCCGGTCAGTAGAGTTATCCTCCAATGCCACGTCTTTAGCAACCTCTGCACTAAATAAACTCTTTTTCAATTCTGCCAATGTTGGCGATGCTGATGGGCTTACATTACAATTGCCCGCATTATCACTATAACTAGTTTTATCTTCTGAAACTGCCAGGACACAGTTTAGATACTTGTTCAATTCACTAATTTCACTGGCTTTAAACGGATTCGTTTTCGATGTTTTCGTTGCCACGAAACTGAAAATAGATGAGGCCTTTGTCGAAATCGCAGAAAGTGGATCAACTTTTTCACCATCACTAAAATCAGCATTTAACAATAATGCACGATATGTAGCGGGCAAGAAATCTTTTAACTGAGTAGTCGGATTAGTATTTTCATTGACAAAAGCCTGTGCGATGGCTTCCGCTAATTTATGAAAATGAATACTCATTTTAAACGCTCGCGCTTGATTTCGCACATTAGCCTCAAATGGATCTATGCTATTGGGATCTGGTGCATCCCCAGTCGCTCGCGTTTGCGTCCCAAGAAAACTGCTCATAAAGTCGTTAAATTTAGTTTTAAATTCAGCCTTGGTCAATCCATCGGGAATATCATCATTTGACAAGTTTTCAATTTCTTGATTTAGAGTGGATATAGCGGTCACCTTTAAACCGCTGGTATTATTGTCTAATAGCAAGCTCATGGTCGCATTATAAACCTGAGTGGTTAGCAAATCCCGTCCCGTCTCGACTCGGATAACCCCCCCTTCTTTCAATGAAGCATCGCCTTGTAAACAATTGCGTGATGCCGGATTTTCACAATAATTTGTGCCATCTTTTGCCACTGAGAAATAGCCGTCTTTATCCGTGAAGGCACTGGGTTCGAACTCTGAATCATATTTGCCATTTTTATTGACATCGACATAAACGGTTGCATAAGCAACATAATCGTCTACCACAGCACCCGACATCTGCACCGTTGATACAGATCCGGAATCACTACTCCCACCACCGCCACAACTGGCCATCGCCAATAATATCGCTGAAACCGAGGTGGCCATAATCGACTTTTGAAATAAACTGTTTGATAATTTTTTCATGATAAGCGCCTCAACCCTTTTTTAGAAATAAAACTCTAGACCTAAATTAACTTGCACCATTTTGGGCAAATCAATTGTTTCATCTGTTGCGGAACCCAAGTTACCCAATTTTGATAAATCGCTCATTTCTTCAAAAGCAATATCCAGATTTAATGGTCCCCAAGATAGGCCGGGGGCATAGAAGCTACGCTTATCACCAGCAAGATTAGAATGGTAACTAACTCTGATGTCAGGGACCAATGCATAATACCATTCATCACCCGACGCATCCGTTGCATAAGCGGCTGCTACAGAGAGCCATTGTTGCTTCTGGTTTAAAAGATTAGGTGCATCATTTAAATCTGCTGACCCCGACAGCGTCCAATGGCGATTTTTACTATAATAGGCTGCTTCTACACGCGCTTGAGGTGTTAATTCAACGGCTTCGTTGAGCGCATATTGCCTGGCAAAATATTTTTCAGTATAAGCTTGATTAGAGATTCCGACCCCCAGATCGTTATAATTAAATTTAGGGCTATTGATGTTTTGCACCATCAAGCCTGCCATCCAATTTTCGGCGAACCATTGCGCACCAAGGTCTAATCCAAAAGCATTCTCAGTTTCATTTAAATCACTGTGGTCACTGAGATCTGATGCAATGGTAATATCTTGATTATTAGCTGTTTGTGTCAGGTATTTTTTAAAAGAATTGACGGACTTGACCAAGCTGGCTTGAATCATTTTGGCTCTGAAGCCAACCGCTAACTGGCCGTCATCGTTTTGATAAAACTCGTCACCATAGGTTAAGGCTACCTCTGTTGAAACCGCCGTCTTAAGATAGATTCCCGTTTTAACATCCAAGGCATTAACCAAGTCGTTATCGGTAAAAGTATTATTCAACCCAGTAGGAACCAATTGGCTAGGGTCGAAAGTGACCGGACGATCATCACTTAAAAGCCCACCCGTGCCGGAGGCTGCAAAAGACATCTCTAGCCCAAATCCGCCTAATTTATTATGGGTAAAAACCAGTGGCAGATTTCCTTGCGCATCCAATTGAAAGGAAAAGTCATCCCGTACTTTGGTAATCATGTTGACCAGCTCTTGCTCCAATTCTGTTGCTTGAACAACCGCAGATTGCGAAGAACTGTCAAATTTGGTTAGAATCGGTTTGATGTTATTCACATACTGATCATTCAACTCACCAAACCCTTTTTGCTGAAACCTAAATCCGCCAGTTAATCCAAAACCAAAATTATTTTCAATATGTAAATTCCCACCAATCCAAGCGGGGTTTGCCGTACTAGAGAAAATGGTATGATTATTACTAGCCTGGCCATATCCTAAGTTAGACCCCGTCAGAAGGGGTTTTGATGCCGCAAGGCTAGCAGAACTTGACATAACCAACAGGGTTGCGAGCGTCAATTTTTTTAATTGCATAGGTTTATCCTCTATTTAGCACTAAGGGGTTATGCGCTGGCGATAGGACTGCCCCTCCTCCGCAGGCACGGCTGTAGAATTCATTTCCTTGTATTTTGCCATGTTTTTTTCCATTTTAGTGACAAATGTGCATTTTTTATTTTTTGCGATTTTAAGTAATTGATGATGACGGTCGGCAAGACTTTCAATACGCACTAATTCTGGCTTTGTCAGTCCATCCAAAGTTGTGCGTTCAAGATGATTGTTTGCAGATGCGCTCCCCGATAAAAAGGCAAGCGCCATATCCGTCACTGCTTGGATACCAAACACCCGCTTTTGCCGATCTTCTTTGATTTTAAACAAGTCCTGTACCGCTTTTTCAATCAACAATAACTTGGGCTCAAGCTGATCACAGCTCAGTCGCGAATCTCCCGGCTGTGACACCACAACCGGTTCAAGATTCACGGGTTTATCAAGCGCTGAAGCACACCCTGAAAACATTAAAGCCCCTGCTAACCCGAGTACAGCTAAATGTTTTGTGCATTTCATTTGATGTTCTCCAATTTCTAAAATGAAGCTGCAGTGGATATAAACAGATTCATACTGTTAATCGAAACATTTTGTACACGTGTTGATGAATTAAACAAGTCAGCTTGACCTGAACCTTGAGCATAATTTAGCCCAACCGTAATATTCGACCCCTTGGTATACCGAGACAAAGACAAGGCGCCACCGATCATATCCACATGATCTTGTTTATAGGTTGCCACATCACTTTTCGTATTTGCATTATTGGTATAGACGCCCCCTCTAACCGCCCAAGCTGGATTCAAGAAGAACTCAACCCCACCGGCGAGATTCCATGTTGCCTCATAAATATCTGTTTTAGAAGCATAGCCAAAGTCTACAGAATACAGCAAGGCATCGGTTGCAAAATAAGCCACGCCCAGATTGAGTTCTACCGGCAATTCATTGTCTTGGTTTTTCTGCAATGCTGAGCTGGCAGCCTGACTTAAATCTAATGGATCCAGCTGGTTATCATAAGTTGAACAGTTTGAATAATCCCCTGCAACCGTGGCACTTTCGGTACATAAATTATAGGTTGCGTTTTCTCGACTCTCAGGATTCTGACTCAACATAAAGGTTGTTTGAGCCATTAACCCAACGGATACTTTGGGAGCCGGTGCCCACATAACCCCTAAGCGTGGCTGTAAACCAAATTCTTCTGTTTGAATTTTTTGGTAATAAGTGCCGTCTAATAAAGCATTTTGACCTGCATTAGATTGGCCTGCCGGAATAACCCCGGTAGCCTTAATATACTGCCAGTTTGTCAGCTCTTTTTTGCGCATATAACCATAAAGAGTGACACCAACTGACAAGTCTTTATTGACGGCGGTTGCATAAGAAACCCCCGCCAAGGTGGTGGTATCTTGATTATTAAAGTCAATTTGTTGGTTATCTATTTTTGTCATCCCTAGGCTTTGTGCTTTCGTGCTGGGCGTGAAATTTGTAAATTGATCACTCTGGTCTTCCAAATCATAATTAGGAATTGCGATCGAAAAACCAACCGTACAGTCATCCCCTAAAGGCTGAGTGGCGCCGAAATAATTTGCAACCATTCCAGAGGAATTACGCTGCCATTTATGATTACTGCTATTAATATTACTGTACTCAATGGTCTTATAATTATAAGCATTCACAGAGCCGGAAATTTTTGGACTGGTTCCATAAATCACACCGGCCGGGTTGTAATACAAACCAGAAGCATCATCTGCAATCGCAGTATAAGCCCCCCCCATCCCGGCAGACCGATCCCCCACTAAAATATCCTTGTAATGATATTCATCCGCAAATGTTGGCGTTGACATCACCATAGTAGAGATGGCAACTAAAATTGATCTTTTTAATGTTAAATTAGTGATATTCATTGAAACGCTCCTGTAACTTGGCCAAGTTAATGGTTGATAAGCCATTTTTCTCAATTAAAGTGTCCATTTCATTTATCCGTTCACCTAATGGCGGGTGAGTTTCAGACAAGATTTGCATCTGCACAGATTGATTCTTTTCAATTCGATTAAAATAACGCATCAATGCCGTTGGATCATAGCCCGCATTAGCCAGCAAAAAGACACTGGTACGATCCGCTTCAAACTCATCCTTTTTCGATTGCAGCCCCTTATTAAAGAGTATTTCCATCGTTTCATCCAAGGCTTCATTAAAGGCTTGAGTGGCTGCTCGACCACCACCGGAAAGAATTGCACCTAAGCCATCCTCTTTGCTCCCCTTCTCGCTGCGTAAGCGCACTTTTTTGACATAATGTCGTAACTCAACATGGCCAATTTCATGTGCTAAAATTGCAGCCAGTTCCGATTCATCTTCAACATTATTTAAGGCCCCTTTCGTAACAAAGATATAACCGCCGGGTGCGGCAAAAGCATTAATCATATCGGTATCAAGGACGATAAAATGGTATTGCAATTCAGATCGCTCGCTCATTTGTGCCACGACCTGACCCACTTTATTCACATAAGCATTTAACTGATCATTTTGAAGTGGTTGGTATTTTCCAAGAACTTTACTCGCCAACTCTCGGCCGAATAGAATCTCTGTCTCAATATCATCTTCGGTGTAAGGTGCATCGGGAATCGATGCAAAAAGTCGCTTATGAAAATTATCCTCTGGCTGAGACATACCATTAGACATTACCGCCATACCTAAAACGACCACAGCCACCTTTAATAATTTTGAATCACTTACGCGCCATACTGTTTTCATTAGCGACCTCCTACCAAGGGTTGACTAAATTGCTCTAGTTCCTGACTCGAAACGCTAAAGGATTCCATATAACGAACGCCCTCTAAATTAGCAACGATATCACCACTTGCTTCTGCCCGAGCAGTTGCAGCCAATCCACGTGCCGCAGCAGCAGTGGTAATAGCAGAGGCACGACGCCTAACATCCTTTAGTTCCGTTTGGTCATCACCCGGTAATACTGTCACCCGATCATTGGTGGGGGTTTCTCTCACTAAGAACTTTGACACCCAGCCAGTTTTTTTTTCGACGGACACGTTCAACCAAACACCTTGCTGGTCAAGCACATTGACTTGATCGCCCTTCACCAATTCGGCTACCAAATCTGCTTGAAAATTAGGTTTTTTCAAGACCTTAGCCTTGTTACTGGAAATATATTGCGGCGCGGCCTGTACCGTTAGAGAGACCAACATCAAACTGGGTAACAAAGAAAAAAAGTACTTTAATGGACGGTTTTTCATAACTACATCCCTTCTTATTAAAAACAAACTAGACTTAATATTACCGCCAATATACACGATATTCAATTGAGATATATAAACCTTGAGTGTGTTTGCAAGCCGTTATAGCAAGCTATCTAACTTTATGCTATATTCTTACTCAGGATTAATCATACCCCCGAACAGCTTAATCAAACCTGAAATTAGTCATTAAATATTCAGTATCAATCGTTCCCCCCACTCAAGGAGGCAAAATGCAACTTTCAATCACTCCATATATGGTCTTCATTCCTTTAATTGCACTTTTAAGTAGTTGCGGGGGAAGTAGTGGCGACACAACAACAGAAACAAACAACACCACTGACCAACAAAAATCAGCACAGTTTATTATTGGTGCCAAGTATGATGACACCACGACCAAAACAACTCGAGCAGAAACCACCTTTGGGCAGGACGCCGATGAGGATGGCGGAGTTTGGACAGCCATCACACCATCCAACTTTAAAGTGGCATTCAAAAGTGCCACCTTAACCCACAAAGACGGCACCACCTACGCCCTCATCCCAGACAGTGGTACCCTTACCAATAGCACCGTTATCGACTTAAGCACCGATTCCTATGTCATTAATAGTAGTGATATCCCGAATGGCGAATATGAAAGTATTTCAGCGGAAATTTATTATCATCAAATTACCATGCCAATGAACATTCCCGTGGAATCTCAAGTCATTCGTGTCTACTTAAGTGATGATGACTTTAGCGCTGAAGGAAACCTAGGCCATCACCAGGGCGACATTACCCTAATCGGCGCTGATGGCATTGAAAAAGGTTGGGCCATCGGGGACAAACCCTGGATTGTTTCAAATGTAAGCAACATTCGTTCTGAAACGCAAAATGGGGCAGCAGGCGTTGACCAGGAAACGGGGCATGCCCGAGGTTACTATGGAGACACAGACCTTTGGAATAACGCACTGATTGACAATGGTTTTACCTACTATGATCCCAACCAAGGCAGCGAACAAGACATTTACAATATTGCCTCACCCCTAAACTTAACCGTCACTGACGACAGTCAATTTGAGGTAACGATTACCTTTGATCTAACCAATGCCTGGCGATTTGAAGACTTTGATCCAACTGGCACAGATGGGCATGGCGTTTTCAACCCAAGCACCGGCGGCATCCAGGACACCAACAACCTTAACCCGAATAGCACTCAATTACAGGATGCTGCTTGGTATAACGACACCGCTAAAAACGGTGCTGAATGGACACCGGTTTTTGATATGCCTACCGTGACCCAAAAATAGCTCAAAAACTCGTCCCTTGGGATAAGACAAACGTTTTTCTCAAGGGTGATTCTAACCCGAGATTTATCCCTTTAGGGCTCTCGCGACAATATCTCAGCGACAATATCTCAATTTTTTGCAGAAGATGCTGACTTTCTAATGCATCAGGCGTTCTTTTCGACAAATATTCCATCCATCGAATACTGGCTAACTTATAGCCATAGTTAGCCGTTTTTTGAATTAAATCTCTCAGCGTATTTAGAGCAAGCTTTTCCTTCACCAAAGAGGCCGCGACCAATTGCGACTCTACCGATGCCATGGACAATATCAACTTATCCAGTTCCCCAGTTTTACCAGACAACCAAGCCTTGGCAAAACTTTGGTATTGTGTCGGAAGTTTATCCACCTCTGACAAGGTGAGGTCTCCAGACAATAAATGATAATACGCCTCCAACTCTGGCGCCTTAACCAACGGACGAACCTGCAAATACAAGGCACAATCAGACGACCTAAGAACCGCTGCCTGAATAGCGCAATCTGCAATATAAACCCGCGCTAAAGTTTCCAGATTGGCGCTTTGTTTTGCTTGACTAATGGCTTTTTTACGCTCGCTGTCAGCTAAAATCACTCGTCCTTCCAAATAATATTGCTGATAATTTTGAAAGGCAGAAACCGCCTTAACCTGCCAAGCATTTTGCGGTTGCGTAAACTTAATTGAGCAGCCCGACAGTACCGCTATCGAAACCCCTAACACAATTGACAGCCTGCTTTTCATCTAAGGCAACTCCAAACGATTCGAGTTTTCATCTTGCATCATATAATCAACCTTATCAATCAGTTGATTGACTTTTTCTACACTCTTCAACAACTGTTGTTTTAAAATCAAAATATCTTGATCCGTTCCACCGACTGCTTGAACCGTACTTTCCAATGTATTGAGTTTAAGGGTCACATCCGTCAGAATCGTCGAAACTTGCACCATAATATCTTTTGAGGGTAACACAATCGTCTCATTTAAATTTTCGACCAGGCCTGACACCCCTAAAATGGTTTGTTGTAACGTTTCAATCGACGCCTGGGTTCTATTCAAGGTATCCGATAAGGTTTGACCATCTTCGGGATTCCCCGTTAGGCTTGAAACAAATGAAGGACTTTCCTTTAAATCCCGAATAATCACTTCTAAATGATTGAGCGTCTGAAACAAGGCGCCATCAGGATTAGAAATTTGGTGCGTAATTAACGACAAATCCGCCACTATCGCTATCAATTGATTAACCGTCGGTTCCAATTTAATAATAATGTCATTAATATCATCACTCACAGTCATCTCAACTTCATGACCCTCTTCTAAAAGGGGTGATGTTCGATCAGAAAGAATTTCAATATAAGGCGAGCCAATCAACGGTTTTTTTAGCATAAGCCGGCTATTCTCAGTGATCCACTTTCGATTCATCTCGTTTACATAAAAACGCAAATTGACCTGACCCGTTTCCGTTAAATGAATATCATCGATATACCCTACTTCAAATCCAGATAACAATAACGGCATCCCCACTTTAAAAGATTGTGCGCTGGGTGTTGTAAAATGGAAATGATACTTTTGGGCAAACACCCCTTTTTGAAAAAGTAAGTAACCTGTTAACCCTAACGTCACCGCCCCCAGGGTCAACATAAACAAACCCACCGCTAATTTCAGTCTGAAATATGACATGCTTGTCCTTGATAATGCACTCGGTTACTGGTCAGTTCTAGAATAAAAATATCTTTCTGACTATCCAATAAGGTTAGAAGCGCCAAAGTCTGCTCAATCGCATCTGCGTGTCCCAATAATAACAACGGTAACACAATATAGATGGCCTCTCTGGGCATCCGCTCTGCTCGCAACAACATCGTAGCAAATAATTCCAAATCTGAACAAGTACCAACTCGCTTTTCTTCAATCGTGGTTAAATTCAACTTCGCCAATAAACTGCTAGCCCGTTGCTGTGATTCCTGAACAGGCATTAAGCGATGCACTTCATCAATTAACGCAATATTTTCCTTCATCGTCAAATTAGCCAGCAAAGGGGTTTTATCAGAGACGATTATCCCCTCAGGGTGGTTATTTATCCACGCTTCCATTTCGGCATAACGTCTGAAAAATTTTACACTAGCCATATCAGCAATGACACCGCCTCAATCACAAAAAGCGCCACAAATAAGCTCACCATGCCTTTTAAAACAGCAACGGGAATATCACTATAACAACTGCCCGTTTTCAATCCGCTGTGAATTGGCAGCAACATTATAAAGAAACCAAACGTCATGCTTTTTAGCAACAACATCAAAATATTATCCAAAGACACTGCATTTAATAAAATACGTAAGTAACTAATTAATTCCATTTGCAAAAAAAATACTGAAAACACATAGCCACTCACCAGCATAATAACCGAGAAAACAATCGCCAACCCAGTAACACTAATAACACCGCTTAAAATTCTCGGTAAAAACAAATAGTCAATTGGGTCAATTTTATAAGTCTGCAACGCATTTAATTCATAGTTAACATGCATCAATGCAATCTCACTATTAACCGCTGCACCTGAGCGCAAAGCAACCAACAATGCCGTAAAAAATGGCGAAAACTCGTTAAAAATAAAATAAACCAAAATACTGCCTATTTCATTTAACACCCCCAGTTCTGAAGCCAGCAGAATCACCGAACCGATAATAATACTACCGAAAATAAATGCGATGAAGATAAAAACAGGCAACACCTGAACAGCGGTAAAGTAGATTTGTTTAACCAATACCATTCGCATGGCAGGATGATAACTTTGGGGTAAAAAAGCATGCCAAAAGACTGACAGCGCAAATTTAACAACACTGGCAGTGTTGTTAAAACGCTTTAATGTCAGATCGCCTAATTGTGCAATTTGATTTAGCATATCAATTTTTAAAACATCCTTAAAAGCAAATAAAGACCCCTAACCAAGATTCTGCAAAATATTTTATGATTGTAAACTAAATTTCACTTCGCATTTATTTAGACACAAAAAAACCCGCAACAGCGGGCTTAATTGATAAAACTGGCAGAGAGGAAGGGATTCGAACCCTCGATAGGCTATTAACCTATACACGCTTTCCAGGCGTGCTCCTTAAACCGCTCAGACACCTCTCTAAATAAGAGAGAGAATTATACCCAAACAGCGTTAAATTGCCAGTTTTTTCCAAAACAACGCTTTATCAGAAACTTACTGCATTTCTAAATCCATCAACACCGCATCCAAACCGGCTGTGGCACATTTTTCGTCATCCATCCCATCAGGCGCGCCACTGACACCAACCGCGCCATACAACTTACCACCAGCTTTAATCGGAACCGAACCCGCCATAAACGCCAAGCTCTCACCCAGGGTTTGCAAAGGACTCGAAGCGCGACTTTCAAGTTGAGACCCTTTTGCATTAAACATCACAGCAGTATAAGCCTTCTTTTGACTAATTCCCCAAGAAACCGGGGGTGCCATCGTATCGCGCATCTGCACCTGAGGAATGCCATTACGATCAACAACCGTGACCGAAATAGAAATGCCCATTTTTCGACAAGCATCCATTGATGCTTTGGCAATGGTACTGGCAACTTCCGAAGTTATTCTGTTCACCTGAACCACCATCGGCTCTTCTGCTTGAGCTTGCAGTGGTAGTACAGCCATTGTTGCAGCCATTACCATTGAAGCGCCCATTGCTTTAAGATACCCCATTTTCGTAACCACTCCTATTTAGTTTGTTCACTATTTTTTCTGATTGTGCCACAGGCGAACAACATTACCCCTGTGGTCATATCGTTATCGATTCATTAACGACACTGTGGGATTCAAGATAGTTTTTTTACAAAATGATAATGTGCAAAGATTGTGAATATCGCACGCCAAAATGTTTCTAATATGGACTAGAATCCTACGTTATAATGTCGTAAACCCTAAGAATAATGCCAATGAGAACTTGTTGTCACACGCCTGCAAAATTAATTCTAACTGGTGAACATGCTGTATTGTTCGGCTCGCCTGCATTAAGCATGGCAGTCAATTTTTTTACCCAGTGTGAAATGACCTATACCCCTCCCACCCTTCCAGCGGAATTGGATTTCAATATTGAGCTGTGTGACTACCAAATCAAACACCGTTATTCTTTTTCAGAATGGCAACATCATATTATCGACATCCAATCTCGATATGCACTCTATGAAAAAAATGCCCTTGCGATCCAAGCCGTTTGCAGAACCCCTATGGATCTTGTGCTATTAAGCCTTTATTTTTTTCACACGCACCACCCGCTTAAAAAAGGGCATTGGAGCATCCAAATCCAGTCTAAAATCCCTAGCGGGAAAGGGCTTGGCAGTTCTGCATCGATTATTATTAGCCTATTGCACAGCCTTTTCGTCCATCATCAACAACCGATTATTGAAGAAGATCTGCTTACCCTAGCGCAAAAAATTGAATCCTTTCAACATGGACAGTCTAGTGGATTAGATACCACCACGATTTTTAAAGGCGGCTTAATCCGTTTTCAACAAGGAAAACCCATCGAACCGCTCGCCATGCAAAATTTTCATGGTTGGTTAATTGATACCGGCAAACCCCAATCGACAACTGGCCAGGTCGTCAGTCATGTTCACAAGCACTTTCATCATCACCATTTAATTTGGCAAGCTTTCAAAACCGCCTCAATACAAATTGAACAGGCCTGGCAATCTGCTAATGCCATTGGTTTAAAAGAAGCCATCACCGAGAATGAACAGCTTTTGGAAAACATAGGGGTCGTCCCCCAAAGAGTTCAAGCCTTTATTAAGCGCATTAACCGACTCCCAAATAAAGCGGCCAAACTATGCGGTGCCGGCAGTATCACAGGCAACCAAGCCGGCGTCATTTTATGCCTCAGCCATCAACCCCCAACAGCCCTCTGCGAAGAATTTGAATACGCACTTCTTCCTCTAACCCTGAATGAACAAGGAAGTCACTGTGAAGTGGCGTTCTAGCGCCCCTGCCAATCTCATGTTAATGGGTGAACACAGCGTTGTTCACGGCCATTCGGCGATTGCTTGCGCCCTCACACAACGAATACACATTGATTGGCAAACACGAGATGACGACCAAATAATCATTTATTCAGAGTTGGGGCACTTGCAAACAACTCGACAGGCGCTGCCGGGAAATCTCCCGCCTTCAAAACTCATTTGGGTTATCCGCTGCCTGCAACACTATCACAGCCAACTCAAAACCGGACTCAGCATCACCATTAAAAGTGATTTTAGCGACACGCTCGGTCTGGGCAGCTCTGCGGCGGTGCTCGCGGCCATGCTTGGCGGGTTGGATTATTTACTTGAAAATACGCCGATTTCATTAAGTCAACAATTTGCCACAGGACTCAAAATCATTCAGCAAATTCAGGGGCGTGGCTCCGGTAGCGACTTAGCAGCCAGCTTACATGGCGGTATTATTCATTTTCAGCCGGAAACACAACAGATTGACCCGCTCTCCATTCACTTAGATCTATCGTTGGTCTACTGTGGCTACAAAACCCCAACGGCGAAAGTTCTACAAAAAGTCGCGCAAAGTTGGTCAGAGACACCGAATCAATTGCAACACCTTTATCAGTTAATGGCTGAAACCACGCAACTCGGTTATCAAGCGCTTTGCCAACAAAACTGGAGCCAGTTTTCACAACAACTTAATCGTTACCAAGGCTTAATGGACACCTTAGGGGTTAATGATGCGACTTTATCGCATCTCGTCTATGCCCTGCGTCAAGACCCGAATATAACGGCCAGTAAAATCTCTGGATCCGGTCTGGGCGATTGTGTTGTTGCATTGGGCAGGATGAGCGAAAGTACTTTAAAAACCTATCAAAAAATACACATTCAAGTCCACTCACTTGGACTGGATGTTCAACCTTTATGAGTTAAACTATGCCATCGCCAAAACATCAATTTATTCACCGAATCATCCCGCACAGAACCCCTAAACAAGTGGGACAGGGAGATGCCAATGTCAATATTGCCCTAGCAAAATACTGGGGAAAACGAGACATTGAGCTTAACCTACCCACCAATAGTAGCTTATCAATCAGTTTGCCAGGCCTGGGAACTAAAACCACCCTACAATGGATTGAGAGCAGCCAAGACACTGTGACATTAAATAACCAACCTTGCACCCCTCAACAGCCCTTTGCGACACGAATCAGCCAATTTTTAGATCCCTTTCGCCCCAACCCCCAAGGCGGCTTCGACATAAAAACGCACAATAGCGTCCCCACAGCGGCAGGGCTTGCCTCTTCTGCTTCAGGGTATGCTGCTTTGGTGTTAGCATTAAATGATTGTTTTCAATGGCAACTCGACCCAAAATCGCTTTCTTTATTGGCTCGTTTAGGCAGTGGCAGTGCCAGCCGCTCGATAGATACTGGATTTGTGATGTGGCATCAAGGCCGACAACCTGATGGGATGGACAGTTTTGCTGAGAAAATTGACCAGGCCTGGCCAAATTTGAATATTGGATTATTAGAAATCGATCTTTCAGAAAAGCCCATTGGCTCAACACAAGGCATGCAACAAACCGTCAACCACTGCGATCTATACCAGGCTTGGCCCGAAAAAGCCGAAACAGATTTTAAGACTTTACAAACGGCGATTAGCCAACAGGATTTCACCCTGTTAGGAACCACAGCAGAAAACAATGCGTTAAGCATGCATGCCACGATGCTCGCCACTTGGCCACCCATCTGTTATTTTCAACCCGACAGTATCCAAGCCATGCAACAAGTTTGGCAACTTCGCGCACAAGGTACCGAAGTTTACTTCACGATGGATGCGGGGCCTAATCTCAAGTTACTGTTTTTAGAGAAAGATCAACAGCAACTCCAGTCAAGCTTCCCACATCTCAAAATTATTCAACCTTTTAACGAGGACTACAAAAAGCCTACTTCACAATAGATAAATGGGGTTTCTTTTTAGCAGAAGTGTCTGTTTCAGAGTCACGATTTTGCAAATTAGACGCTGCATCAGGATAAGGCTCAGGAGGGAAAGGCATCCCTTGACCATTTTCACGTGCAAAAATAGCTAACACGGCTTCAGGCGGAAAGCCAATTTCTCGCTCAGCACCTTGAAACCGAGCTTTAAACGCAAACCAATCATTGTGAAACTGTCGATCACGAATCGCCTCGGGATGAATATTCAAGACCAAAACACCCTCTTGAGCATATTCTCTCGGCACCGTAATCCCCGGATAATTCACATCTAGTTGCACATGTGGCGTCCAATGATTATCAACAATCCAATCAAACATAGCACGAATTAAATAAGGGCGATTTGAAAGCATATTGCGATCCTTTTAATAGACTTCTCTCATATCCAGCTCATCATCCGATAAACTTTCCATAAACATCTCTCTAGAAAGCACTTTATCTGAATAATCTTGAATGGCTTTTGCCGACTTTGGTAATTCAATGCCTAAGTAAGGTAAGCGCCACATCAATACCGCCAAACTGACATCAACCAAAGAATATTCTTCACTCATAAAATAAGGCTGATGATCAAAGACCGGAATCATCTGAATGATGCGTTCTTGCAAGTCACGACGAGCCAATTTTGCCGCTTCTTCATCCTCTTTCTGCACAATGGTATCTGCCAACTGGTACCATTCCTGTTCAATTTGACGTAACATTTGCCGTGCTCGAGCTTTAGCAACCGGATCGACTGACATCAGAGGCGGATGCGGAAAACGTTCATCTAAATATTCCACAATCACTTGAGGTTCATATAAAACCAAATCACGATCAACGAGGGTTGGCAAAGTCCCGTAAGGGTTTAATTCAATTAAATCTTCCGGCATGCCTGCGGATGTATCAACTTCAATAATTTCAAGTGGAATGTCTTTTTCTTGCGCCATCAAACGCACACGATGGGAACTTGGGCTTTTCGAATCTGAAAATAAAGTCATTACGGATCTTTGCGTGATAGGCAAATCTGACATGTGTTTCTCCTGAAAGTCAGTATCATAGGGATTATGGCCTTTTGCAATCTGCACTATCGGCAAGGCCTAGTCAAGAGCCAACAACAAAATCAACGAAAAGATCTGTTGAGCGTGCTCTTTAGATTATTATACCCTGCCTGTCAAGCCCACTTTTTTCATCCTAAGTATTCGATCAAACCAACCCTAAGCGATAATCATTGAGACACATCGACAATTGCGCTATTTAACTGGTTTTTTTAAATCAATGCTATTAACATAGCTCAGTTCTCAATGGCTAGGATCTCTAATTTGAATCTCAAAATGCAATTCAACGCCGCTCCCGAACTCAAGTACCTCATGGCGCTAATCACCGCTTTAAGCTTGTTGTGGGGATTTACCTTAAGCTGGTTTTACTTTCAACTGGAAATGCACTTTGACATTTCAATGGTAGGGGTTTGGTTAGGGCTATTGTTACTGACGCTCATCACAACGATTTTTTTAGCCTTCTCCCAAGCAGACATCCGTCAAAAACAAATACAACAACATAAAGACCTTCTAGGATTTATCCTACTGAGCTGGACGCTGATTATAAATGCCGGATTGCTCTATGAAACAGGCGGCACCATCAATCCCCTTATTCATTTTTTACTGTTACCGATTGCCTTGGGCATGCTCATTCTAACAACGCATTGGTTTCTAGCTTTAGCGGGCATTGCAGGGCTACTTTACACCTTATTAACGCATTATTATGTGCCGCTATTGTCCTTAAAAGTCACCAGTTTACAAGCCTTTTTTGCTTGGTACTTGCAAGGCTCCATGTTGGTTTTTTTGGGGTTAGTGTTATTACTCGCCATCTTAATCTTTCCATTAAAAAGCAGACTCGAAGCACAAAAATCGGCACTCAACCAACAACAACAACTTGCCCTGCAAAATGAAACCCTGCTATCGGTTGGCAGTCTAGCATCTGCGTCAGTTCATCAACTCAGCACGCCTTTAAACACTTTATTTTTGCTCAAAGATTTACTCAAAAACGAAGTTCACTCTGATGTTGGCAAGGCACAGTTAAAAACGCTGTCTGAGCAAATTGAGGTCTGTATACACGTTTTACAAACCCTGAGAGAACGTGCTGATCAAGCAAACCACCAAACACACCTCGAGTTTTCTGCCACCAAGCTCCTAACAGAACTCAAACACGAATTTGCACTCATGCACCCAAAAAGCCAGCTCATGATCCGTAATACCCTGACCATTGATCCAAAAATCAATATTGATACCAGTTTTAAAATTGCCATTATGAACTTACTAGACAATGCAGCGCGACTCAGCCCCAACGCCGTTCAAATCAGTTTAGAACAAATAGATTCCAACCTTTGCTTTCGCATTTTAGATGAAGGAGGCGGACTACCAGAGACTCGTTTAAACACATTGGGCCAGCAGCAGTTACAGCAACATTATCACGGCATTGGTATGGGTGTGTTTCTCAGTCGAATGATTATAGAACGGTTTGGCGGGAACTTAAGTTTTCAGAACATCCACCAGAATAACAAAGATGGCTTAATGGCGATGATTACGCTACCCATTTCATCAACAGCAGGTAACCCAAAAGACTTATGAAATCTCAACAAACCTCAATTCTATTGGTCGATGATGATGCCACTTTTTTGGCAATTTTGGAACAATCGCTAGAGAAAACCAATCGTCACATAATCACCGCACAAACCCCTGAAGACGCAACCCAATTAATGGCATCCCACGCTTTTGACTATGCAGTTTTAGATTTAAACATCAACGGTGAAAGTGGTTTAAATTTGCTAAGCGAACTGGTTGATCAACGCCCTCATTGTAAGGTACTGATTCTCACCGGCTATGCAAGCGTGGCAACCGCCGTAGAAGCCATGCGACTAGGCGCCCTGAATTACTTATGCAAACCTGCCAGCGCAGCGGATATTTGCCAAGCCTTACAACTCGACAATGCCAGCACCGAACCGACTTCCATCACAACACAACAAACAGTCAACTTCGAACCCATGTCCGTTAAGCGAATAGAATGGGAGCACATTCAAAAAGTTTTGATAGAACATAATGGGAATATCAGTGCAACAGCAGAAGCGCTCAATATGCACCGTAGAACGCTGCAAAGAAAATTACAAAAACGTCCCGTCCATAAATAAAAAAAACCGTGCGCTATACGAACACGGTTAACTTTTGTCCCCCTGGGAGAGAAGCTACAAACAACTTAAAACTGAACATTTACCCCCACATAGAGATTTCGTCCCTTGCCAGGAATACTTAATAAAGGCACCCCGGTTACTGACATAGTATTCCCCTCGCCGGTATAAGCGCCGCCGGTCGGCAACTGATAAGACACATCGAATAGGTTTTCAGCACCAAAATCCAATCGTACCGATTGCCACTGATAACGGCTTCTTAAATTAACCAATGTATAACCAGCCGTTTTCAATTCATTACGCAAAGTTGAAACATCATTTTTGTCATCAACCATCACGACTTCTATCGCATTATTCCAAACGTTCAAATGTTGCGATAACGTCAGTTTTCCATTTAATGGCATCATATTATAAAGGCCATCTTTGCTATCCAAATTATCGCCCTTGGTGTAATTAACATCGAGTTTCATCACCCAATTGCCCGCTTTATTTTCAGCTAACTGATAATGCGCAGCCAGATCTAAACCATAAAGGCGAGCCGATTGGTTTGCATATTTAAGAACGCTAAAATCACCGTAGTTTTTGACTAAGGTCGCATCAATATAATTCTCTACTTGGCTCACATAAGGCATAACTTGCAGCCCCCATGCTGGTTGCTTTGGCGAATGCCAATCAAAATTGGCGCTCAAGGTATAAGCTGTTTCCGGCTTAAGATCCATATCCCCTAAATAACCATTACCATCTCCAGCAAAATTATTCATCAAAGCCGCCATACTCCAGGTTGACCAAGTATAACGTTCATATAAATCTGGTGAGCGAACCTGACGAGCCAAGCCAAAATCCATATCAAATTGTTCATTGGCTTCATAAGAAGATAAAACATTAATATTTAAATTATGATCGGTTTTAGCGCGATCAGCACCATTAAAGGCTGCGGCTTCACTTGCCTCATTGGTCACTTTTGTTCCCATCATAAAACTATCTGTATCATGATAGCCATTCACATCACCGGCATGCGTTTTAACCATTTCATAACGTGTACCGACCGTTGTTTTCCATTGCCTATCCAGCTGGTTTGTCCACTCTGCAAATAGGCTATATCGATCACGTTCACCGCCATTAATATTTTGAAAAGTGCCTGGACTCATACCCGCCGCACTCGGGTTAGGATCCCAATAATCATCCAGACGATATTGCTGAATCTCAGCGCCCATATTCAAATCACTTGACGCCGTAGCGGACATAATAGTTGACAGTTTTAACCCCTGCGTTTTGCTATCAGTTGCCATTGGCATCTGCTTAGACGTTTTGTAATCCATAAACGCCATTTTATGGGTTACCTGTTCAGTATAACCTTGAAGGGTCAACTCCCCCCATTGCATCATTTTATTAAGCGCCAGATTCACCTTGTTACTATCATTCTGCGTCATATCCATACGCTGATTGGGATATTGCTGATAAGGCGTAGTCTGATTAATTAAGGTTAACGACAACAAACTATCATCCCCTTTATAAGCAATATTTAAATTGTGGTTAATCGATTCATAGGCTGATCCAGCCACTTCATTCTTTTTAGTAGTCGTCCCTTCAGTCCCAGAGGTGAACTCTGTTCCTGACTCAGCCTTAGTCGTTGTGGTGAAGGTTTTAAAATCATCCGCAGCTTGATGGTTTTCAGACTGGGCATAATTCCCTTTATAGGTTAAACTCAGTTGATCACTGGCGGTTGTCACACTCAAATGCCCCTCCTTAGCCTGACCATTTGATCGATAGACCGCACCTAATTCCCCTTCTGTTACCTGTTGATCTTGAGCGGCAAATAGCGGATCTTTCGTTTTAACCACAATACTTCCACCGATACTATCACCGCCCACACTGACTGGCGTGATACCTGGATAGATATCAACCGCTTCAGCTTGAGAGGGGGATATATAAGACAAAGGGGTATTCATATGATTTGGACAAGATGACATCAACGGCATACCATCGACTTGCACGTCTAAACGATGATCCGCTAACCCGCGAATCACAGGAAAGCCTGATAAACCTCCCGCCGGATTCATTGTCACACCCGGTGCCTGTGTCAAAATGCCCACCAAGTCACCCTTTGCACCTGACTGATTGACAATAGTTTGTTTAGAGACTTTTTGCGGAGCTTGACTGTCTGGTTGAGCAACCACATCAATCGCGGGTAATTTTTGTGCAGAAACCGGTTGCCAAAATACGGTGACCATTAACGAAGTTAATAATTTTTTCTTCATACGCTCTCTCCAATGATTACAATGATTAACTGAGAGGCATTATAAAGAGGGCTAGGGAGAAAGAGAATGCGACAAATTGTCGCACCCCCTTAAGTCTGTTATTCGTTATTGAATTCGAACATTAAGCATTTTCGATTGAAAAGGTCATGACCTCTGACAATTGATGGGCGCCAATCGCTAAGCTAAACAACCGATCCACGCCCAATGCCACACCTGAACAGGCAGGCAAACCGGCGTCAGTCAAACCGGCAAGCAATCGATTATCCAGCGGAACCGTTTCAACGCCATCCGCTTGACGCTGCTGCAAGGATTGCTGAAACCGCCGATGCGTGGCACCCGCTTCTTGCAGTTCTTGATAACCGTTTGCCAGTTCCATTCCGTGCACAAACACTTCAAAACGCAACGCTTCTTGAGGGTTCCCAGTTGAAATTTGCGCCAAAGCCGCCTCACGAGCAGGGTAATGCGATAAACACGTAATGCGATCAACCCCAAGTTGAGGTTCAATCACTTCTGTCAAAACCAGTTGTTCCCATAACGCTTTATCATCAGCTTCCACACCCACCACTTCAGGGAGATTAAATGCCCTTAAGCAAGCTCTACATTCTGCCGCCGTTGCATTATGAATGTTCGCTAAATTCGCATATTGCAGAAATGCTTGTTGGTAGGTGAGAACTTCAATCGGCAAATTGCCTAATACCACTTGAATCACTTCAGCGGTTTCTTGCATCATTTCCGCTAGGCTAAAGCCTAAACGATACCATTCCAACATCGTAAACTCGACTTGATGACGCGGGCTTAAATCACCATTGCGAAACACTTTTCCCAAATAAAAAATATCGCCACTGCCCGCACAAAGCAGTCTTTTCATTGGGTATTCAGGGGAGGTATGTAAATAATAGATGTGCGTGGACGACTGACCGGGAAGACGAACCGCTGTTTTTAAAGAATCTAAATGACGATCAGGGGTCGCTGATTGCGACAGCATAGGCGTATCGACCTCCATCACCTCGCGCGCATAAAAAAACGCTCGCAATTGCCTGAGCCATTGCGAACGTTTTTGCAGGGTCTCAATCTTTGCACAGGGACGCCAATTCCGTTTGGCGTGTTCAAGTGTTAGATCATTTTGCACGTGAAATATAATCACCCGTTTGCGTATTACAAATCACTTTTTCACCAATCTGAATAAACAGCGGAACTTGCACCACTGCCCCGGTTGATAAGGTGGCAGGTTTGCCACCCGTTCCGGCGGTATCGCCTTTTAAACCCGGGTCGGTTTCAACCACTTCCAATACCACCTGCTTAGGCGGCATCACCGAAATCGGATCACCATTCCAAAGCGTCACGGTACACATATCTTGTTCAATCAACCATTTCTGAACATCCGCTACGGCAGCTTCTGATGCCTGATACTGATCAAACGTGGCCGGATCCATAAAATGCCAAAATTCACCATCATTATAAAGATACTGTAAATCGGTATCCATCACATCGGCGGCTTCTACTTTTTCGCCCGACTTAAAGGTTTTTTCCAAAACGCGCCCGGTAATCAAGTTGCGGAATTTTACGCGGTTAAAGGCCTGACCTTTGCCCGGTTGAACAATTTGGTTATCCACAATATTACAAGGCTGTCCATCCATTAAAAACTTCAACCCATTTTTAAATTCATTTGTACTCACTGATGCCATGATGTTTTTTCCTGAATGATGTAAAATAGCGCAATATTTTAACGCAACTGACCCTCACTGGGAAAGTTTTCATTGCAGAGCCATTCAAATCGTCCGTTATGATTCATTCACTCACTGAACTCTGTGATTTAATTGGGCTTTCGGCTGCCGACTTAGGCTGCGATTTTCAAACTGATTTCCCACTGAAAGTCCCCAAACACTTTGCACTGCAAATTGAAAAGCACCGGCCAAATGACCCATTATTGCGCCAAATTCTACCAGGCCTGGCTGAAAAAACGGTTGTTGAAGGGTTTAGCCTCGATCCGGTCGGCGACCTAAAGGCCAACCCGACGCCCAGTTTGATTCACAAATACCAAGGGCGCGCGCTATTAATTGCCAGTGGCCGATGTGAGATTCATTGTCGTTACTGTTTCCGCCGTCACTTTCCCTACCAACAAGCCAAAAAACAGCACTGGCAAACCGCGCTGGAACAAATCGCCGCCAACCCGTCCATTGAAGAAGTTATCTTAAGCGGCGGCGACCCGCTCAGTTTATCGCAAAACAGTTTAATGGAACTCTTGACAAAACTGGAGCAGATTCCCCACCTGACCACACTTCGAATTCACTCCCGAACACCCGTCGTGGCACCAAACCGTGCTGAAATGCCGTTATTATGGCAACTGCTCAAAGCGAGTCGATTACACATTGTATTGGTCATTCACTGCAATCATGCTAATGAACTTAGCGATGAAACTGCGCGTTTATTTCAAACCCTGAAAGCCACAAACATCACCCTGCTCAATCAGTCAGTGTTATTAAAAGGGGTGAATGATAACGTTACAACCTTAGCTCAACTGAGTAAAAAACTGTTTCAACAAGGCGTGCTGCCCTACTATTGCCATCAGTTGGATAAGGTGGCAGGAGCCGCTCATTTTGAAGTCAAAAATGACCAGGCCTGGGTACTTTTCGACCAGCTTCGCCAAAAACTGCCGGGCTATTTAGTGCCGAGATTGGTGACAGAAATCGCTGGCGAGCCCTATAAAACCCTCATTTTCCCAACACAGGAAAGCCATTAATGTCTCACTGGCGCCCACAAACCCCCTCGGCGAAAGCCAGTTTTTGGCTGGTGCTCGTCCTTTCAATTTGGCACCTTTTTTTAGCGGGTCAAGTGACCCTCAGTGTCGATGAAGCCCACTATGCCCTATATGGCCTAAAACCGGATTGGAGTTATTTTGACCATCCACCGATGGTTGGCTGGCTCAATGCCGTTGCACTGCAATTTGGACAAAGCGAGATGCACCTTCGCACCCTCCCCGTGCTATTCTTTGCATTGGCCAACATCGTTCTTTACCGAATCGCGAGACGACTTTTTCCAGACTTTGATTGGATCGGTTTTTGGACATTGGCGCTGATTAATAGCGCTTTTATGTTTCAGTTACTGAGTGTTTCGATGCTACCCGATACCCCTTTAATGCTCGCCAGCTTAATGGTGGTATGGTCCCTGCTCAATTTACGGGAAGAAGCCGCCACCTCACCCAAAGCATTTCGCAGTGCCTTATGGCTGGGATTTTGGCTTGGCATTGCTGCCCTGTCTAAATACACCGCCATCACCCTTGTGTTCTCCTTAGTGATTATTCTGTTGCTGGAACGCCGATTTGACTGGCTAAAAAACCGTGGCCTCTGGCTGGCGATTGCACTGACTGCGCTAATGACTTCACCCATTTTGTGGTGGAATGTCCAGCATGATTGGCTGTCTTTTTTATACCAAATTCACCACGGCACCCAAAACACCGACTGGCAATGGCAACGATTTGTCAACTCACAACTGTTACAAATGGGCGTCTATTCACTGCTACTGTTTATCGCAGGCATTGCGCTGATGTTAACTTGCTGGCGACCCACAGCGAACGCTGAAACCCAAGCAGCCATTCGAATCTTAAGCAGTTTTAGCTTACCCATTATTGTGTTATTCGGCTGGAATGCCGGCTATGAAATGAGTCTCCCTCATTGGACGCAACCGGCTTGGCTATTGATGAGCCCGGCCATTGTTTATTATTGCTGGCAACACTGGTCACAACGATGGTTACGCATCAGCGTTTATTTCAGTAGCGCACTCACCCTCACGCTTTCAGTGCTGTTAAACAGTCAATTGGCAACGCCTTGGATGCCGTTAACCGAAAAAAACAACCTTGTCCGTGAACTCCATGGCTGGCCGCAAGCGATAGCAGAGGCCGAAAAACTGCAACAATCGCTTAAAGTACCGTTATTTGCCAGCAATTGGACACAAGCCAGTCGCATTGCTTGGTATGCCGCTCCACAACCGGTCTATGTTACCGACAATCGGTTTGATCAGTTCGATTTGTGGTTTGGTAACCCGCCGACCGGCAGTGATGGATTAGTTATTATTCCCGGTTACGAAACCCATCCACCCGCCACAGCCAGGCCTGGTCATTTTAACCATTGCCGACACTTAAAAACCTTGCCGATTATTCGTCATCAAAATACAGTGGTACGCTATTATTTTTATCATTGCCAAGACTTTCAAACAGTTCAATATCATGGCTGGGTAACGGAATTAGCAAACAATCCATTAGAGTACCTCGAATAACAGCAATCAAAATTGTGCAATAAATTCGCAGTTTTGGGCGGGGTTTGCGATAATAGCTGACATTCATTTATGCAGATATCATCAAGGGAATCTTTTGAGCAATTTGATTAAAGTTGGCCTCTCCATTGCGATTATTGGCTATATTCTGTCAAAATTTGACCTGATCGCAGTTTGGCAGACGATTCTCAACGCGAACTTCGGATTGATTCTTGCCGCCTTATTAGTGCAAATACTCAGCCAAACGGTTGCCGCTTATCGGTGGTCATTGATTATGGAAATGCTCAAATTCCAACACCCCTGTGGCTTTTATTTACGCAGTTATTTCAAAGGCAGCCTTTTCAATCAAGTGCTCCCTACCAGCATCGGCGGTGATGCGTTTCGCATTGCCGAAGTCTCCGCGCATGGCGGATTGGTTCGCGAGGCCTTTTATGGCGTCTTTATCGACCGAATCGTTGGTTTGGTTGGATTACTGCTCTTAAATTTATTAGCCAATAGCATTCAATCTGACCTCATGCCCTATAAAATCTTTATGACCATCAATGTTATTTTGATTTTAGCGTTATTTGGCTTATTTGTATTAATGGCCATTCACAAATTCTCGATATTCAATCGCTCAAAAATCACTCGACCCTTTTACCAACTCTCGGAACGATTTCGTTTTATTTACAAAACCCCCAAACGCATCAGCCAACAACTCGGGCTTTCCATTTTGATTCATCTACTGTCGATGATTGCCATTTTTGGTGTCGGTCACAGTGTTGGCATTAATGAACCGCTGGTAAATTATCTGGTGATTATTCCACCCGCCATCCTGCTCACCATCTTACCGATTTCTTTCGCCGGCTGGGGCGTGCGCGAAGGCGCTTTAGTGGTGTTATTTATGATGATCGGCATCGAAGAAACGCACGTAATTGCCATGTCACTCATTTATGGCATCCTACTTATTTTCAGTGCCTTACCCGGCATGTATTTTTATCTAACCAGCCAACACAAATATTTATGAGACTGTTATGAACGTCGATTTAATGCGCAAACTTGACCATCACCTAGGAATCCCCTTAACCTTTTTAGGCACATTACTACTCAAAACCGCCCACCGGATTCGCAAGCCGAAAACCACGCCCCCTAAAAATATCTTATTTGTAGAGTTGTCCGAAATGGGCAGTACCATTTTGGCGGATCCCGCCATGAAGCATGCTCAAAAGCACTTTGATGCGCAATTGTTTTTTGTTATTTTTAGCAAAAACAAGCCCAGTTTGGATCTGCTCAACACCATTCCTCAGCATCATATTTTTACACTTTGCGAGGATTCCTTATGGACACTAATGCGCGATGCCATTCGCTATTTAATCTGGTGCCGAAAACACCACATTGATACTGCGGTGGATTTAGAATTGTTTTCCCGCGTCTCGGCCTTGCTTACAGGCTTTAGCGGTGCCGGCAATCGCGTGGGCTATCACAATTTCCATGGCGAAGGCCTCTATCGAGGCGACCTCTTAACACACAAAGTCAGCTACAATCCCCACATCCACATTGCCAAAAACTTTATGGCCTTGATTCATGCCCTCAAAGCCGAAACCCCGGAAGTCCCCTATTCCAAAGTGCTGATTACCGATGATGCCATCCAACTGGATCAGGTGACTTTCAGCGATGACGAAAAAGCAGACGTTTATCGAAAAATCAGTGCCTGCTATGCAGGTTACGATCAAACCCAACACCAGCTACTGCTCATTAACCCCAATGCCAGTGATCTATTACCACAAAGACGCTGGCCCAAGCACAATTTCATTCAACTGATGCAGCAACTATTGCAGCGCTATGAAAACGCCTTGATTTTAATCACCGGCGCACCGAATGAAAAAGAAGAAGCCGAAGCCTTGCGCCTAAAAGTTGCTAACCCGCGTTGTATTAACTTTGCCGGTCAGCTTAAATTATTGCAAATGCCCATTCTGTATTCCGTGTCGAGACTGATGGTCACCAATGACTCCGGGCCTGGGCATTTTTCGTCGATTACGCCCCTAAAAACCTATGTGTTATTCGGCCCTGAAACCCCCAAGCTCTATGGTTCTCTCGGTAATAGCACCCCAATTTTTGCCGGACTGGCCTGTTCGCCTTGTGTCAGTGCCGCCAATCACCGCAAAACGCCCTGTACTGAGCCGGTTTGCATGGATGCCATTACCGTCGGGTCGGTTTATAAACAGATTGAGATAGAATTACGGCAAGAATAACCAGTTAGCGCAGTCGCTTTAACAGCCACCAAGCCACCAGCAGCAATACTAAAGAAGGCAAAAAAGCGCCCAAAATGGCAGGAAATTGATAAACCACACTCAGATTACCAAAAATTTGATTGAGCAAATTAAAACTCATCCCAATAATAATCCCGACAAAAATCCGCTGGCCAATACTGACCTGACGCTGAGAACCAAAGATGAGCGGGAACACTAATGAAATCATGCCCACGATCATCAATGGCATGATCACTTTACGCCAAAACGCTAATTTGTAAGGCTCGGCATCTAAGGCATTGGCTTCTAGAAACTGAATATACAACCATAAATCAATCACCCCCATATAACGCGTTTCGACATTTAAGGTTGAAATCAGTGTTGGCGTGACCGGCAGCTCAACCGGCATGGATGCGCTAAGGGTTTCCCTAAAATCCAATAACTGATTAATAGGGGCTTTCGGGGTTTCAATCGCCGTCCAGTTCAACTGCTTATGAACGACATCATACAGTCGCCATTGCTGATCTTTTTTTGAAAACCGTGCCGTTTTGGCTCGCCAATATTCACTTAAAGCCCCTGCCTGCACCCGATAAATGGAAATATCATAAAACTGCGAATCGGTTATGACTTGGCCAACATGAATCACTTTTTCACCATCGCGCATCCAAAAATCTTCACTGGCACCAATCGAAAAATTCTGATGTAACGCTTCACTGCGCATTTTTTTAGCAAAGCCTTCACTCACCGGCGCAATCCATTCACCCATAATGGCAACAATCAACCACATCAACATCGCCGACTTCATGACGCCGATAAAAATGCGTCGAATTGACCAGCCGGTGACGCGTAATACCGTCAGTTCTGCATGGTTAGCCAAGCCCCCTAAGCCAATCAAAGTACCAATCAATATCGCAACCGGGAAAATTTCATAAGCAAACACCGGCAATTTCAAAACGGTATAAAGCACCCCTTTATTTAAGGTGTATTCGTCGGTGAGTTTGCCGACCTGAATCATAAACTCAGAAAAACCGAGAATAATCAATAACACCATCAACACCAACAGAGTATGGCTAACCAGTACACGGCCTAAATAGCGTTCAATCAAATTCATTGATTAACCCCTTTAGAGGTCCATTTCTTAGGCAAAGCCATCTGCGGCCATTGTAGCCAGGCTGGTTTGAGTGACGCATGACGCAAGCCATAGGCTAAAAACAATAGCGGAACCGGCCATAATCCAATCCAAGGCGATAAGGTGCCATCTGCGACCGCTTCTCTAAAGGTCACCAGCAGTTGGTTATAAATTACATAAAGCACTAACGCAAAAAACACCTTAGCAAACCGACCTTCCCTTGGCCCGGTTCGACTCATTTTCAAGCCCAACATCCCCAACACAACAATGCTCAATGGCGTAATTAATCGCCATTGTAACAGTGCCATATCGGCCGGATCACTCGACTGCCAAAGCAAGGCTGTTTCGCGTTCAAACTGACGCGCTCTTGCCGGTTTCGTTTGAAGCTCAGGAATAAACCCTTCAAAACGCTGAAACGACCTTACAATCAAGGGCTGATCACTCGATAACCCCTCATAACTGTGACCTCGATACAATACCAACGCCAAACGTTCCCCCACCCATTCAAAACGACCAACGGGCGCCATCAGCAATACATCATTTCCTTCAGAACGCATTCGTACCCAGACGGAACGCATGGTGCCATCCTCTTCCAGAGATTGCATATAAAATACCCCCTCCCCAGTTGATAACGGATTAAACTTTCCAGGAACCAATGCGGCTAACGGCGAAGATACCTGAGCCTCTTCAATCAAGCTACGCTCTTGACTATAGCTCCATGGAATCAGCCAAAGCGAAATCCAAGCCGTGAGCAACGCCAAAGGCAATAAAAACCAAAACACCCGTTTTTTAAAATAGCCCATGCCAATGCCGCAACTTTGCAATACCACCATTTCCTGATCTTGGTATAAGCGGCCAATTGCCAGCATGACACTCAAAAGCGCAACCAACGGCAAAATCACTTCTAAAGCAGGGGGGATTTTGGTCAATAAGACTTGAAAAAGAATAGAGGATGGGAGTGAACCTTCCACCGCAATCGTCAACAGCTTAGTAGCTTCGGTGCCAAAGGTAATCAGCAGTAAAACCGACAGGACTGCAAAAAAAGTGGCAAACAGTTCTCGGGTTAGATATTTGTCAAGAATTCGCAAAAAACAGTCACCAAAGCGTTAGAATAACGACATTAAATAAAGGGCACCTCGATTAACCCCGGCTGTTTTCTGTCAACGCCAAATGATTCAGGTCAAGGCGTGACGTTTCAGCAATGTCCACACCTTGCAAAAGGTCACAACGCAGAGCTGAACCATTTGGCTATGCCCCTTCGGGCGGGACTTAAAGCAGCCTTCTTCGTTGTTGTGACGCTTGGCCATAGAATGCTAAGACCCGCGCGTCACGCCTAGAATAAGGCCGCTTTAAGTCCCGCAGAAGTCAAGTCGGGGTTATTCGAGGTGCCCTAAAGTCAATTATTATACAAGAAGGGATGCAAACGCATGAAACAAATCCAGTTCCAACTGCAACAAACCAACACCTTATCGGATTATGACACCCTAATTTTACCCGTGTTTGAGCAGGGCAACACCACCGAACTGGGTCAGCAGTTTCACCTTGAGACCCTTACCGCTGATTTGGTTAAGGCAGGCGATTTTTCAGGCAAGCCTGCTGAGGTTCAAATGCTGCTACAACACCCCGACTCGCCATGCACACGCCTGCTATTGGTTGGCATGGGATCGGCCAAAACCCTCTCTAACAAAAACTATTTAGACAGTTTAAATGCGGCCGCTAAAGCCTTAGACAACAGCGGTGCGCAACGGGTTTTAAACGGTTTAATCGATGTTTTTCCTGCCCAAAACGACCAGGCCTGGGCAATTTACCAAAACACATTAATGATTCAGCGTAGCCTTTACGACTATGAACATGAAAGCCGCAATAAAGCGGAGCTTAAAAACCCAAAACTGGCTCAAATCACTTTTAATGTTGCTGCCAGCGAGGCCTTAAAATCGCAACTTGAGCAGGCACAGGCCACTGCATTAGGGATGGCTTTAACCCAAGACCTGGCGAATATGCCCAGTAATTTTTGCACACCGAGTTATCTCGCCGAAACCGCCGTTGAACTGGGTGACCAATATGGCTTTGACGTCAACATTCTCGATAGCGAAGAAATGATCGAAATGGGCATGGGCGCTTTTATGGCGGTTGCTCAAGGGTCACATACCCCACCAAAAATGATTTGTCTTGCTTATCACGGTGCAGATCCAACAGAGGCTCCGATTGCATTAGTCGGAAAAGGCGTGACCTTTGATACCGGGGGTATCTCTATCAAACCCGGCGACGCCATGGATGAAATGAAATATGACATGGGAGGCGCCGCCACTGTCTTGGGCGTTTTTAAAGCGCTTGGACAACTCAAGCCCAAACTTAATGTGGTGGCGGTCATACCTGCCACTGAAAACATGCCCGCCGGTAATGCCATTAAGCCTGGGGATGTTGTCACTTCTTTATCAGGGCAAACCATTGAAATTCTCAATACCGATGCAGAAGGCCGCCTGATTTTATGCGATGCCTTAACCTATGCTCAGCAAACCTACAAGCCCTGCAAAATTATTGATATGGCGACCCTAACCGGTGCTTGCATTATTGCTTTAGGACATGAGATGTCTGCGTTATTAGGCAATCATCAGCCGCTGATAGCGGATCTTTTGTCATCTGGTCTGAGAACTTATGATCGTTTTTGGCAAATGCCGTTAAGTGAAGAGTATGATGAACAACTCAAATCAAATTTTGCCAATATGGCCAATATTGGCGGCCGCCCTGCCGGCACAATTACCGCAGCACAATTCTTAGCCCGCTTTACGGAATCCGTCCACTGGGCACACCTAGACATAGCGGGGACGGCTTGGATCAGCGGTAAAAGCAAAGGCGCAACCGGCCGTCCGGTACCTGCTTTGGTTGACTACTTACTCCGCCAGCAATGAACACTAACGCCATGCCTTCTGATACCCCCGATGTGTTGTTTTATGTATTAAATAGCTCGGACTTGGCATCAAGGCAGCACTTTGTCTGCAAACTGGTTCAAAAGATTTGGCAACAAAATCGTCACTGTGATATTTGCTGTCACCACCCGGCCGAATTAACCGCCCTGGATGAAGCCATCTGGCTATTTAAACCTGAAGCCTTTATTCCCCATGCCATTGCCCAAAATCCCCCTGCGCCAATCCAACTATGGTTCGACCAGGTGGACCGACCTTGCCATGATATATTAGTCAACTTACACCCAGACTTTCAGACTTACTTTCAAAGCTATCAAAGAACCATTGAAGTGTTAGATCAGTCTCCAGAGCTGATTCAACGCGGACGTGATAGATGGAGAAGATACCAATCCCTAGGATTTGACCCAGTACTCCATAAAATACCGTGAGGTTTAAGCAATGGATATTACGCAATTATTAAGCTTTAGTGTGCAGCAAAATGCTTCAGATTTACACCTTTCAGCAGGCATGCCCCCCCTGCTCAGAACGGATGGTGAAATCCATCGCATTGATATGCCCGCATTCGACAGAGATGCCATGCGAACTCTAGTATACGATGTCATGAATGATGCACAACGCCAAAAATTTGAAGCTCAATCTGAAGTGGACTTTTCCTTTGAAATTCCCAAACTGGCACGTTTTCGGGTCAATGTGTTTTTACAAAACCGCGGCATCGGCGCGGTCTTTAGAACCATTCCGAGCACCGTGCTTTCTCTGGAAGACCTTCATGCACCCGAAATCTTTAAGGACATTGCCAATACCCCTCGAGGCATTGTATTGGTCACAGGGCCCACCGGCTCGGGTAAATCGACGACACTGGCAGCTATGATCGACTATATCAACCAAACCCAAGCTGCCCATATTCTCACCATTGAAGACCCCATTGAATTTGTACACCAATCAAAACGTTCATTAGTCAATCAACGCGAAGTCAATCGCGACACCCAAAGCTTCGGTGCTGCCTTGCGCTCGGCGTTACGCGAGGATCCTGATGTCATTTTGGTCGGAGAAATGCGCGATTTAGAAACCATTAGCCTCGCGCTGACGGCAGCCGAAACCGGTCATTTAGTCTTTGGAACCCTGCATACCAGCTCTGCTGCTAAAACGGTTGATCGGATTATTGATGTGTTTCCGGCTGCTGAAAAAGCCATGGTACGCTCCATGTTATCCGAATCTTTAAAAGCCGTTATTTCTCAGACGTTACTCAAAAAACCAACCGGCGGTCGCGTTGCCGCGCACGAAATTATGTTAGGGACGTCTGCCATTCGCAATCTGATTCGCGAAGATAAAGTGCCACAAATGAATTCGATTATTCAAACCTCCAATAAAATGGGGATGCAAACCCTCGACCAAGATTTACAACGTCTCGTTAAAAAACAAACCATCAGCAAAGAAGCCGCCCGTCAAAAAGCGGTTAATAAAACCGACTTTATTTAATAGGAAACCTCATGACGGCAACCTTACACCAACAACTTCATGCGCTATTAAATGCTTTTGTTAAACAACAAGGATCCGATCTTTTTATAACTGCTCACGCCCCGGTTTCAATGAAGGTGAGTGGTCGCATTCAAGCCTTAACCAAAGATCCGCTCACAGCCGATGCGGCACGCCAACTCACCTTAGCGCTCATGAACCCCGCACAACAAACCGAGTTTAATCAACAACGCGAAGCCAATTTTGCTTATCAATTAGCCAATATCAGCCGTTTTCGAGTCAGTGCTTTTATGCAACAAGGCCTTTCCGGCTGTGTGATTCGCCGCATTGAAGCCCATATCCCCTCATTTGAAAGTCTAAATTTGCCAACCATACTGAAAGAATTGATTTTAGAAAAGCGCGGTTTAATCTTGTTTGTCGGCGGTACCGGTTCCGGGAAATCCACCTCGCTGGCCAGTTTAATCGACCATCGCAACCGCACCACCGAGGGTCACATCATCACCATTGAAGACCCGATTGAATATGTCCATCAACACCAAAGTTGTATTGTCACTCAACGGGAAGTGGGGGTGGATACGGACAGTTATGAAACCGCATTAAAAAACACCTTACGCCAAGCGCCCGATGTCATTCTGATTGGTGAAATTCGTTCACAAGACACCATGGAACATGCCATTACCTTTGCCGAAACGGGGCATTTATGCTTATCAACACTCCATGCCAATAACACCAATCAAGCATTAGATCGCATTATTAATTTCTTTCCGGAAGAGCGCCGTGACCAACTGTTAATGGATCTGTCTCTCAATCTCAGAGCCATTATTTCACAACGCCTCCTGCCCAAAAACGGCGGTGGACGCATTGCTGCCGTAGAAGTGCTCATCAATACGCCACGTATGTCCGAATTGATTTTTAATGGTCAGGTTGGGGAAATGAAAGCGCTCATACAAGCCTCCCAATCGCAAGGCATGCAAACCTTTGATCAAGCGCTATTCGACCTCTATGAAGCAGATGCCATCCGCTATGAGGACGCTTTGCGCAATGCCGACTCACTCAATGACTTGCGTCTTAATATTAAGCTCAATAGCCAACGACCCTTGCCGGAAAACATAGCCTCTGCACAGGCCGACGAAGCCAAACTTTCGATGCAAGACACCCCTCCCCAAGAGGATAAGGATAAAGCGTGAAAATGACCAAAAACTCCCAGGCCTGGCGATTCTTGCTGCTTTTTGCGGTTATTGGCAGCGGCCAGCTACAAGCCGCTCCGCCCAGTCTCACCAACATGACACAACAATTTTGTTACGACCTATCCAAAAAATTGCGTACCGTTAAACACCAAGACTGTTTGGCGCTTCAACTTCATGCCAGCTTCAAACACCAAAGCGTTGAGCAACGACTCTTAACCTATAAGGAAGTGATTCCTAAGCCCAAAACGCTTCCACCAAAGGGACGTATTTTATTTATTGGCGGCATTCATGGCGATGAATATGCCGCCATTAGCCTTACTTATATTTGGCTAAAAACGCTATTAGACCCTGCAACCATGACAGATTATCACTGGCTATTTTTACCCTTAGCCAACCCGGATGGATTATTTCAATCTCCTGCAACCCGAACCAATGCCAACTCGGTTGATTTAAACCGCAACTTCCCCTCTCCGGACTGGAACCGCTTGGCATTAAAAACCTGGCAAACCCACACAGGCAAAAACCCGAGACGATTTCCCGGAGAAAACGCCAATAGCGAACCGGAAACCCAGTGGCTGGTTCAACTGATAGAACGTTTCCACCCCCATGCCATTATTTCGCTCCACGCCCCCTATGGACTGCTAGATTATGATGGCCCGGAACATGCCCTACCGAACAAAATCGGCCACCTTCGTCATCGTGCCCTCGGAACCTATCCAGGTTCTTTGGGGCGCTATGCCGGGGAGTATTTAAATATTCCCGTGCTCACTTTAGAGCTCAGATCAGCTGGCACCATGCCTTCTGCTCAAGAAATTCAAATTATGCTTAAAGATATCGAAAACTGGGTAGAAACCAAGATTGGCGAACCGGATTAGACTTTAGGTTTTTTAAAGGGATGCGCTCAATAATTGAATGGTTTGCTGAGATGGCTGAACGGATTCATGAATTAATTGCCAAGCAACTTGTTGTCCTGATTGACGTTGCCAATATTGCTCAACCCATTGTCCGTTGTCAGTGACAAAGCTGACATAATATAGCTCCGCTTCTCCCGGATAGCGATAGACACTTACTTTTTGCCAGTCAACTTGATAGGTTTGTTGTGTTCTCAACCATTGATTAATTTGCGACAGCACGGCCGTTTTTTCGCCCTCATCTCTGAGGCCTGAGTTGGTCAGCCCCCGGCTAATAATCACCGGTGTTGCTGGCGGTAAACGATATTGACGCAGCAACGCCTGCATCGCCGAATTATTTAAAACCACGCAGCCACGACTGGCCAAGGGCGCCCGACTGTAAGTCGATCTTGGCGTACCATGCAACCAAATACCGGAACCCGTCCGCCCTTTTTGTTTATCCCAACTATTGGGATAATCTAAGGTCAAGGCACCGACTCCATACAATTCCGGCAATTGTTCATCCGCCAAATTTTTTTCAATTCGATAAATACCAATCGGCGTTTTCATATCGCCCCGAGATTGTTTACCAATGCCTTTCTGCCCCAAGGTGACATAAAAATTGGCTACCTCTTGATAGCCATTTTCAACCGATTGATAAATATAAATTCGATGTGCGAGGGTATCCACAATCAATAAATGCTGCTCTTGGCTCGTTTTCAAAACATATTGTGCCAGTATGCTTTGCCAATCTCCTCGATTCGATTCAGCATGCTGATGACCCTGCCACCGAACTTTTGCTTCCATTAATAACGCCTGAGCGTTAGGTTGGGTATGAACCCGCTGCAACAAATCCAGTCGTCCGGCTTTAATGGCGTACAAGTCCCCTTTAAGCATCTTCGCTAGCTGATAACGTGGAAGCTGTTTAGACAAACTTTCAAAGTCATCCAACCCACGATCAAATGCAAAAGATTGAATGGCCTGAAGCCCACTAATCAATTGCTTCTCTGTCGCAACAGCATCCGAAGCGTCTGCCAATAGAGGCATCGGCAAACAGCAAAGCCAAAGCATTATTAGCTTGTGAAGGGGTTTTTGAAGCCAGCTATTCATAAATCACTGCTTCCTGCATAATTTTCCAGCCTTGCGGGGATTTTTGCCAAAGTAATTTTTTGCGAACCCTATCTTTAAATCGATTAGATTCATAGGATTGCCAAAAACCAACCTGAATCACATTTTTAGCGATAGGAACCACAGTAATATCTTCCAGTTGAACACGAATAAAGCTTGGTCCTGTCACGCTGGCTTGGCGATTTTGTTCCCAGGCCTGGCGATTTTTGAAGTCTTCAGCATAATAATCCGACTGATAACTGGCCAGATATGTCCGAAGATTTTGAGCTGACCAAGCGGTTCGCCAAGCTTCAAGCTGCTGCGTCACCTCAGCAATATCAAATTCTACCTGCTTTAAAGCCACCACTTCATCTGGGTCGACTTCAATATCTGCTGATAAAATCCATTGCCCTTTTGGCTGCTCAACCTCTCTAGAATGAAACACGTCTTGATAAGCCAACTGGGCTTGGTAAGCGTAGATTTGCTGCAAATTTTGACGCAAGGTTGCGATTTTTGGCAATTTATTGAGCAGGGTTTCCAACACCTGCTGCGCCTGCTGATAATTCTGTTGACGAATATAGGCAACTGCCAAATTATTGCCGATGGTTAAGTTGGTCGGATTCGCCTGGTGCAAAGGGCTTAATAAATCAATGGTGGTTTTAAAATCTTGCTGCTGCATCGCAGCTTCAGCTTTTTGCAAGGTTTGTTGTAGCGTTGAATCTGGATTCGCCTGCACTGACGACAGCGAAAACACCGCCATCAAACCAACCCAAGCTGACTTTTCTATCACTTGCCAGCCTAGTTTCATCATCCCGCCTTTTACCAACATTCACTCAACCTTCGTAGATTCAATCATTATTGCTCGGGCACCGCTCGTTATTCCGTTCAAAATAAAGCGCTATCTTATCGCAAATCCCCGATTCCAACCAGTGAAGATTTCATCGACTTTAATTGATCACGCAGTTCTGCGGCCTTTTCAAAGTCCAAATCCTTTGCCGCTTTAAACATTTGTTTTTCCATCTGTTTAATCTGAGAAGCAAGCTGTGCGGGGGTCATTCGTTTCACAGGAGAGACACTCTGATCATCATAGTGCCCTTCTATTTCAGCCGCCTTTAATTGAGCAGCAGAGGCACCCGGCTTTGATGCATAGGGTGAATCTTCTAAAATATCGGTAATTTTTTTATTTAATTTTTGCGGGGTAATGCCTTGTGCAAGATTATGCTCAATCTGTTTGGTGCGGCGACGTTGCGTTTCATCTATGGCTTTTTGCATCGAAACCGTGATTTTATCGGCATACAATATGGCCTTACCCGCCACATTTCTCGCTGCCCGACCAATGGTTTGAATTAAAGATCGCTCAGAGCGTAAAAACCCCTCTTTGTCGGCATCTAAAATAGCCACCAAGGATACTTCCGGGATATCCAAACCTTCTCGCAATAAGTTAATCCCCACCAACACATCAAACTCACCCAACCGTAAATCACGGATGATTTCGATCCGTTCCACTGTATCAATATCTGAGTGTAAATAACGCACCCGCACTTGGTGCTCTTCCAGATATTCCGTTAAATTTTCTGCCATACGTTTGGTCAAAGTGGTGACCAAAACCCGCGCTTCTGCATTCACTCTCAAACGAATCTCACCCAGCAAATCATCCACTTGGGTTAACGCGGGGCGGACTTCAATTTCGGGGTCTAACAACCCCGTCGGTCGCACAACCTGCTCAACCACCTTCGATTGATGCTCCGCTTCATAAGTTGATGGGGTTGCTGACACGAAAATCGTTTGTGGCAAAATCTGTTCAAACTCATCAAAACGCATCGGACGATTATCCAAAGCAGAGGGTAACCGAAATCCAAAATTCACCAAATTTTCTTTACGGGATCGATCCCCTTTATACATGCCCCCTATCTGAGGAATGGTGGCATGACTTTCATCGATAAACATTAACGCATTTGCAGGTAGGTAATCCAATAAGGTTGGTGGCGATTCACCTTCTGCCCGCCCGGACAAATACCGAGAATAATTTTCAATACCTGAGCAATACCCCAGTTCCGTCATCATCTCAATATCCAGCCGAGTTCGTTCCTCCAAGCGCTGCGCCTCAACCAATTTATGATTTTCTCGCAAGTCTGCCAAACGGTCTTTCAATTCCACCTTGATTTTTTCAATGGCTTCTAAGACCCGCTCTTTTGGCGTCACGTAATGTGACTTGGGATAAACCGTCACCCGGGTCGGACGGGTTAACACCTCTCCCGTCAGGGGATCAAACCAGGCTAAAGCATCCACTTCATCATCAAACAACTCTATACGCACCGCATACTCTTCAGCTTCTGCGGGGAACACATCAATGACATCCCCTCTCACCCGAAAACAGCCTCGCCAAAGCTCCATATCATTACGGGTATATTGCATGGTCGCCAATTTTTCTAAAATCATTTGTCGCGACAGCTTATCGCCCAAACGCAATTGCAAAATCATTTTTAAATACTGATCAGGATCCCCCAACCCATAAATGGCAGAGACGGTTGCAATCAAAACCACATCCGACCTTTCCAATAGTGCTTTGGTTGCAGATAAGCGTAATTGTTCAATTTGTTCATTAACGGATGAATCTTTGGCGATATAAGTGTCCGATGCGGGGACATAGGCTTCGGGCTGATAGTAATCATAGTAAGACACAAAATATTCAACCGCATTATGCGGGAAAAAACTCTTCATTTCGCCATAGAGTTGGGCTGCTAAGGTTTTATTATGCGCCAAAATAATCGTTGGGCGTTGCACCTGAGCGATGACATTGGCCATGGTAAAGGTTTTTCCGGAACCGGTAACCCCTAATAAAGTTTGAAAGGCTTCACCATCCTCAAGTCCTGTTACCAACTCAGCGATAGCCGTCGGTTGATCTCCTGCAGGCTGATAGTTAGATTCAATTTGAAATGCTTTGGCCATAATGAGTGGAAAGTCCTTTTTTACCCTTTATCGAACATCTTTCAAACCCAAATAACAAATGACCCTTCAATTAAAAATTTTGTCTTAAAAAGAAATTCATTTGGTTGTAAAATGAACCCTATATTTTACCTGAGCGTGTCACTGTACGAAACCTTATAAGCGCTTTATTTTTAAGCGGCTGAGTCTCCGGTTCATGACACCCATTTACTATTGATGAGATCCTACGCCCATGTCTAGATTGTCAAATCGTGTTAATCGTGTCCAACCTTCTTTAACCCTTGTTATTTCCGCCAAAGCAGCCGAATTGAAACGGGCAGGAAAAGACATTATTAGCCTAGGTGCCGGTGAACCTGACTTTGACACACCGAATCATATCAAGGCGGCTGGTATTGCGGCCATTAACGCTGGACAAACCCGCTATACTGCGGTTGACGGCACACCAGAATTGAAATCGGCGATTATTGAGAAGTTCAAACGTGACAACCACCTGAACTTTCAAAGTAATGAAATTTTGGTTTCCTCCGGGGGTAAACAAAGTTTCTTTAACCTTTGCCAAGGCTTGTTAAACGACGGGGATGAAGTGATTATCCCTGCGCCTTACTGGGTTTCTTACCCTGACATGGCCTTACTGGCGGGCGGCGTTCCGGTTATCATTGAAACGGACATTGAACAACAATTCAAAATCACCGCTTCTCAACTGAAAGCGACCATTACCGACAAAACCAAAATGGTAGTGATCAACAGTCCATCCAACCCCACTGGCGCTATTTATACCGCCAACGAATTACAGGCATTGGCCGAAATACTGTTACAGTATCCCAACATAATCATTGCCTCTGATGATATGTATGAACATATCCTGCTGAATGACACGCCCTTCACCAATATTCTTGAAGTCTGTCCTGAGTTAAAAGACCGCACGGTTGTCATGAATGGCGTATCTAAAGCTTATTCGATGACCGGCTGGCGCATTGGCTATGCAGGGGGACCCAAAGACTTAATTACTGCCATGCGAAAAGTTCAATCTCAAAGCACCTCAAATCCCTGCTCTATTTCGCAAGCGGCTGCGGTAGAAGCCTTAAATGGCCCTCAAGACTGTATTCAAACCATGTTGACTGAATTCAAAAAACGCCATGAGTTTGTGGTAAAGCGAGTCAATGCCATTTCAGGGTTTAAATGTTTACCCGCAGCGGGGGCATTCTATGCCTTTATGGATGTTAAAGATGCCATGAAGCAAAAGGGATTTGATCAGGACGCAGATTTTGCCACTGCCATTTTAGAAAGTGTCGATGTCGCAGCGGTGCCCGGTTCTGGATTTGGTGCAGCAGGACACTTGCGTATTTCTTTTGCCACCAGTATGGAAAACTTGGCTAAGGCTTTAGATCGGATTGACCAATTTATCAACACAAAATAAACACCCCCCTCTTTTTAATCAGCAAAAATGGCCAGGCCTGGCTATTTTTCTGGGCTATTAAGCCTCTATTCAGCTTATCGATGTATATTTTCCTTTTGTGCGCAGTCGTATCAATCAACATTTGAGGCCTTGCATGAGTAGAATGCAAAGGTCTCTAAAAAGCTATTTTCGAACTAAACTATGGAATCTAAAGTCACTATGAACGCTTTTAAATTCATCACACTTACTTGTTGTGCATTAACGCTGGTTGCTTGTAGCCAAGCGCCTTCCAAAAAACCCCTTTCAAATCCAAGCCAATCAGCGCCGGCTGTGAAGCTCAGCGATGAAGCCCGGCAGTTTTTTCATGCCATCAAAACAGGCGACACCCAAACTGCTTTAAATTATATTCAAAAAGGTGAAGCATTAAATGTGCAAGATACCTTCGGTCATACCGGTATTTTGTTAGCAGTTGATTATCAAAACCCAGAAGTTCTAAAAGCCTTAATTGAAAAAGGCGCATCGGTCGATACCGCCAATAAACAGGGCTGGACACCATTAATGAAGGCAGTGGATATACACCAAACCGACATGGTAAAACAATTATTAGCCGCCGACGCCAACCCTAACACCCCAACTCCGCAAGGTTGGACAGCACTTCATTTAACCTCGAAACCCCTTCGCAATCAGCAAAAGCGTTATGTCGAGATTGCACAATTGCTCATCGATCACGGCGCTTTTGTGAACCAAACACGACAAGACGGGGTGACCCCTTTATATTTAACGGTTGTTAACAATCGAATAGACGTTTTTAATACATTATTGGCTGCCAAAGCCAACCCGAACATTGGCAGAGCTGATGGCAGAACCCCTTTGATGCAAGCCACTTATGATTATCGTATTGACATGGTAAAGGCATTGCTAAAAGCTGGTGCGAACCCGAATGAGACAGATCGGAAGGGTTTGTCAGCGTTGCATTACACAGTTCACGACCCCAAAAACCCCCAACAGGATTATGCGGATATTGCACAAATTTTGATTGATCATGGCGCGGATGTTAATTTGCGCACAGCCAAAGGGGATTCGCCTTTATTAATGTCCGTGAAAAATAATCGTCCGGACGTTTTTGTGGCGCTACTCAATGCAAAAGCAGATGCCGGCCTTGGCACTTTCAATCATTGGACACCGTTAATGCAAGCAATTCAAGATCAAAATACGCCAATGATTAATGCATTGGTCAAGGTTCAAGAACGACAACAAAAAAATGCAGATAATGCTTTACTGCAAAAAATAAATCCATAAACGCATTAGCGATGCCTCGATACTTCACACAAACGGCCTGAAATTATGGCCGTTTTTTTATTCAACTGAAGACACCGAAAACCCTGAGCAATGCACTTTTCAAGACGATACACCGACAACAGACCTGCCCATTTAAACGGTCAAGGCCGGCGCATAATGGAAAGATATGCCTTATCTTTAAAGGAACAGTAACCGCCAATAACGAAACGGCAGTCGTGAACCCACCCCCTCTGTCATTGCAAGCCATCCCCCTCTGTCATTGCGAGCCGGAGGCGAAGCAATCCATCTTGAGTCCTGCACCACCTGAAATATAGATTGCCACGTCGCTTTGCTCCTCGCAATGACGAGGGGGGTGGGGGTGGATTGCCACGTCGCTTTGCTCCTCGCAATGACTGGGGATTTAGTTTCATTGCTGATCCGCCCCCACCGTCATTGCAAGCCATCTCCCTCTGTCATTGCAAGCCATCTCCCTCTGTCATTGCGAGCCATCTCCCTCTGTCATTGCGAGCCATCTCCCTCTGTCATTGCGAGCCGGAGGCGAAGCAATCCATCTTGAGTCCTGCACCACCTGAAATATAGATTGCCACGTCGCTTTGCTCCTCGCAATGACGAGGGTGTGGGGGTGGATTGCCACGTCGCTTTGCTCCTCGCAATGACGAGGGGGTGGGTGTGGATTGCCACGTCGCTTTGCTCCTCGCAATGACGAGGGGGTGGGTGTGGATTGCCACGTCGCTTTGCTCCTCGCAATGACTGGGGTTTGGGGAAATTGCATATCAGCCTTTACTGAGTTCAACTAATCAGCCTTAACTGATTGTTTAAAATAATCTCTTAAAAGTGCATTAATTAATGTTTGATAGCCGATATGCTCTTCATGCGCTTTTTTCTTTAAAAAAAGCAATACATCGTTATCTAGTCGAATTGTAGTGGACACCTTTTTTGCATCATAAAATCGTCCTCGTACAGCGTTGGAGAAATCATAGTGTTCACCTAACTCATAATCATCAAGTTCAGTTCGTTCTTTATGTGTTCTCATATTGTTTCACCTCCATAGGGTTGGCCGACCTTGCAGAAATAATACGAATAATCTCTTCACCTGAATCTGAAAAGAATAAATTCGCTACAACCAATATCTTTCTATCTTTTGTCGAACCCACCGTAACCCAGCGTTCTTCAAAATAAGAATATCGTTTATCTAACAAACAAAGTTGAAATGGATCGCTAAACACCTCTTGCGCCTCTTCAAATGAAACTCCATGCTTCTCTATATTGATAACATTTTTCTTTAAGTCCCATTCAAACTTCATTACAACACCTTTGTATTTACTTTGTAACGACAAAATATACTAAACAAAATACCGAAATGCAATGATAGAATTTTAATCATTGCAACCTGCCAAACATCATTGAGAGCCATCTCCCTCTGTCATTGCGAGCCGGAGGCGAAGCAATCCATCTTGAGTCCTGCACCACCTGGAATATAGATTGCCACGTCGCTTCGCTCCTCGCAATGACGAGGGGGTGGGTATAGATTGCCACGTCGCTTTGCTCCTCGCAATGACGAGGGGGGGGTGGGTGTGGATTGCCACGTCGCTTCGCTCCTCGCAATGACGAGGGGGTGGGTGTGGATTGCCATGTCGCTTTGCTCCTCGCAATGACGAGGGGGGTGAATCAAATTCAACCCTAGAACACAAAGGATGTCTAACAGGCATCCCTTTCACAGCACACCAAAAAAATAAAAATACTTGACAGATATCATCATGCTTTATAAATTGTTGCCGATAACCCTAAAAGTTATTCATTAAATGCAATACAACAGAGGGCTATAATTGATGCGTTTTTCTTGGTTTTCTTTCTTAATCTTTTTCAGCATTACACCTTTATTTTTAACGGGTTGTGAAAAAGATAAAGAAACTTGGCCCGCTTCAACAACCGATGCTTCCTCCTCCACTTCAGCAGGCACCCCCAATGATGATGCCGCCGCCGCAGACACCACTGAAGTCAAGTCTCTGGTTGTCACTGCTGTTGACCCCTATATCTCTGAAGCACAGTTTTGTATTGATACCAATCAAAATGGGGATTGTGATCAAGGCACGGATCCTTTTTCCACTGAAGACACAGAAAACCCGGGGCAATACACTTTCCAAGACTATATTCCAACATCCGATCTAAAAATTCTAACCGTGAAAGCCGGTATGCATAATGGGAAAGCCTATGCCCTTGAGTTAAAAGGTCCGGTAACCGCAAACAGTGAAACTGCTGTCATTAACCCTGCGACCACCGCCATTATCGACAATAGTCTTACCAACGCTGAATGGGTCACCATTCTCAATCAATTTTCAGATCAGTTTGGCACGGTACTTACTGAAACGGATTTAACCAAAGACCCCCTAGCCGGCCTCTATGAAAAAGATCATGCAGAGCTGTCTTCAGCCAATATTGCCAGATTGCGAATGCAAATGACCACTTATGCCATTCAACGTCTACTGCAAAGCACTCAATCGTTACGAGACCTTAATGGCACAAGCTTAATTGCCAGTGCAACCTTAGGCGATGGCGATGGTGATAGCGAGGATAAAGTCTATAACATTATGGCAAAACTGGCAGAAGCCACTAAAAAAGCGGTTGATTCAACCGCTTTCACACAATTTTTGGAGGATGCATCTTACACCAATATCCCGATAACAATTCGCCCGGCATTAACCACCAAAGACTTTAGCGCAACGGCGATGACGCTCATTGACCATATCACCGAACTGGCGTATAAACAATCAAGCAGTCACGCGGGGAATCTCACTGCCATTATCGACATTATCACCCCCGAGTTAGCGCATATTTCCAGTCGTACCACCCAAATTGCCAAGCGCTATTTTGCCGCAAATCACCAAGCTGAATTTTCTGAAGACACCAGAATCAATCGTGATGTATTATCCAGTATGAAAGACGATAGTCACATGAAAGAAGGATTAAACTGTTCTAGTGGTTTTTTTGAAATCACCACCGATAGTAAGATGCAGTGTATTGAAACCACCACCACACCATAACAAACGCCATATTTGTTCATTTATAGAGACTTTTGCATGAGTGGGACGCGAAACAAAAATATGGGAAATTTTAACCCTTTTTATTCGTGGATCCACTTCGTGCAAAGGTCTCTTATAGAAGGCCGAGCTGCTTTAAAGTCAACATCAAGGCGGCATAAGCCCGCCCCTCACTAAACTCCGGGTGCTGTATCAGCTTATGCCAATCCGCTAATGGCCAATGAATGACCTCTAAAGGCTCAGGCTCGTCACCTTGTGTTTTGCTATGACTGAGCGATTCCGCCAACACAATATGGGTTTGATGAGACATATAACTGGCGGCTAAAGTCACTGAGTCAAGCAATGTTACCAGGCCTGGTAAAAAACCTACCTCCTCCTGGCTTTCACGAATTGCCGCTTCACGCCAGCTTTCGCCCGGATCAATTTTGCCTTTAGGAAAGCCCAACTCATAACGTTCAACGCCTGCTGCGTATTCACGAATCAACACCAAACAATCCTCCATAATCGGTACAATAAGCACCGCGCCCTGTTGGGAACTGACTAATCGTTCAAACTGGACTTGTGTTTGATTGTCAAATAAGATATCCAGCCCTTCTACCTGAAAGAGCTTTGTTTTCGCCAGGGCGGTTTTTGTGAGGATGGTGGGATTTTTTTTCATAGCTCAAATCTTACGAAATTAGGTTTTAAAATGCGAGATAATTTGACTCAGATGACCGCTTCTAACATTCCTTGGCACAAGATTGATACCGTTCTGCTTGATATGGATGGTACACTGCTTGACTTACATTTTGACTATCACTTTTGGATGGAATTCATTCCCAGTGTCTATGCCAAGCAAAACAACCTTAGCTTAGAAGATGCTCTGAGCTTTATTTCCGAAAAAATACACTCGCAACAAGGCACCTTAAATTGGTACTGCTTGGACTACTGGACAGAGCAGTTACAACTGCCCATTGCCAAACTTAAACAGGAACTTAAGCATTTAATCCAAGCCCACCCGGATGTCATCACCTTTTTAAAACGCCTGCAACAGCTCAATAAACAGGTCATTATGGTGACCAATGCCCACCCTGATAGCTTAGCCATTAAGCTGGAAATGACTGAAATTGGGCACTATTTTGATCAGGTGATCTCATCGCATGACTTTGGCATCCCCAAAGAAGATGTCAACTTATGGCAAGCAATCCGCGAAAAATATCCGTTTGAGCCGGCAAATACGCTGTTGATTGATGACAACTTACACGCGCTCGCCTCAGCAAAGGCCTTCGGTATTGCCTATCCATTAGCGGCCATTCATGTCAGCCCCAAAATGGATAAAATCGACCCGGGTCATTTCCCTTATTTTAAGCTTTATTCAGAAATCATTCCGCCCATTGCATAGGGTAACGGCTATGCGGATTGATAGATCAAACATTCGCTTCAATGGCCTGATCCCAGTAGGCATTGTCTTTTAGCTGATCCACTAAAAAATCAATTAACACCCGGGCTTTTTTGGCGAGAAAACGATTTTGCGGATAAAGGGCATAGGCGTGCAACATCGGGATGTCAAAGTTCGTCATCACCGGCTTTACCGACCCTTCTGCTAACGCTTGCCAAACAATAAAGGTGGGCAACAAAACAATACCATGTCCTGACATTGCCATCTTTAACAGAAAAGTACCGTTATTAGCGATTAACCGACTGTTAACGTTCAGCTTTACCTTTTCACCTTGCGGATCAACCAATGTCCAAGCAGATGCACCGACCATACCATATTGCAACAATTGATGTTGCTGCAAGGTTTCCACTGAACCAGGTTCGCCATTTTCAGCTAAATAATCAGGACTGGCACACAACACAAATCGAATGGGGGCAATTTTTCTAGCCTGCAAGGTAGAGTCTTTCAGCTCAGTAATCCGAAAAGCCAAATCGAAGCCTTCTTCCACCATATCGACTTCACGATCAGAAAAATCTAATTGCAAGGTTAAATTTGGATGTTGCTTAGCAAAACGGTCAAATAACGGCGACAAATGTTCCAAGCCAAAAGAGAGTGGCACCGCCAAACGCAAAGTCCCCTGCAAATCCTGATCCCCTTGGCTGACCAGCTGGTTCATTTCCGTCACCCGGTTCAGCACCTCTAAAGATTGTTGATAATAGAGCCGACCCGCTTCCGTTAAACTTGACTGGCGGGTAGTCCGATTAATCAGCCGTGTTGCTAATCGACTTTCCAAATCGGCTAACCGTCGACTGACTGCCGACTTGGCCAAATGAAGCTGCTCTGCCGCTTTACCAACCCCTCCGGCCTCAACCACGCGCACAAATACTTGCATGTCCTCAAGTTGCCCCATCTACAATCTCCCCGACTTAGCGTTACTTTTCTCAAAATTAGAACAATCTTTTTAGATTTTGGCGGTTTTTTCAATGTAAAACAAGCATTATGATGTCACTCGTAATGGCTAAGTAACGAGAGGCAGCAAAATGAAAACGAAAGAAGTCACCCTTATTACCCAAGGGTTACCAACATCTGATGGGGCGGGGGTTAAATTAACACGCTATATCGGCACACCACAACTCAAAGCACTTGACCCTTTTTTGATGTTAGATTTTTTTGAGTCCGACAACCCGGATGACTATATTGCCGGCTTCCCTGCGCATCCGCACCGAGGATTTGAAACCGTCACCTATTTATTAAATGGCCGTATGCGACACCAAGACAACCAAGGTAACGAAGGCGTGGTGCAACCGGGTGGCGTACAATGGATGACAGCCGGAAAAGGGGTTATTCACTCAGAAATGCCGGAACAAGAAAAAGGGTTACTGCAAGGCTTCCAACTTTGGATAAACCTGCCCGGCCATGCCAAAATGTCCGAGCCATTCTATCAGGATTTTTTACCCGAATCCTTGCCTGTGGAACAACAACCAAATGGGTCGAAAATCCGTGTCATTACCGGGACAACGGCACAAGGCACTGAAGGCCCTGTCAAAACACCTTATGTCAATGCGGTCTATTTTGATGTCCATTTAGCTGCGCACAGCGACTTTAATCAGCCTCTCAATGACGAAAGCCAAGGATTTATTTTTGTCATTCAAGGCAGTCTCACCATCGGCAATCAAGGCAAAATCGTTAAAGAACGTCAGCTTGCGGTTTTATCAAAAGGGACGTCACTCAACTTGCATAGCGAGGAAAACAGTCGCTTTTTACTCATTGCAGGGAACCCAATTAATGAACCCATTGCCCGCAGTGGTCCCTTTGTTATGAACACACAACAACAGCTCAAGGAAGCATTTGACGACTATCGTAACAACCGATTTTAGCCTCAAAAATGACCAGGCCTGGCGATTCTTAGGGTAAAATAACGGCTATTTGATAATCCCCAAACAAGGTCATTTGCCACTTTGAATAGCCACCAACAAAACGCCATCGCCATCCGCATCCCCGCCCTGTTGGTGCATTTTGTGATCCGACAAAACCAATTCCAAATAGGCGTGGGTAAGCTTTTTGCCTGGTTGGCGCTACTTTTGGTTGGCCTATCGGCCGCCATTGTCTTTGTTAGATATGGCTTTCACTCAGGATCTATTGCCCTTCAAGAAACCATTCTATATATCCATGCCATCTTCTTTATGATGGGCATGGCTTACACGCTGCAACAAGATGGCCATGTTCGTGTTGACGTGTTTTACAGTCGTTTATCTGCCAAACGTAAAGCGATGATTGATCTCTTTGGCAGCATCGTCTTTGCGCTCCCCTCAATGATTTTTATCCTCTGGATTGGCTGGGATTATGTCCATGACAGTTGGGCCATTCAGGAAGCATCAGCCGAAGCGGGCGGTCTGCCATTTTTATATTTACTAAAAAGCTTTATGTTAATCATGGCCGGGTTAATGCTTTTGCAGATTCTTGCCATGATCAGCCTAGCCTTCTGTCAAATCTTCTATCCGCAAAACCCTAAAGTCATTGCACTGGTCGCCAGCCAACAGCATCAACGTGAGGAACCCTTTTAATGGAATGGCTTGCCCTATTGTTGTTTGCCATGGTCTTCATTGCATTGATGATTGGCTTTCCGGTTGCCTTAACCCTCGCCGGGATGTCGTTATTGTTTGCCTTAGCCAGTGACCAATTCGGCTGGTTTGACATGGCTTTTTTAAACAGCATCCCCAACCGACTCTTTAGCATTATGACCAACCCCACCTTAATGGCGGTGCCGTTATTTGTGTTTATGGGTATCCTATTAGAAAAATCCAAACTGGCCGAACAACTGCTCACCACCTTGGATGAAGTCATGCGAGGCTTTCGCGGGGGGCTGGGGTTCTCTGTCATCTTAGTGGGAACCTTACTCGCAGCCAGCACCGGCATTGTTGGCGCCACGGTGGTAACCATGGGATTATTGGCACTGCCCACTATGCTTAAACAAGGTTATTGCCCAAAACTGGCCACCGGCACCATTTGCGCAGCCGGAACGCTCGGGCAAATCATCCCCCCTTCAATCATTCTCATTTTACTAGGCGATGTTCTGTCCTCCGCTTATCAACAAGCGCAACTGAATCAAGGCATCTTCTCTCCGGAAACACTCTCCGTTGGCGATCTCTTTATCGGTGCACTCTTTCCCGGGATGTTATTGGTGGTCGGGTATATGACCTATGTATTTGCGATGGCGCTATTCAAACCGGAAACGGTTCCAGCCGCCAACAACATCGCTTCAACACCCGGTCTTTTAGGCAGAATCCTACAAAGCCTCCTGCCACCATTGGCCTTAATTTTATTGGTTCTCGGCTCCATTTTAGGTGGCTTTGCCACACCAACCGAAGCCGCCTCTTTAGGGGCTTTAGGGGCTATTTTTTTAGCCGCCTTTCGCCAGAGGTTGAGCCTAACCATTTTGCAGGAGGTCATGCAAGGCACACTGAAAATCACCAGCATGATTTTTTTGATTTTTATCGGTGCGGCTTTCTTTTCACTGACGTTCCGAGGACTTGGCGGCGATGATCTTATCCACCAATTTCTAACCGACTTACCCGGCGGGGTTTTTACCGCTGTCTTTTTGGTGATGTTGGTGTTATTTATTATGGGCTTCTTTCTCGATTTTATTGAAATCACCTATATCATTGTGCCCGTTGTCGCACCGGTATTATTGATGATGGGCGTTGACCCGATTTGGCTCGGCATTATGATTGCCATTAACCTACAAACCGCCTTTTTAACGCCGCCTTTTGGCTTCGCCCTGTTTTATTTAAAAGGCGTTGCGCCCAACAGCATATCGACTCTAACCATCTACAAAGGGGTTTTACCTTTTATCCTGATTCAACTATTTGTGTTAATCTTATTAGCAATATGGCCACAAATTGCAACCTGGCTACCCGCTATCATATAAATTTTATTAAAAACCCCTGAAAAGCCCTGAAAATTGGGCTATTATGTAAAGAATATTGGTTAAATCATTAAAAAATACGGTATGAATCTAACCCAGAAATCATCGACATTGACACCGACCACCCAACAAGCGCTTAACATTATTAACCGCTTTGAACAAGGCGTGATGATTTTAAACGCAAATGCCGAACCCATTTTAATTAACCGCTCGCTTCAAGGACTTTATCCTAATGTTGCCGAGCCGAGCCAAATCTACCCATCTCTCACCCTTTTTACCCAAAAACATCAAGCACAGCGTTTTAATCTTCAGGCCTGGTTAAAATCGCTCTCCATTGGTCAAGCCGCGCATCAAGCTTCTCTTTGGTTAAAAACCCCGATGCAGACCACCACACTACCAATGCGCCTCCAAGCCGATTGGATTGAATTAGATGAGCAACCACACCTGTTGCTGATTATCAGTAACCAAAGTTTAACCCTTGAAGCCAAAGCCCATTGTCAGTTAATGGAAGCCAGTGGTTCCGGCCAATTCATTACCAACCCACAAGGCAAAATCACCCAGCCCAATAGCCATTTTTGTCAATTAACGGGTATGAGCCAACAAACCCTAGCCAATCTCAATTATATTGACTGGTTAAAACAACAAGTGAGCTTTGCACTGCCTTTCGATCAAGTCATGCAAACGCTACTTAAACAGCAATTCTGGACAGGTGAAGTCCGTCTTCACGCCACCCAGCCGGCAAAGACAGCCATACTCAGTCTCTCAATGATTTTGGATGCCGCCCAGAATATTGAACACTTTGTCGGTGTCTTGCAAGACAAAAGTGAACTGCATTCTGCTAAAGAACAAATCCAACAACTCAGCTATTACGACCAACTTACCGGCCTTCCCAACCAAAACTTTCTACAAGAATCACTTGACCAAGTGCTGGTCACCGCTGAAGCCGCGCAGCAATATTATGCATTGCTATTTATCAACTTAGATGAATTTAAAACCATCGACGACACTTTTGGCCGCCAAGTCGGTGATGAATTGCTTGCCAAGGTTGCCATAAAATGCAAAACCCAACTCCCTGAAAGTGCCTTGCTTGCTCGCTTAAATGGGGGCAGTTTTGGCATTATGTATCCCAGCGCAGGTCAAGATGAAATCGATGCTAAACAGCAAATCCAAGACTATGCTGAAACCTTAATTGATATTATTGGTGACCGCTACAAGCTTCAGCAACACTCGATACATACTTCTGCCAGCATTGGTATTTGTCCGTTTTCACCGCAAAGCAAAGTCAAATTTGACAGTGAACAACTGATGCGCTATGCCAATATGGCCATGGTGCAAGCACAAAAACAAGGGGGCAATCAACCCTATATTTTTGAAGACACCTTGATTCAAAAAGCCCGCCGCCGATTAGAATTAATTGAGGCGCTCAACCACTCAGAGCTTGACGAAGAATTTCAACTCTACTTTCAAGCCCAGGTAAATGATACCCAACAAATTGTTTCTGCAGAAACCCTCATCCGTTGGGTACACCCGGTATTAGGGCCTATCCCGCCGGACAAATTTATTCCGGTAGCCGAAGAGGGACGGCAAATCATTAAAATCGGTCTATGGATTCTCCACAAAGCCTTCATTCAAGCCAAGGCCTGGAATAGCCATTTTGAACCCATTCGAATCTCAATCAATGTTAGCCCCGTACAATTTCACGAACAAAGTTTTATTGAAATGGTGATCGGCCTGATTAAATTTACCCAAGTTGATCCCCATCTCATTACTTTAGAACTGACCGAAGGGGTCTTAATCAAAAACGCCCCCATTGCACTTCAAAAAATCCAACACCTCATCAGCCTGGGATTTGAAATTTCGATTGATGACTTTGGCACCGGCTACTCCTCATTAAGTTATTTACAAAAACTGCCCATCCATGAATTAAAAATCGATAAATGCTTTATTCAGCATATTCCGGGTCAAGATGAAGATGAAGCCTTGGTTAAAACCATTCTGCAACTAGCCGACTCAAAACATCTCAAAATCGTTGCCGAAGGGGTTGAAACCTCACAACAAGCACAGTTTCTCAAACAACAAAATCTCGACATCATCCAACAAGGCTATTATTACAGCCGTCCAATGCCCGCCAGTGAATTTGAAAAGAAACTCAAACCCCTGGCCAAAACGGGCACGCAACCCTAAAAACAACCAGGCCTTATATGTTGACGTGTTCTCTGAAATAAAGAGAATTTACTAAGGACGCTTAGTAAAGGGAAGTGAGATCTTGTGACCAGGCCAAGGTTAATAAGCCTGATGCCCAGATTAAGACCACTTCCCCACGCACTATAAACTGTACGGTATCTTAGGCTGGTTAAACCAAGCCTGTATATAA
>Ga0210031_1000039_pt1 | contig 65415 bp, 54 predicted proteins | sample CryGeyCG2014_080_FD_185455 | JGI IMG/M metagenome (GOLD analysis project Ga0210031, IMG submission 185455) | Groundwater microbial communities from aquifer - Crystal Geyser CG03_land_8/20/14_0.80 (SPAdes) (version 2) | ecosystem: Environmental > Aquatic > Deep subsurface > Groundwater | place... | reverse complement strand
CCTGATAACGCTTTGCCCTGCTAAGCTCGGTTAAAAGCTGTTGCACGAGGTACCTGTGGTTGTAGAGCTGCGTGAGGTCGTCGGTGATCGAGAGCAGTCTTGTTTCCTCAAGAAGCTTCGCTTTCTCGATTGCCATGGCCGCATATGTCGACAACAGCGAGATGATAGAGATATCGTGCTCGGTAAAGTCCCTTGGGTTGAAGTCGTCGACATAGATGATTCCGACTACCTTTTCATCCAGCGTCAGCGCACAGGCGATAAGCGACTTTACCCCCTCGCTCACCAACTCTGGGTTATGGAACTCCGGGTGGTTATCCATATTGGATATAGTCACCGGGCCCTTGTGGTTCAGGATATAGTTAGTGAGGCCGTTTTCTCTCGGCTTCCAGCTTTTCTGGATTGCAATGCCGCTTCTAAAGCCGGTTGAGGCCGAAAAATACATTTCGTCCGGCTCCTCGTCGTAAATCGCAAGACTGCTGGCCGGTGCATTGGTGAGTACCGTTGCCTGCTCGACAATCTTTTGCGAGACTTCGGCGAGGTCTTTAGCGGAAGAGAGGCTGATACCGATCTCGTAAAGAGACCAGTGCTCTCGAGTTAGCTTATCAATAAGGTCGTAAGTGCTCCTGCTTTCAGATTGAAGAAGACGGCAGAGCAGCTTCGCGGTCGAGCGGTCGATAACATCGACGCCGACGGGTTTGCGATCGCAGTTTTTCTTGCCGACACCGTCCGGTTCGGACAGGTCGACGATCAAGTCAATATCGGTTTTTTCTGAGAGGTCGCCGCAATCGTGAACGATGGGGATGTTAAATGCTTCTGCAAGTTCGATTGATTCTTCGTCGTAGGGTTCGATTACAATGCCGAGTATTTCGATTGATGTCGTTTCCGCCAGCGTCTGCAGCGTAGAAGTCTCGTTTCTACCTCCGCCAATAATAATGATTTTCATAGTATTAAGACAATAATCATAAAATTAACCACCTGACAGGGTTTGATATCGACAGTATTCGGGGATAACTTTAGTTGTTCAGAAGCCCTGGCTGTTGCTTGACTTCAGGTGGTTTTATCTGCTAATCTGCTAGTAGAAACGCATTAAGCCAAGCACATTGACAACCGCCGGCAGGCGGCATACATATCGGCTCTTATCCAGAGAGGTGGAGGGACTGGCCCTGTGAAGCCTCGGCAACCTGGAAACGGGTTCGTAAGCGTAATCCGTTTTTAAGGTGCTAACTCCTGCAGACTGGGAAGGCATCGCCTTTCCGCAAAAGGTTTCTGAAAGATGAGAGAAGGTTTATAAAGTTAAGAATGTAAACCCTCGTGCTCTTTCAGGCCGAGGGTTTTTTTATTAGAAAAAAGGGGGTAGTAAGTTGTCTAGTAAGAGGTATTTGGTAACATCGGAATCGGTGACGGAGGGACATCCGGATAAAATCGCGGATCAGATATCCGACGGTATCCTTGATGCCATCTACAAGGATGATCCGATGGCGCGAGTTGCCGTTGAGACGCTGGTAACGACGGGGTTGGTTGTTGTGGCCGGCGAGGTCACGACAAGCACATATGTGGATATCCCGAGCGTGGTCAGGTCGATCATCCGCGATGTGGGCTACACCAGGGCGAAGTTTGGCTTTGATTGTGACACCTGCGGTATTATGACGAGCATCGACCCGCAATCACCCGATATCGCCCAGGGCGTCGACAATGCCTATGAGAACCGTGTTGTTGGTGCCGATGAGGATTTGGATAAACAGGGCGCCGGCGATCAGGGCATGATGTTTGGATATGCCTGCAACGAGACACCCGAGCTAATGCCGATGCCGATTCTGCTTGCGCATAAGCTTGCATATAAGTTGTCGGAGGTCAGGAAATCCGGCCAGCTGCCGTACCTGCGCCCGGATGGTAAAACCCAGGTGACGATAGCATATGAAGACGGTAGGCCGGTTGGGGTAGATACTATCATTATCTCGACACAGCATGCCCCGAATATCGACATAGACGGAGAACTCAGGCCCGCACTCATCGAGAAAGTCATAAAGCCGACCGTGCCGGCTGAGTTGATCAACTACGACACGGTTAAAATCCTGGTTAACCCAACCGGAAAATTTGAGATAGGCGGTCCGCAGGGCGATACGGGGCTTACCGGTCGCAAGATCATCGTAGATACCTATGGAGGTCTTGGTCGCCACGGCGGCGGCGCGTTCTCCGGAAAAGACCCGACAAAAGTTGACCGCTCGGCGGCATATGCCGCAAGGTACGTTGCAAAGAACGTCGTAGCTGCGGGCCTCGCGGAGCGTTGCGAGGTGCAAATCGCCTACGCGATCGGTGTTTCTCGCCCGGTCTCCATCATGGTCGAGACTTTTGGTACCGAGAAACTCCCGACCGAAGAGATAGAAGCGCTCATAGGCAAGCACTTCGACCTAAGGCCTGCGGCAATCATCCGCGACCTCGATCTCAGGCGCCCGATTTACAGGAAGACGGCGGCTTACGGTCACTTCGGCCGCGAGGATGCGGACTTTACCTGGGAGAAAACCGATAAAGCCGCTATTCTTAGAGAAGAAGCGGGCTTGAAGGATTTGGATGAGGAACTTACAACCCTGGGATAGGTATGTCTGTTATTACTGAAGTCATCGTTGACCTTCCGGTAAGAGAAGTCGATCGTATCTTTGATTACCTTGTTCCGCCAGTGCTTGCCTCGAAAATTAGCGTTGGCTCGGTGGTGTTAATCCCCTTTGGAAGAACGAGACAGATCGGCTACGTGGTCGGTTTTACCGACACCTCGGAGGCAAAAAAGCTCGTTTCGATTGAGGCGGTTCTTAACGAGCGCCCGGTTTTTGATGAGCGCATGGTCGATGTGTGCCGCTGGATCGCCAAACATTATCTTTCGACGTTGGGCGAGGCGTTAAAGCTTGCCATCCCACCCGGTCGCGGAAGCAAGATTATCCAATTGATCAGAATTGCGGGCGCCGCGCCGGTGAATGTGACTCCGCGACAATCCGAAATCATCGACGCATTAAAGGACCTGGGCGGGGAGGCCCCGATCGAAGCTTTAAAGTCAGCGACCGGCGGTAAGGATATCTCGTCGGTTGTAAGCAAACTGCAAGCGCTGGGCCTTGTTGAGCGCATTTACGAGATCGAGCAACCAAAGGTTAAGGAATATACGGCACGCTATGCGGTTCTTGTTGCGCAGAGCAATGATCGGGCCGAATCTGCAACGGCCGAATTCAAGCGTGCGCCGAAGCAGCGGCAGATATATGAGGCACTTGTCATGTGCGGTTCGCGGCAGGTGGCAAAGCTGCTGGCGGATTCACAGGCCCCGCATTCGTCGCTGCAGGCGCTGGTCGAGCGCGGCCTGGTGCGGATTGAAGAACGTGTGGTTAACAGGGAGCCCGAGCAATACTTCTTCCATAAGGATACGACCTTCGAGCTTACCGACGAGCAGGAGGGCGCGCTTTCCGCGATTCTGCCCGCCATCGATAAAGGATCGAGCGATGTATTTCTGCTTCAGGGTGTTACCGGAAGCGGTAAGACGGAGGTCTATCTGCGTGCGATTCAGCGCGTGCTCGAACAGGGTAAAGGGGCTATCGTTTTGGTTCCGGAGATCGCGCTTACCGCACAGGTGGTCGCCAGGTTCAAGGCGAGGTTTGGCGAAAATGTCGCAATCTTGCACAGCGGCCTCGGAGGGGGCGAGCGGTTCGACCAGTGGCGGGGCATCCAGGAAGGCAGGTACCGCGTTGTGGTCGGCGCCCGCTCGGCGGTATTTGCCCCGATTTCCAACCTTGGCGTCATCGTCGTGGACGAGGAGCACGAGGCCAGCTACAAGCAGGGTAGAAACCCCAGGTATAACGCGCGAGATGTTGCGATAAAGCGGGCCGAGGTTGAAGGCGCCTGCGCCATCCTTGGAAGCGCTACCCCGTCCCTAGAATCCAAATGGCGCTCGGAGAATGACATCTACCGGCCGCTTTTTTTGCGAAGGCGCATCCAAAAACGGCAACTGCCGCGCATCGAGATCGTCGATATGCGCGACGAGCCGTTCCAAAAAATACGCCCTATCTTTAGCGGGCTTTTAGTAAATAGACTCAACGCAACCCTGGGTGCCGGCGGCAAAGCGATTCTTTTCCTGAACCGCAGGGGATTCTCTAATTTCATAATTTGCCAGGATTGCGGGTTTGTGCCAAAGTGCCGTAACTGTTCTGTTTCGCTTACCTACCACTCCGTTAATCACAGCCTGCGCTGCCATCACTGTAACTTTGCGACAAGGGCGCCGGATACGTGCCCGAAATGCGGGGGCAGTGAAATTAATTATCCGGGAGTCGGGACCCAGCGCGTCGAGGGCGAACTCGACCGTCTGTACCCGGGTGTGCCGGTTATCAGGATGGACGCCGACACCACGTCCCGTAAAGGCGCCCACCAGAAGCGCCTGGCGATGTTTCAAAACGAGAAGTCGGCGATTCTTCTCGGAACGCAGATGATCGCCAAAGGACTGGATTTTCCCGAGGTCACCCTGGTCGGGGTTATCAACGCCGACACATCCATCCACTTGCCGGATTTTCGCGCCGCCGAGCACACGTTTCAGCTTCTCATGCAGGTAGCCGGTCGCGCCGGGCGTGGCGAGCAACCGGGCCGCGTCGTAATCCAGACACATACGCCCGAAAGCTATCCTCTCCAGGCCGTGTTAACAGCAGGATACGACGAGTTCTACCAGACGGAAATCGAGTTCCGCCGGGAACTCAATTATCCCCCGTTTTCAACCATCGTCAGAATGCTCTTTTCGGGCGCCGAGCCCGAACCGGTAGTAGGCCTTGCCAAACGGGCCGCCAAGATCATAGCCGCGGCGGGCCTTGATGAGGCCGCCGATATCGTGGGGCCATCGCCGGCCCCGCTCCTTAAGGTCAAGGGCGACTATCGCTGGCACATATTACTGAAGGTCCGTGACGACTTGACAATAAAAAGCTTTTTGGAAGATAATTTTCGTCGATTCGTTCCTGAAAAGTATCAAAACGTAGTAATCTTATCTATAGATGTAGACCCCGTTTGGGTACTCTAAAAGAAGCGTTCAGCATTCAGTTATCAACTAGAGCAGTGAGTCTAGATGCGGGTTTAGAGTAGGCAGTAAGCAGTAGGCAGTAAGCACAGATAGTGCGCATCGGGACCATGGTACTGCTGGAAACCGGAGAGGCAGTAAGTAAGCAGTAAGCACTAAGCAGTATAAGGGTTGAGCCTGTGGGTTTATAAAAGTACTCCTAGGTGTCATTCTGAAGGAGCGAAGCGACTGAAGAATCTTGGATGCAGTCTCTTTGTTAATAAGCAAAAGAGTCTAAGCTTAGATAAAGCATCCTTATGTATAATGGTTTTAGCTGAAGTCTGGATCATGCTGAATGCTGATAGCTATAAAAGAAGAAGGTTTAGCTGACAGTTGAGTGCTGAAAGCTATACATAAAGAAGGGTGAAATTTAGACATGGCGGTTTTGCCGATTAGGAAATTTCCCGATCCGGTGCTGAGAGAGAAGACGTTGCCGGTAGAGAAAATAGATGATGAGCTGCATAAATTAATAAAGAACATGGCCGACACGATGTACGCCGCGCCGGGGGTCGGGCTTGCCGCAAACCAGGTCGGAATTCTAAAGAGCGTAGTCGTCGTCGATATCGATGAGGGCCTGATGGTATTCCTGAACCCCGAAATTACCTGGTATGGTAATGAGACCGAGGAGGGGGAAGAAGGATGCCTCAGCGTTTATCCCCAGGAGATTCAGGTAATGATCCCGCGGTCGACAAAGATACGATTTAAGGCCAAGAATGAAAAAGGCGAGCCGGTCGAGTTCGAAGCCGAAGGGCTTCTTGCACGTGCGCTCCAGCATGAGGTGGACCACATACATGGTATCCTCATCCTGGATAGGACGAGCCCGGAGGAACGCCGCCGGGCCTTAAAGGATCTGGCGGGGAAGACGCTGGTATAAAGTACGAAAGGTAACGATGCGCGCATTTTTCATGGGTACACCGCAGCTTGCGGTCCCGGTTTTAAAGAGGATTGTCGATTCAGAGCATGAGGTGGTTCTCGTTGTGAGCCAACCCGATAAACGCTCCGGCCGCCGGCAGAAAATCGGCGCTCCCCCCATTAAGCTTCTAGCGCTTGAAGAGGGCATTCCCCTCGTCCAACCCGTAACCTTAAAAGACGACCGGTTCAGGATACAGATGGAAGAGCTACAGCCGGATATCGGTGTGGTGTTCGCTTACGGCAAAATCATTCCCCAATGGCTTATCGATATTCCGAAATACGGGGTTATCAACGTGCACGCATCGCTGCTTCCCAGATGGCGCGGCGCCGCCCCGATCCAGCGCGCGATAATGGAAGGCGATACGGTGACCGGTGTCACCATAATGCAGCTTGTCCGGGAACTCGACGCGGGCGATATCCTCCTGCAGCAGGAAATCGAAATCGAGCCGCAGGATACCGCGGAAACTCTGGCTTTGCGGATGTCTACCGTCGGCGCTAATCTTATAATCAAAGCGCTTGCCAGGATAGAAAGCGGCACCATCCAACCCACAAAGCAGAACCCGGCGGAAATTACCTATGCCGGTAAAATAGATGATGAAGACCTCGAGATAAGCTGGGCAAAACCGGCCGAGGCAATTTTCAACCAGATAAGAGGTCTCAACCCAAAGCCCGGCGCCCACACCCATTTCGACGACACGTTGCTTAAGGTCTGGTGGGCGGCAAAAGCCCCGCAGGTTATCCCGGACACCGCCCAGGCGGAGCCCGGCACGATTATCCATATCGATAAACATACCGGTCCCTACGTCGCCACCGGAACCGAGCCGTTACTCCTCGTCGAGGTCCAGCCCGCCAATAAGAAGAAGATAAGCGGTGCGGAATTTATGCGCGGCTATCGTCTCAAAGTCGGCGACAGGTTGGGAACAGTGGTTCGCAGCCAAGGGCTCGGGGATTAGCCAATGGCGAAGACGGCGCGCGAAATCGCACTTGAAGTCATCCATCGCGTCCATAAAACGGGCAGCTATGCCAACCTTCTTCTCCCAAAAAAGCTACGAGAAAGCGACCTCGACAGGCGGGATAAAGCCTTTACCACCGAGCTTACCTACGGTACCTTGAGGGCAAAAGGGACGCTCGACTGGATCATACAGCAGTTCTCAAAACAGAAGCCGGATAAAATCCCCGATCTTGTGCTCGATCTTACCCGAATGTCCGTCTACCAGATCATGTATATGGATGTACCCGACCATGCATCGGTCAACGAGGCGGTTCTTATCGCAAAGAAGAATTTCCATCCGGGCATATCCAAATTCGTCAACGGTCTCTTACGTACAATAGCGCGTGAAAAAGATAATCTACCCTGGCCGGATAAGGAAAAAGACCCGGCCAGGTATATATCGCTTAAATATTTTCATCCCCCTTGGATTGTTAAGATGTGGATTGAAGAATTCGGCATCGAGCAGACCGAAGCCCTCTGCGAGGCGGATAACCGCCCGCCCAAGCTTGTGATCAGGGTGAATACGCTCAAGATAACCCCCGAGAAGCTAACCGATGAACTCAAGGAGGCGGGCTGGCAGGTGGAGCCTGGCATGTATATGCCGGAAGCCCTGGTAGCGAAGGATGCTGGGGATATCACACGCGTGCCGCAATTTAAAGAAGGCCAGTTTTATGCCCAGGACGAAAGCTCGATGATAATCGCCCACGTGGTCGACCCCCAGCCCGGCGAGACGATCCTCGATGTGGCGGCTGCCCCCGGCGGAAAAACGACCCACATGGCCCAGCTCATGCATAATAAGGGCCAGATTTTGTCGGTCGATGTTAATCCGAATCGCGTCAACCTGCTCAAGCAAAATATCCAAAGGATGGGCGCCACCATCGCCCAGGCGATAAAGGCGGATGCAACCAAGCTCAAATCGGTTGTTAAAAAGCCGGTCGACAGGATTCTGTGCGATGCCCCGTGCTCCGGTCTTGGAGTTTTGGCGCGCCGGCCCGATGCCAGGTGGACCAAAAAGCCCGAGCAAATCGAAGAACTTTCCCACCTGCAAACAGACATCCTTACCTCGGTGGCTGACTTTGTAAGACCAGGCGGCGTCCTGGTTTATTCGGTATGCACGGTGACCAGGCAGGAGACCAAGTTGGTAGTTGAGCGTTTTTTGCGGATCAGAGAAGATTTTTATGTGGGTGACGTCGCGCCTTATCTACCTGAACCGCTGCGTGCGGATGTGCGCGATGGGATGATACAGCTGCTGCCGAGCAGACACGGCATCGACGGATTATTTATCGCAAGGCTGCGGAGGATGGAGTAGGGCTTCGGTGGGTGCTAAAGAGCCCGGCCTCACCCTTAGAATCCCTCTGATTGGATAACCCCTTGTAGCTGAGTGTATTGTCTTTAAAATCTGCATTTATCCCCATAATCTACTAGCACACACCACCGATAATGTATTAATATAAGCAGGTATGCTAACAGTGCAGGTATGCTAACAGTGCAGGTATGCTAACACTAGCAGCTACGTTACTTTGTGATTGCCTTTCATTTGAAATTCGGCATTCGCAATTCGAAATTCCATGGGGGTTTGAATGGAACGCGAATTACTGATCGCACCGTCGATTCTTTCTGCCGATTTTTCATGTCTGGCAGAACAGGTTGCAAAAGCAGCCGAGGGTGGAGCGGATCTTTTACATGTTGATGTGATGGACGGGCATTTCGTTCCCAACATAACGATTGGACCGCTGGTCGTTGAGTCCTTGAAGCGCAGCACGATCCTGCCGATTGACGTTCATCTTATGATAGACAACCCCGAGAGGTATCTGGACCAGTTCATCGAGGCGGGAGCCTCGTGGATTTCATTTCACGTTGAGGCTACCAACCACTCGCACCGGGTAATCCAGAGGATCAAGGAGTATCCGGGTGTGAAAGCTGGGGTTGCGTTAAATCCCGCTACCCCGGTAACCTATCTTCACCATATACTGGAAGACCTCGATTTCGTGCTGATCATGTCGGTTAACCCCGGTTTCGGGGGACAAAAGTTTATTCCAAACGCCCTGGAGAAAATCGAGGTCGTTCGGCATATGATCGACAGTAAAGGCCTGGATGTAAAGATACAGGTCGATGGGGGTATCTCGGCGGCTAACGCGGATAGGGTTGTCCTAAAAGGAGCCGAGATATTGGTGGCCGGATCGGCGATATTCGGTGCGGAAGATATACCCCAGGCGGTAAGGGGTATACGGAAGGCCGCACCTATTTAGCTTGCAAAACACAAACTAATTCTGCTACAATTGCTACAATTAGCAATAATTGAATACAGACCTTCGGGGCAGGGTGAAATTCCCGACCGGCGGTAAGCCTTAAACAGGCTTTTGAAAAGCAGTTTTAGGTAAGCCCGCGAGCTTTGGATTGGTTGTACACCAGCCAGGGCAGATCCGGTGAGATTCCGGAGCCGACAGTATAGTCTGGATGGGAGAAGGTTAAGGCTAAAGTATACATTTATGTATGCATTTGCACTGCGCCTGGCTTTCTCCGAGGCGCTTTTTGTTTTCCCCGGGCTCTATTCTAGATTCTAAGTTTAGGGTTAGACTATTGTAAGCCGAGTAATTTATAAGCCGACTAAGCAACAAGTGAGTTACAAAAGTGACAACTGAGCACTGGCTGATTAATAGCTGATTAATGGCTAAATATAAAGAAATAACTAGCGCAACATAGCCAAATAATAAATGATTAACCGGTAGGTTGTTAAGGAAATGATGGAGAACACGGCGGTAGATTTCAAACAGTATATGAAACGGGCGGTTGAACTTGCAGAGATGGGCCGCGGGACGACCAGTCCCAATCCCATGGTAGGGGCTCTTATTCTTAAAGATGGCAGGGTAATCGCTGAAGGTTATCATCAAAAAGCGGGCGAACCCCATGCGGAGATAAATGCGTTTAATAATGCGACCGAAGACGTTGAGGGTGCGACGATGGTTGTCTCCCTTGAGCCGTGCAACCATCACGGAAGAACCCCCCCGTGTTCCGAAGCGATCATTAACGCAGGCATAAAGAAAGTAATTGTCGGCATGATCGACCCCAACCCCAAATGTGCGGGTGGCGGCATAAAACGCCTCCGCGATGCGGGAATCGAAATCGAGTACGGCGTACTTTCCGACGTAGTCGCAAAGCAAAACGAAGTCTTTATCAAATATATTACGACAGGGCGCCCATTCGTGGTACTTAAAGCAGCGGTAAGCCTCGACGGCAAAATCGCGCAATCACCCGAAAGGGCGACCGCGATTACGGGTGAGGCGGCAAGAAAAAGGGCGCATGAGCTGAGGAACCAATATGACGCCATCATGGTCGGCATCGGCACGGTTACTGTAGATAACCCCCAGCTCACCACAAGGCTTGAGCGTGAGAATACAAGAAATCCTGTACGTATCATCGTCGACTCGAAAGCCAGAATTCCCTTAAGCAGCAAAATCGTGAGTACGGCGCACGATGTTAGGACAATCATAGCAACGACATCCTTTGCTTCATTGGCGAACATTGAGGACCTAAAAGTAAGGGGCCTCGAGATAATCAAGCTCGAGACCTGGGATGGTACGGTCGATGTTGAGCTTTTACTCGAAGAGTTGGGGTCCCGCGAAATCTCAAGCATCCTGGTCGAGGGCGGAGGCAAGCTCGCCGCATCGTTTGTTAAAGCCGGCCTGGTTGACAAGTACATGATTTTTATCGCGCCAAAATTTATCGGCAAACAGGGCGTCGACCTGATCGGCGGCAGGCTGGATGTTATGAAAGAACTAAGGATCGAAAGCATCGAGCAATTAGGTAAAGGCAAAGCCGAAGATACGGTTAAAGACATTAAAGATGGTATTGAAGATATATTAGTTGAAGCATATCCAAAAAAGAAGGGTTCACTAGATGTCATTCTGAGCAATAGCGAAGAATCTAGGGCGCAAGAGGCTTTTCTTGAGAGTGAAGGGTTTAAGCTGCAATGAGCGAAAGTTTAGCAGCAGTATCTTAGGATAGTGAGGGTAGATATATGTTCACAGGAATAATCGAAGAACTCGGCAGAGTAAAAGCGATAAAGCGTGGGGCGAAGGAATTCGTCATCGAAATAGAGGCGCCCAGGCTCACGCCCGAAATCCAAATAGGCGATTCCGTTGCGGTCAACGGTGTGTGCCTTACCGCGACCACAAAATCGGCCAACGGTTTCACGGTAGACGTTATGCCCGAAACGGTTGTGAAAACCGACCTCGAGGAGCTAACGCGAGGAGAAACGGTGAATCTTGAGCGGGCGATGACGCTCTCAAACCGCCTGGGAGGGCATATGGTCTCGGGGCATGTGGATGGCGTGGGGATCATAACATCCAAAGCGGTTCAACAAAATGCCCTTCTAATAAAGATAGAAGCCCCCGCCTCTGTCACCCGCTACTTAATCGAACGGGGGTCGATCGCCGTTGACGGGATCAGCCTTACCGTAATGGATTACGGTGTTGGGTATATCACCGTCTCCATCATTCCGCATACGGCAAAGATGACGACGCTTGGCTTTAAAAGCCCCGGCGACCGGGTGAACCTCGAGGCCGATCTCATAGGCAAGTATGTCGAGAAGTTTATCAATAAGAAGCAGGATGGCGAAAAAAGCCCCGGGCTTACTATTGATAAGCTCCGCGATATGGGCTTTGCTTAGATAGATAAGGAAAGGTGAAGGCGTATGTTAGACAGTATCGAGGAAGCCATACAAGACATAAAAGACGGAAAGATCATCATCGTAGTCGATGATGAGGATAGGGAAAATGAAGGCGATCTCATGATGGCCGCCGAGAAGGTCACCTCAGAGACCATCAACTTCATGGCTACAAACGGGCGTGGTCTTATCTGCATGCCGTGCGTGGGCTGGAGGCTTGATGAGCTGGGTATCCCGGCGATGGTGCAGAATAACACCTCCGAACAGGGGACGGCGTTCACCGTTTCGATTGGCGCCAAAGGCAAGATCACGACCGGTATTTCTGCAAAAGACCGTGCGGTAACGGTGCAGACCGTAGTCGACCCGAACAGCAAGCCCGAGGATATCTCGATGCCGGGCCATGTCTTCCCGCTAAGAGGCAAAAAGGGTGGGGTTCTGGAGCGTGCCGGCCATACCGAGACCGCCGTTGACCTCGCCAAGCTCGCCGGGCTCTTCCCGGCCGGGGTTATCTGCGAGATCATGAACGAAGACGGCACCATGGCCCGCCTGCCGCAGCTTCGCAAAGTCGCCGATAAATTCGGCCTCAAACTGGTAAGCGTCGAGGACCTGATCAGGTACAGGCGCAAGACGGAGAAGCTCGTCGAGCGTGTCGCGGAAGTCAGCCTGCCAACCAACTTCGGTGATTTTAAGGCGATCGGCTATCGGTGCAAGCTCGATGGTAAGGAATATTTTGCCCTAGTCAAGGGTGAGGTTAACGGACAAGAGAACGTCCTTGTCAGAGTGCACTCCGAGTGCCTGACGGGCGACATCTTCCACTCGCTTCGCTGTGATTGCGGCGACCAACTCGAAGCCGCCCTTAGAATTATCAATGCAGAGGGGAAAGGCGTTATCCTTTACATCCTTGGACACGAGGGACGGGGAATCGGCCTTCTTAACAAGCTGCGTGCCTACGAGCTTCAGGACCACGGTCGCGATACCGTACAGGCGAACAACGACCTTGGCTTTCCTACCGACCTGCGAGACTACGGCATGGGTGCGCAGATTCTCGCGGATCTCGGCTTAAGCTCAATACGCCTTATGACCAATAATCCCAAGAAAATCGTGGGCCTTGAGGGCTACGGTTTGAATGTTGTGGAGAGGGTGCCCCTGCAGGTAAAACCGACCGATTACAACATCCATTATCTCCAAACCAAGAAAGAAAAAATGCACCACATACTTGAAAACGTCGATCGTGCGCCGGAAAAAAGCAGTAAATAGGAGGTTGATATAATGCAGACTTATGAAGGCAATTTAATTGCGAAGGATTTGAAGTTCGCCGTAGTCGTTGGCAGGTTTAACGAGTTTATCGGAACACGACTTCTCGATGGGGCGATGGATGCCCTGAAGCGCCACGGCGCAGCGGATGAGGATGTGCACGTCGCCTGGACACCGGGCGCATTTGAAATCCCGTTGGTAGCAAAAAAGCTTGCGGAGAGCGGTCGCTACAACGCCATCATCTGCCTTGGTGCCGTCATCAGGGGTTCCACCCCGCACTTTGATTACGTTGCAGGCGAAGTTGCAAAAGGCATCGCAAGGGTAAATCTCGACTCGGGCGTCCCGATTATCTTCGGTGTAGTGACTACCGACAGCATCGAGCAGGCGATCGAGCGGGCCGGTGCCAAGCAGGGCAATAAGGGTTGGCAGGCCGCAGTATCGGCAATAGAGATGGCCAACCTTGTAAAGGTAATTTAAAGGAAAAAATATCTTTTTATTTATCAAGCTACGCTTGTGCTATGACTTTATAAGTGATTAGATGGTAACTGGTGATAGTTTATGAAAGTAGAAAAACCCTGGGGTTTTTACAAGCAATACGCACACAACAAAACCTGTTCTGTAAAGCTTCTAACATTGCATCCGCGCCAGGAGACCAGCATCCACTGGCATAACCTTAGAAGTGATGCCTGGGTTGTTTTAGATGAGGGTGTTAGGGTTCAGATAGGCGAAGAGCTACACGACGCTAAGGTGGGCGAGGAGTTCTTTATCCCATCCGGAACAGTGCACAGGCTGATATCCACGAACGAAGTGCCATCGCGGGTTCTCGAGATAGCCTTTGGCTATAACAACGAAGACGACAACCATCGCCTGGCCGATGACTACGGGCGCGAACTGGATATCTAACAGAACGGTGCGTTGTAAAAAGCATAAAAACCTAAAGCTCCGGCACCGATCGGAGCTTTTACGCGTTAATTTTTAGTATATTGAGAAATCTAATAGAAACACAACGCCCGAATATCTGCTACTATATAAAAGTTGGCTCAACTTGATAGGCCTGGAGGATATATGGACGGCATAGTAAGGGTTAGATTCGCGCCAAGCCCGACCGGATATCTGCATATCGGAGGGGCGAGGACGGCGCTTTTTAATTGGCTTTACGCCCGCCACCACGGTGGTGTTTTTATTTTACGAATCGAGGATACCGACCGCGAGCGCTCAACTGAAGAAGCGATCAACGTTATCATAACGGCTATGCGTTGGTTGGGGCTTGACTGGGATGAGGGGCCGTTCAGGCAGATGGGCAGGCTTCCGCGCTACGAAGAAGAAGCGCGAAGGCTTCTTGAAACGGGCAAAGCATACAAGTGCTACTGCACGCCGGAAGAGCTTGAAGAGCGAAGAAAAGCCGCGCTCGCACGCAAGGAAACACCCAAATACGACCGCCGCTGCGCCTCCTTAAGCGAGGCCGAGCGCCTGGCCTGCGAGAAGAAAGGGCTAAAACCGGTCATTCGCTTTCTTTGCCCGGATGAGGGCACTACAATAATAAACGACCTGGTGAAAGGTGAGGTAAGCTTTGAAAACGCCAACCTCGACGATTTCATCATGGTGCGTGCCGACGGCATCCCGACCTACAATTATGCGGTGGTTGTCGACGATCATGATATGGATATAACCCACGTGATCAGGGGAGACGATCATCTCTCCAATACCCCGCGGCAAATCCTTGTTTACCAGGCACTAGGATATAAAATCCCCGAATTCGGGCATCTTTCGATGATACTCGGCCCGGATAAAACCAGGCTTAGCAAGCGCCATGGCGCTACCGCTGTCGAGGCATACCGTGATGAAGGATACCTGCCCGCAGCGCTCATCAACTACCTTGCGCTTCTTGGGTGGGGCTTTGAAGATCAGACCATTTTCGACCGGCAAGAACTGATCCAAAAATTCGGCCTCGAAGGCGTCGGTAAGTCCCCGGCGGTATTCGATTCCACAAAGCTTGCGTGGATGAACGGTGTCTATATCCGCGAGTTATCCGTTCACGAGCTGGCCGGAATGATGAAGCCGTTTCTGCAAAGGGCGGGCCTTGCCGTCGAGATGTACGATGATACCTGGTACAACCGGCTTGCTGAGATTACACGGGAGCGGCTCGAAAAACTCGGCGATATTGCGGAACTAAGCAGCTTTTTCTTCCACCGTGTCGAGTACCGGCCCGAGGCGGTCGAGAAAGTCCTTAAAAAAGAAGGCGTGCCTGATATCTTACGCAAAACTCTAGAGGCGCTCTCGGATACGTCGTTCGAGTTTTACTCCGAACCTATCGAAAAGCGTCTCCGCGCTCTTGTTGAGGAAACCGGTCTTAAAGCGAAATTCGTGTTCCAGCCGATCAGAGTTGCCGTCACCGGTCGCAACATAAGCCCACCGCTGTTTGAAACGATCGAACTCTTAGGTCGCGAGGCTACGCTCGAGCGCCTCGGCGAAGCAATCCGTTTACTTGAAATGGCCGGCAATTCGTGATAGTATTTCATCTGTTCGATCCGCCGAATCGAGCTAAAACTTCATAATGGGGGATCGTCTAACGGTAGGACAACGGACTCTGGCTCCGTATGTGAGGGTTCGAATCCTTCTCCCCCAGCCAAGTAGTTCTTATTCGAACTCGGAGAAAAAATAACATCGGTATAAGAATCAGTGAACTCATGTTTGCTGATTTTTTTGCCTTTAATATAAGCCTTTTTGACGAAAGCTTGATTAAACATTCTTCTTGTCTGGGGCAGAGCCATTCTATAGCCCTCATGACAGTTCGAAGCGATGGCAAGAATCAGTTCAAAAACTTTCTCGGCCCTAGAATCCTTTGCGTCGAGTCTTGATAATTTGTCTTCAGCAGCCCTCATGACAGTTCGAAGCGATGGCAAGAATCAGTTCAAAAACTTTCTCGGCCCTAGAATCCTTTGCGTCGAGTCTTGATAATTTGTCTTCAGCGTCAGCTAGCTCTTTGGCAATTCGTTCCTGCTCTTTTCTGTAAAGTGCAAAAGGCGTGGCTTCTTCGTAGTAGGAATAGAGAAGTTTTTCCTGCTGTTTTAAAAGTTTGGCAATTCTTTTGTTGTGGAACTCCTTTTCTTTCGTAAACAGAATCCCTTGCTGGGCAAATTCTTTTCTGAACTTATCCTTAAGTTTGTTTGACTTAGCTTTGGGGATCTCGATTTGAAGGTAAAGCTCTTCAATCTCTTTTTCAATCGTATCAACCAAAACATACTCTTGGTTACAGCCATCATTGCGCTTTTGCCCGAGACAATAAAAGTAAGGGTACTGGCCTTTGGCTATTGTAATTGACATGCGAGAGCCGCATTCACCGCAGTAGATGGTGCCCTTTAAGTAATGCGGGTGCTTTCTTTTACGTTCACCGGCCGTGTTGTTAATTTTTAATATCTCTTTTGCTTTCTCAAAAATATCCTGAGAAATGATGGGCTCATGGTTGCCCTTGGCTATAATGCTCTTCCATTCGACTATGCCGATGTAGAATTTGTTTTGAAGCACTTTTGCCAAATTGGACTTGCTCAAAGGCTTGTTTTGATACCGTCTGCCATTGGTTGTGAAAAGCCCCGGGTTTCATAGAGACTTTGAACCTACAGTTTCCAATGTTTTTTCAGACACATTTTCACTTTTTTCAGACATGATTTCGCTATAATACATCGCCTCCTTTTCCGCTGGGGGAACATGACCGATTCCTTCATGAAGCCGTGAGTTATTCCACCAATCTATCCACTCAAGTGTTGCCAGCTCGACCTGCTCTGGTGTGCGCCATGGTCCTTTTCTATTGATAAGCTCTGTTTTGTATAGTCCGATAGTCGTCTCCGCCATAGCGTTATCGTAAGAATCACCGACGGAACCGACGGAAGGCGCGATACCGGCATCATCTAATCGCTCGCTATAGCGAATCGAGGTATATTGCGAGCCGCGATCCGAGTGATGCACCAGGCCATCGAGCTTAGAATTACGACGCCAGATAGCCATCTCAAGAGCATCGAGCGGGAGCTCTGTTTTTAGGTGTGTTGCCAATGACCAACCGACGATAAAGCGACTATATACGTCAATGATAAATGCCACGTAACAGCGAGCCGAATACGTTCGGACATACGTCAAATCTGCTATCCAAAGCCTATTTGGTCTTACTGCCGTGAAGTTGCGATCAACCAGATCCGATGGACGAGTAGCTGTATTATCCGGTATTGTCGTCTTGTACTTCTTGCCTCGTCTTGCACCTTCAAGGCCGTGAATGCGCATCAGGCGCTCAACGGTACACCTGGCAACGGTTATTCCTTCACGGTTAAGCTTGCGCCATACTTTGCGAGCACCATAAACGCTAAAGTTATCTTCAAAGACTCGGTTAACCTCAACTGTTAGCCAATTATCTCGCAGTTCTCTATTTGAAGGTTCTCTATTGCGCTTGGCATAGTATGTTGAAAGCGCAAAGTCCATGACCCGACATATGGGCTCGACTCCGAAACGACCTCTTGTCTCATCAATAAAGCGGGTCATCTCGTCCGGGGACGGTCGAGCTCCCGTGCGAAAAAAGCCGAAGCCGACTTTAATATCTCATTGGCTCTTCTAAGCTCTGCGACTTCTTTTCTTAAGGCTTTAAGCTCATTGATTTCTTCGTCCGAAAGACCCCGCTTGCCGCCTTTGCTTACCGGGGTGTTTTTAACCCAGTATCTAACTGTCTCCCGGTTTACGCCAAGTTTCTCGCTAACGCGTTTAATCGCATCCGGGGAATTCATCTCTGCAACCATTCTTACTGCTTTTTCTCTAAACTCTTTCGGGTATTTGTTTGGCGTTGGCATAACTCTCCTTTGGTAGCTTAGTTGCCTCCATTATACCCGGGGCGCTTCAAAAATCGTTGTTGCCTCGATTGTCGCAAGCCTTAACAACTTGCAGGGCCTAACAGAAAAGGTCTATTTAGCGATAGGAGAAAAGCTGCCCGACATCAACCAGAGCTTTCACAGTGTGGAAGGCGAGGCGGTCTACTTACTTGACTATTTCGGCAAAGAAAGCGGACTGCTTGCTTCTGACGCGGACGAAGCTCAGAGCGACCTGGGTAAACTAAGTTGGGCGGCAAACTTCCTCGTCAAGGTAGCCGACGAACAGGGCGACGCGTTTTTGCAGATGAGCGAGATGATGAAGCGCATTGATGATATCAAGGCTTCTATCGAAAGCATCAGGGATTTCTCTGCAGAGATGGAAATGCTTTCACTCAACGCGGCTATCGTGGCTATTAAAGCAGGAGATGCGGGCCGGGCTCTCAATCCGATAACAGCCGAGCTAAAAAAGATGGCGAACTCCGCTATCTCACTAATAGATGAGATTGTTAAGAACTCTGACAGCCTGGCTCAAACATATAGCCTTTTCCAGGAGATAAGTGAAAGCCAGGCTAAATCTTGCAAAGCAGATGCTGAAGAAACCAGCGTGAACCTCTCGTGGAAATACAAAAATCTAAAGGATAGTATCCGGGGGCTTGTGGAACAGCTCAGCCGGGTTACAAACGCAGTCAAAGATTCCGGGCAACCCATCTCAGAAATCATGAATAACTTGCAAATCCAGGATATTTTGCGGCAGTGCACGGACCACGTGCGCCTCTCGCTGGAAGAAGCCTCTGCGGAAGTGGGCGCGGTATTAAATGAAGCATCCCTTGCAGGCGTCACGGCAGAGCAGGTGCTTGATGCAATCGAGTTCCAGGAAAACGTTCCGCTGCTGTGTATCCAGTTAGTAGATGACATCGACACGCGGCTCGAAGAGTCGGTACAAGAATTAAAAGAAGGGTTTGCTGCGGTAAACTCCCTGATTCAGGGCGTCACGACATGTGAAAGCGACGCAGAAGTCGCGGCTTCCCCGGATGAAGCTTCCATGCATGGAATAGATGAGGCCTTTAAGGGGGTCGAGGATGTCATCATGCAGACTGCCGTCATGATGCAAAACACCGCAAACAGTTGGGAAGAGCTATGGTCGACCGCAGTCAGCCTCGAGCAGATGCTTGGAGTACTCGAACAGCAGTTCAAACAGTTAAAGAAGTTTACAAACTTCCACCAAATCAACATCCCGATCAAGATTGAGGTTGCGCGAAGCGTGGGTCTCTCTAAAGACGGTGAGCTGTCCCAGCGGGTAGAGGGGCTTGCCGAGTATATCTCTACCGAGATGAAGGAGTCCCACAAAGGCATAATCGCCGATCACCAATTTCTAACTGCGATGGTTGCCTCTATGAGAGACCATAAAAAAGATATCGAGACAAACCTGGAGTCGATCGCTATGGATGTTGATGACCTGTTGAGTAACTTCCATAGGGCGAAAGAGCAGGTCAAAAAGACATTTGCGTCAGTATGCACAGAAATGTCCCGGTTATCGGAGCTGGTTTCGGCATCTCTGTCAGGCCTCGATCAGATAAACAAGTTGGTTGAAGAGAATAAAAATCTGCGGCATAACTTGAAAGAGCTTGCCGGGATGGCCGAAAAAGCAAAAGCATCAATTCGGCAGGCCGCAGATATAACCGATTGGCAACTCCGCGATGACAGGCTGAAAGGTATTGTGGATAAATTTACAGTGTTAGCACACAAGCGAATAGCTGAAGGGCTATACGATATTGCAATTGAGGATGGAAACCAGGAAGGGGATCTCATCCTTTTCTAAACCAAAACCGGGAGGGCTTGAAGATATGTTCCAGATAGAGATTGGACAGGGTGGAGAAGCGGTGGTTTCAGGGGCGCTTTTGATCAGCTCGATCGAGGATTTTTATAAAGAACTGGCAAAGCTGTTTAACGACGGCAATTGCTCGGTTCTTGATTTGAGAGGCGTTACTGAAATCGATACGGCGGCGCTTCAAGTTCTTATAGCGTTTAAGAAGTCGTTAATAGAGATCAATAGAAATGTTGATTTAATCGCCGGCAGCTCGATACGGGAGGTCCTGGGCTTATCGGGTCTCACGAAGCTGTTCAGGGCGGCATAAATAGGTTTGAGGTGAAATGTATGGGAAGCGTTTTAATCGTTGACGACTCCGCCACTCTTAGAGCGTCGGTGAAGTTCTCTCTTTCAGAGGCCGGCTATGCTGTTGAAGAGGCGGTTGATGGAAGAGACGCATTGCGTAAGCTGCAAGAGCTTCAGACGCGAGGCGGTCAGGTCTCGTTGATCATATCGGATATCAATATGCCGAACATGGATGGGATTACCTTTATTAGAGAAGCCAAGCAAATGCCTTCCTTTAAGTTTATCCCGGTACTCATTCTGACCACCGAGTCGCAGGACTCCAAAAAGACGGAGGGCAAAGGCGCAGGCGCGGCCGGATGGCTTGTAAAGCCCTTCAGCAACGATCAGCTTATAGGTGTAGTTAAAAAATTCGTACGTTGACACGTTAACGGCTGGGCTAATTGCCTCGCCGGAGGGAGATTAGCATGGATCAAAGTAGTTTGATGGAAACGTTTATAACCGAAGCAACAGAGTTACTCCAAGACCTGGAAATCGATCTGGTTTCTCTTGAAGATTCCGGTGAGGACGATGAGCTTATCAACCGCATATTTAGAGCAGCCCATACTATTAAGGGAAGCGCCGGCGTCGTTGGGCTAACCGCACTTTCAGATTTCACGCACTCGATGGAAAGTGTCCTCGACCTGGTCAGAGACCACAAGCTTGTTGTAACAAACGACCTGGTCAGCGTACTGCTGAGGGCTGTCGACCTGTTGAAGGAAATGATCAGGGTCGCGTCTGAAGGCGGGGGAGACATCGACGAACGCGAAATGCAGTTTGTCCTTACTATGCTTCGCCGGTTTCTACCGGCAGCTTCGGTGCAGGAATCAATCACAGAGAAAGAGGTTCCCGAGAACCGGGAGGAGAGCAAGTATGCGTACTTTGAGATTGAGCTGGCATTGCCCGAAACTATCCTCGAAACCGGTACCGATCCCCTGATGCTCCTTCGTGAGCTACAGGATATGGGAGAAATCGTTGAGCTTGAAGTAACTACACAAGACACCCCCGATTTCCATTCACTCGACATCTATAAACTCTATCTGCGCTGGCACCTGGTAATAAGGACGCGAGAGCTGCAATCTAAGGTTGAGAACGTCTTTGTTTTCGTCCAGGATAGTAGCCAGATAGCGATCGAAGATGTCACGCGCTTTTTTAAAGACGGCGTTGATCTTAGGGTTGCCGATATGAAGCTCGGAGAAATCCTGACGGATAAAGGACTTGTGTCAAAAAAGGATATCGAAGAAGTTCTATCATCCCAGCAAAAAATCGGAGAGTTGCTGGTTCAACGCGGTAAAGTCTCGGAGCATGATGTGCGGAGCGCTTTGGAGAAGCAGCTTAAAAGCCGCGAAATTAAAAAAGCCTCAACCATCAGGGTTGATACGGACAAGTTGGATAAGCTTGTTAACCTCGTAGGCGAGATGGTTATCGCCGTCGCCCGCGTAAACCAGCAACAGTGCAGTATGCTTCCCGGCAATAAGCGATCCGCTCAGGGTGCGATAGAAAGCCTGGAGAGAATCAGCCGTGATTTACAAGAACAGGTCATGCGTGTGCGCATGGTGCCGGTTGAGGGGCTTTTCAGCCGCTTTCACCGGGTTATCAGAGACCTTGCAAACGATCAGCATAAACTAATCCGCCTTGAACTGTCAGGCACCGAGACAGAGCTTGATAAAAACGTTGTTGAGCAGCTAAGCGATCCGCTCAAGCATCTTATAAGGAATGCAATCGACCACGGTGTCGAGTTACCCGAAGAGCGTGTTAATGCGGGGAAAGCGGAGGAAGCCACCGTTAAGCTTTGTGCATACCAACAGGAAGGCGAGATTATTATTGAGATAGCCGATGATGGTCAAGGCATCGATCATAAATCGGTCCTCAAGAAAGCCATAGAGAAAGGCTTTATAAGAAATGATGATACCCCTAACGAGAAGGCCCTTTACCAGTTCCTATTTATGCCGGGGTTTTCAACCGCAAAGCAGGTCACCGAGGTTTCAGGTCGGGGCGTCGGCCTTGATGTCGTTAAGCAGAATATCGATGAGCTTCGCGGGACTATCGAGGTCATCTCCGAGGTCGGCAAGGGCACCACATTTAAGATACGGCTTCCTTTAACGCTTGCGATTATCGATGGCATGAACGTTAAAGTCGGCGAGGAGATCATAACAATTCCTCTGCTCTCCATTGTTGAGTCGATCCGCCCGACAAAAGAAGCGGTGAAGACGGTGCAGGGTGAGGGCGAAGTAATCGACGCCCGGGGTGAGTATCTGCCCCTCGTTCGCCTGCATAGTGTGTTCGGTATTGAAACAGACAAAACAGACCCCTCTGAAGCGCTAGTTGTTATCGTCGAGAGCGGGCAGCGCAGATTTGGCGTTTTGGTCGACGACATGCTTGGACAACAGCAGGCGGTCATTAAGAGCCTGGAGAAGAACTTCCACCAGGTAGACGGGGCCTCAGGTGCGACCATCCTTGGAGACGGGACGGTATCTCTAATCCTTGACATCCATGGCTTAGAGAAAATGGCGTTTAGTTCGTCGCAGCTCGACTTTGGACATCGCGGAAGCGAAGCTGCGTAATTAAAACATCAAGACCAAAATGATGATTTCGAAGAGTTTTAAAAGGAGATTGTTATAAATGAGCAAGCTTGAACAGGTAAATGAGGCCATCTCAACAGCAACAGCAAATCAGTTTGTAACATTCACTCTCGGTGATGAGGAGTACGGGATTGCAATTCTCAAAGTGCAGGAGATCATCGGATACCCCGGTTTTACGAAGATCCCAAATATGCCATCGTTTGTAAAAGGGGTCATCAACTTACGGGGCTCCGTAGTGCCGGTCATAGACTTGCGGCTTAAATTTGCCATGCAAGAAAGAGAATATGACACCTATACCGTGATCGCCATCCTTGAGGTAAAGGAAAAGGTCATCGGCGTGATAGTCGATGCGGTTTCAGATGTGATTACCCTTAAAGAGGATGAGATGCAGCCCACCCCGGATTTCTCGAGCGGGGTTAAGGTTGAGTTCATCAGCGGCATGGGGAGGAAAGGTGATACGCTCATCATTCTCCTTGATATCGACCGTGTCCTCTCAGAGGGCGAGATCGGTATGTTGAGTGCGGCGTAACGAAGAAGCAATAAGGCCCTGGGAGTTATCTTTCGGGGCCTTTATTTAAGTGTGACTAGGGCAACCGGATGGACTACATGGGACTGCGCGTAGAAACGGAATATAGAATCAGCGACACGGAGTTCGAACTCCTGAGAAGCCTTGTTAAAGAGCTGACAGGCATCAATTTATCCGACCATAAAAAAATGCTCGTTGTATCCAGGCTCTCAAAGCGCCTGCGTACCTTGGGCCTGACAAGCTTTGCCGGTTACTATAGATATATCACCGAGGGTAGCAAAGGCCGCGACGAGATCGATCACCTGATCAACCGTATGACCACAAACAAGACGGATTTCTACCGCGAAAGCCACCATTTCGATTTCATGCAGAAGACCGCTTTGCCTCAGATATACGAGGAAGGCAGGCGGCAGGGCAAGCTAAAGGTGCGGGTTTGGAGCGCGGGCTGCTCGTCGGGCGAAGAGCCATACACGATAGCCATCACTCTAAAAGAGTTTTTCAAGAGCAAGCCCGGCTGGAATGTTAAGCTACTGGCCACCGATCTCGATACGGAAATGCTTGATAAATCCAAAGCGGGTATCTATAAAGATCAAATTGTTTCGCCGATACCTAATGAATACCTGCGAACCTATTTTAAGAAGGGCGTCGGTGAAAACGAGGGATTGTTTATGGCCAAGGGCGCCCTCAAAGACATGGTCGTTTTTCGCAGGCACAATCTGGTGTATGATAGCTTACCGACAAAGCGCCGATTTGATATCATCTTTTGCCGAAACGTTATTATATACTTCGATGAGGAGACCAAAATAAAGGTTATTAACCAATTTTATAACGCCTTGAAAGAGGGTGGGTACTTGTTTCTCGGGCACTCCGAGTCGCCGGTTGGCTGCGAGACCAAGTTTAAACTGTTGGGCAACAGCCTGTATCGTAAAATTAGTTAACGGCCTTTGTTAGATCGTTACCGGTAATTAGAGGAGAACTCGTGGCTAATATTAAAGTATTGGTTGTTGATGATTCGGCGGTTATCCGGCAATTGGTAAAAGAGATTTTGGAACGCGACCGTGATATAGAAGCGGTCGAGGTTGCCAGCGACCCGATATTCGCCGAGAGAAAAATACTAAAGTTCAAGCCGGATGTCATTACGCTGGATGTCGAGATGTCGGGGATGGACGGCATAACGTTTCTAGAAAAGATAATGCAGACCCACCCGGTTCCTGTAATTATGCTTAGCTCGCATACCGACCGTAATGCCTCCGAAACCTTACGCGCCTTAGAGCTTGGTGCGGTTGATTTTATCACAAAGCCAAAGACTAATATCTCCGAGAGCATTGAGACGATAGAGGAAGAGATCCTCACAAAAGTAAAAGGCGCCGCAAGGGCGAATGTGCGCGCTAAGCCGACCAAGCTTGCCGCTCCCCCACGCTATTCAGTCGATGAGGTAATCAAGAAACAAGCAGCAGTCGGCGGTAAAGCGGCCGAGAACATTATTGTATTGGGGGCCTCAACCGGGGGCACGGTCGCCATTAGCGATTTGTTAAGAATCCTGCCGCCGGATTCCCCCGGCATAGTCATCGTACAGCACATGCCCCCCAACTTCACCAGGGCTTATGCCGAAAGAATAAATGGGCTGGTAAATCTTGCCGTAAAAGAGGCCGAAAACGGCGACAGAGTCGAACGGGGAACCGTGCTTATAGCCCCCGGCGGCAAGCACATGCTGCTTCAGCGCGATCCCCGTGGTTTCTATGTCGAGGTAAAAGACGGCCCCCCCGTAAACCGTCATAAGCCGTCGGTAGATGTCTTGTTCCGATCCGCCGCACACTCGGCCGGGGATAAGGCGATCGGCGTGATATTAACCGGAATGGGCAGCGATGGCGCCCAAGGCATGCTCGAGATGAAAGAGGCCGGGGCGTTTAATATCGCGCAAAGTAAAGAATCTTGCGTCGTATTCGGAATGCCCAAGTCGGCGATAGAAAAAGGCGCGGTTGATAAGGTCGCCAGGATTGACGCGATGCCCGGTCTTATCATGCAGCAATTAAAGGCTGCGGGCTAATCTAACGACCGCCCGGTCGGCAGTTAACACCCTGTGTTTTTGGTGGTCGGATACTGCCGGAGGCTATAGCTGGAGTCTCGCTGCATGTAAATAAACCGCAGGATAATGCCGATATGTAATCCAATATTGTGCATATCAGAGGGGTAATTGCGTGTTAGCTAATTTAGACGATAATGTGAAGCAGTTTTTTTCATTAAAAGAGCGGTTGTTTATTCTCCTGCTGGTAATGATTCTACCGTTTATCGCTTTCTCAATATATAAGGCGCTTAGCATCAACGAGACCCTGGAAAAGCAGGCACAAGCCGAAAGTCTTCTGCTCGCTAAAAACGTTGCGCATGAGATCGATGATTATATCACCTCGACCGGCGAGTTCTTAATCCCGATCGCCAATAGCAAGGATGTCCGCACGCAGAATTACCCGGCTGTTAACGCATGGTTCAAAAAAATCATCCCGAGCTATCCCTATTACAGGAGCCTTACTTTCATCGATCTGAACGGCAATATCCGTGCATCGGCGGTGTTGGACCCAGGAGAGGCCAACAGCGTAACAACGAATGTGCGTAATGCTGATTTCTTCAAGAAGGCCGTTGTATCCAACGATGTTTCGGTTGGGGATTTTATGCGTTACATGCCGACCGGAAAGCCGGTCATAAATGTTACGTACCCGGTATTTAACTATGCCGACAAGAAGGTTGGATTTGTTTCGACTTCGTTTGACCTTAGGAAGATCCAGGGCAGGCTTATCCAGCTTAACGGCTCCGAGCATACGGTAGTGGGTGTCGTTAACAAAGACGGCATGGTTATCGCAAGGAGTAAGGAATACGGTAAATATAGCGGTCGCGATCTCTCGCAGCATGCAATCGTAAAAGCGATGGCAGGGAAAACTGAGGGCGTGGACAAGGTAACAGGTCCCGATGAAATTACCAGGGTTTACGGTTTTGCATCGACCACCAAAGTGCCATGGTTTACCAGGGCCGGTGTTGATACCCGGTATATTCAAGACCAGGTAAAGGGACAGCTTGTCAATCATTTTGCGGTGTTTATTCCCCTGCTGCTCGTCGCGATTGCGGGCTGGCTGTGGATCGGTCGGGAAGTGGACAAACTGCACAAGAAGACGGAATATATGAGCCTTGTCGACCCATTAACCGATCTTTGGAATTACCGGAAACTGTATAGCAGACTCGACCACGAAATAAACCGTGCTAGACGCCTGCAAGATAAGCTCTCCTTTGCCATGATCGATATCGACCATTTCAAGCATTTCAACGATAAAAACGGCCACCAGCAAGGCGATGAGGCGCTCCGTGCAGTCGCCAAAGTCATCGTTAGTGCGGTGCGTGATGTCGACTTCGTATTTCGCTATGGCGGAGAAGAAATGAGCGTAATCTTGCCCGATACCGATAAGGCCAGCGCTCGGGTTGTCGCCGAGCGTATATGTAAAGAAGTCGAGCAAGCATCAATCCCTGGTGCGCACGAGCAACCGTCGGGTAGATTAACCGTCTCAATCGGGCTGGCGACCTATCCCTATGACTCGATCTCGAAGGAAGGCCTCATAAAAACCGCGGATTCCGCCCTGTACAGGGCCAAGAGCAAGGGAAGAAATAGGGTAGAGGCGTACGGCGATGACGACTTGGTTTGGGACGATGAGCACTACCTTAATAGCGACACCTACCTCGACGATTATGATGCAGGCAAGGAAAAAGATGATAAAAAAGATAAGGATAAAAATAAAGGCGGGGACGACCAGTCCCGTCCTTTTACGATGTGTGTTTAATACTCTTCAAGCATGGCTTTATAGAGTAACGACGAACCTCTGTCTTGATGAGCTGAGAAGGCAAAAGGCATTAAAGATCGAGCCCCATGCCGATTTTGATATCGATGAGATTCACAGGAAGTTTAAAAACTGCCAGCCATCGAATCCTGGAATAGCCCTCGATGAGGTTGAGGATAGAATGTTAATCGACACCACAGTGGCGGCGGTTCGCTCGATTGTCTTCAGGGCACGGAGACGGTTTATTAAACTGTACATGGAACTCGCTGAAGAGGCAGGCCTTAGCTTTGCTCCATTTTATCCAGGAGTTTCTTGAAATACAGGGCGTGCTCGCCCTCTACTCTGGAGAGCCAATCGAAGATAAGGGCTATATTATCCAGGCCTTCTTCCTTAGCCTTCCGGGAGAACCCTTTGTACATCTTTTCTGATTCGTAGGTTTCGCCTTCTATGGATTCTCGCAGGTTATCCAGTGTTTTGGTGGCGCCTCCAAGTAAATAGAGCAGGTGTGAGAGCGCATGCCAGGTCTCTTCATAAGAGAAATTTAAGAACATCTCTTCGGCTTCCTTATTACCCTCAAGTCGTGCCATCTGGGTAAACAGCAGATACCGGCGATTCGCTTGTGATTCACCGGAGAAGGCTTTCCGCAAGTTCTTTTCGGTTTCGGTGCCCTGGACGCTCTCGATTTGATCAACTTTAACGAACTCTTTGGGTTTGGTCTCGCAGACCGCACAATCTTCGGGCGGGTTCATCCCGACCGTTAACATCCCACACCCTTTACATCTCCATATCATAAAAAAGACCTCCTCGTATCTTAATTTCTTGCTTTAATCTTTTACAGCTCAGGTAATCATAACATAAAGTACTGTAATGCTCAGCATTGCTCGGTGAGATTGGCGTGCAATTGGATATATATAGGTTGGATGGTGTGATAAGCATAAGGGTTAAGGATAGCTTAATACATAAGTAATACCTGGTATATAAAGCGCTAGATGCTCGAGGCGCAAAAAAGGACGAGAATCATAAACGTAAAGTGGAGGTAGCGTTCACATGTGAATAATGTGGATACAGAGCAGGGTACGGCGCGTGGTGACAGGGTACTTGTCATTGCGGATTTAGTTCAGTATAATATGAACCGGCAGCGTGAGGCTGCCATAGTTTATGTTGGAGGCCTGATTGGGGGCTTTGGAATATAAACTCTATATCACGATCATATCATGGCGCGTTCGTCTAGTGGCCTAGGACATCGCCCTCTCAAGGCGGAGATCACGGGTTCGACCCCCGTACGCGCTACCAGGTCGGAGGCCTAGAACCAGCAAATTTGAGTTCTAGGCTTTTTTCGTAAGTGCATACTAAGTGCAGCATGGCGATTTTGATGGCCAAAAATATGCCATGTTATTCCTATCTCTAATCCGTACATCCTGCGTGTTTCCCCAATTTTGTCTATCTTGCCCGCTACACCGCAATTTTTACGGTTCCAACAACGTCTTCCTCGGTTGGGATTTCTTTACCCTCTTCCTTTAAAACTTCAAGGTGAAGTTCAATGGCTTCCTTGACGTTCTTGAGGGCTTCTTCTACTGTTTCTCCCTGGGAAAAACAGCCGCTTATAGCTGGCACTTCCACCCAATAGCCGCCTTCTTCCGCTTTGTGGATTAACACTGTGTACTGCATAAACACTCCTTAAAGTAGGTTCAAAAACTCTTTCTCTGTTAGGCCCGCCTTCTTTATAGCTTTCTTTAGCAAGCCAATCTTTACAACACCACTGCTTGGTATAGTAATAAGCTGTCCATTTGGCATTTTAAGGTTGACGTGGTCACCTTTACCTTTTCTCTTAACAGCACCTGCTCTTTCAAAAGCCGCAATGGCTTCATTGCCTTTAACATCCCGTAATTGTGGCATTATCTCTTTGGTCTCCTTCATATATGCCGGTGTCTCTTAACTTTTCCAGGGCCGCATCATCAAAAGAAAAGGGATTTATCGCTACACCGTAATCATTGTCTTTTTTAGGTTTTGCGTTTCCCGTATCTTGCCCTTTACCAGTTTATCCACAGCCGCCTGCTTAACCTGCGGGCTTAGATGCGAATAGCGCAGCGTCATTTTAATGTCGGCATGGCCTAAGAGTTCTCGAACGGTATTTAAATCCACGCCTGCCATGACCAAGCGACTGGCGAAGTGGTGTCTCATATCGTGGAATCGGAAATCTGTTATATTGGCATCCTTTAGCAGTTTACGCCACGAATTATTAACATTGGTTAACCGCCCGCCGCCTTTTCCAGGGAAGACAAGCTTATTATCCTGGCTTTGCGTTTTCCACTGGTAGAGTACGGAATAAGCCTCTTGATTTAATGGGACGTGCCGCGTTTGGCCGGTCTTCGCGCCCTCGCCCTTAACGGTAAGCATGGCACGGTCAACATCATTCCATTTTAGGTTAAATAGCTCACCGCGCCTAAGCCCGGTGTTGAGGTCCAGAATAATCAGCGGTTTTAGGTAATCGGCAAAGGGTAGTTTTCTCAAATTCGGCAACAATTTATAGCCGCGCACTCTTCGCCAATTGTTAGCGCTGTCGCGCTCAAGCCTTATACGTTCTTCGCGGCTATCTAACGCGGTTCTTAAGCGCTCTTCCTCATTGTCGCTTAGGTATCTAATGATAGCCTTGCTATCAACCCTTATAGGCTTGATAGAGGTTAGGGGATTGGCGTTAATAAATCCCCATTGGGCTGCACGGGATAGAGCGGCTTTTAGTGGGTTTAGGTCCCTGTTGACTGTAGAGGCCTTTGCACCGGCCTTGATCTTGTCAGAGCGCCATTTTTCGACGTTCCAGGCCGTGATATCGCCAAGCTTCACCTTGCCAAGGATAGGTAAAAAGTTAGCTTTTAGTCTCTTAATGGTCGCATCTGCGTTTTTGTGGTGAGTCTTAACCCAGGGCTCGTAAACATTTAAGATATAGCTTTCAAGGGTATGAGCTTTAGTTTTGCGCTTATCCTCTTGCGGATCAATGCCTTTTACAACATCGGCCAATATTTCTTTAGCGCGTTCTCTTGCCTGCGTTGGGGTAAGCACACTAGTGTATCCGATATTTATTCTCTTGCCGCGCCCGTATTGGCAAATATAAGTCATAACCCCGGACGGTTGGACACGAAGGATAAAACCTTTAAGTTTTGTGTCTCGGACCTCATAAGGTTTATCTGCTGGCTTTAAAGATTCAACTAAGCGTTTATTAATTGCTACTCGCATAAAACCCTCTCAGGTTTCACTTGCGTAAGTGTCGTAAGTGCACAGTAAGTGCAACTTGATTATAAAACAGTGGCAAGAGGTGAACAAGAAGGAAAAAGCAATAATTATATAATAGCAGGTAGAAGGCTATATATTTGTTCTTGGTGCAATATCAGAGTTTACCATTTTTCAGTATAAGATCGCCTTCTCAAGGCGGAGATCACGGGTTCGACCCCCGTACGCGCTACCAATTTATGCCTTTGTGAAATGCCTGTACAAAGGCATTTTTTTATGCCCAAAAGTGATAACCCTCAACGGGGGTCGAACTCCTACTAACAAAATATAAAATTCTAGCTCTGTTTTATATAATGATACCGAGGTGTCGCTTGTTGGTATCTTATATGCTAGACTGCTCTTTTAGCATGCTATAATTGAGTTATGAATATAAATACCGCAGCCAATTTCGTTGAAAAAACAGGCGATAACGTACTAACTAAACTTGCGCACTTTGCTGTTGGTAAGATTCAGAAGAACGAGCAATCGAGGCAATTTCTAGTTACCAATTAAGCGATGGTGGATGGACCAAGACGGACAAAGACTTCCAAGCAAATATTTCAACGATTTCTTCGACATGGATCGCTCTGCAATGGTTTGTATGGTTACAAGCTTTTGAGTCGATTAAGTTAAACAAGACTATTGAGTATCTAAAAAGAGTATAAAATGAAAAGGGCTACTTCAATGAGCCGCAAGAGATTTTAATGTTTAATCCCTCGCCCTGGATGCATCCCGACAGGTATGAAAACCAATTGTGGCTAGCGTTCTCAGCTGTGCAATAGCGTATAGCAGCCTAAATACAGGCCAGTTTGCAGAAGGTCTCCTTAAATTAGCTTTTGCTAAAATGGAAAGTTACCAGGCAGACGATGCAGACGATGGGGGAATTGCCACAAATTATGGTGAGGAGCACAGGGCAAGCTTTACAGTAGAGGCGCTGTTCTTGTTAAAGAAATTGGGATACGCATCCTAAGCTGATATATAAAGGCACAATTGCTGCAACAAACCAATTTGCGGGCCTTCGAACCAAATCTAAACCCTGAAGAGCTAATCGATATAATCAAGATATAAGTTAAGGCTTAATAAAAATAATTGAAAAAGCATTTGACTACTATAGAATAAAGACTATGAAACCCATTAAACCCACAATTTTGAGTGATAAGCAAGAGCCTGAGCCTAAGGGTGATATTGTCATTTTCACCACAAAAGATGGACAGGCTAATCTTGAGGTAAGATTGGAAGAAGAAACCGTTTGGCTTACTCAAGCTCAAATGGCAGAGCTTTTCCAAAAAACTACCCCAACCATCAATGAACACATTAAAAACGTTTTCAAGGAGGGCGAGCTTGAAGAAAATTCAGTTATTAGGAAATTCCGAATAACTGCCAGAGACGGAAAGATGTATGAAACGAACTTCTATAACCTTGACGTCATCATCTCGGTTGGTTACCGAGTTAAATCTCAAAGAGGTACTCAGTTTAGAATTTGGGCTACAAAAAAACTTAAAGATTATCTTGTCAAAGGATATGCCATAAACCAAAAGCGGCTCTTGGAGCAAACAGAGAAGCTTGAAGAATTACAGGAAGCCATAAGCTTTATCCAAAACAAAGCGAGTTACCCTGAACTTCAAGACCAAGCCCAGGAATTATTAAAACTCATCAATGAATATTCTGAGTCCCTCACTCTTCTCTACCAGTATGATGAAGGAACGTTGAGTTTAACTAAAGGTAGGGGCCCTGAATTTGTCTTGGATTATGAGAAATGTAGGAAACTTATAGATCAATTAAAAGTTAGCCTTACGGCAAAAGGTGAAGCCAGTAATCTTTTCGGATCTGAAATAGGCTCCAAGTTTCAAGGCATTATCGGCACCATTTATCAGACATTTGATGGCAAAGAGCTATACCAAAGTATTGAGGAAAAAGCCGCCAATTTACTTTATTTAACAATAAAAGATCATCCGTTTACCGACGGTAACAAGCGAATTGGTTCCTTGTTATTTATATATTTCTTAGAACAGAATCATTCCATTTTAAAGCAATCAGGAGAAAGAAAAATCACCGACACCACCTTAGTTGCCCTTGCTCTTCTTATTGCAATCAGCGACCCTAAAGAAAAAGATGTGATGATAAAGATAATTACCAACTTATTGAAGGGTTAATGTTAAGGCAGTCGAGTTATTACTTAATCAGCTTTTCCAACCGCTCGAAGATTTTTGCTACGTTGTTCAAATAGCGACCCGTTAGGTCTACAAAACAAAGAGCCGCTTTTGCGGCTCTTTGTTTTGTGACAGCAGAGAATCGAAAATGGAAAATAGATTGAATTAGATAAAGAAAAGACCTCTTGTCAAGACATGTTGGTGATGACTTGGATTATAATCAGGATATGCTAAGCGATTAAGTCTCATGGGTGCTTGTAGCTAGAATCAGAGACTTTGATCAGCGTTGGTTTACCAAACAATACAGGCGGTGTATATTGGTTGTGCTATCATAAGCCATAGCTCCAATCAGGCGCACCAGGAGTATGCCAGGAGTGTAAATTAATAACTTAAAATCAATAATCGACTGCTAATAACTAAACGAGGAGGTGGTTGATGCGCACAGTGGCTGTAGTGGTTAGTTTTTGCTTTTCTCGGGGTCATATTTGGAAAAGGAGAAAGGAATGAACTCTAAGCTAACTAGAAGAGATTTTCTGAAAACTACAGGTGCGTTTTCAGCTATTCTCTTTCTGAACCTGGGCTTTGATCTGGCGGACGTAGAAGCAAGCACAAACCGGCTTAAAATCAAGTACGCAAAAGAAACGCCGACCATTTGCCCTTACTGCGCTGTTGGCTGCGGTATTATCACCCATACCATAGACGGAAAAGTAGTTAACACCGAAGGAGACCCCAACCACCCCATCAACAGAGGTTCTCTATGCAGTAAAGGTTCTTCTCTCTTTCAGGTGGCTATCAACGAACGCCGCATGAAAAAACCACTTTATCGCGCCCCCGGCAGCGACAGATGGGAAGAGAAGGAATGGGGCTGGGTCCTCGACCGTATTGCTCATAGAATCAAAGAAACCAGAGACGCCGGTTTTATTGCTAGGGAAAGCAATATGATCGTTAATCGCACAGAGGCGATTGCTTCTCTAGGCGGGGCAGCGTTGGACAATGAGGAATGCTATCTTCTTGCTAAGTTGATGCGCGGCCTCGGCGTGGTATTTTTAGAGCACCAGGCGCGTATATGACATTCGTCCACGGTGGCCGGTCTTGGCCCCTCGTTTGGCCGTGGCGCGATGACAAACCACTGGATCGATTTAAAAAATACCGATTGCGCGATGATTATAGGTAGCAATGCTGCTGAAAACCACCCAATTTCTTTCAAGTGGTTAATGAAAGCAAAAGAAGAACGAGGCGCTAAGATAATTAGCGTCGATCCCCGTTTTACCAGAACATCGGCCAAAGCCGATGTCTACGCCGCAATCCGTCCGGGAACCGATATCGCATTTATCGGCGGCTTGATAAACTACATTCTGCAAAATGAGCTGTACTGGAAGGATTATGTGGTCAACTATACAAATGCATCGGCTATAGTAAGCGATGGCTATACTTTTGAAGACGGCCTTTTTAGCGGCTACGACCCGATAAATAAGAAATATGCCGTCGACACCTGGACTATTAAGAAGGGCCCCGATGACAAGCCGCTGAAGGACGCTACTCTTCAGAACCCACGTACCGTTTTTCAATTAATGAAGAAGCATTATTCTCGCTACGGCGTCGATACCGTAACCGGGATAACCGGTGTTTCAAAGGATGCGTTTCTAAAGGTCGCCAAAGCTTTTGCGGCAACGGGGAGTCCGGATAAGTCCGGAACCATACTGTACGCTATGGGCATCACACAGCATACGGTCGGGTCCCAAAACATACGCGCGCTGGCTATACTTCAACTGCTTTTAGGTAACATAGGTCTCCCCGGAGGCGGCATAAACGCTTTGCGCGGAGAGTCAAATGTTCAAGGTTCAACCGACATAGCGCTTTTAAGCCACCTGCTTCCAGGCTACATCGGTGCTCCGACCAACATGCCGGAGTATGCAAGTCTTAAGGCTTATCTTGAAAAAGAGACGCCAAAGACCGGTTTCTGGTCAAACAAACCAAAATTCATGGTCAGCCTTCTTAAAGCCTGGTGGGGCGACAGTGCAACGGCGCCGAGCGAATTCGCTTACCAGTACCTGCCCAAGCGCGACGCAAAAACTGATTACACCCATATAGGGGTATTTGAGGCCATGTATGACGGCAAAATCAACGGCCTGTTCTTATTTGGTACAAATCCCCTGGTCGGCGGACCTAACGCCAACAAAGAATCAAAAGCCATGGAAAATCTAGACTGGATGGTAGTTGCCGATCTCTGGGAGACCGAGAGCGCTGTATTCTGGAAGCGACCCGGCGCACATCCAAATAAGATTAAGACAGAGGTTTTCTTCCTGCCTGCGGCGTCATCTATCGAGAAGGAAGGCTCAATCAGCAACAGCGGGCGCTGGATACAATACCGCTGGCAGGCTGTTAAGCCCGTAGGTGATTCAAAAAGCGACCTTTGGATGATAGATCAGATAGCCAGGCGTGCCAAAGAGCTTTATAAAGATAGCGCTTTGCCACAGGACGAGCCCATTAAGTATCTTACCTGGGACTTCGGCAAAGGCGATGGGCCCGACATAGACAAAATAGCTCTTGAGATGGGCGGTTTCGAGACCGTCACCGGAAAACCAATGGCAACCTTTGCAGATCTAAAAGAGGATGGCTCCACCTCCTGCGGTATCTGGATCTGGGGCGGTATCATGAAAGAAGGCAAATACCTTGCCAGGCGGCGTGACAACAAGGATGAAAGCGGCATCGGCAGCTACTTGAACTGGTCTTATGCCTGGCCGGTCAACCGTCGAATCCTGTATAACCGCTGTAGCGCAGATATTGCCGGCAGGCCCTGGAGTGAGGATAAAAAGATTATTTGGTGGGATCCGCTGGCAATCGATCCAAAAACCGGCAAGCCGGGGAAATGGGTTGGAAAGGATGTACCTGATTTCAAACTGACGCTGGCCCCAACAGATATCAAGGGTGGAGGTACTAAACCGTTCATCATGCAGGCTACCGGCCTGGGTGCTCTGTTTACCGACAAGATGAAAGAAGGGCCGTTTCCAGAGCACTACGAGCCTTTTGAAAGCCCCTTTAAGAATGCTATAAGCAGTCAGGGGCTTAACCCGGCGGTAAAAGTTCCAAAAACATCGATGAATAACAGGGGTGAAGCTTCGAAATTCCCGTGTGTCGGCACAACTTACCGCGTTTCCGAGCATTGGCAGGCAGGCGCGATGAGCAGGAACTTGCCCTGGCTGGCGGAGTTAATGCCGACTACCTTCGCTGAAATAAGCCCGAGCCTGGCTAAAGCCAGGGGAATAAAGAATGGCGATAAGGTGAAAGTTACTTCCGCTCGCGGTGAGGTAGACGCTTATGCACTAGTCACTGTGCGCATGCAACCGCTGAATGTGAACGGTAAGAAGGTGGAAATTATCGGTATCCCCTGGCATTTCGGCTTTCAGGGGATTGCAACCGGCGATTCCGCTAACAAGCTCACGGCGCACATCGGCGACGCAAACACGGGCATTCCAGAATATAAGGTTTTCCTTGCAGAGATAAAGAAGGTGGTTTAAGTGGTGGAAAACGCGATCTTTTATGATGCTTCCAAGTGCATTGGCTGTCGCGGCTGCCAGGTTGCCTGCAAGCAATGGAATGGCCTTCCAGGCGATAAAACGGTGTTCTGGGGCAGCTATGAGAACCCCCGAACCTTGACGGGAAACACCTGGACCAAGATTAACTTCAGGGAAAAGCGTGAGGGCGACAATGTTAAGTTCCTTTTCGCAAAAACCCAGTGTATGCACTGCTCAGAACCGAGTTGCGTTGCAGTTTGCGCGACCGGCGCGGCAAGAAAGATGCCCGATGGCAGGGTCGAGATCGATCAAAATCGCTGCGTGGGCTGCAAAAATTGTGTAGTAGCCTGTCCGTTCGGTGCCGCCAATTTCTCAGAAGACACGGGCACCTCAAGAAAATGTCACAGATGCCCGGACAGGGTGGAGGCAGGTTTAAAACCGGCGTGCGTCAGCACCTGTGTAACCGGGGCCCTGAACTTCGGTGAGCGCAGCGAGATGATAAAACTGGCCAAACAGCGCCGGCAAGGGCTTTGGGCTGAAGGGCAAAAGGCCATCTTCTATGGGTTAAACGAAGCAGGCGGCACCAACACAATCTATCTGCTTAACGATGAGCCTGAGGCTTATGGTCTTCCAAAAAATCCGCAGGTTGCAACGGCAAATATCTTTGCAGGCTGGCTCGGTGTTGGCATAGCCGGAGCACTTATCGCGCTGGTACCGTTTAAGAGCTTTTTAGAGGCACGAGAGAGAGGCCTGAAAGGGGGAAGATCTTGATGCGCTCAGCAAATTGGTCAATAATTATCGCTCTTTATCTATTTTTAGCAGGCATTGCCTCGGCCGCTTTCTACGGCGGTACGCTGGCTGAGGTTTTAAGCGGCGGTAAATACCGCCGACTCACCTTGTGGGGAAACATTATCGCCCTGCCTTTAATCGTAGTGGGACTGCTATTACTGGTGGTAGACCTGGGCAAGCCCCTTTCATTTTGGCACTTCATTGTTAGCAATGATTTCGTGCCCATGGTTAATATCAGCTCGGTCATGTCCCAGGGAGTATGGTTTTTAAGCTTTTTCGCTATTCTCCTGGTTATTAATCTGGTGCTGTTTCTTACGGGCAGCGATTCACTGCGCAGAATCATTTCTTATATTGCCGCGTTTTTCGGTATCTTGGTGGCCGGATATACCGGTGTGCTGCTGACAGCAACATCCGTGCCGCTTTGGCGGGCGACACCGTTTTTAGGCATGCTTTTCCTGCTCTCAGCCACCTCGACAGGAATAGCCGCGCTTGTGCTGGGGATGAAAGCAAGGAGGGATACGGACGAAGAGTTAATGCATCTTCTCGACAAGGTTGATGTAAAGGTCATCGTTTTGGAGATACTGGCTATAATAGCTTTAATGATCGGAATGGCCGCCTGGGCCCCGAGTGCGCTGCAATCCCTGGTAGCCGGTCGCTATGCGGTCGCCTTCTGGCTGGGGGTTGTATTTATGGGTCTTATTGCTCCGCTGGCCATTGAGTACAGAGAAATGAGGATCGGCAAAGCCACGCCGGGCGCGGTCACACTTTCGGCGGTGCTGGTTCTAGTCGGCGGTTTTTTAATGAGATACGTTATTCTTTATGCCGGCCAGGTTGGATAAACACTAAGAAAAGGACGGGATTTATTTGTTGCAGCATCCACCGGAGCTTGCAAGGCTTGTAAATGAGATAAGAGGGTTACAGAAAGAATTTCCCAAAACGGCTGAGGTGGTTCACTTTGAGCCACCTCAGCAAGACCTTAAAAATATTCATCTTGAGGGACGACCCTGGCTTCAAATCTATACTTTAGACCTGCCGGAGAACGAGTTGGTCTCTTTATTTACCAGGCTGCAAACCCTGCTTGCTAAATACCAGCCCTTTGAGTTTATCAAGAAGCTGGAGTTTGAAAGGGTTTTAGGTGGCACTGCTTCTTATATCAAAGGAAACTTTGACCCTGCAAAATCTGATGCGGCAATTCTAGGTGCCAATCCGGACTCTTACCTGTTCTTCTTGCAGGAGCTTTTAAAGCCATTTTTAAAAAGCTGGGCCGGCCTTATTCGTCCCTACATAGAGCACGACAGATGGCTTTTAAATATCTGCCCGGCCTGTGGGCATACCCCGGTCGGCGGGCGCCAGGAAAGAAATGGCGGGCGCCGCTTTCTTGTCTGTTCCTTATGCGAGACGGAGTGGCTCTTTAACAGGGTAACCTGTCCGGCATGCTATAATAACGATCACCCAGCCTTGGGCTACTTTACTGTGGAGGGTGCCGGTGGCTGGAGGGTAAGCTTTTGCAATAAATGCAGTTCCTATATCAAGGAAATAATAAGCGACAACCCCGTCAGCGCCCTTGATTTTGAGTTAGCGATTCAACTCGATCTGCTGGCGGAAAGAGAGGGCTTTCGGCGCTGAGCTTCCCAAGGGGTGCGCCTTGGCCGGAGCGGGTGCCTGCGGCTCTTTAGTGCTATGTAGTTAATACACCCGCCATATTAAGCGCACGCACCGGTTTGCCGATGAGTCTATTAGATCGTCAAATTAGACCATCGGTGAAGAGACTACGACCGAGAATGGTGCGCCCACCGGGGCATCCCGATTATTTATAGGTTAAGAATTACTATGAATGATACTGTCAAGAAAGGCATAAAAAGAAAAACGTTGCTTATGCTGATGGCCCTAGGGGTAATTCTACCAAACATCTTTGCCCTAATCGCGTGGTATTCTCTGGATTCCGACCCCGGGGCGGCAGACAAGCCTCTGCAGAGCTTCCTCTACATCGCAGTTTTTAACATAGCGTATGCCATCTTAGGTGGGACCATGGCTGTGCTGAAAACCCATAACCCTTTATACAAGCTTACGCTTGCCGCCGAGCAACTCGCTGAAGGAAACCTTAATGTTGCCTGTAATTATCACGGTATTGAAGAAATAGATAGGCTCGTCACGGCGTTTGAGAATATCCGCAACAGCATGTCGAACTCTTACGGCGCCATCCAGGAATATATTGATGAGTTGAGGGGTAGGGTAGAAGAGTTAAAACTTCTGACGGATATCGACGCCGCAATTCTTGGCGGGCAGAAGATCGACTCGATATTCAACCTGATAACCGAGGGTATTTGTAAACTCGTGGGGGCCGATTATTGCTGCATTGCCTTGCTTGACGGCGACAAGCATATACAGATCCGAAGCCTGCATGGTTTTGGCCCTGATGAAAGCCGCGAGTTTATCAGGGGGATACGAGGAAAAACCCCCAGTATCAACATTTGTCCGTCGATAGCATCGGGGCAAATACTACTGCTGGGCGATTTAAACGATTCTAATTTAAGCGACGATGTGCGGCAGATGTACGCCCGCTTTAACGTTAAGTCAATGATCGCCGCACCGCTTTCAGTCGACGGCGAGCCGATAGGCAGCGTTGTTGTCTGGTATAAAGACCGCCAGGAGTTCAGCGACATGGTGGTAAACAGGTTCCTGCTTTTCGCCGATCAGATCTCGGTCGCTTTAAAGAGCGCCCGACTTGTCGATGGTATTCGCAACTTGACCATTGAGGTTATTAGGGCGCTCGCCAAAGCCGTTGACGCCCGCGATTCATATACGGCGAACCATTCCAACCGGGTCAGCAGATTTGCCGTCGCCCTTGCTCAGGGGCTTGGCATGAATCAGAAAGAGGTTGAAACGATCGAATATGCGGGTCTCTTGCATGATATAGGCAAGATAGGCATCGATGAGCGGATTTTGAACAAGCCCGGAGCCCTCACCGAGCAGGAGATGGAGCTGATGAAAAGTCACGCCTCCATGAGCGCCGATATAGTAAAACCCATCGAGTTCCTCAAGGGCGCCGTGCCGATCGTCAAACATCACCACGAGTGGTTTAACGGCGGCGGTTACCCCTCGGGCTTAGCGGGCGATGCGATCCCCTACGGTGCGCGTATCCTGGCGGTGGCCGATGCCATTGAGGCCATGACCTCAAGTAGGCCATACCGGGAGGAAATGCCCCTCAGGCAGGGTGCCGAGCAGCTGAAATCCGGTTCAGGCACCCAGTTTGACCCCGAAATAGTCGAGGTTATGCTTAAGGTCGTCGAGCGCATAGAGTTGATAGAGAGCTTCGACTCAGAGAACGGTTCCGATGACGACAAACCCCAAATTGGATTCGAGGACGCAGTTTAGCCAAGCCGCACAGGTTCTGCTTCAACTACCCGGTTTTTGGGAACTCATATAGCAGGAAACTAAAGAGATAACTAAAGAGATACCTAAAGGGATACGAGAAGCGATACTTGGAGGGATGATATATGGCGTCTCGCCGGCACTTGTACGATATATTCAACCAGTTCCTGCGCCTTGCACGGACGGCGAAGCTTCAATACGAACAACACCTCACAGACATAGACCACGAACCCGCCCAAAGCATCCTGGCCAACATCATCAACGAAGAAAACCAGCATATCCAGTGGCTGGTGACCGGTATCGAGGATGCGGGCGGGATTCCGGCGGCAGACCACTACGATACCGTAAATCCCGAGGTATTCGAGCATATGATGAGAGCCAACTATGACCTCGAGTCTCAAATAGTGAGTGAATACGAGCTTCATCTCGAGGAAATCTGGGATCCCCAGCTACGTGCGCTTGCGGAGGTCATCCTTAAACAAGCTCGGTCGCACAAAGAAGAATTCCGCGGACTCTTAGAAGATTTCGGAACCGATGAGCTGATGGATGAAACCGGATAAGACCTATTTTTCGCTAGACCGCTCTAAAAGCTATCGATTATACTAAGACCCATGCAGAACAACCGGGAGAACATAAGCCTGCAGCGGGCTAAAAAGGGCATACTGACCGTAGTGCTTCTTGGCATAGTAACGGTAGGTGTAATCATAGCCCTTACCTTCAACAAGCGTACGCTCCTGGCACTCTCAAAAATCAATCTTACCTTTCTCGGGCTTGCGGCTCTTGCGGTCCTGTTGAGTTGGATCTTTAGCGGACTACCGTTTTATCTTCTGACCAGAGTGACAAGGAAACCCATCAGCTTTGCCGCTTCGCTGCGCGTTTACCTTGGCGGAAGTTTCTTTGGTTATATCACACCGTTTGGCTCCGGGTTGATCCCGACACAGATTTACCTCTTAACGGGTGATGGTTTAACCCCCGGAGAGGCGACTGCCGTCACCAGCAGCAGGGCGACTATCTCATCATGGCTTTTTGTTGCGCTCGGTTTAATGATTTTTATTATTTTCAGGTCATCGCTTTCAAATTCGGTTAAATTAAGCCTGCTCGGCATCGCCGCAGCGGCGGCTATATGGTCGCTTATCACGTTGTTTTTTATCAAGCAACCGGTTCGGGCTAAAGCCTCGGTTAGCCGTATCCTGCATGGGCGTTTGCTAACCAGGGGGCTGGGTGAGGAGCGGCTTGGCAAGGCGAGGGACAGGATTCACCACGAGATCGATCATCTGAGCTTAAACTTAAAGGACTTGTTTTCGCTCAAAAACGCTCCTTCGATCATCGCTGTATTCTTAAGTGAGGTTGTCGCGTGGTTTGGCTTGTTTTCAGTGCTGCCGCTTGTCTTGTTCGGCTTTGGGGTTTCAGGCAATCTAGGTCAACTTATCTTCAGGATATTTCTGCTCTTTGCGGTCGCACCGGTTAGCCCCACACCCGGGGGAAGCGGCGTCGTCGAAGCTGCACTCACCGGTCTTTTGCAAGGGCTTGTTCCGGGCGAGATCATCGGCCTTATCGTTCTTGTATGGCGTTTCCTTACCTACTACCTTACACTTTTAGCCGGAGCGGCCATCGTTTTGAGGTTCATCTCAAAGTCCTCGTTATCAAAAAACCAAGCCCCTGAGCAACCCAACCGCTAGGCGCTATCTGAACCCGCATTTTCCGTGGCCGTTATTTCTGCACGTCGTTCACTGTGGGTATAAAAATCGCATCTTAACCGCGGATTTATTGTTTCCATCGGACAAAAGTGGGTAAAAAGATATTGTAAGGGGGTGGATGTAATGGCTATGAGGACAACCAATATGTTCTGGAATATATTGTATGCGGTACTTGTAGTTCTGGTTATTCTTGCCCTATTGCAGTTACTCGGGATATTTAGCTTTAGCGTTGCTTTAGCGAACTTCATCTACATTGTCGCAGTCGTTGTGCTGGTACTAGCGGTTATTCACTGGGCCGGACTGATATAGCGTAACCGGACGCAAGTAAACAATGGGGGCTTCGGCCCCCATTCCTTTTGTTCCAGCTCTGTCACGTAAATCGCTATGGTTTGACGAATATCTCTATCTTGTTTTGGGAGAGCGCAGTCTTTACCCCGTTTCGTATGTCCCGTGCAATCGCGTCCTGTGCGTTCGATGTGGTCACGGCGGTTACCCTGAACACCATTGTGTTTTCCTTAAAGTCATCGATACCTGTGACCCGAGGATCTTCCTGCAAAATATCTTTCCACTTACCGGATGAGGCGATGCCCGCCACTGCATCTTTAATTATATCGATAACCCTTGTCGGGTCTTCGACGGTGGGCACTCCAATATCCACGATTGCCCTTGACCAGCCACGCGACTGGTTTATGACGACGTTGATCTGACTGTTGGGGATGATGTGGACATTACCTTGAAAATCCCTGAGTCTGGTCGTGCGCAGGCTTAAATGTTCGACGGTTCCTTTATCGTTACCAATTTGCACCAGGTCGCCTACGCTGAACTGGTTCTCAAAGATGATGAAAAACCCTGATATAAAATCCTTAATCAAGCTTTGCGCGCCGAAACCGATCGCGATACCCACGACCCCCGCGCCTGCAATTAGGGCCGAGATATTCCACGAGGTGGTGCTCTGTAAAATTACGACTATCGTTATAAAAAAGACCGCAAATCTTGCCAGCGCATCGAGGACTGAGCCCAGGGTTTTTGCCCGCTGTTTCGCTTCCTCGGCACTTAAAAACGTATCCTTACTGATTAGAGCGACGCTGCGGCGTATGGCGATACTCAGCAGCCGATAAATGATGAAACCTACCACAAGAGCGGCTACAATCTGCAGCCCATATTTGGTAAGCCAATCGATTGCTTTATCGATCAGGGTAGTTATATTTCCACTTCTAACTGTTTGCCAAAAACCGCTCGCACAGATTAGCCCGGCCATAATACTCCTTTAGGTCGCTTTTAACTACGCATGGCGATAGACCTATACTAGCCAAGGATAAACTATTATAAATAATCAGGGCAACCTCAAATTCTAATGGTAAAAGCTGGTAATTAATTCTAAGGCAAATACTGGTAATTACCGATAGTTTAACTAAGAACAAAAGCGGCACAACTCACAAAAATTAGTTGCAAAAATCTTCGTTTTAAATTGACGAAAACAACATTGGCGTGTATACTTTAGATAGAGACGGAAACGTTGATAATATTTGAAAATTTCAAATTGGAAGGGCCTGGGATAGTAGATGAAGACCGGCGTACCCCACCACAATGGATGGGATCGACGGGCGGGCATAAGTTGTCATGGAAAAGAGGTTCCTGAAGGTATGTTGGGTGAGTCAACCCAAGGTGTTTGCAGGGAATCCTTAATGAGCCCCAGTTGGGGAAGGGCAACGTTGCGAAGGTTATCTTAGGCTCTTTCTGTTTTTTTGTTTTATTCCGCCTTAATACTACTTGACCAAACCATCCGCCAGCATCACGAGCAGGGTTCCAGCCTGCTTTAAGGTAACTATTCACTGTTATCCAAAACCGCAGTAGATCAAGTGCCATTTCGCGGTCACCATTACTATTCGCCCTAGTAGCGCGATTGAGTTTCGGATAATTGTGAATAGTAAAATATGGAAGGTAAAAACTGGCCGAGCATCTTAGATGCTCGGCCAGACTTATTCGAAAAGCCGAGTATTAAATACCCGGCAAAATATACTCAATACTCGACGAAGATTGAATTGCATTGAATTATAGAAGACGCGACGATGGATTGCGGTTGGTTTAATTTTCTCGAATGAGGGTAAAAATAGAGTTGGACGGCGGATCTTTGAAAAATTTACAATCTCACAAAGGTGAGACTAGGCCGGAAAGAGCCGATTAGATCGTGGGGCCTCGCTGGATGATATCCTGTGAGGTTTTAACTTCTGCGGGTTTGGTCCCGGCCCAGGACGAACGCTGGCGGCATGCACTTGCCCCGACAAGTCGAGCGGGCTTCCCGGTGATTGTGCCGGGAGGCTGAGCGGCGTACGGCGGAGTAACGCGTAGGCAATCTGCCTCAAAGACCGGAATAACCCTTCCCGAGAGGCTTGTAGATTATGCTTCCTCGTAGCGACCTGCCCGAAAGGGTAAGGCCTACGGCAAGGGAAATATATCGAAGGTCACTTGGAAGGGGCTAATGCCGGATAAGCTCACACCTTTTCGAAGGTGCGAGAAAAAGGTAGCCACAAACCCAAGGCTTCTGCTTTGAGATGGGCCTGCGTCCTATCAGGTAGTTGGTGAGGTAACGGCCCACCAAGCCGATGACGGGTAGCTGGCTCGAGAGGGTGGTCAGCCCGACCGGAACTGAGACAAGGTCCGGACCCGAAAGGGTTAGCGGGGTGGAATCTCTCGCAATGCGCGAAAGCGTGACGATGCAATGCCGCGTGAAGGAAGAAAGTTAGGAAAACCCTAATCGTAAACTTCAGTCCGCGGGGAGTAAGCCCAGGGGGCCAATAACCCCGGCTGGGTGAAAGTACCCGCGGTAAGAGCGCCGACAAACTGCGTGCCAGCAGTCGCGGTTAAACGTAGGGCGCAAGCGTTGTCCGGTATTACTGGGCGTAAAGGGTACGTAGGCGGCTGGGCGTATCGGCTGTGAAAGCCTCCCGCAAAACGGGAGGAGGTCAGCCGAGATTATCCTCCTAGAGCGCAGTGGAAGGAAGTGGAACTCCCGGTGGAGCGGTAAAATGCGTTGATATCGGGAAGAACTCCAATGGCGAAGGCAGCTTCCTATACTGCAGGCTGACGCTGAGGTACGAAAGCCAGGGGAGCGATGCGGTTCGACACCCGCGTAGTCCTGGCTGTAAAAGTTGGGCACTAGCCCTGGGCAATTACATTGCCCGGGACGAAGCTAACGCGACAAGTGCCCCGCCTGGGGAGTACGGCCGCAAGGCTGAAAACCAAGGGACCTGTGGAGATCTGCACAATCGGCGGCGAGTGTGGTTTAATGCGACTTCGAGCGCAGAACCTTACCAAGGCTACCTTCAGGAGCAAGCCGGCGGAAACGTTGGCCCTCTTGGGGGACGTTGTTTCCTGTGGGTCCTAAGTGGCACTTAGGACCCACAGGAAACAACGTCCCCTCCCTGGAGGCAGGTGTATATAGTCACCGTTAGCCCGTGCCGTGAGGTGTGGGGTTAGCTCCCCGTAACGGGCACAACCCCTTACCCTATGTTGCCATCGGATAATGCCGGGCACTCATAGGGAACTGCCCGTGAGCGAAGTGGGAGGAAGATGGGGACGACGGCGGATCAGCATGCGCCGGATGCCTTGGGCTACACACACGCGACAGTGGCCGGTACAAAGGGGTCCGAACCCGCGAGGGGGAGGAAATCCCAAAAAGCCGGTCGTGGTGCGGATTGCAGTCTGAAACCCGACTGCATGAAGATGGAGCCGATAGTAATCGCAGATCAGAAAGCTGCGGTGAATACGTTCTCGGGTCTCCCTCATATAGCCGGCCACGTCCGCCAAATGCGGGATGCTTGAAGTCATGCGGCCCAACCGGACCCCAGCGGGCCGAAAGGTTTGCCGGGACGCTGGAGGGCGGTGCCGAGAGTACCCCCATTGAGGTGGCCGTTGGATGGGCATGCTGCCCGTACCGAGAGGTGTGGGCGTTTCAATTGGATATTGTTATATCCGGCCTAGAAAGTTCCGAAGAGTGTTCCGGCTCCGGGTTCCCCTGTGGGCAACCCACAGGAACACCCGTCCAGGACGACTGCAAGGCGCAGGTCTTGCAGCTGAAGGTTCAAGGTTCGAAGCCCAAGGCCGAGAGGTTCTCCTTTCGATGTTGGGCGGGGCACCCGCCCGCAGAACCTTGAGCCTTGAGCTAGCGGCACCGAACGGTGCCTTAGCCGTCAGCCATCAGCTTAAATCTTTTAGAAGAGCTGAGAGCTGACAGCTGATCGCTGAGTGCTCTTTAAAAACAATATAGCGTGCATAGACGAGCGAATATCAAGTGATTTAGAGGCGTATGGTGGATGCCTTGGCGCTTGGAGCCGATGAAGGACGCAGCCGTGACGCGATACGCTCCGGGGAGGTGCGGCAACCTTCGATCCGGAGATATCCGAATGGGGAAACCCGGCTGGCCGATCATCTGCCTGGCCTAAAAGCCAGGCGTACTAAAGCCGGTCATCTCCGTCTGAATATATAGGGCGGGGAAGGGAACTTAAGGGAACTGAACCATCTCAGTACCTGGAGGAAGAGAAAGCCAATAGCGATTCCCCTAGTAGTGGCGAGCGAAAAGGGAACAGCCTAAACCCGGCGGATGTAAAAGCCCGCAGGCGTTGTCCGTCCGGGGGTCGAGGGAGCCGCCTGAAAGACTCTGCGGAGCTTTCAGGAAGTTACAAATCTCCCGCGTAGTTGAAGGAAGTGGAAACTTCCGCCATAGAAGGTGATAGCCCTGTATGCGAAACGCGAGAGACTTCCGGCGGTTTCCCGAGTAACACGGGACATGGACGACCTGTGTGAATCTGGGAGGACCACCTTCCAAGGCTAAATACTCCAGCGACCGATAGTGAACTAGTACCGTGAGGGAAAAGTGAAAAGAACCCCGGGAGGGGAGTGAAATAGAACCTGAAACCATATGCCTACAAGCAGTCAGAGCTAGTGAGAGATTAGAAATTAGATTCAATCTAATTTCTACTAGGCGCGATAGCGCCGGTCAACTTTCTAGTTTCTCACATTGTAATGGCGTGCTTATTGTATAAGAGCCGGCGAGTTACGGTGAGTGGCGAGGTTAAGCTTGTAACAAGCGGAGCCGCAGCGAAAGCGAGTCTGAATAAGGCGCCAATAAGTCGCTTGCTGTAGACCCGAAACCGAGCGAGCTATCCATGGACAGGATGAAGTTCGGCCGTTTGCGCGGCTGAGTGGAGGTCTGAACCCGTTGACTGAGAGAGCCATGGGAGGATCTGTGGATAGGAGAGAAAATCTACGCGAGCTCGGAGATAGCTGGTTCTCCCCGAAATGCATTTAGGTGCAGCCTCGAGATAGACCAACGGGGGTAGAGCGCCGATTTGGTACGACGGCCCCTTAACTTTGTGGGTCGGAGCCCAAGTCGAACTAACGAATACCGTTGATCGTTTCTCGGGAGTGAGGCCGCGGGCGTAAAGGTCCGCAGCCGAGAGGGAAACAACCCGGATCACCAGCTAAGGTCCCTAAGTATAGACTCAGTGTTCTTAAGGAAGTGGGATTGCGAAGACGACCAGGGGGTTGGCTTAGGAGCAGCCATCCCTTAAAGAGTGTCGTGCGTGTAAGCTCACTGGTGGAGCGATCCTGCGCCGAAAATGTCCGGGACTTAAGTCTATCACCGAAGCTGTGAGTTCTAGGTATATATAAGGTGTGTCAGGGTTTTAACCTTGGCCGTCTTACCTAGATCGGTAGGGGAGCGTTCTGTGGGAGTTGAAGCCATCCCGTGAGGGCTGGTGGATTCCACAGAAGAGAGAATGCCGGCATGAGTAGCTAACTAAGATGGGTGAGAATCCCATCCGCCGAAAGCCTCAGGTTTTCCCAGCTCTGTTCATCAACTGGGAGTTAGCCGGACCTAAGGCGAGGCCGAAAGGCGTAGTCGATGGATAAGCCGGTTAATAATCCGGCGCCACCGATCCGTAGTTGTTAACGCAAGCTGTTCTCCGGTGGTTTGTTCACCGGTAGACGGCAGCTAGCAACTAAAAAGCGGGCGACGCGGGTAAGCCGCGTCGGGGGACGAGTGGAAGCCCACCCGGCAAGGCCGAACCGCTTAAAAAAACCCGCAATTTGGATCGGTGTCCGTACTGCAGACCGACACAGGCAGGCTAAGGGATAAACCCTTAAGGCGAGCGAGACAACCCTCGTTAAGGAACTCGGCAAACTGACCCCGTAACTTCGGGATAAGGGGGTCTTTCCTCGGGGCAACCCGAAGAAAGGTTCAATTAAATTGGCTCGAGCGACTGTTTATTAAAAACACAGGTCTCTGCTAACTCGTAAGAGGATGTATAGGGGCTGACGCCTTCCCAGTGCCGGACCCTAAGAAGAGGGGTCGTAGGGTAGGATTGTTGGGGTGGAGAGCCCCAACGATTTCAACTGAGGGCTCCGAATCGAAACCCCGGTAAACGGAGGCCGTAAGGGAATGACGGCCCAAAGGTAGCGGAATTCCCGGCGGATAATTTCCGTCATGTCGAAAGGCATAACGACTCGAGCGCTGTCTCAACGAGGGACTCGGCGAAATTGGCTAAATCGGTGAATAGACCGGTTTCTCGCGGCGGGATGTAAACCCCCGGAAGCTTGACTGCAGCTTGATCTTGGGTGAACGCCCTAACCTGCCACCGTGAATCCGGTGGGGGGACAGGGTCAGGTGGACAGTTTGGCTGTTTCGGCCCCCTCCTAAAAAGTAACGGAGGGCTCCAAAGGTACCCTCAGCACGATCGGAAATCGTGCAGTGTGCATAAGGGCGTATGGGTGCCTGACTGCTTAGGCCGACAGGCCGCGCAGGGGCGAAAGCCGGGCCTAGTGACGCGGTGGTACCAAGTGGGTGGGCCACCGTTACATGGGATAAAAGTTCTCCGGGGAAATAGGGCCAATCACCCCCGAAAGATCACATCGACGGAGTGGCTTGGCACCTCGTAGTCGGCTCATCGCATCCTGGGGGTGTAGGAGCTCCCAAGGGTTGGACTTGCCGTCCATTAAAGCGGTATGTGAGCTGGAATAAGACCATTGTAAGATAGGTCGGATCAATATCTGCCGTGAGCGTTGGAAACTTGAGGGGAGCTGCCCTAAGTACGAAAGGAACAGGGTGGACGGGCCTCTGGTGTACCAGTTGCCCCGCCAGGGGCACCGCTGGGTAGCTATCGTTCGGAAGGGATAAGCGCTGAAAGCATCTAAGTGCGAAGCCCACCCCAAGATGAGGTTTCCCGTCGGTTTAAAAACCGACGAAGGTCCCAGGTAGACTACCTGGTTGATAGGCCGCAGGTGTAAAACCCGCGAGGGTTGCAGCCGAGCGGTACTAATGTGACCGATAAGCTTGATATTTTGTGACTCTACTCTATGCGCGCTATGCTCTATAAAAAAGACTGCTGCATATATGCAGCAGTCTTTTTTAATGCTTTAATTGTTCTATTTACTGCAACTTTTGGTGGTTGAGTAGGACCTTTGTTGGATTTCCAGCATATAATAAAGTTGCTATAAAGTGCTGTTTTAGATAGAATTGTGACAAGAGGTTGGAAGTTTTAATCCCGGTAGGCTTCCAGAAGTAAAGTAGCGGGGACATTTAAAGCTTGTAAGAATCGAATGGAGGTAACTGTGCGCTTTAACTTAAGCAAAAAGTCAATAATTACTATTATTGGGATAATAATTATTGCGGTTATTGCGGTAGTTGGCATACAAAGAGTACTCGCTTCACGCAACCCAGTGTTAAGTGAAGACCAGCTTAAGGCTGCTAATACGGCTATTAATGGTTGGAATATTAAGAACTTTGCCCGTCTTTCTGTAAACCAGGACAAAGTCCGCGAATTCAAACAGAAGTTAATGGAGTTCTACGATGCGGATTCCGGAGAGCTGGCCGAGCAGCAGCAGCTCATAGATGGTCTAATCGCCGCTGATAAATCCAAGGATACCGGCACGGGAGCGCTTGATACAAGTACCCCGATGCGACTTCTTGAATTCAGGCTATCCAGCGTTAAGCTTAAAAAGACCAGTTTTAGCGGCGATGGGGCCGACATAACGGCGGATCTCGAATACTATATCAAATACGACGCTCAGCATGAAAATTACAGTACATTTGGAAAGAACACCTATGAGTGGAAGCTCAAAAAGGTAAAAGATAAGTGGAAAATCATTCACGAGGACGTCATAAAAGGTGATGACGACCAGTCGTGATTGAAGAAAAGCCCGGTGCGCTATTGCCGAGCGGCTGATGTCTTGATTTTGATGTCGGTGGGCATCAACCGAACTGGTCGAATGATCGAGGACAGCTGTGCGGTACGTCGGATAGCCCCATAGTCTCCGGCTACGTGCGAAATTGCTTCTCATGCGGATCGCTGCTTGAGTTTCTGGATACCGAGGTAGACCTCTCCTGCTACTATTGCGGTGAGCAGCACAAATCAAATCTCTGGTGCCCGGAGGGACACTTTGTGTGCCCGACATGCTACCAGATACCGATCACAGAGTTTATCGAGTGGATTATTAAGACAACCAGATCCAAAGATCCCTTCGAGATAGCAATGATGATGATGGGCTTCCCGCAACTCCCCGATCGTTCGTGCGAACATGCCTGGATATTTGCCGCTGCGCTTCTTACGGCTATAAAGAACGAGGGCTCGGCAAAACTTACCGATGAGGATATCTTTAGCGCGCTCGAGACCGCCAAAGAGCGGGCGGTGACGCGGGCAACGCTGCAGACCGGTGTGTGCGGGATGGGTGCCGCCGTCGGTATTGCGTTTCATGCCGTTTTTAAAGCCATGCCTAACAGAACCGACCTGCAGGATGATATAACCATGAAGGTTGTGGCGGAGGCGATAGAATACCTTGCCGATAACTCGACGAATTGTAGATGCTGCAAGAATGTGGTGTGGACGATAATGGACCTTATCGTATCGCTGATACATGCAAGATTTGGCATCGAATTAGAAGGATCGGCGAGCGATATTATCTGCCACCAGGTCGGCGCCATGGTGAATTGCGACCCTCTAACGTGCCAGTTTAGCACAGCACTTGATATCAATAAGCTAAGTTTGTAGCTTAGCGTTTACCAAACTGCTTTTTACCCCGATAATTCTTTTAAGACATTCTTGTTTCTCGTTGGGCTAGAGTCCTATTATCCTGGAGCTATTTTGGAAAATTACGTATGCTACGAGGGCAAAAAACATAACGCGGAGTGCCGCAAACCCTGCCATGAATGCGCAAGCTACGGCATCGAACGTCGTAAGACCAATAGGCGCCGGAACGGTATCAGCTTAAAGCTATGGGAACGGCGGGAAGGTTTTGACAGAAGGCAGAACCACCTCAATACAAGAAGCCTTTACCACTGGATTTTTAGACGCGGCGCATCGCATTTAAGAAACAGTTACTACACGCTAGTCCTGCTTCTTATTGTGTTTAACCTGCTCAACCTAGCCGATTACTTTTTCACAGTCAAGGCCCTTTCCGCAGGGTTTATTGAAGGAAACCCGATTATGGATAAGCTCTTTAGCGTGGGGCCGGCCGCGGCGGTGATCTTTAAAGTAAGCCTCGCGGTTACTATTACGGCGATTGTCTGGGTCTTCAGAAAATACCGGGTTGTCCTCGAGGTCAGCATTCTCTTTATCCTGCTTTACATGTGCCTTATTGCCTACCATATCTACGGCGCAATCCGATACTACTAAACCCCAAAAAATTTGCCAGCGGTTTGTTGTTGTGCGATTATTTGCTTAGGCTGTGCTTATTGTACAGGATATTATGCTAAAGCTTAGCTTTAGAACTAGCGAAATACCTGGTAAGATACCAGGAGCTGGCGAGCGCCGTCGGAAATAATTAAAAGGTGATAATAATGGAAGAAGAATTGATACGGCGGGCGGTTAAGAAGAATAATATCATTGCGGTTGTCGGCGCATCCAATAATCCTGATAAATATGGATATAAGATATATGAAGATCTCAAAAGCGCCGGGTATAAGGTATATCCCGTCAATGCCCGGGAGCAGAAGGTCCAGGGGGATAAGGCGTATCCTACCATAAGCAGTCTTCCCGAGAAGCCGGATGTCGTCGATATCGTAACGCCGCCGCAGGTTACCGAGAATATCGTGAAGGAAGCACAAGAGCAGGGCATAGATATTGTCTGGATGCAACCCGGCGCCGAAAGCCAGGAAGCGATTACTTTCTGCAAACAGAGCGGCGTGAAGGAGATCCACAACTCCTGCATAATGGTCGCACGAAGAAACTTCTAGGTAAAGTTTGCCGTGCCGCAGCCGATACTACATATTGTAAGAATCTACCATAAAGATTATAGAGACTACGCAACAAACACATCTTTTTTCTACTCAATTCACCACAGCGTCACTAAACATTAAAAGCATGAAACACTGACAACTAAATAACGGTTTTAATGGCAATTTTTTATGGTTTTCTGCCAGAAAATGGTTTCAGGAGGCAGGTGAAACTATATAACGGCCAGCGACTGAGTGAAGGTTTTACTGAAGCGCAAGCTTCAAAGAAGGAGTTTTAATGCGAAAGCTGTTTTATGGGCTGATCTTAGTTGTCATGCTCAGTCAATTCCCACAAGTTTCGGCTCAGTTTCAAGAAGAAAAGCAAGGCATCGATGCAGCGTATGGGAAGGTAACTAAGGCAATTGATTTTGCTACCACCGCATATACCACCACCCGCAAAGATGTCGGGGTTATCCAGGACAGGTTAGATAGAACCAAGCAGGATATCGATAAGGGCGTGACGTATGCGCAAAAGGCAGGCACCGAAGCCTCTAAGTATAGCGGTGCGGTGAAGTCTTTAGTTGGCGAGGCTAAGGCGGTTACGCAAGCCTCAATGCAAAAAGTTACCGCGACCAAGCCGGTAGCGGGAACGAAGACCGTGACAGATGCAGCTTCCCAAAAATAAGCTGCGGAAAATAAAAAAGTCGGCAAAGGCCGGCTTTTTTATTTTGCTTTACTGTGATAGCCTACGGTCTAGTAGTTCTTTAATAGTCATAATGTTTGAGGTGTTTTTGTGTACGAACCCCGTTTTTACCGTAACCAAGTTCTGGCTAAGGACCTCTTCGCGTTTGAGGTAAAAGTTAACGAAACCGACCTTTTTATATGTGCAAACAATGACTTGACGGCTGCCGCGTATGAACTAGTGCGTTTGTATCGCGGACAGATCGAGGACTTTATCGCCAGGCACCCCATATTCTTGAAAACGTTCGTGCCCATAGAGATTCCCACGGATGCTCCCGATATCGTAAAGTCGATGGCCGATGCGGCGAAGCTTGCGGAAGTCGGCCCTATGGCCGCGGTTGCCGGGGCGATTGCGGAGTACGTCGGGTTGGGCCTTCTTGCGTATTCGGATGAAGTGATCGTTGAAAACGGTGGGGATATATTTATCAAAACAGGCATGGAGCGAAAGATCGGCATTTTCGCCGGAACATCGCCCTTAAGTAATAAGCTGGCGGTACGATTGCTGCCCGAAGATACTCCCCTTGGCGTTTGCACATCATCCGGTACGGTCGGTCATTCGGTGAGTTTTGGAAAATCCGACGCGGTTGTTATCCTCTCGAAGAATACCTCGTTAGCCGATGCCACTGCCACTAAAGTCGGCAATCTTATCCACTCTAAAAACGATATCAAGCAGGCTATTGAGGTTGCTCAAAACGTACCTGGGGTCGAAGGCGCGATTATTATTGTCGATGACGCGCTTGGCGGCTGGGGTAAGTTTGAGTTTATGCCTGCTTAACTGCCGATTACTACTACGGGTTGCTTTTTCAAAAGTACTTTACATTCGTGCTGGTTTACGCTGGCCTAATCCAGCAGGTAAGAATTATAATAGTATGAAGGTAAGCATATAAGTCTTAACCTAAGGCTTGGCTTTAGGATTCTGGGGTAAGACAGTATTAGTCGCAGTATTCTCACGGCAGTTACTAGTAGGAGGTGAGCCCCATGGATGAAATAAAGACCCCTGAAACGCGTAAGCCTCAAAGACGGCAGAGAACGAAGTGGAATTACAAACGGGTTGGAGTTGCTTTAGCGGCAGCACTTTTTCTTACCGTTACCGCAGCATATGGAGGGTATAGCCTCGCGCATCGCCTTGGCGGTCACTCTGATGTTAAGGAAAAGGCGGCAAAGAGGCCCGTAGTGGTTACGTCCTCAACCAGCAAGGTTTTTGGAACCACGACAACCACTGAACCGAATTATCTCACCTATACCGTTAAATCCGGCGATACCTTCTACAGTATCGCGGCCAAGCACAATACCACAGTACAGAAGATTAAGGATATTAACAACTTCTCTGGGGATGACAACAGCCTGCAGATAGGTATGCTGCTTAAAATCCCGACAAAAGTGCCGGTGGAACCGGAGGCAACACAAAAGAAAGACGGGCAGCAATCGAAGGAAAATAAGGCTTCGCCGATAAAGGTATCCGCGCAAGAGATCTCTCGAGGACCCAGAGATGCGAAGAAAGTGGCATTGACGTTTGATGCGGGTTCAACAAGCGAGCCAACGCGACAGATCATCAAGGCCCTTGAGGACGCCAACGTTAAGGCGACGTTCTTTTTGACGGGTAAGTGGGTTGAGGAGAACGAAGACCTTGCCAAGAAGATAGCCGACGATGGTAACCCGATAGGAAACCATACGTATTCGCACGCTGATTTGACCAAGACCTCGAACAACGGTATCGCTTATGAGCTGAGTAAAACCGAAGGCATTATCCAAAAAACGACCGGTGTGAGCACCAAGCCGCTGTTCAGGACACCCTATGGCGCACGTGATTCCAGGGTGTTGAGGGTTGCCATGAATGCCGGCTACCGCTCTATTTACTGGACGATTGACTCGCTTGACTGGAAACCGACGATGACGGCCGAGCAGGTGAAAAACAGGGTGCTCTCCGGGCTGGATAACGGCGCGATCATTTTGATGCATTGCGGGAGCAGCCAAACCGCGACAATACTTCCCGAACTGCTTAAACAGATTAAAGAGCGCGGCTATGAGATAGTTACCGTGCCGCAGCTTTTTGAGTAAGCAGGTGGTTTTTCTCCGCCTCTTTTTATGTGCCCGTTGCAGTATAATCGCTTTATTACTATCGCTTTGCTTAATGCTTATTGTCTGCGAGAATAGGTTAAAATTATCATGTGCGAGAATGATTTTTCGTAACGGCTTTTCGCTGCCGGCTAGCTTAAGATCGTGACTCTTAGCTTTATTGATTAATCGCTAGTCGCCGATCGCCGATCGCAATTTCCGGAGGGATTCTAATAAGTAAACTACAAGAGGCGAACAATCGCGCCGAGGAACTGAGAAGCTTAATATATTACCACGACCACCGCTATTATGTGCTGGATGCGCCCGAGATATCGGATGCCGAGTACGATGAACTGATGCGGGAGCTTATCGCCATCGAGACCGAACACCCGGAGCTTGTTACGCCCGATTCGCCGACGCAGCGGGTTGGCGGTGAGCCGTCTCAGGCGTTTAAACCGGTGCGGCACCGGGCCAGGATGATGAGTCTTGCAAACGCGTTCTCGTTTGAGGAGCTGGCTGCGTTTTTTAATCGGATTAGCGGGGAACTCGGGACCGACCAAATCGAGTTAGTCTGCGAGCTTAAGATCGATGGCGTCGCGGTGTCGCTGACCTATGAGCACGGGATGTATGTGAATGCTGCGACCAGGGGCGATGGTGAGGTCGGCGAGGACATAACCGCCAACGTTAAGACCATCCAATCGCTTCCCTTGCGCCTCTTTTTGGAAGCGCCGCCGGATGTGCTCGAGGTGCGCGGTGAAGCGTTTCTCTCCAAAGAGCAGTTTAAGCAGATTAACGAGGAGCGTGAGGAGCTTGGGATTCCCCTTTTCGCCAATCCCAGGAATGCGGCGGCGGGTTCGCTCAGGCAGCTTGATCCCAAGGTTTCGGCTAAAAGGAACCTTGATATGTTTGTGTATGCGCTTGGGTACGTTGAGGGCGTTGCGTTTACCGATCAGTGGGGACTGCTAAAGTATATGGAGGCCGCCGGTCTTAAGATAAACAAGCACATCAAGAAGGTCGGGTCGGTGCAGGAGGCGTATGAATTCTGTGAGTACTGGCAGGACAAGCGCCATTCGTTGCCGTTTGAGATAGATGGGGTCGTTATCAAGGTAAACTCGTTTGCCCGGCAGGAGAAACTCGGCGCTACAAGCAAGGCGCCACGCTGGGCTATCGCCTATAAATTCCCCGCGGAGCAAAAAACAACGGTTGTCTTAGATATCGAGCTTAACGTCGGGCGTACCGGGGCGTTAACGCCGACGGCCGTGCTCGAGCCGGTTGTTGTCGCCGGTTCTACGGTAGGCCGGGCGACTCTGCATAACGAGGACGAGATAAAGCGCAAGGATATACGGATCGGGGACACGGTTATCATCCAGAAAGCCGGGGATGTCATCCCGGAGGTCGTGGCGCCGATTGTAAGTAAGCGGACCGGTTCGGAGCGGGAGTTTGCGATGCCGCATGAGTGCCCCGTTTGCGGTGGCGAGGTCGTGCGACCCGCCGGCGAGGCGGTTGCGCGTTGCATTAATATAAACTGTCCGGCGGTTATCTTTGAGCACGTCATACACTTTGCCGGCAGGGCTGCGATGGATATCGACGGGCTTGGCGAGTCCGTCGCACACCAGCTTTTGGATAAGGGTATGATCAAGGACGTCGCCGATATCTATTACCTCACAAAAGAGCGGCTATTAGGTATCGAGCATTTTGCGGATAAAGCGGCGGAGAACCTGCAGGCTGCGATTGAGCACTCAAAGGAGCGACCGCTTGCGAGGTTGCTTTTTGCGCTCGGCATCAGGCATGTCGGCGCGCATGTCGCCGAGGTATTGGCGGAAACGTTTGGCTCGATCGACGCCCTATCGCGGGCATCGTTTGACGAGTTGGTTGCAACGCCCGAGGTCGGGCCCAAAATCGCCGAGAGCATCATCGAGTTCTTCGACGAGCAGAGAAACCGCGCAGTTCTTGAAAAACTCAAGAGCGCGGGCGTGAAGATGGAGCAGGAGGCGGCGACCGGTAAAGGTATCGCCCGGAATCTTAACGGGTTGACCTTCGTGTTTACCGGTGGATTGACGCAGTTTACGCGGGGTGAGGCGGAGGAGCTTGTGAAATCGATGGGAGGCAAGGCATCATCGAGTGTTAGTAAAAAGACCGATTACGTGGTGATCGGGGAAAATCCCGGAAGCAAATATGATAAGGCAAAGGCTCTGGGGGTAAAAATCATAACGGAAGACGAATTCAAGAGATTGGTCCAAGAGATTAGTTCAAGAGGTTAACTCAAGAGTTAATCAGTGGATGATAGTAGTGGTTAAGAGTAGTGGATGAAAAACTGATCGATGATCGATATCCAGAAGACCAACGAGCCCCGGAGGACCGGAGGGTCCCCTGGACGATTGGTGATGTGATCCTTGCACTGGTCTCGTTCCTTATACTTGTGACCCTCGGTACGGCTGTCATCAGCAGGGTGTTGGCCAACGAGCTGCCAAAAGTCGGGCAGATACTCGCGCTCTTCATAGGGTACGTCATCCTTTTCCTGCTAATCGGGTTTTTCGCGCTAAGGCGCGGCGCGAATTTGCAGATGCTGGGTTTCCGCCCGTTCAATTTCTTACGTGGCGCCGGCATGGTCGTCGCCTGGTTCTTTCTTGTTAAGCTCGCGAGCGCTATCTATACCCTGGTTGCCCAGAGACTCGGGATAAACCCCTCCGAAGAAGCGGTCAGGCGGCTCCCGGAGATATTCGGAAGGAGCACCGGCGGTTTTTTGTTGGCGGTGCTTGTCGTTGCCGTCGTCGCCCCGGTTGCCGAAGAGTTGTTTTTCAGGGGCTTTGTCTATCCCGCGTTCAGGCAGCGTTGGGGTGTAACCGCTGCGATTATTATAACGAGTGTGCTTTTCGCGCTGTTTCATTTTAGCCCGTCCGTGTTTATCCCTATTTTTATCATTGCCGTCGGCCTCGCCTACCTCTACCAGGTCACGGATTCTCTCGGCCCACCGATTATGTTACATGCTCTTAATAACTTTTTGTCAGTTGTAGTGATATACTATTCAAGTCTATAGTCTCTAAACGAGGGGGTCACATTAGTAATGGCTATCAGCGAAAAAGAAGTAAAGCATGTTGCGTGGTTGGCCAGGTTAGGCTTGACCGATGCCGAAGTCGAGAAATTCACCCGGCAGCTTGACGTTATTCTTGAGCATGCGGGTAAAATATCCTCCCTGGATTTAGCGCAGATTCCTCCGACATCGCACGCTATCCCGCTAAAAAATGTCTTGCGCGAGGATAGGGTGGGCACGTGTTTGACACCTGAGGATGCCCTATCAAACGCCCCGAAGACAGAAGATCAGGCGTTTGCAGTGCCAAGAATTGTATAGAATGGTGAATTGGTGAATGAGTGAATCGGAGAAATCTGGAGGATAAATGGAACTCTATCAAATGACAATCCACGAGCTGCATGAGAAGCTTGCGGCGAAAGAGATAAGCGCGAAAGAGCTTACGGAGAGCGTTTTTTCGCGTATAGATGATGTAGAAGACAAAGTGAAATCGTACCTGACCGTCACCAGGGAGAATGCGTTTGAGCAGGCGCATAAAATCGACGAGAAGATAGTAGCGGGCGAGGCGGTAGGTCCGCTTGCCGGCATTCCTACCGCGATTAAGGATGTTATGTGCACGCAGGGGACGCGCACGACATGCGGGTCGAAAATCCTGGACAACTTTATCCCGGCTTACACGTCGACCGCCGTACAGGGTTTGCTGGATGAGGGTATCGTCATGACCGGCAAGACCAATATGGACGAATTCGCCATGGGCTCGTCCACCGAGAACTCGGGGTTTTTTACCACTCGTAACCCGTGGGACCTTGAGAGGGTGCCCGGCGGCTCAAGCGGCGGCTCGGCTGCGGCGGTCGCGGCCGACGAGGCGATATTCTCGCTGGGGTCGGACACCGGCGGCTCGATCAGGCAACCGGCGGCGCTCTGCGGTATCGTCGGTTTGAAGCCGACCTACGGGCTGGTTTCGCGGTACGGGCTGGTTGCATTTGCGTCGTCGTTGGACCAGATAGGGCCGTTTACTAAGGATGTGACCGACTGCGCGATAGTTCTCAACCACCTGGTAGGGCATGATCCGATGGATTCGACATCGGTTATGATAGATACACCCGATTATACAAAATCCCTGGTGAACGACTTAAAAGGGGTAAAGATCGGCGTTCCGGCCGAGTTGATGGCCGAAGGAATCGATCCCAAGGTAAAGAAGGTAATCGAAGACGCGCTCGAGCTGATGGCGAAAAACGGCGCGACCGTTGCCGAGACTTCCCTCCCGAATATCGAGTACGCATTGTCGGCGTATTATATCATCGCTCCGGCTGAGGCGAGTTCAAACCTGGCGCGGTTTGACGGCGTACGCTACGGGTACCGTGCACCGGATGCGGAGGACTTGATGGACATGTATCTGCGCACGCGGGCCGAGGGCTTCGGCGATGAGGTAAAACGAAGGATCATGCTCGGAACGTATGCACTGAGCGCCGGTTATTATGAGGCGTATTACGGCCAGGCGCAGAAGGTGCGGACGCTCATCACGCGCGATTTTAATAAAGCATTTGAGGATTTTGACGTGCTGGTTTCGCCGACATCTCCCACAACGGCATTTAAGATCGGCGAGCGCGTTGACAACCCTCTTCAGATGTACCTTTCAGATATTTGTACCATTCCTGTTAACCTTGCGGGGTTGCCCGGGATGTCGTTGCCGTGCGGTACCGTCGACGGACTGCCCGTTGGGCTTCAGATTATGGGTAAGACCCTGGGTGAAGAGATGCTCCTGCGGGTCGCCTATAGTTTCGAGCAAAGCTTTGGCTGGAACGAACACCCCCCTCTATAAAGGATTGGTGAGCGATAAGAGAGCAACGCGAACGAGAATTAATAAACTCGCTAAGGAATTTAATTCCTTTTGGTTTAGATAATAGTCCGGCTGGGACGCTCGAACAATCATCCGGGGCGGCTGGGTCGGGAGACTTGATAAAAGGCGGAGGCGCTATGGAATACGAAAGTGTAATTGGCTTAGAGATACATGTCGAGCTTGATACTGAGAGCAAGATGTTTTGCGCGTGCAGCACGCGTTTCGGCGAGAGGCCGAATACCCAGACCTGCCCTGTTTGTCTGGGCATGCCCGGTTCGCTGCCGGTTGCAAACAAAAAAGCCATTGAGTATGTAATTCGCTCGGGGCTTGCGGTCGGCTGCGAGATTTCCCTTTACAGCCAATTCCACCGGAAGAATTATTTCTATCCCGATATGCCGAAGGATTATCAAATATCCCAATATGACAGGCCATTGTGCCTGGCCGGCTCTATCGACCTGGACATGGAGACATACGAAACGAGGCTCGGCATTACCAGGATTCACCTGGAAGAGGACACCGGAAAACTGATACACATAGGCGGCGCGGGCAGGATCGTCGGCGCTGAGTACAGCCTGGTCGACTTTAACAGGGCAGGGGTGCCGCTCATGGAGATCGTCTCCGAGCCGGATATGCGCACGCCCGAGGAGGCCAAAGCGTATGCCCGGAAGCTTCGCGCCATATTGATATCGATCGGCGTTTCCGATTGCAATATGGACAAGGGTTCGATGAGAGTTGACGCCAATATCTCGATCAGGCCTAAAGGGGCGACCGAGCTGGGTGTTAAGGCTGAGCTAAAAAACCTTAACTCGTTCCGGTCGCTGCAGAGGGCGCTTGCGTATGAGATCGAGCGTCAGAAAAAGGCGATTGCCGAGGGTGAGCCGATCATGCAGGAGACCCGGCACTGGGATGAGACCAAGGGCACGACGAGCACGCTGAGGACAAAGGAATACGCGCACGATTACCGCTACTTCCCCGACCCCGACCTCGTGCCGATGGAGTTTGACCCGACCTGGATAGAAGGTATTCGCGCGACGCTGCGCGAACTCCCCGATGAGCGCAAACAGCGGTTTATAACGCATTACGGGCTGCCCGCGCACGATGCCAGCTTGCTAACTGAAACCAAAGCGATGGGCGATTTCTTTGAGGAAACGGTTACGCTCTACAAGGGCGACCCAAAAGCGGTCAGCAATTGGATGCTGGGCGATATTTCGTATTATCTTAACACGGAAAACCTTGAGATCGACGAGACGGCGGTGACACCGAAACACCTGGCCGAGCTGCTTAAATTAATGGACAAGGGCACGATTTCCGGTAAGATCGCCAAGGAGATATTCCCGGAGATGTTCGATACCGGAAAGCTGCCGCAGATCATCGTAGAAGAAAAAGGCATGACCCAGATAAGCGACGAGTCCGAGATAGAAAAGATCATCGACATGGTTCTCGAGGAGAACGCCTCGGCGGTCCGGGAATACCACGAAGGAAAAGAAAGGGCGTTCGGCTTTCTTGTCGGGCAGGCCATGCGCCTGACTAAAGGCCGTGGAAACCCGCAGCTTATCAACCGGCTCTTACGCGAAAAGCTGCAAGGGTAAAGTATAGAGTTCCTTTTCTAACACTACTAAGAACACTAAGAACATAATAAAATGCGCTAACATGAAAAGCAATTGTCTTAAGATTATTCTGCAATCTTTCGTTCATAAGAAGGAATGCCGGCCAACAACTAGAATACCTAGCGATAGTAGTCGTATATCATGAAGAAATGTATAAAATGCAGGCTCGGGCGGTATATGGAAGATACAACTGCCTTATAGATGGTTGCAATTAAAGATGGTAGGCAAATGGCGGCGCGAAGAGCGGAAGGTAGCGTGAGATGCCGGGGTTATATGACCTTATAGATAATATGATTAAGTCGGCCCAACAAGCCGGTCAACAGGGTGGCCGGCAGGGCGGAGAAGGGGATAAAGGTGGTAATATGGCACAGTTAGGGCCTCGACCGACAAGACAATTTGCTGAGCCTACGGGTGTGCATGTTTCGCTTGGGGGAACGTTGCGGGCGGTTCTCGTGATAGTTCCGGCTATCATTGTAGGCGGAATCCTTTTTGCGATTTTTGGTGTTAATAGTCCCACTGCTATTGTTCTTGAACTGGTATTTGTCGTGCTTTTATATATTGTCGTCTCCGGTGTGCGCGTTGCCGCGCAGTGGGAGCGCGGTGTCGTGCTGCGGCTCGGGCGCTTTCAGGCGGTCAGGGGGCCGGGCGTTATCTATATCATACCGTTTTTGGATTATGTGCGGTTTGTCGACAACCGGGTTCTTGCACTCAACGTTCCCGGACAACGGGTTATAACCAGGGATAATGTGCCTGCGCAAATCGATGGTGTTATCTTCTTCTATGTTGCCGATGCTGAAAATGCGATAACGAAAGTGCAGGATTTCCGTTTTGCGATAGCCCAGTACGCACAGGCCTCGCTGAGGGACGTCGTGGGATCGCTCTCGCTGGATGATCTTTTAACCGAGCGTGAGCAAATCCAGCAACGAATCGGCGAGAGCGTCGAGGAGCATATCAAGAACTGGGGAATCCACATCGACTCGATCCGGCTGCTCGATATCGATATGCCCGAGGAACTTAAACGGATGATGTCTCGCCAGGCTTCGGCAGAGCGTGAGAAGCGGGCGACGATAACCAAAGCCGAAGGCGATAAACTTGCCGCCCTTAACTTGTCCGAAGCGGCAGCTACCATGGCTAAAAGCCCTGGGGCAATGCAGCTCAGGACGCTGCAGACGATTGATGGGCTGGGGCCAAGCGCCTCAAACACCGTGGTCCTTTTCCCGACTGAATTCAGCGATATTGCACAACAGCTAGGGCCGATATTTGGGAAGAAGGGGTAGCAACAGCCGGTGCCCCGCTAACGGGTATCCCACATAAAGATGCAAGAAAAGCGCTTGTCATAAAAAGCGGCGTTTGAAGCAAAATTCAAGGTTTTGCCTAGGCAATAGAAGTAAATTGCCCGGTAAATCGGCGATAATCCTTGCCTTAATCCTTATTTTTCCTCTAAAATAGTAATCTACGGTTGTGTAGCATTTTTTCCAATAATGTGTTCCGACGGTATTCCTATAAACGCGTTCCGAGAATATACTCTTCATGTGAAGATGTGATTTGGGGGTAGTAAGTTGACAAATCCAAAATTGGATAGCTTTGATCTACAAAACTCATATGTAGACATCGATCCATCAAAACTTAGAATCGACGACACCACGTTGCGTGACGGTGAGCAAACGGCGGGGGTTGTTTTTTCCAACCACGAAAAGATAAGGATTGCCCAGTTGCTTGACAAGGTAGGGGTGGCTCAAATTGAGGCCGGTGTCCCGGCAATGGGTGGGGACGAGAAGGCGGTAATCAGGGAAATAGCAAGTCTCGGCCTTCGAGCGAGCGTTCTGGGATGGAACAGGCCGGTTATTGCGGATATCCAGCACTCTGTCGATTGCGGCGTGGACGCCGTTGCGATTTCTATCGCTACATCTGATGTTCATATTCAGCATAAGTTAAAAAAGGATCGCCAGTGGGTTATCGACAGGATGATCGAAGGCGTCAAGTTCGCTAAGAGCCATAACCTCTACGTCTCGGTCAACGCCGAGGACGGTTCGCGCGCCGACTTTGGCTTTATGGTCGAGTTCGGCCTTGCGGCCAAAGAGGCGGGAGCCGACAGACTCCGCTTTTGCGACACGGTCGGTATACTCGACCCCTTCCAGACGTTTTCCGTGATTAAGGATTTCAAGAAAGCGGTTGGGCTAGAGATCGAGATGCATACGCATAACGATTTCGGCATGGCGACCGCCAATGCGCTTGCAGGTATCAAGGCGGGCGCTGCCTGGGTTAACACTACCGTGAACGGTCTTGGTGAGCGCGCCGGTAATGCGGCGCTTGAGGAAGTAATTATGGCCATGAAATACCTGGGCCATATTGATCTGGGCTTTAAGACCGAAATGTTCCGCGAGCTTTCCGAGTATGTTGCGATGGCTTCGGCGAGAACCATCCCGATCTGGAAAGCCATTGTGGGCACCAATGTCTTTGCACACGAGTCCGGTATCCACGCCGACGGCGTTATTAAGAATCCAAAAACATATGAGGTATTCTCGCCGGAAGAAGTCGGCCTCGAGCGACAGCTTGTGATCGGCAAGCACTCGGGTTCGGCCTCCATTATCCAGAAATTCAAGGAGTTCGGCATCGAGATCGATAAGGAGTCGGCAACCGATATACTAGCCGATGTCAGGAGGGCATCGGTAGAGCTGAAGCGGTCGTTGTTCTCAAAAGAGCTTATGTATATTTATCAAGACTACCTGCGCAAAAGCGGAAAGGAGCACGTGCCTACCTGTGAGTAAGACGATTGTTGAGAAAATTCTAAGCGAGCACAGCGGAACCGATGCTTGCGCCGGAGATATAGTCGTAGCCGAAATCGACGCGGCGCTTGTCCAGGACGGTACCGGCCCCCTTGCAGTGCAGCACCTTCAGAAACTGGGGATGGAGCAGGCCGCAAAGCCGGAGCGCACCGTTCTTTTTATCGATCATGCGGCCCCAAGCCCGCGCAAAGAGCTTTCTAACGCTCACAAGATATTGCGCGACTTCGCGAAGAAGACGGGCGCCATCCTCTCGGATGTAAACGAGGGCGTATGTCACCAGCGCATGGTTGAGAATTATATGAATCCCGGCGAGGTTTTGATCGGCGCCGATTCGCACACCTGTACGGCGGGTGCGCTCGGCGCATTTGCAACTGGTATGGGATCGACCGATGTCGCGCTTGGGATCGCATCCGGTAAGACCTGGTTAAGGGTCCCCGAGACCTTTAAGGTTTATGTTACCGGCGAGTTTAAAAAGGGCGTATATCCCAAAGACCTCATGCTTCACTTTATTGGAATGATAGGCGCGGACGGCGCAACATATAAAGCACTTGAGTTTTGCGGCCCTACCATCGATGCGATGGAAATATCGGGCCGGTTTACCCTGGCCAATATGGCGGTCGAGGCCGGCGCGAAGGCGGGGCTTTTTAATTCCGATGAAACTACGAAAAAGTACCTTAAAGAGCGGGGACGCGGAGAGGCGTGGCGCCCGATCTCGGCCGATGAAGGCGCCAACTACGAGAGGGTTTACGAGATCGATGTTTCGGAACTCGAGCCGACGATATCCGCCCCGCATATGGTAGATAACACAAAAGTTATCAAAGACGTCGAAGGAATCAGGGTCGACCAGGTCTATATAGGTACCTGCACGAACGGGCGCATCGAAGACCTGCGTATTGCCGCACGGATTCTTGAAGGCAAAACCCGCAACCCGCATACCAGGCTTCTTGTTTGCCCGGCATCGAGGGATGTTTATCTCAAGGCGATCGAGGAGGGTCTTATCGCCAAGTTTATCGTGGCCGGCGCTACTATCGTTAACCCAGGCTGCGGCGCGTGTGTTGGTGTGCATGGCGGTATTCTCGGTGACGGCGAGGTCTGTCTTGCCACCCAGAACAGGAATTTCCGGGGCCGCATGGGAAATCCCGACGGCTTTATATATCTAAGTTCACCCGCTGTTGCGGCGGCAACGGCAATCGAGGGAGTCATCGCCGACCCTAGAAAGTACTTATAGGGTCCGCTAGATGTCATTCTGAAGGAGCAAATAGCAAATGGTAAACAGCGATTAGATGTCATTCTGAAGGAGCAAATAGCAAATGGTAAACAGCGATTAGATGTCATTCTGAAGGAGCAAAGCGACTGAAGAATCTTGGGTGCAGAAACCTTCTTCTTGGGGTGAAGGGTCTAAGCTTAGATAGAGCTAGAATGAAGACTTCTCAGCTAAGTAGATTAAAGCTTAGACGTACTCAGTGGCATAAGTCCGTGATTGCGATCTAGATTCTTCACTTTGTTCAGAATGACAGGTAAGTATTTGTTCAGAATGACAGGTAAGTA
>Ga0210031_1000033_pt1:52500-70887 | contig 70887 bp, 71 predicted proteins | sample CryGeyCG2014_080_FD_185455 | JGI IMG/M metagenome (GOLD analysis project Ga0210031, IMG submission 185455) | Groundwater microbial communities from aquifer - Crystal Geyser CG03_land_8/20/14_0.80 (SPAdes) (version 2) | ecosystem: Environmental > Aquatic > Deep subsurface >... | reverse complement strand
ACATTTTCAGTGACCGCCGATATCAACAAAAAATATAACATGTTTTATTTATTGCATTATTTCGATCTGGCTTCATTAAGGGCCGACCGAAAATGTTATGTCAAATCGCTCTGCGAAAATCGGTGTTTAATGATTTAATCAATCATCTCACAGGGTTTGAGAGTGAATTGTTCAGGATAGGATAAACAGGGGTGAAAATGCCATTATCAGACCAAGAGATAAAAATTCTGCTTGAAAAGGCAGAAGCTTATAGAGATAAAAATGATTTACAATCTCTTGAAGAAGCCCTCAAGTGTTATGACCAGCTTATTGAAAATGCGTCTCCACACCCCTATTATTTTGCAAAACGAGCGGATATTAAACATATAATTCTTGGGCACATATCTTTCGCTCCTTTTGATCTGGAAAGCGTGATTAAAGATATAAGCAAGGCAATAGAACTGGACCCGGATAGGGGCGGATATTATAAGGCACGCGGGGCATATCTGTGGTACGGACTAGAAGGTATTTCTGACAAAAATTGCCTTGAGAGGATTAAAGCTGATTACAATGCTTGTATTAATAAAGACCCAACAAACTCTGGTGCATGGATAGGTCTAATTGGCACTAACATACTCCTGCATAATTGGGATGATGCCATTGGTTATTATGGGTCTTGCAGACCATTCATTAAGACTAAAGAAGATCAATTAATCAGAGCGTGGCTTGGCTGTTTAGCGTTTGCACTTGAAGGCGAGCCCATCAAAGAAGAGGATAAAAGACCTCTGTATGACCAGACAATCAGTCTTCCACAGGAAGACATTTTTTCAAAAATCAGTGCCTTCCTGAAAGAAATCCATCCAGAAGAAGACTACAGTGAAAAATGGAAAAAGGCGATGGAAATACATTTGCTATTCATTGAACATCTTTGTAATTACAATTCCAAGGGTAACTTACTCAACTATCTCGAACATTATGAAGATGCTCTTAAAGCTTACGAGAAATCATTAGAAATGGATCCTGATAGTTTTGTTGTATGGGATAACAAAGGTAATACTCTTACAAAGCTTAAACGCTATGAGGAAGCACTAAGAGCATTTGAGAAAAGTATAGAATTAAAACCTGATGATGCTAAAAGTTGGATGGCTAAACGCAATGTTTTAGTAGAGCTTAGTCGTTATGATGAGGCATTCAGAGCTTGCGATAAAGCAATAGAGCTGACACCTGATGACGATAAATATCCTGTAGCACTGGCTTTCGCTAATAATCTTGCAAAGCTTGGTCGTTATGATGAGGCACTTAATGCTTTGGATAAGGCGATAGAACTATGCCCTGATGACAAAAAATATCCTGTAGCACTTGGTTTCGCTGATAAACTTGCAGATCTCGGTCGTTATGATGAGGCACTTAATGCTTTGGATAAGGCGATAGAACTATGCCCTGATGACGATAAATATCCTGTAGCACTGGCTTTCGCTAATAATCTTGCAAAGCTTGGTCGTTATGATGAGGCACTTAATGCTTTGGACAAGGCCATAAAGAACGTATCAATCGGTGATGATGTGTGGGGAAAGGCGTGGCGACGACGCAAGGCTGATATCCTTGAAAAGCTCGGTCGCCATGAAGAAGCACGTCAGGTATTTGACGAAGCAGCAAAGAAGTGGTATACATGGGCACGTGAATCTGCTTTGGAAGGCTCTATATCTGATGTACGGTGGCGTCTATCTGAAGCAATAAAACTAGACGCTAAATATAAAGATCTTGCTCGAAATGACGATAGTTTTAAAACCCTCTGGGACAATGAGGATTTTAAGAGAATTGTTGGGTAAAAAAGTATGCCTGTCCCACTTCACATAACACGTTGCAAAAGACTTTCGTCTAAACCCTTCGGGCTTCTTTTGCAACGGGAACGTTATCTGCAATTGCGGGTTAAGAGTATACAAAAATTTATAATGATTTAGGATATAGGGATAATTAAGAGGAGAGTAAGATTATGGAAAAGCTAAAACTTTCACCAAAAGCAGAGGGGATTGTAAGGAGCTTAATTAATTCTAAGGACTCAGATAAGGTAGGCTACATTGTCGCTTTGGATCCTTTGACCGGCGAGACTTTTTATGGAAAAAACGAAGTAGAAGCGTCAAAGGAAGGACGTAGAGCAAAAAATGACCCAAGAGCGGTATTTTTTTTCGTTAAAGTAGGCTACCCGTCGGTTCATGTCCTTAAAAGCATAAATCTACAAGGATACATCCATCAACTCTATTTTCCCTTGGTAAAGAGCTACATTCAGAATGGAAGCTTACACATTGTATCTTCTGTTCATGGCAATGTTGAACCTTTAGAACTCATAGCTGATACGGGCTTTTCAGGGTCTCTTGTGTTAGATACGGTAGTCTTGCAAAGCATTGATAGAGATTACCTTGGTGAAGATACGGTCACTCTCGCTGGAGGCTTTGTTCAGCCAGTGAGCCTATATCTTAGCGATGTGTTTGTGAATACCCTAAGGTTAGCCGAGGTAGAGATCTTTGAGATGAAAGAAGAATACCTCATAGGCATAGCACTCATGAGGTCCATATGTAAAAGGGCAATATTTGCTTTTGATAATGATGAAGTTCTTTTTGAAGATTGACCATGATAGATACTGAAAGACCCGCAACAGCAGATAACACAGCGTATCTGACTCCGCTTCGCTCCGCCCAAATTCCCCTTCGGGGAACTTCAGATACGCTCAACCGGCGAAAGAACAAGCGATGTATTATTTTGATCGAGAGAACAATGGAGATTGAAGCGATTAGCAGAGGCGAAATAAACAGTATTAAAATTCTGTGGGAAAATCTTAACGACCACCACCTGTCGAAATCGATGTACTTCAAGGACCATTTCTCAAAATTCACCTTTGAAAAACGGATGGAGGCTTTGGTTAAGCGAGACCGCTTCATCGCCTACGTGGCACAAGACAGCTGTGACAGCGTAGGATACTGTATTGCGACCGTTGATGGTTCTATTGGAGAAATCGATTCCTTATTTGTCAAAGGTGCCTATAGAGGGCAAGGCGTGGGTGAGAAATTAGTGACGCTCGCACTCAAATGGCTTGAAGAGCAGGACTGTGAAACCATCAGAGTATCTATTGCAGAGGGTAATGAACAAGTGTTGGATTTCTATAGAAAGTTTGGCTTCGCAGAAAGACTCATCGTGATGCAAAAAACGCACAACATCGCTGTTGCAGGGAACGGCGGAAAAGCGTGCTGTCCCTGAGCAGATCGATATAACGTAACAAAAAAGGGGGTATATGTATGGCACTACTAAAAGAGGTCGCGATTGAAACCATAAAGCGATTGCCTGAGGAGTGTTCGGTAGAGGACATAATGTGTGAGATAGACATTGTCGCTCAAGTTTTGGAGGGGCTGAAGGATGCTGAAACGGAGAGACTACTGACAACGGAAGAACTACTCAAAAGAGTTGAACAATGGGCAAAATAAGATGGACCGAAAAGGCAAGCAGTCATTTGCACGCAATCCATGAGTATATTGCCAGAGATTCTAAAACATACGCCACACGATTCATAAGATCTCTTATCACGGCTACCACAAAGCTCGAAACCATGCCCCGTATTGGTCGTATTGTTCCTGAACTGGAGAATTATGGTTTCAGAGAAGTCATTTATCAAAATTACAGGATCGTCTACAGAATCATAGGAAATGAAGATGTAGAAATTCTTGCTATATTACACGGTGCGAGGAATTTTAAAAAGGCTTTTTATGAAGAATGGGAACTGAGGTAAAAGGTGTATCGTTTGTTCCTTCGCCTAACAACAGGCTAAAAGATTGACATCCAAATGCTTCGCACTTCTTTTAGCCCGGAAACGTTATCTGTAATTTTGGACGGTATATTTTAAATAGGAGGTAAAAATAATGGCACTGTCAGAACAATATCAACAACAAATTATCGATACCATTAAACAATTGCCAGAGGAAAAATTAGCCGAGGTTTTCAATTTTGTAACATTCTTAAAGGAAAAATATCAACCTAGTACAGAAAAAAATATAGTCAAACTTGGAGGTCTATGGGAAGGGTTTGAACTTACTGATAAAGAAATTCAAGATGCACGGAAAGAAATATGGCAACATCTTGATATGAAGGAAATAGTATGAAGCAATATGTAACTGATACTACTGGGCTTATCCGCCATCTTGCCAAATCGAAAAAACAGGGAAAGAATGCCGGCAAAATATTTGAGGAGGCAGATAGGGGTGATTGTGTCGTTTTTATACCAGCAATGGTTTTAATGGAAATCCTATATCTCTCGGAGAAAAATCGCATTTCAACTACATTACCTGATGTTACTAAATTAGTCCAACGTAGTATAAATTATCGAATATATCCTATTACTGGCGAAGTGGTTCTAAAAGCTAAGAGATAACTGATATTCCAGAATTACATGACAGAATTATTGTGGCTACATCTGTATTATTAGATTTGAATTTGATAAGTAAAGACAGTGTAATTGGTAAATCTGGATTCTTGAAAACAATTTGGTAAAAGGCAATCAATTCAATACTGATGAAGTCGTAAAAAGTCAAAAATCAGACCGCACAGTAAAGAGCTCCAGATGCAAGGCGCGCAAATCCTGAGGAGTGAGGCGTACTTAGGGGTACGCTGCAATGACTTACCCTGTTAAATGGTTACGCCGAAAGTGAGTCCAATTTCTGAGGTCTTTTAGAAATCAGAATACACAAACCCCAATGATCATGGATTTAACAGGGCAGAGAATGCAGTGTAACACAGCAGATGGACTTTTTACGAAGCCATCAACCTTGAACGCCTACGGGTGTTAATAAAGGTAGCGGCTAGGAATCAACAATGGTAAATAAAATAACACAAAAGGAGGTTTTCTAAATGACTGAAGGTTCTAAAAATGAAGTACAAGAAAAAGTAGAAAAGCTGTATAAGGAGGCAAGATCTGCATTGAATGCCAGATACTACATGGATGCAGAGAGGATATTCAAACAGGCGCTGGAATTGTTAAAAGGAGGTAAATACGATAGCAAAGCAGCCGAGTGTGAAAAAGAGATCGAAAGGGTTCAGACAGAAAGTGCTGCCTTTTCACCTGTGCCTGCCATAGACAATCATGCCCATCCTATGTTTCGGGATGATCTGAAAAGGAATCCTGGTCTTTTCATGGCTGCAAGACATTTCAGACTCAAGGAAGAAGTTATACCAAAAGGTCTGGACGATATGATAGAAGATATGAACAAGGCCAATGTGGAAAAGGCTTTAATAATGAGCTTAGACACTTCAAAGTCAGATCATTGGGCATTTAAAGAATCAATGTTAAGCAATGACAAGGTTGCTAAATTAGTATCACAGTATCCCGACAGGTTCATAGGGTATGGTTCGGTGGACCCCAGAAGAGAGGACGCTGCAGAAGAGACCGAAAGGTGTATAAAAGAGCTGGGGTTAAAAGGCATGAAATTCCATCCGGCTGCTGTGAGTACATATCCAAATGACGAGAAGCGTTTCTACCCCATCTATGAAAAGTGCGTGGAGTATAATGTCCCTGTCCAGAGCCACTGTGGAACGACAGGGATGTATTTCACAAAGATCAAATACATGATGCCCCTCCACTATGATGATGTAGCTGTGGATTTTCCCACCTTAAAACTGGTACTTCTTCATTACGGTGTCGGGGGATGGCATGATCAGGCCATGTCCCTGGCATTCAGGCATCCCAACGTGTACCTAGACATATCAGGTGCTTCTCCAAGGATATATCCCCAAAGCCTCGTAGTATCTACTAACACCCCATTCTATCAGCCAAAGATTCTTTTCGGGACGGATTATCCCTTTGTAGGTATGCAATCGTGGTTTAAGGCTTTTAAACAACTGAAAGGATTCGGCTGGAGTGAAGATACGCAAAGAAAGGTTTTAAGGGAGAATTTTATTCGTTTACACGATTCAGAACCGGTATCGCCTCTGGATATCTTAAGGAAAGAGGGGATCGATGTTCCCAGGGATGCAAAGAGATAGAATTGATATGGCCTTTGTTGAAATTCCTGGTCTTAAGGGTAAGATTTATGTCCCGGATGAAAAACCAGGACATACAAAAAAGCATGATTGCAAGGACTGTTATTCATGTCAAATATGCAGTGATAATAGATGCCAATTATGTCTCCGACAGGGTTCTCATAGTATAAAAAGGCATTCCCAAGAGAAATAAAACATTCCTGCTTTTACCTTTTTGCTTTTAAGATGGAGAGGGAACAGAGGGGAAAAGAAATTGTTTCCATTGCTGGATGGATCGACGGGCAAAAATATAAGGGGTTAGTTACTTTAACTAACCCCTTGATTTTTTGGTGGAGCTGAGCGGGATCGAACCGCTGACCTCTTGAATGCCATTCAAATATTTTTACATTCACTAACTTTCACAAAGCATCAAATAATCCTTGACAAATAGAGTACTTAGGTGTATCTTGCCTTCATAGAGCGTCATTAAAAAACACGTTATTTCAGGCTAAAAGTGGGGAGAGAATGGGGAGAGAAAAACGGGGGATTTTTTAAAAGGGGGTTAAAATGGCAGCAAAATGGATCGGTACAAAATTTAAAGGCGTCCGGTATTATGAACACCCGACCCGGAAACATGGCGTCAAAAAAGACCGCTACCTTGCCATTCGTTATCAGATAGACGGAAAACGAATTGAAGAGGGTATAGGTTGGACGAGCGAACGGGACCCGGAAGACGACCAGAACTGGACAGAGGCAAAAGCAGCACTTATCCTTGAACGCCTCAGAGGGGCCGCTAAACACGGGAAAAGGGAAGCGCCGACACGCATCACAGAAAAAAGAGAGATTGAAAAGCAGCGCAAAGAGGCGAAGAAAACAGCGCAAGAACTTGCCGAAAAGGAAGCCATTACTTTTGATCAGATATTCACCGAACGATATTCACCCATTGCGGAGCAAAACAAGACAAAAGGGGCCTGGGATGCGGAAAGCAGCCTTTACAAACTCTGGCTTAAACCTGTCATCGGCAATTTGACCCTTGAAAACATTTCACCCATTCATCTTGAGCGCATAAAAAAGAACATGGCCGATGCGGGCAAGTCGCCACGATCCGCAACCTATGCTTTATCAGTGGTTCGGCAAGTTTATAATTTCGCAAAGACCGTTGACCTTTACAAGGGAGGATGTCCCGTCAGTAAGGTTAAGCTGCCAAAGAAGGATAATCAGAGGCAGCGTTTCTTGACCCATGAGGAAGCTAACCGCCTGTTAGCTGCATTGAAAGCACGAAGCCGGGACATTCACGAAATGGCGCTTTTATCTTTGCATTGTGGTCTTCGAGCAGGGGAGACCTTTTCACTGCAATGGGCAGACGTTGATCTTGAAAAGGACATTCTTACCCTGCGGGACACGAAAAGCGGCAGGACAAGACACAGCATCATGACAGGCATGGTTAAGGATATGTTCGTGAAGCGAGGGCCGGGACGAAAAGATACCTTGGTATTCCCGACGACGAAAGGGACGCAAATTGACCGCATATCAAAGACTTTTAACCGTGTTGTTGAGGAACTTGGATTTAACGAGGGGATCACAGATCCCCGTTACAGGGTCGTTTGGCATTCGTTGCGGCATAGTTACGCAAGTTGGCTTGTGCAAAGCGGCATCAGCCTGTACACCGTGCAAAAAATGCTTGGGCATTCCAGAATAAACATGACTGAGCGTTACTCGCATTTGCACCAAGATACCCTGCAGGATGCCGTAAAGGTACTGGAACAGAGCATAGCAAACGCCGGGAAAGACAAACCGGGGCAGGTTGTTTCTTTCTCGAAATAAAAACCTCTTGCATTATACTATATGTTAGTATAGGATAAATCATGACGTGGACGGTAACGGAAAAGAAGCATTTGAACAAACTGGTAAGGAAATTACCTGAAAAAGTACAAAACCTTCTCATCGCTTTAAAGAAAGACATGGAAGCGAACGGCCCAATAAGGGGAGACTGGCCGAACTTCAGCACGTTATCTGATAACCGTTACCATTGCCATTTGAAGAAAGGCCGGCCTACTTACGTGGCTATGTGGGAGGTCAAAGACAAAGAAATAAAACTGATTGAGGTGTTATATGCAGGTACACACGAAAAAGCCCCCTACTGATATCATTGAAATAAAATTCATGGGTCCTATTGTGAACATGGCAAAGGCTATTGAAACACTGAAGCCCCTAGGATTCGTGGACGCATCCGAGTCTGTCCCTTGGCGTGAAGTCTACCCCGAATGTTCGGAGGCGCAGCTTATCGGCAAGGCTTTGGCCGGGGCAAGATACAGGGAGGGATTGACGCAGATCGCCCTTTCCAGGCTGTCCGGTATTCCGCAGCGCCATATCTCTGAGATGGAAAACGGCAAGCGGTCCATTGGCAAGGAAATGGCAAAACGCCTGGGGAAAGCTTTGAACATCAGTTATAAGGTCTTTCTGTAGGATAATTTTGCCGATCCTAACGATAAGAAAGCACAAATCAACATCAAAAAATGCCTGGAGAGGGCCTATGGAGCTATCACCGGGGAAGACATGAAGGATCTGGTAAAACACCTGCAAAACCATATCAAACCCGACGGAGCATTTGGTCTAACTTACACCGGCTCCCTCACCTGGGGCATCATTCCATAAAATATTTTCACCCATCAATATTATTTCCTGAAGCCATTGCAAATAATTGATTGCATTGGCTTTTTTCTTTTCATCTTCCCTCCGAGGGCAGATATCTTCCCTCCAAAGTCAGACAGAACCTTCAGAAGGGAACTTAACCCCCCCCAATAAAACCTTTTGGAGGTAGAAAAATGTTAGAAAGACCCGATCTATCAGCGTTACTTAAGGAGCTCCCCCCATTTGTTGCACGAACTTTTCCCCGGTTTAAGGAATTAACTGGCTACTCTTCCCGAACAGTTGCAAACCTGGATTGTCTCGGACAAGGCCCCAAAAAGAGAATCCTGTTGGGGAACACCGTTGCTTATGAGCGTGAAAGTTTGATTGAATGGCTCGAAGCACGCTCACGGACACTCTCATAGGAGGCAGCCACGATGAAACCCATTTATGACTACATACCCAACGAACTCAAGCAATATCGTCAGTATGTTGTCGGAACGATAGGAGGTGTGATGAACATAACGGAATTTTTGAACCGTCTTCAGGACGTAAAAGCGATGACAGACGGATGGATCAGTAAGTGCCCCGCACATGACGATCATCAGGCAAGTTTGTCTATTTCAACGGGAGACGACGGCAGAATCCTGCTCAAATGCTTTGCGGGATGTGCAACTTCAGACATTGTTAAAGCTCTTGGGCTTGAAATGAAAGATTTGTTTTGTGAAAAAAGTGTTTGTTTGTCTTGCCCCTCGATCCAGGTTGACCAAGTGACTAGGTTAGAACAACCTGTTGAAAATAAAGGAAATTCTACGAAAAAAGTTGGTCAACCCCCAATGACCAGGTGTGACCGAGTGACCAGGTTGGGCTGTCCCCTACAAAGTTATTCCGAAGCAAAGAAGTTGCCGAAGGGTTTCTTAAATTCCGTCGGCATTGAGGAAAGCACTTATAAAGGAAAAACGAAGTTGGTTATCCCGTACTTCAATGCAAGTGGGGAACTGGTTTGCAGACGCTTCCGCCTGAGTATTGCCGATATGCCAAAATTCGCCTGGGAAAAGGGAACACATCCCTGTCTTTATGGACTGTGGATGCTTAAGACTTATCCTGGTAAGTTTATTGTACTGGTGGAGGGTGAGTCTGATTGCCACACGCTCTGGTTTAACGACATACCAGCCATAGGTCTTCCAGGCGCCAGTATGTGGAAAGAAGACAGAGACGCCCACCATTTCGACAAATTCGATACTGTCTACGTTATTGTCGAACCTGACCAGGGGGGTGAAAGTATTCTAAAGTCGCTGTCGGGATCAGATGTTAGACAGAAGGTAAAACTGGTCTTTCTTTCTGCACCCCTGAAAGACGTTTCGTCTCTATACCTTGATAATCCTGACAAATTCAAAGAGAAATTTACAGGGCTTCTTTCTCAGGCTGTTTCTTTCGCAGAGTATGAGCGATAACGCTTGAAAGCAGAGGAGTCTGAAGCATGGCAGAAGTGTCAAGACCTTGCACGATCCCCCGACATTCTCAACGAAGTTTATGCAGTGGCGCAAGAAATGGGCGTGACCGGCGAAGAGCGGACTGTTAAAATCCTTTATCTGTCTCTGGTGAGTCGCTTTCTCAACAGACCGGTGTCAGTAGTGATTAAAGGCCCCAGCGCTGCCGGCAAGAGTTATGTACTGGACGCTATTGTTAAATTATTTCCTGCCGAAGCCTACTATCTTTTCACGGCAATGTCAGACCGCATGCTGGCCTTTACTGAAGCCGAGTTTAAACATCGGGTTATTTTACTTGCCGAGGCTTCAGGCCTGGCATCTGATTTTCAGAGTTACCTAATCAGAACCTTATTAAGTGAAGGGCGAATTCTTTATGAAACAGTGGAAAAAACAAAGGATGGTTTTAAGCCACGCAGGATTGAGAAGGAAGGGCCGACAGGTTTTATCTGCACCACGACTGCTATTAATCTACACCCTGAGAACGAAACCCGTATGCTCTCTCTAACGGTAAATGACTCTAAGGAACAAACCAGAGCTATCTTGGTAGATTTGGCTGACGAGCATAATCAATGTAACAGCGTGGGGCAATGGCATGCTTTGCAGAAATGGTTGGGAACACAGTCACTGAATGTCAGGATTCCCTATGCCAGGGAGTTGGCTGAACGAGTTTCACCTGTGGCTGTGCGATTAAGGAGGGACTTTACGACGCTTCTAAATTTAATAAAGCCAATACCATCTTGCATCAGGCAAGCCGGAAACGAAGCGGAAGGGGAGAAGTTATAGCTATTTTAGACGATTACAGGACTGTTTATTGGCTTATCGCTGATCTAATTGCCGAAGGTGTAGAAATGACCGTACCAGAGGCAGTTCGTAAAACAGTGGAAGCGGTCAGGAAGATTACAGATAAAGAAGATAAAGACTATGCAACGACACGGGACATTGCAAACTATTTGAGAATAGACCGACGAGCTGCGGAGCGTAGATTAAAAAGGGCGGCCACACTAAGCTACTTAAAAAATAACAACCCAGGTAGAGGGAAAATATCGCAATACGTTGTGGGTGATGTTTTACCTGATGATACTCAAGTTCTTCCTCCTCCAGAAAGTTTAACCTGGTCACTTGGCCAAACCTGGTCAAGTGGGAATGACCAAGTTAGACAGGCGCAACATGCTGAAAATACTACAAAACATTCTAACTTGGTCACTTGGTCACCTGAAAACCAGGGAATAAACAAACATAAACAAATTGGCGAAGATAATTTCTTAGAGATTCCTATTTAACCTATGGTTTTTTAAGAGGTTAGCAAGATGATGGAAAATATATTAACCAGGCTTCAAGAAACGGGTGTAACAATTTCTATAGTCAATAATAACTTGCGATTTGCCCCAAAAGATAAGATCACCCCCCGGGCTAGTGGAGGAAATTAAAAAAAATAAGGCAGAGATTGTAGATTATTTGAAAGACGTTGAGCTTGTTCAAAATATACCCTTAGACACATTTGCTAAAGCTAACCTGATAGTCAAAGTAGCGAGCAAAGTCTTAGGTGAAGATATTTTGTTTGTTTCCAACGATGAAATGGCAAAAGGACTGAAGGATAAGGGGTTTGTTATTTACACAGCTCAGGAGCTAAAAAATATAGTAAGGCTAAATCCAGACCCGGAAGCACTGAAGCGAATCCATGAAGTTAAACAGGTTTTTTTGGGAAGCAAGGTTGTTCAATAAGTAACGGGGTTACAAATGGCAATAGCACATAAAATAAGAACCAAGACAGGCAAAACAAGAAAAGTTTCACTCACACCCTTATCGGCAATAAGAGCCTTTTGTCTGGAGTGTGTTTGTTGGTCTTCTGGGGAGGTTAAGAATTGTTCTGATCCCCTTTGTCCTTTATACTCTTTTCGCTCTGGTAAGAATCCATCAAGGGCAGGTATCGGAGGCAAAATAAAAGGCAACTTGAGTTAGGTTTTTAGATGCTGCAATCGTTTAAAAATAAAAAAGTGGGGAGAGAATGGGGAGAGAATGACCCGTTGAAGAAAAAGGGATTAACCTATGATTCACTAACCCCTTGATTTTCTTGGTGGAGCTGAGCGGGATCGAACCGCTGACCTCTTGAATGCCATTCAAGCGCTCTCCCAACTGAGCTACAGCCCCTTCATTTTTCTAATAAAAAACCCATAATTGATTGGGTTTTTTATGACGTACCATAAAATCGATTTGGCGTCAAGGTTTTTGTTGACAGTTCGGTTGGGTTTGCTTATAATTCCACTCAATATTAAGACATGGAAGTGGTGCCCAAATAAGTTAAATGCCGGAGTGGTGAAACTGGTAGACGCAGGGGACTCAAAATCCCCCGGGGTTTAACTCCGTGTCGGTTCGAGTCCGACCTCCGGCACCAAAAAAATCAGGGGGTTAACCGATTGCAGTTAGCCCCTTTTTTAATAGAATATGAGAGTCGTCCCTTAGCCTTGCTTAGTGTCTCCCGCATTGTCTTGGACCAAGTATGATTACCCCAGGGATATTTAGCAATCTTTCTCTGATCTTTTCGGTAAAGAAGCGTTTAATGTAAGTTTGCATATTGGAAGCTTACTATCCAATTTACAAAGATGCAAGTTTTTTTAATTTTCCGTAAAGGGATTCAAGCGCCATGATCATCAGGCGGCGATGGCTTCGTTGATTTCATGAATGATTATTTCTAACTCGCCAGAGAATACCTTGTCCAGCTTCACCCTCGCCCATGATGAGATAGGGCATTATGTTTGGACCGCTCTCCATCCCATACACCAAATGCTTGTATGTGAGAATGGGCGGAATTGTTCAAACGTAAGCCACATATTTTTTCGGCTATTTGAAATTGAACATCACCAAGCCAAATCATACAGTTATAACCTTTAATAAGGAGACAATAATGGAAGGATGGACCGAAGAAGAAATTAGGAACAAGGACTTAATGTCACCATGCGGATTATACTGTGGTGTCTGCGGAGTTTACCTTTCAACAAGGGACGGAAATGAAAAATTCAGGGCGACTATAGGGAACCTTTATGGAACAAAAGCTGAAGAAACAGCATGTTTAGGGTGTATGCAGCCTGATCCACCGAAAAAGCTCTATGGTATGTGTAATACGTGTAAAGTAAGAGATTGTGTAAAATCAAAGGGATACTACTCTTGTCATCAATGCGATGAATGGCCGTGCAGCATGATTCAGAATTTCCCCCTTGCCACTGGCGCAAGAGTTATGAGGAGAACGATTCCTATATGGCGGGTAAAGGTAGACGAGTACGGTGATGAGAAGGGCAGTGTGGAATGGGTCCGATCAGAATGCGAACGTTATCATTGTTCTTATTGCGGCAAACCGCTTTTCAGAGGTGCACAACGTTGTAGAGTATGCAAAAAACCAGTAGCCGATGAACTGGACGGGTCTCTTCAAGCTGACGTTGATATGAAAAAAATGCGCCAATGGCTCAGTAAATAATTCCATTGGACACTAATTCCGGTTTATAATAACCATGCTTTATCTGGAAGGTTAAATTTTAAATCTTCTGGAGCTTGACCCCATGGGAATACAAGTCCAACCTACGGCACCAAAAAAATCAAGGGGTTAGCTGTCTAAAATCTCTCTTAGTTTTTCCGAAAGCTGCTTCATATTATAGGGCTTCTGAATAAAACCATTGCAACCCCGTTTCAACATCTCCATTGCCTTACCGTTTATAGCATACCCGCTAGAAAGAAGAATCTTCAGATCAGGATTTATCTGCTTCAACCAATAATATGTCTCATTACCAGCCATGTCAGGCATAATCATATCCATAATAACTATATGAATTTTCTCTTTATCTTTTTTAAAGACATCTATAGCTTCCTTCCCGCTTGTCGCTACTAACACCTTATAACCCAAGCTATTCAACATCTCCTTGACAACATCTAAAATCATCTCCTCATCATCTACAAGGAGGATATTCTCAGAACCTCTCAATACACATTCCTTTAATTTCCTTTCTTCGATAACCTCACTTTCTGACGCCGGCAGATAGATATTAAAAGTAGTTCCTTCGCCCTTTTTACTGTAAACATTGATGATCCCTTTATGATTCTTAACGATTCCATAAACAGAGGCAAGTCCCAAGCCTGTACCTCTGCCCATCTCCTTAGTGGTAAAAAATGGTTCAAATATCCTTTGCTGGGTTGTTTCATCTATACCCGCCCCGGTATCTGTAACAGATATTTTTACATATCTCCCGGGGTGCACCTTATAGTGGTTTTTATGGTTATCATTAATAATAACGTTCTCTGTCTCAATGTATATATCTCCGCCACCTAGCATCGCCTGCCATGCATTGATAAATAGGTTCATCAAGACTTGTTCAATCTGTCCCCGGTCCGCATCCGCTGTCCAAATGTCCTTCTGATATTTCCTGTTAATATTGATCTCTTTCCTGGTACGGCCGAACATGTCGGATGTCTTTTTAACAATTTCATTCAGGTTCGTAGGTTTGACCTCGTATTTACCACCTCTGGCAAAGACTAAGAGTTGTTTAGTTAACTCTGCTGCACTCTTAACACAATCCTCTATCCCTCTTAGCTGTTCAAAATGGGGATGGGAAAGATGGGTATCCATTAGCATCAAAGAGATACGTCCCTGAATTCCCATAAGTATGTTGTTAAAGTCATGGGCTATACCACCTGCAAGTGTACCAACCGCCTCCATCTTTTGTGCCTGCTGGAGTTGAACTTCTAGCCTCTTTCTTCCCGTAATATCTGATAGATTGACCACCATCCCAACAGGCACTCCTTCGGTACCCTCAATGAGCGAAGCGCTTAAAAGAATATCAAGAGTACGTCCATCTTTAGTCAATCTCCTGGTCTCAGCCCTCACAGGCTCTCTATTAATATAATAATTATCATAGAGTTTTCTTATGCCTGCAGAAATTCTCTCTTTTTCATCATCAGGAACAAAGAGAATGAGCCTTCCTTTTAGTTCATCCAGAGTCCACCCAAAAACCTGGGTAAATGCAGGGTTCAGATATTGCGGATATCCCTGGTTATCATATACCACAATAGGATCAGCACTTGCCTCAAAAATCGCTCTTAGCCTTTTCTCGCTCTCTCGCAGGGCATCTTCAGCCTGTTTGCGCTTAATAGTTTCTATCTTTAACTCTTTAACTCTTTGTTCCAATTCTTCATAGGTTGGTTTTTTAACCATCAGATCACCCTCCGATTGACTAAAGGATTGTTATTTTATCTCAACACTATTAAAATTTCAATCACTTTTTCCATACATCCACACATACTGTTATTAATAGGGAGATTAAGAAAATCCTTGACTTTTTTTAGAAAAATTTATAAATTAGAGGCTATCTTAAGAATAAGAATCAGAGATAGGTTTCTAATCGAAAACTGGGGAAAGGATAAGTATGGCAGATCTAAGCAGCTTTGAACAATTGGAAGGCAGAATAGATAAATTAATCAAACAAAGCACCTTTTTGAAAGAACAAAATAAGATTTTGTCAGAAAATCTAAATCAAAAGGATCAGGACATACAGAAATTAACCGACAATATAGATGACCTGCAAAAGGAAAGGACATTAGTATTTAACAAAGTTGTTGATCTAATTGACAAACTAGAGGATATATAGTTATCGGTTTAACGAGATAGGAGCTTTGAAAAAAAATATAGATATTGAGATACTTGGTCATAAATATACGATTAAAAGCAATGAAGAAGAGGATTTTGTTTATAACATAGTAGATTATTTAAACAGAAAAATAGAGGAGGTATTAAGAACCACCACAACTGTTGACACCCTTAATGCAATCGTCGTAGTGGCTTTAAATATTACCAGCGATTTCTTCCGGATAAAAAATGAAGGGGGAGAGCTTACGCAGCAGATTGAAAACAAATCGAGACATTTGATTAGTTTAATTGACTCCTATGTTGATAATGAAGGAAACATTTTAAGTAATTAATTAAAACCCAATTCCCCCTGCCATGTTCGTGATAAACGTGTAATTTTGAGCCAACATATCTAAAAAAGGGAGCCGTCTCTTATTGCGGCAGGCATGCCCTCTTGAAGGGACGTCTAAAGCAGTAATATGGCACCCACCTAGTTGTAACCAGGTTCAAAATAAACTGTTTACACGGCATTACGTGGGGGGCATTAATTGCTTTCTCATTTTTGCTAAAAGTAATTCCCTGACAGTATCATTCAGGGATAAATTTAAAGTCAGGAGATATTTTTAGGATAGGGAGACGGGGTTAACTTAGTGATGATAATAAAATAAGAGTTGGATAATACAGGTGAAAGGATACCGTTTTTAAGATTTGAAAAGAATATGATTCATTTTACAATAACACCATATAACTAACACGGATTGAACAACTAAAGGAAATTATCATTTTAGGTCGATTAAATGACTGTACAAATAAAGTTTTTATGGTTAGACAGTTATACAATAGAGGATGTCTTTTATGGTTATCTATCGGTCTTACAATACGTGAAAAGTTGCAACAATTATGAGTTATATGGGCTAGATATTTAAATTTAAAACTTTTCAAACGATTCGAACTAGTCTTCCATTTCACCTATTATTAATCATTCCAACCCCTGCTTTCATCAAATATCGAAATCATTGGCTAAATCCTAAAACTGGATAATTATCTCCTGTTAGAAGCTTTTTTAATAATTTAACCGTATAGGATGGAGGTGTTATATAAATTGGGGATCTATATGGAACTGTTTATATACTTTTTACTAACTTTGGGCATTGGCGCTTTGATCGGTTTTATCCTTAGCAAGAGGTTTACCGAAGGTAGGATAAAACTTGCAGAAAATGCTGTAAAAAAGATAGGTGACGATGCTAAAAAAGAGGCTGAAAACATTAAAAAGGAGGCTATGCTCCAAGCTAAAGATTATCTTTACCAAGCAAAGACAGAATTTGAAAAGGAAACCAAGGAAAGAAAGACTGAACTACAAAAGCTAGAGAGAAGATTCTTACAAAAAGAAGAACACCTTGACAAAAAAGTAAACTTACTTGACCAGAAAGAGATTAATATCTCTAAAAGTGAAAAGAATCTGGTTCAACTAGAAAAAGAAATCTCGGAAAAGGAAAGAAAATATAACGCGTTAGTAAAAGAGCAAATGGAACAACTAGAAAAAATAGCTGGGATGTCGTCTGAAAATGCCAAAAAACGTTTAATGGAGTTGATGGAAAATGATGCTAAGCATGAAGCAGCCAAAAAGATTAAGAAAATTGAGGATGAAACTAAAGAAATGGCCGACAAGATAGCAAAAGACATAATTTCACTATCAATTGAAAGATATGCTGCTGATTGTGTTACTGAAAAGACGGTTTCTGTGGTGAGCCTTCCAAATGATGAGATGAAAGGACGAATCATAGGAAGAGAAGGAAGAAATATTCGTGCGATTGAGGCAGCTACTGGGGTTGACTTAATCATTGATGATACACCTGAAGCAGTTATCCTCTCAGGTCATAGCCCCATAAGACGGGAAATAGCTAAGACCTCTTTGGAAAGGCTGATAAACGATGGAAGGATTCATCCTGCCAGAATAGAAGAGATTGTTGGGAAAGTTCAAGCAGAAATGGAGGTAACCCTTCGTGAAGCAGGGGAACAAGCTGCTTTTGATGTTGGAGTACATGGTATTCATTCCGAATTAATAAAACTTATAGGGAAGCTTAAATTTCGAACCAGCTTTGCTCAAAACGTATTTCAACATTCCTTAGAAGTGGCATTTATTGCTGGTATACTTGCATCTGAATTGAAAGTGGGGGTTAAACAAGCAAAGAGAGCCGGGCTTCTTCACGACATTGGTAAAGCGGTAGATCATGAAGTAGAAGGGTCTCATGCAATTATTGGTGCTAATTTAGCAAAGAAATATGGAGAGTCTCCAGAGATTATACATGCTATATCAGCCCACCACAATGATGAATCTCCTCAATCTGTTTTAGCCGTTTTAGTACAGGCAGCAGACACTCTATCTGCCGCTAGACCAGGTGCCCGAAGAGAAATGTTAGAGACTTATGTTAAACGTCTCGAAGACCTGGAAGGAATAGCAAATTCCTTCCCAGGAGTCAGCAAATCATATGCAGTCCAGGCTGGAAGAGAACTGAGAGTCATTGTAGAAAGCCTGGCAATATCAGATGAAGACTCGATTATGACAGCCAGGGATATAGCAAAAAAGATAGAGGCTGAATTGAGTTATCCGGGCCAGATTAAAATTACGGTTATCAGAGAAACCAGAGCCATTGAATATGCAAAATAAGGGGGAGGAGTTTT